>Ga0310835_100079_pt1 | contig 118447 bp, 107 predicted proteins | sample SM_ome_3_FD_201308 | JGI IMG/M metagenome (GOLD analysis project Ga0310835, IMG submission 201308) | Sorghum-adapted microbial communities enriched on stacked mutant (SM) sorghum from Joint BioEnergy Institute, Emeryville, California... ...
CTACACCTCTAATCCAGGGGGCTGGCCCCCAGCGATATATCGCGAAAGAATGTTGTCACAAGCAGCTTAATAACGGGGTTTCAGTATGAGGGTGTTTTCAAACTGCACTTTTCTTGACAACTCCACTCTGCACACCAAAACGCAACTCATCAATTCTTCTTGAGAAAGGCACGATTGAACCACTATGGTCCATTTTATAACCCCCGAATCTATTTCAGCTTACAATTATGCTCATAGATTATCGTGACTGTAAAAATGTTACCATATCCATGTTATCGTGTTAATACATCAATAATGCTCATAAAGAAAATACGATAAAAACAGTATAAACCCTCGATAAATCAAGGGTTTATACTGTTTATTAATGCACACATAAAATTATGCTCATAGTTTTACAGATACTGCTCTTCTCCATCGAAGACGGGGAACTGCCGTATCCGTATTCGGCATATTCCGTCAATACGACGGTTTCGGCGACCTCAATCACATTCAGTCCCTCATCGTCCACCCATTGCGCAATCGAAGCTTCTTCAGACAATTTGCCGTGGAATGTGATGGTCACTGGCGCAGTGGCGACATACCGTTTGGAGCCATATCCGACGTCCTGGATCTCTTCTTCATCGATGACGCTGATCCTTGAAGGATTTGCGCAAATCATGTCGAAAAGGTTTTCTGCAACGCGTACGTGTTTCGCGGGTGAATGTTGCCCGCGGGTAACGGAAATAAAATCCGAAGTTGGCAGGGAGGGGAGCGAATTGGCCATCAAACCCGAGGATCTCCGCGCATCCATCCCGTTTTTCCGGGACATCGACCAGGAACTGATGGAGCGGATCGTTCCGGTCATGTTCGAAAAAAAGTTGCGCAAGGGAGAAATCGTCTTTCTCGAAGGCAGTGAAGGGGATGAAATCTATTTCATTCGTTCCGGTGCCGTTGGCATCTATACCTTCGACAAGACTAAAAAGATTTCGCTCGCCTTCCTCCGGGAAGGCGAATATTTTGGCGAGATGGCGCTGATGAAACCCGGCCTTGTTCGCTCGGCCAGCGCCGAAACGCTCATGCCGACGAGACTGTACGTGCTGCGGCGCCTTGATTTCCAGACCTTGATCGAAGAAGATCGCCATCTGGCATTCCACCTGCTGAATTACACGATGGAACGATTGCGCCGCGCCAACCAGCAAATCTATGACCTTACCTTCCTGAATGTCAAAACGAGAATCATCAAACGGCTGATCCAGCTGTCCGAATCGTTCGGCGGCAACCGCATTCCGATCAAGATCACCCATCAGCAATTGGCGGAAATGGTGGGCGCAGTCCGGGAGACAACGTCCAAAGTGCTCCAGGAATTGCAGGATGCAAACTGGATTGAAATACGCAACAAGATGATCCGTCTGCTGGACCCCCAGGCGCTCGAACGCTACCTCATGGAAGATCGCTGACCCGAGCGTCCGTCGTCTTTCCAAACTGTTGATCCAGCGCCGAACGGATGTCGCCGATTTCGAGCACCTGCGACGCAAATGCGTTGCGGTCTTCCCCGCCTTCATGCCCGGGCCCCCGAAACAGGGACGAGGTCACGTCCCTGAAAGCGGCATGCAAATTGTTGTCGTACCAATCCACCTCATTTTGCGCGTCGTTTTGCAGCACCCGGACCAGTTGATATCCTTTGGGCCCCTGACGAAAATAGGCGAGCAGCGACGAATCGCCCGACTGGTCCGTCTGTACCTCCACTTCCGCAAGCCGGTATCCGTTCTGCTCCCGGATTCCCCGAAACGTTGCCGATCTGATGTTCAAAACCTGTCGCCTCCTGTCCGTTTCGCATCGTCATGTATTTTCTCCAGGGACATACATGTTATCCGCTTTTTCGCATATCCATCTTATGATCGGATGCAGCTTGCGTCCTACTGCGGAAGGAGGAAATAGCATGTGCGGCATCGTCGGATGGATCGATTGGTCGGCGGATTTGACAAAACATGCGGACACCATCGAAAAAATGACGGAAACATTGGCGTTGCGCGGTCCCGATGCGTCCGGAACGTGGCTGTCCCGCCATTGTGCCTTCGGGCATCGCCGCCTGTCGGTCATCGACCCCGCAGGCGGCGCACAGCCGATGATCCGGCCGCTTCGTACGGCGGAAGATCAGGATTGCATCATTGTCTATAACGGCGAACTATACAATGCGCCGGAATTGCGGCGTGAATTGGTTGGACGCGGCTATCACTTCAGCACGACCTGCGACACGGAAGTGCTGCTGATTGCTTTTGTGGAATGGGGACCGGCTTGCGTTGACAAACTGAACGGCATTTTCGCGTTTGCCGTCTGGCGGACGGATAACCAGTCATTGTTCATGGCCCGTGACCGGCTGGGCGTCAAGCCGCTATTCTACCGGGTCACGGAAGGCCGGTTGCTGTTCGCATCGGAGCCCAAGGCCATTCTGGCGCATCCTGACGTTCCCGCTGAAATCGATGCGGAAGGACTGGCGGAAATATTCGCTGTTGGACCGGCACGTACGCCCGGACACGGCGTATGGCGCGGATTTCGGGAGTTGAAGCCCGGACATTTTCTGACCTATGACCGCAACGGTTTGCGAACCTCCGCCTATTGGCGTCTGGAGAGCCGGGAACATGAGGCAACGGCGGAAGAGACCGCCCGGCACGTCGGCGAATTGCTGGCGGATACGGTGGAACGGCAGCTCGTCTCGGACGTCCCCGTCTGCACATTGCTTTCGGGTGGTCTCGATTCAAGTGCGCTGACCGCGCTGGCGGTGCGATATTATCAAGCGACCGGTCAGGGAACCGTCCGCACGTTTTCCGTGGATTACGTCGACAATGACAAACATTTTCAGGCACACGACTTCCAGCCCAATCCGGATGCACCCTGGATTGAACGCATGCGAAGCTACTTGTCCACCGACCACCTGAACGTCCAGTTCGATACGCCCGAATTGGTCGATGCGCTGGAAACGGCGGTGTTGGCCAAAGATTTGCCGGGCATGGCTGACATCGATGCTTCGCTGTACCTGTTCTGCAAGGAAATCAAGCAACATGCGACAGTGGCGATCTCCGGTGAAGCGGCAGACGAAATTTTCGGCGGCTATCCGTGGTTTCACCGACCGGAAGCTCTGAACGCAGATACGTTTCCCTGGTCGCTGGCCGTCGGTTTTCGCGCCAGCCTGCTGTCTCAAGAATGCCGGAATCTGATCCGGCCGGAGGCCTATCTGGCCGATCGCTATGCGGAAGCCACGGCTGAAGTCCCGGTGCTCGCAGGAGAAAATGAAGAAGCCCGGCGCATGCGCAAAATGGCTTACTTGAACATTACGCGGTTCATGCCTACGCTGCTGGACCGCAAAGACCGGATGAGCATGGCCGTGGGACTGGAGGTGCGCGTCCCGTATTGCGATCACCGGCTCGTCGAATATGTGTGGAATATTCCATGGCCGATCAAGACAACGGGCGGCCGGGAAAAAGGCGTATTGCGCAAAGCGCTGGAAGGCGTCCTGCCCCAGGATGTGCTGTATCGCAAAAAAAGCCCCTACCCCAAAACGCACAACCCGAACTATTTGTCCGCCGTACGCGATCGTCTGCTGGCCAGGCTCGACGATCCGACTTCACCGCTGTTGCCGCTCATCGATGCTGATCGCGTGCGTCAACTCGCCAATCAGGCAGATGCCCATACGCACCTCCCCTGGTTTGGCCAGCTCATGTCGGGTCCCCAGCTGTTTGCCTATTTGCTGCAAACGGAATTCTGGCTGCGCCACTACAAGGTTCGCATCGTGGTATAGGTTTGGCCATCGCAAACCGGACACAGTTTGGCGTCGTACCGGACATCCAACCCACGCCAAAAACAAATCTCCGGACCCGATCGGGTCCGGAAATCGTTTTGGGCAATGGTTCGTTCATGAACGGAATTTCTCTATCAGATTGCGAATGGCCGCTCCGCGATGGCTGATTTTGTTTTTCTCCGCCGTGGACAACTCTGCCATGCTTCGGCCAAATTCCGGCAACCAGAACAGCGGGTCGTAGCCGAATCCGCCATCGCCTTTCGGCGAAGCAAGAATGAAGCCTTCCACCGTGCCTTCCGCTTCGACGAAGGTATCGCTGTCAGGCACATACAAGGCCAGTGCGCAAACAAATCGCGCGCTGCCGAAGCGCGTGGGGTCGCCAGCAACAAAACCGCTCTTCGAAGCCGGCAGGGCGTTCAGCTCCCGGAGCAGCTTGGCATTGTTGTCCGCATCAGTTGCGCCTTCACCCGCATAGCGTGCGGAGTATACGCCCGGTGCGCCACCAAGCGCATCCACGCATAAGCCCGAATCGTCCGCGAGCACGGGCAAACCGAGATGTAGCGCCGTCTTCCTGGCTTTCAAACGGGCATTTTCGGCAAACGTTGCACCGGTTTCCTCAACGGGCGGAACACCAGCCGTTTCGTTCAAATCGCGAACTTCCGCGCCCATTTCGGAAAAGGCGGCGCGAAACTCCTGCGTTTTGCCACGGTTGCGCGTGGCTACAACAATAACCGTACCCGGACCAATCATGGCGCTGATTCCCCGATCCGCGCACCGGCTTCGCCCAGCATTTCCTTTTGCCATGCGATCAACCGGCTGATGCCTGATTCGGCCAACGCGAGCATGCTTTCCAGTTCCGACCGCGCAAAGGGCGATTCCTCGCCTGTGCCCTGCACTTCCACAAAAGCGCCCGAACCCGTCATGACGACATTCATATCCACTTTGGCCCGGGAATCCTCTTCATAATTCAGGTCCAGAAGCACATCCTGCCCGATTACGCCGACACTGATCGAAGCGAGATAATCGGTGATCGGATAGCGCGCAAACGCAACCGTACCCGACAGTTTGTGTATCGCCAGCGCTAGCGCCAGAAATCCGCCTGTGATGGAAGTCGTGCGCGTACCCCCATCTGCCTGCAGCACATCGCAATCTATCGTGATCGTGCGTTCGCCAAGCGCTTCAAGATGGACGACCGAACGAAGCGCCCGCCCGATCAGGCGCTGGATTTCCATGGTGCGTCCCGCTGGTTTGCCTTTGCTGGATTCGCGTTGGTTTCGGGTACTCGTGGCTCTGGGCAGCATCGCATATTCCGCCGTCACCCAGCCTTTGCCTTGCCCCTTGAGAAACGGCGGCACGCGTTCTTCCACTGTAGCCGTGCACAATACTTTGGTGTCCCCGGCTTCGATCAGCACGGAGCCTTCCGCGTATTTGTTCGGATTGAGCGTAACCTTGAACGGCCTCAGCTCATCCGGTTGTCGTTGATCGGATCTCATGATTGAATCCCCCTGGCGTCACTTAGCTGCAGTCACGCAACTTTCCCCATTTTACCAAAATCAGATCAGAAACGCACTGTCAACATTGCAAAACCGGGGGGAAAATGTTTGGTCTGACCGTACAAGTCAAGTTCATCGCTTCAACACGTTTACCGCGATCGGCCGCGTGACCGGACGGTCGTAGGCGCGTTGATCGGAATCCACAAACGCATCGCTGCCGTTGATCGCGACTTTGACGGCCGGCACATTCGCCGCTTCGGTCATCGTCAGCACCAGCGCCTCCATCATGGACGACGGTACGGGCTGGTCCGGGTTCCATCCCTCTTTCAGGAGTGAAATCTGGACCGCGTTTGGCGAGTGCGTCAATTGTTCGACGGAAATGCCCGGCAGAAGCACAGGCTGCAGCGATCGGTCTGCGGGGCCCTTGTTCAGTTCGTCCATGGCAATGCGCACACGATCCGCCCGGCGCTCCACCAGCCTGGTTACCGGAACGAAATAACCGTCTCCGGCTGGCGATTGGGCGGCAAAATAGAGCGTCACGCCCATCGAACGCGACAGGTTGACTCCTTGCGCCTGCTCCACATTGATGCCGAAACCGCGCGTCAACACTTCTTCCACCGGCAATCCCGAAGTCGGCAACGACCGGACAGGTTTCCCCTTGACCGTCAACTTGACGCGTTCCAGCCCGGGAATTTCGGTCAATGTCCAGACGATCGCCTCAATCGCCTGACGTTCAATTTTTGCAGGCAACACGGGGAGTTCCTCGAACGCCACGACTGCCGTTCCCGAATCTGTATCGAGTTGCATCGACGCCAATTTGGTTTCCCCGGGCAGCACCGCATCAAATCCTTCTGGCAATCGGCTCTTGCGTTGTGCATCTTGCGTCAGCCAGGTGATGGCCGCCTCGGCAAGCGATTGTACGGATTCGGTCGCCGCTTCCTCTTCCCCTTCCAGCCTGACCGTGATCGGGGCGAGATAGCCTTGCGCATCCCGCAAATATACGGTTACCGCATGCGCAGGCACCTCGTTGTTCACCTTGGGCTGCCGGAATACGGGTTCGGCGGATTTGTCCGGGGTCATCTCCGATTCGCCGGCAGCAGCTTGTTCGCCGCCCATCCCCGCCTGGCCGGTGGCAGCTTGTTCGCCAGTCATTCCCGCCGCTTCCAGCAACATATTGGCCTCTATATGGGCAGGGGGCGGATCGATAGACGTTGTTTGGCCTGTGCCCCATTTCGATGACGAGCATGCGGACAGCAACGGCAAGCATAGCAGCAACAAAATTCCCCATTGCCGGACGCTTGATGTGCCGCCGGATTTCCGTTTCATTCCCATTCCTCCCGTCCGGAAACGGCGGCTAGCCAGACCGAATCCCGGTTAGCAGCCGTTTCGCCTTTATACTTTTTGTAGTACTATGTATACGAGCCTCCGGGATGAAGTATGAACGTTTGTCCGTACGGCAAGGATGGCGAAAGCAGTCAATCCAATGCAGCAGAAAGAGGTGTTGTATATTGTCCAATGGGGGAAATTATCGGCTCAACAGCAAAAATGTCGCCCAAGCTACGGAGCAATGGCTCGTCCAACGCGGCGTCAGCAAAGAGCAGATCGGTGAACTGGTCTTGCTCTTGCAAAAAGAGTACTATCCCGAGTTGACCATGGAAGAATGCATCCAAAATGTGGATGCGGTTCTCTCCAAACGGGAAGTGCAAAATGCGGTGCTGACCGGCATCCAGCTCGATATGCTGGCTGAAGAGGGCAAATTGATGGAACCGTTACAAAGCATCATTGCCAATGATGAAGGACTCTATGGCTGCGATGAAATCTTGTCGCTCAGTATCGTCAATGTATACGGCAGCATTGGATTGACCAATTTTGGTTACGTGGATAAATTGAAACCCGGCATCATTTCCAAGCTCAACTCCAAAACCAGCGGAAAAGTCCACACGTTTCTCGATGACATCGTCGGCGCCATTGCGGCAGCGGCATCCAGCCGGATCGCGCACCGCAAACAAGAAGAGCGCGAGCATTGATGCGATGATCCAACACACTGTATAGAAATAAGGCGGTGACAGCCATATGCTGCACCGCCTATATGCATATTCGCCTGAACACCGCCGCTTGCAGCACGCTCTTCCGCCTCTCGCACTGCTGCAACACGCGCAAACAGCCGGATGTACTGGCGGTGCTCATGTTCACTTCATGCGTTTCTTCAGCATGCCCGGCTGTCGCAATGCATCCAGGTCTGCCGCGCCCGCAGCAAACATCGCGATTCTCAGTTCCGTCTCCACTTGCTCCAGCCGAAATACCATATCTTCGCCCGTCGCAGCATCCCGGAGCAGCGACCGGCCAAACCCGGCAACATCCGCGCCAAGCGCAAGCGCTATCGCGGCATCGACCCCCGTGTGCAGCCCTCCGCTGGCAATCAAAGGAATGCCGGGGAGCACCGCACGAATCTCCCTGATGCATTCCGCCGTCGGCATGCCCCAATCCGCAAAGGCTTCCGCCGCTTGCCGCAGGAGGGGATCAGGTTGGCGGTATTTTTCCACCTGACTCCATGAAGTACCGCCCGCCCCTGCGGTGTCGAGAAACGCAACCCCCGCATCCGCCAGCCGCCGCGCGGTCTGGCCATCGATTCCCCAGCCGACCTCTTTAATCCCCACCGGCACGTGAAGCTGGCTGCAAACTTCCTCCACCTTGCGGAGCAAACCGCGAAAATCGGTATTGCCTTCCGGCTGGAACACCTCCTGCAGCGCATTGGCGTGCAGGACCAGCGCATCGGCCTCCGCCAATTCGACAGCCCGGCGGCAATCGTCCGGTCCCAACCCGGTATTCAGCTGAACGACGCCGAGATTGGCGATCAGCGGGATGTTGGGGGCCACATGCCGCACGCGGAACGTGGACACAAGCGCCTCCCGCTCCAACGCAGCGCGCATCGACCCCAGCCCCATCATCCAGCCGCGTGCTTCCGCCGCTTCGGCAAGCCGCACATTGATTTCTCCTGCAGCCGTCGTACCTCCCGTCATGCTGCTGATCATGAGCGGAACGGGCAGTCGAAACCCCATAAATGTCTGTTCCGTCCGGATGTCCGCCAAATCCAGTTCCGGAAAAGCGGCATGGCGAAGCCGATACTGTTCGAATCCCGTTGTGACGCCTACGCCGGAAACAGACTCCTCCAGACAAATCCGCAAATGATCCGCCTTGCGTTTTTCCGTCTTGCCGGCGTGTGACTTCATCGTTTTCCGCTCCTTTTGGCCTTGCTGCGCACTGCCAATTTGTTCTTGTCCAACTTAACGCCACAATAGCATAAACAATGACTGAATCAAACCGATAAAACCGCCAAGCGCCACACCAAGCCAGGTAATGGCCTTGAATTCTTTGCCGGAAACGCTCAAAATGACGCCTTCCAGCCGTTCTACGGGAAACCGTTCCACCTGTGTACGCACCAGTTCGGGCAAACGAACGGCCGCGATGATGCGGGGCGCTTCGCGACCCAACGCATCCAGCCCCGCATTTACCACTTGGGATATCCACCGATCCCGCCATTCCAGCCGCTGCGACAGCCACTCGCCGACCGGAAATCGTTCGAACCGGTCAGCGATCTCCGTCCAGGGCAACGTGTCGCGAATCCAGCGTTGGACCATTTGTTCCGGTGCTTCCTCCGCAGACACATGCGCCAGCGCTTCCGACAGCGTCATCGTGCCGAGCTCCGCCGCTTTGCCGGCAATGAATCCGGCTACCTGGGCCCGAACGGCCGGACTTTCCAGGTGGGCGGACAAAAATGGCGTCAACTTTGCCACCAGCTTGTCCTCATCCATGAAGATTCCCGCGAGAAAACCGACCAGACCGCCGGTCCGATCCATCAATCCCACGGCCAGTTTGCGCAGCAGCGCTTGTCCGCGCTCGGATTCAAGCTCGTTTTTGATGGCGGACAGCCCCCAGCCAGCGGCCAGATCTGCCCATTTGGCTACCGCTTCATCGCTCCAGCCGGGCACAACTTCGCAAATGCGGCGCTCTCCCCAGCGCTGGTGCTGCCACATGGCGGCCAACATCCTGCCGACTCCATCGGCTGCCAGCTTTGGCGCCTGTTCACGCCACCTCGCCAGCCGTTCTTCGCCTGCCCAACCGGCAATCAGACCCCCGATTGTCGCCCCGGCTCCCAGCTCCCGATCCGCCCAATCCATGACCTTGCGGACGGCCGACTGCCTGAATTCCGGTTTGTCAAACAATTCCCGCAATCCGTCCGGCGTTACCAGATAATCCGCCACAACATCACCGAGCGCAGCCGCAATTTCCGGTTTCCGTTTCGGAATCAAACCGGGTGTAAAAGGCAGCTTCCAGCGTCCAAGCCGCACCGGATTGCGGGGATGAAACAGCATCTTGATGGCAAAATGGTTCGTAACCCCTCCCACGATGCCTGCAACGATTACCTGAAACAGCACGATGGTCCAGCCGTACATGCGGTCATTCCTTTCTGCGTCGACGCCGAATCGGCCAATCACCGAAACGAAGATGTCCTCATATGATGGTGTATTGTCATGGACCGCCGGATGCGGCGATCCGAAAAACATTGGGCCATGGCTGAGAAACGGTGGAAGGAGAGCCTCACATGCCCGCCCCGAAAATCAACGTCCAGGCCATCAGTTCCGACAGGTTACCCGATGACGTCCTCATGCTGGGAGATGCAAACGCCAAACGTGCGAAAATCCCGGTCGGGCAGCCGCTTACGCTGCAGTTCGGTTCTTTTTCGCATCATGTCACCATCATCAACGTCCCCCGGAATCCCCATCTTCGCATCAGCCAGACGCTGTCGAGGCGGATGGGGCTGGTCAGCGACGCAACGCTCCGGTTGAAATATTCGGCAGCTTCACGAACGCTCAAAATCGGCCCGCTGATCGGCGTACTTGTCAGCCGCGAATTGCCTGGCCAACCCGGCAGACCATTCGGGGACATGACCGCATTTTGCCGGGAATTGACTGAAGCTTGCCGCAAAGATGGTGCTTATGTCTATTTTTTCACTCCGGCAGCGCTGGGGTCAAGTTCGGGCTGGGTCCATGGCTGGATCTATCGTGATGGATGGATAAAAACAATGCTTCCCGCACCAGATGTCGTCTATAACCGTTTGACCACCCGCAAGCTGGAAAACCAGCAGGACGTGCAAAACTTCTTGAAAACGATCAAGTCGCGTTACGGTTCTCATGTGTTCAATGAAAAGTTTCTGGACAAATCGGAAGTGTTCGATGCACTGCGCAAAGATGTGTTGCTACACCGCTACTTGCCGCAGTCCCAAACGCTCACCGGATATCCCGTGCTCAAAAAAATGTGCCGTGAACATGCAGTCGTCTTTTTGAAACCGGTGAGAGGCAGTCTCGGCAAAGGGATCATCCGCATCCAACAGGAAGGGCCGAACAGTTGGCAGGCTGCCCATGCAACACTGAACGGCACACGCAAGGTGAGCTATCCGAGCCTGGATAAACTGTATGCGTCCCTGTCCGGCAAGATGAAATCCGTACGCTATCTGATCCAGCAAGGCCTTCACCTGATCCAGATCGACGGACGTCCCATCGACTTCCGGGCGCTGGTCCAAAAAAACGGAAGCGGGAACTGGATCATCACCTCTCTTGTCTGCCGTACGGCCAGTGCCAACCACTTCGTCTCCAATGTGGCCAGAGGCGGTACTTTGTCCAAGGCGCGCTATGCGATCGCCAAATCCAACCTGCCCGCTGCCAGCAAGTTGGTCGCTGTCGAACAATTGCATCGCGCGGCACTGGACATCGCCAAAGGCATCGACAAGCATATTCCAGCCCATTTCGGTGAATTGGGCATCGATCTGGCGATTGACACAGGCGGTCGGGTCTGGCTGCTCGAAGTCAATGCAAAGCCATCGAAAAATGACAACGCACCATTAAAGGAAGGGAAAATCCGCCCGTCAGTGCGGATGATAATTCAATATGCGCGTTTTTTATCCGGTTTCTGATACGCTTGGCGTGCTCGTTTATGCCCACACCGGGCAAACACCTTTTGCGGAAAGCCGTTTTTTGCGCCTGCTGGCGCAAACCGGCAAACAAGCCGGACTGCGGGTATTCTTGTTCGATCCGCAATCCTGGAATCCACAGGACAATACCGTCACCGGCTGGGTCTGGCATGAGGAAGATGGCGCATGGAAATCGGTCCGCGATGCGGTGCCGTCACTTGCTTATGACCGCGCCTGGCCGCCTACCCCGGCGGAATCCGAGCGATTTCGCCATGATCTCCATCGCTTGCGAAAATCCTGCAGGTTGCGCCTGATGAATGCGACCTTGCCGGACAAATGGCAAATGCATGTCTTGCTCTCCAGGGCCGGCCTGGATGATTTGCTGCCACCGACCGCGCGATATGAAGGTCCTGCCTCGCTGCAAAAATGGCTAGCCGAGCATGATGGCGCCGTTTTCCTCAAGCCCGCCCGCGGCAGCCAGGGCAGACGTGTCGCCGTTTGCACGATGACGCCGGAAGGCACGTTGCGCATCCGGGGAAGACAGGCGGACAACCGCCCGTTTGAACTGGCGCCGTCATCTCCGGAGGAGGCGATAAACCGGCTGCATCGCTGGATCGGCCATCACGACTATTTGATGCAAAAGTGGCTTCAGCTATCCGACGGAAACGGTTCGCCGCTGGACATCCGCGCCCTCGTCCAAAAAAACGGGCGCCGCCGATGGGCGCTGACTGGTGTGGCCGCACGCATCGGCATGCCCGGCACCGTAACAGCCAACCTGCATGGCGGGGGAACGGCCGTACCGGCTGAAGCGCTGCTGGCCAACATGTACGGCAACGCGAAAGCGGAACAGCTGATCAAGCAAATCCGGCTGGCCAGCAGGCAGATCGTCCTTCCACTCGAACAGAGCTGCGGACATTTTTGTGAATTGGGTCTTGATTTCGGCGTTGATGCGACAGGCAAATTATGGTTTCTGGAAGCCAACGCCAAACCGGGACGCAATGCAATGGCAGGCATTGGCGCCGCCGCTGCAAAGGCTTCAGTCGTCCGGCCGATCGCTTGTGCAAAATCCATCCTGTGCCGACCATCTGGGAGGGTAACTCATGAGTTTGACCATCAGTAACGTCCATTTTTCATCGCAGCCGGATCGCATCGTATGGGTCTCCAGCCCGCTGGCCAAGCTGCTGAAACTGAACGGACGTCGATCGATCAGCGTCAAGCTCGGCCGGGACACCGTTCCTGCCCTGATCCGGACAATCAAACGCGCGGGCCATCATGTCTTTTTGTCTGCAGGCCTCCGCCAATCCATGCTCATTCCGTCCCCGGGCCAAGTTCATGTACAGAGCAATCAGGATGGTACCGTCAAACTGGGGCCGCTGATCGGTGTATTGACCGATGGCACATACCACAGTGAGGCAGCGCCATTCGGGGAGCGAACATCATTCATTCGCCAGTTGCTGCAACTGGGCAAAAACAAAGCCTACATTTTTGCCTTTACCCCCCGCGATATCAATTGGCAGCATGAAACGGTAAATGGCTGGTTCCTGCAAACCGGCGGCAAATGGGTTCGCCGCGTTGTGCCGCTGCCGGATGTCGTCTACAATCGGCTTCCCAGCCGCAAAGCGGAAGCCTCTGCCGCGCTGACTTCGCTTCGCGAACGTTTCATCCAGCGGAACATCCCGTTTTTCAATTGGAGCTTTTTCAACAAAGCCGACGTTTACCGCATGCTGGAAAACGATCCGGAAGCTCTCCGGCATTTGCCCGAATCCGTGCACAATCCTTCACCGGAACGCATCCGGGAAATGCTCGAAAGACACCAATTCCTTTATTACAAGCCTTCGGCCGGCAGTCTGGGCGTTGGCATCTACCGGCTGACCTACCATCCCCAACACGGCTATTTTGTCCGTTACCGCAAAAACGGCGGAAACGTTCTGCTCCGGTTTCCACGGTTCGATAGCATGATGCGCATGCTGCGTGCCCGTCACGGCAGCAATTTGAACCAGTATGTTGTGCAGCAGGGCATCCGCCTGATCGAATTGGACCATTGTCCCATTGATTTCCGGTTTCATATGCACAAAGATGGCCGCAACCGCTGGGTGGTCGCGGGCATTGGTGCCAAAAAAGCCGGACGCGGCAGCGTCACGACGCATATCAAAAACGGCGGGTCGCTGATGACCGCGACACAGGCGCTGGAGCGCACTTTCGGCGAACGGGCGGATTTGGTGCTGCGAAAAGCCAAGGACACCGCCGTCAAACTGTCCGAAGCCATCGAACGGAATTACAGCCATATGCTCGGTGAACTGGGGCTGGACCTGGGGATCGATCGCAATGGCAATGTGTGGATGTTCGAGGCCAATGCCAAACCGGGGCGATCGATTTTCAAACATCCCGATCTGAAGGAACAAGGCCGGGCATCCCTGCAGTATATCCTTGACCACTGTCTTTATTTGAGCAAGTTCCAATCAGGGGAGGAATCCTGATGCATGACACCTTCCCCGCCGATGCCGCCAGACTGGCCTCATCCGACCAACCGGTACTGGCGATTTTGACGATCGACGATGATCAAATGCAATTCCGGGGGAACAGACAAAACTTTGCCGATTTGATCCAGACCGGTACGGAAATGGGCATTCCAACCTATGTCGTCACGGTTAAAGATCTGAAACTGAATGCCCGCAGCGTCATCGGTTATACCTATCTGCCCCGGGAAGGCCGATGGGTGCAGGACAGGTTTCCCCGTCCGACAATCATCTACAACCGGATTCCACTGCGGGAAGACGAACAGTTGCCCCACGTCAGACGCAAATTGGCCGCAATTGCCCGGCACACCGGTATTCAAATGTTCAATCGGCGCTTTTTCAACAAATGGATGCTATTCCAATGGCTGCATCGCGATCCCAAAACCCGCAAATTCGTTCCGCACACGGTCAAATTGACCGGCATCGACTCGCTGGCCCGCCAGCTCAAGCGATATCGCCTGCTCTACCTGAAGCCCGTACGTGGAAAAGCCGGCGTCGGCATCATGAAAGTCCATTTCCAGCCGGGAAAACAGCTGCCATTCAAATTGCAGGTCCAGGAAGACAAGGGCAGCTCATCCTATCGCTTCGCCACGATGGAACGGCTGTGGGAACGTATCGAGAACGTTTCGCAGCAAATCGGCGAACCTTACATCGTCCAGCAGGGCATTCCGCTGCTCATGTTCAAAGATCGGCCCTTCGACCTCAGAGTACTCGTCCAGAAAAATTTGGCCGGCAGGTGGGAGTTGACCGGCATCGGCGCGCGTGTAGCGGGGCTTTCGAGCATCACGACGCATGTTCCGCGGGGCGGCAACATCGACAAACCGGCGAAGTTGCTGAATGCGATTTTCGGGCAGACAAAGGCGGCAAAAGTATTGGATGAAGTGGCCCAAACGGCACTTGTCCTGGCCCGGCAGATCGAACGGAAATCCGGCTCGCCGCTCGGCGAGATGTCGCTGGATCTCGGCATTGACCACAATGGACAAATCTGGTTTCTGGAAGCGAACTCCAAACCGATGAAATTCGATGAATCCGATATCCGCAAACAATCGCTGCAGCGCATTTTCCAATATGCTCGTTTTCTTCATCGCCGTCACAGGAAAGCGGAAGGAGATTAATCGGCATGACGGGGAATCAGCCAACACTGGGCATTTTGACCATCTACCTGAACGACCGCAAAATGATGGATGAAAAACCGATGTTTCAAAAAATGACGGTGGCCGGACAAAAACTGGGCATGAACGTGATGGTGTTTACGCCCGACGATGTGGAGGCACGTTCAAAACGCATTTATGCGCATGTGTATTTGCCGCAGAAAAAAACGTGGTGCAGACGGTGGCTTCCCTTTCCGCATGTGATCTACGACAGGGCCCGATTCCAGAAAAGCAGCCGTTTCCGGCGGTTTGCCGCCTTCCGGAAAAAAATCGCCCATCTGAACTTTATCAACAGGCCGCTGAGAAACAAGTGGGTCATCTACAAATTGCTTAGCGGGATGGACCCGTTTCGGCCACATCTGCCCGCAACCCGGCTGTACGAATCACCGGCCAGCGTGCACGACATGCTCAAACGGCATCCCGTCATCTACTTCAAACCGATCAACGGCACAGGCGGCCGCGGCATTCTGCGCATCGAGCGCCTGGCAAACGGCATGCTGAAAGTTCAGGGACGCGACCAGAACCGCCGCATCATCCAGCCCCGAATCGTGCATCCGGGCCGTTTGTCCTTCCTGCTTCGTTCGTGGGACCGGAGAGGGGACCGCTATATCGTGCAGCAAGGTTTGCACACGCAATTACCGGACGGCCGCGTCCACGATTTCCGGCTGCTCGTCCAGAAAGACGGAAACGGCGAATGGGCATATACCGGCTGTGCCGGCCGGATCGGTCCCCGCAACAGTATAACGTCCAATCTGCACGGCGGCGGTACAGCTTCGACGATGCAGGAATTGCTGGGCCAATGGGAAATCGACCAGGATCAGATAGCCCACATCCAGGCCAACGCCGAATCGCTTGGCATTGAAGTCGCGAAAACGCTGGAGCAAGCCTATGGCACGCTGTGCGAATTGGCCCTTGATCTGGTAATTGACCGCAGCGGCCACCTGTGGATTCTGGAGGTCAATCACAAGCCTGCGCGGGAGGTGTTTCTCAAGGCCGGTGAACACGATGTCTACCGCCAGGCTGTCATGCGACCGCTTGAATTTGCACTATGGAAATACCGCCAGTCCGCAGCCCATTCTCCGCAAATGGAGCCGATGGCATAGCTTCATGGGATCATGGACAACAAGACCGCATGCATCGGTCCATCATGCATGCGGTCCTGTTTGCCGGCCAGCCGGGTTCCGGCATCATGACTCCAATTATTCGGTTTCAACCGACTCTTCTCTTTTCATCGCAGAGCTGCCTTCGGCCAGGCGCTTCAACACCTGGTTCACATCCACGCCGGTCAGCGCGCTGACCGTTTCCGGCATTTTGGCCAGCAAGTCCGTTACATAGCCGGTTACCCTGGAAGCCCCGCCGCTGGTGCCGTTGCCGCCATCGACGATGACGATTTTTTCCGTTTTGGAAAGCGGCTCGGCAATGGCGCGCGCAATTTCCGGGAATTTCTGCACGATCAGCTCGATGATCGCAGCCTCTCCGTATTTGCGCAGCGCATCGGCAATCTTGTCCTTGGCTTCCGCTTCGGCAAGCCCCTTGAGCCGGATGACGTCCGCTTCGGCCGCACCTTCGGCCCGTTCCTTGTCGGCATTCGCGTTGCCCGCGAGCCGAACCGCTTCGGCTTCCGCTTTGGCCCGGGCTTCGATTTCGTAGCGCACCGCTTCGGCCCGCTGCTCCTGCGCAAACCGCTCGGCTTCGGCCTGTTTCTTCACCGTTGCTACCAGTTCACGTTCGCGCCGTTCGATTTCCTTGGCCTCAAGCTCGATCAGTTTTTCCCGTTCGATTACCTGGATTTGCATTTCTTCGACCTTGACGGCCTGCAACGTCTTGTATTCCTGCAATTTATAAGCCTGATCGGCCTCGGCTTTCCTCATGTCCTGTTCCTGTTTGAAGATCGCCTTTTTGACTTCCATTTCCTTTTGGGCTTCCGCGATGTTCGTCTCTGCGGAAAATTCGGCTTTTTTGCCTTCCTCCAGCGCTTTGGCTTTGGCAATCTGCTCATCGCGGTGGGCATTGGCCTTGGCGATTTCCGCATCGCGTTTTACCGTGGCGATCTGCGGTTGGCCGAGTGCTTCCAGGTAGCCGTTTTTGTCACGCACATCGCGAATGGTAAACGACACGATTTGCAATCCCATCTTGTTCAGATCGCTTGCAGCCACTTCCTGCACGTTGCGGGCAAACTCTTCACGGTTGCGGTATACGTCTTCCACGGTCATTCTGCCGAGAATGGCCCTAAGATGACCTTCCATCGTTTGCGTCGCAATGCTTTTCAGTTCGTCATCCGGCTTGCCGAGGAACTGTTCGGATGCCGTGGCGATCGATTCGAGATCGCCCTTGATCTTGATTTGTGCCACCCCGTCAACCAATACCGGTACGCCATGTATCGTGTAGACTTCCGGTGTCCGGATATCCAGCGTATGCACCTGGAGCGACAGGATGCTGGAACTCTGTATGACAGGCCACACGAAGGTGCCGCCCGCCTTGACGATTTTCATGCCGTTTCGGGTCAACGCGCCGGTTACGATCATGGCTTCATCGGCCCTGACGGTACGGTATCGGGAAACAAACAGGATGATCAGCAATACGACGACAACAACTATGCCTGCAGGTATGTACAACTCCATTGGCATCTCTCTCCTTTAATTGAAGACTGTTTTGGCATCATCGCTTGTTACGATAAAAATCCCCGCGGATTCTCCGACGATCCGGACCGTTACGCCGCTGGCAATCGACGTGTCGGAAGCGGATTTTGCAGGAGCATTATGCCGGATACCGCTCTGCACGTATACAATTTCACCGAGTCTTTGCGGTTCGATGGGGATGACAACCTCGGCTGCCATGCCGATCATGGACTGCGCGGATGGCGCATCGCCTTTGTGCGCGGCTTGCAACGGAATGACCACCAGGAACAGGACGACCGTCGATACGCCCAACCCGGCCAGAAGCGATACGCCCGCAACCGGAAGTGCCGACCAATCCGTCTGTCGCAGCAGCCAATATCCGACGCCGCCAAAAACTGTCAAAAAAGTCGCAATGACAACCGGAGACAAGTAGGGCATTTCGCCCACCTGCAAATCTACGCCGAGCCCGTCTCCCAGGATGAAAGACAAGATAGCGTAACCGGCGCCGATGCAGAAAAGCACGATCATCAACGTTTCCACGTTCAGCCTCACCTCCTGCGATGAATGTTGAACGATCTCATTATGCTATACGCAGAATTGTCTGCACGGTTTCTCATATCTAAAGTAGCCATGAAATGGAAGAATGTTGCCGAAGATCGGATCAAATCAGACAAGGCAGCCAATCGGGAAACGGCATTCGAACAGGAAAATATCGTAAAAAAAACCGTCCGGCCGGACGGCATGCCTTGCTCAAAATATTTTTTTCTGTTCCCGGTCCGCCTTGATGATTTCCACCGCTTCACGGAACCGCAGGGAATGCACCACTTCCCGTTCCCGCAAAAACTTGAGCGCATCCTGCAAATCGACATCATCCGTCATGTCAATCAGCCATTGATAGGTGGCTCGCGCCTTTTCTTCTGCGGCAATATCTTCGTACAGGTCGGCGATCGGATCTCCCTTGGCCTGGATATAGGAAGACGTCCAGGGAACACCGGAAGCATTCTGGTACCACAATGCCCGGTCGTGCGCCGCGTAATGCGAGCCGAGACCCGCCTCGATCAGCTGTTCCACATCCGCATCCTTGGTCAGCTTGTAGATCATGGTGGCGATCATCTCAAGGTGCGCGAATTCCTCTGTCCCGATGTCCGTCAGCAGCCCGATGACTTTATCAGGTATTGTATACCGCTGGTTCAAGTATCGAAGCGCTGCCGACAGTTCCCCATCTGCCCCGCCGTATTGCTCCATCAGGAATTTTGCCATTCGCGGATCACACTTGCTAACCCGCACCGGATATTGCAGTTTCTTTTCGTACACCCACATATTTTCGCCTCCTCATACCTGCCAAGGCCACGGTGTCTGCACCCATTGCCAGGGAAATTGTGTAAAGCTATGGCCAAAAGACATCAACGGGCCATATTGTCGCTGGAATGCGTCAGCGATGCCCCGCCGTGTCTGCGCCAGCTGGTTGTATTGCTGGATCGCCTGCAGGTCATTCGGATGGGTATCGAGGTACAGTGTCAATTCGACCAGCACGAAATCGATTTTTTGCAGTTTCTCCAGGTCTTTGCAATAGTTGTCGTAATTCAATGCGGCAGTTTGCGCGGGGTATGCTCTCGGATTTGCTGCCTGGTAATTATCCACCAGCGGAACCCCCTTTTGCTCTCCGCTGCGGCTCATAGGGACTGTAGAGCGCTGGCCACAGCGTTCCACGGAACAAAGCTTCATCAACCGGAAACTGTGGCAAATTCATCGGCTGAAACACCATATACAGGTTTGGAGGTACTACGTACCGTTTGACCCGAATGGGCGGACACGGATCGTACGGACTGACAAACGGACACCACTCCCGCCATTGTCCCAGGTTCATGCGTCAACTCCTCCTTGTCGTGCGCGTCCGCATCACACGCATGACATCCGTTAGACATTTCGAATTCATTTTATGAGCATAGCCTGGGCATATTGACACCATTTGAGCAAATCGTTGGGCTGTCATCATGTGGCAGGCGGATGGGAAGCGGAGGTACGTGCTGCAAGAGCAAAAATTGCTCCTGCAGCAGTAAAATCCCCCACGGGCTCTGGAGAGAAAGCCCATGGGGGATCTTATCCTTAATTCAATTTGATCTTGAAATCAAGCAATCCTGCTCTGCGAGCCGCTACAAACACGATAACGGCAATCGGCCCCAGAAACACGCCGATCACGCCCACCAGTTCGTACCCGACATACAAGCTGATCAGCGCCGCCAAAGCGCTGATACCGACAGCGTCGCCCAGCACTTTCGGTTCCACAATCCGCCTGAATACGGTTATAACGATGAACAGCAACAACAGACCAATGCCCGTATACCAGTCTCCCGTTACAACTTCATAGGTAGCCCATGGAACCAATACCGAACCGGTGCCCAGTACGGGCAAAATATCCACGATGACGATCAGCAGCGAAATCGCAAGCGGGTAACCGGTGCCAATCAGCATCAGTCCGACAAAACAGAGAATATAGGTCATCAAACTGAGCAAGATTTGCGCACGCAAAAATCCGAATACGGACTTGCGCAAACTGACAAGCACCTGATCCATCTGGCCGCGAGACTGTTCCTCGAACAAGGACAGAAAAGACTGCTTCATATGCGGCAAGCTGAAAGAGAACAAATACACCGCGACCAGAAAAACGATCAGGAAAATGAATACGTCCGGAATCCCTTTGGCAAAATCGAGCAGCGCGGAGGTAATGGTGCCCGACAGCCGGGTCAGGGCTTCAGTGGCGTTGGCGATCCAGCTCTCAAGCTGACCGGGAATCGGCTCGGTATCACCGCTGATATACGTTAGCGCATTTTCGATGACTGTCTTCAAAAATACGCTGGCATTGCTCAAATATGCCGGCACATGCTGCAAAAACGCCGTCAATTCGGCCACGACCTTCATGCCGATCAAAACGACAAGGCCGATCAACAGCAAGGTAAACAGCGTGCTGGAGATGACGGAAGCGAACAGCCGATTTAATCGGGCATGCCGGATGAGCACCTGGTTCAGCGGCTCCAGAAAAATCGCCGCGACCAGCGCCAGCAAAAAAGGCGCGCCAACCGTAAACAGCAAATACAGAAAAATGAGCGCGGCAGCCATCAGGAAAAACTGGCGGATTGGCAAACGGATTCCCCCTCCCATGCTTTATCGACGATCGGAATGCCAAACCGCACGGCTTCAGGTTTCGGCTGTCGGAACCGGCGGAACAGATTTGACACGATAGATATGTACGCGCTGTACCCTGAGACGCTCCGCCTGGGCAATTTCGAACACGTACCCGTATCGGCTTACTTTCTGGCCTTTGGCGATATTGCCCTCCAGCAGGTTGAACAGCCAACCGCCGATCGTATCCACTTCATCGTCTTCGATCTGAAGACCAAACATGTCATTGATGTCCTCGATCAGCATGCGGCCTTCAACTGACGTAATATCTCCTTTCACGACAATGCTGGGCATTTCGTCGTCAAATTCGTCCTGCATCTCTCCGACCAGCTCTTCCAGAATCATCTCGGCCGTAATCATCCCGGCCGTCCCGCCATACTCGTCAATGACGATGGCCAGATGGGATTTTTTGCGCTGCATCAGCTTGAGCACTTTGCTGATCTCCATGGATTCCGGCACGCTCAGGATGGGCCGGAGAAACGACTTCAGATCGTGCTCGGCATTCGGGTCCGCCGAATACAAATCCGTGATGTGCACAAACCCGATAATGACATCCTTGTCTTCCACGGCGACAGGATATCGAGTATGCCGGGTAGCGCGAACGGTGGCCATGTTGTCGGCAAACGACTGGTTCGTAAACAGGCAATCCATGTCCGTGCGGGGCAGCATGACTTCGCGTGCGACCCGGTCGGCAAATTCGAACACATTGTCGAACAGCGTCAGTTCATCTTTGTCAATAATGCCGCTTTTGGCGCTTTCACTCATCAGGATCCGGATTTCTTCCTCCGTATGCGCCGAATCATGTTCACTGGCCGGCCGGATGCCAATCCATTTCAAGAGGCGGTTGGCCGCACCGTTCAGCACCCAGATGAATGGCAGAAACACGCGGTAGAACATCAGCAGCGGCCAGGACAGCCACAGGGACACGCCAAGGGAACGCTGGATGGCCAGTGACTTGGGAGCCAACTCTCCCAATACGATATGCAAAAAAGTAATCGTACCGAACGCAATAAAATAAGAGATGGTATGAATGACCGTTTCGTCAGCGATGCCGATCTGGTGCAATGCAGGCACGACAATCAGATCGGCGATGGCCGGTTCGCCCACCCAGCCCAGGCCCAGTGATGCCAACGTAATGCCAAACTGGGTCGCGGACAAATAGGCATCCAGTTTCGCGTTGATTTTGAGTGCATATCTGGCCCGCTTGTTACCCTCTTTCTGCAACTGTGCCAACTGCGTTTGCCGCACTTTCACAAGCGCAAACTCCGAAGCGACGAATACGCCGTTCAAAAACACCAGAAACAGGACGAGCAACAAGTTTAATGCGATACTGCCCCAATGAAATGCGTCCAAATTCCATTTCGCTCCTTCTGTTCGACCAATGTCGCAAGGAATATGGCGACATGAATCATGACAGCACGGCTTTGCGGCTTCTGAAATTCGTCTGTTTGTAATACATGTCCGCCACGAGCAGGTTCGGTCCGCAACAATCGGCGGCCGGGCAATAGCAGTTGACGCTTTGCTGCAACGGATGCTGCTGCCAGCGGGCAAACACTTCGTCCAGCGATTCGTGCCGGATGTTGCCGAACGGCGGAATGGAAGCGAAATCCGTCACAAATACGTCCCCGCTGAACAGGTTGACGTTCACGCGATTGCGTCCATCCGGATCGTTGCGGACGGTCACCATCGGCTCCGCGCGCAGCCGCTCGACCAACTTGCGCTCATGCGGCTTGTCGCTGCAAGCAAAAAAAGGAAGCGTGCCAAACAGCATCCATACCCCGGGATCACGGGCGTCCAGCAACGTTTCGATTGCGACGCGCATCTGGTCCTGCGACAGCATCGGCAAACTTGACGCAAACGAGCTGGGATACATCGGATGCACCTCATGGCGACGCGCTCCCATCTCCACGATCAGCCGATGGATCTCGGGCATTTTGTCGTGCGTGCGATAATTGATCATCGATTCCGCAGATACAAACAGCCCACCGTCTGCCAATTTGCGGGCGTTTTCGACCATCCGCTCATACATGCGAACAGCAGCGATACGGCTTGTGCCATGCCCGGCATGGGCAAATCCGACCTGCAAGAAGTCTTCCGGAGACGTGTAGTTGAAAGATATATGCATGACATCCAAATAGGGCGCAATTTCATCATAACGCGCAAAATCAAGTGTCAGATTGGAATTCAATTGAGAGCGGATTCCTCTCTCCCTTGCATAGCGCAAAATGGGAACGATGATATCCCGGACGGTCTCCAGCCGGAACGTCGGTTCCCCGCCCGTCAGACTGATCGTCTCCAGATGTTCAACCTCATCAAGCCGCCGCAACACATCCGCAATCGGCAAATGCGGGGCTTCCTTCATCGTCAGCCCGTCCCCGACCGCACAGTGCTCGCATCGCATATTGCACAGATGCGTTACCGTCAGCTCGACGCTTGTCAGCACGTGCCGACCATATTGCCGCAAGGAGCGAAGCGGGTCCCACGGATCGTAATCCGGCGAGATGGGAACCCAGTCAGCGGGCGCCGCATAGGGAAGTTTCTGTACATGTTGGGGCGCTGCATGCATCGTTTGTAGCTCCTGTCCATTCTTTATATTTATTGTCCATTTTACTGGTCAAACGGTGACAAAGCAAACGCGGCCTGTTCCATTACACGGAAACGGACTGGACCTGATCGGTTTCCATCATGTCGACCTGGGTCACCATGACGTCCAATCGTCTAGACAAGTCCAGATCGTAAGGTTCCTCCAGCATATGTCCGTATTCATCGGTCAAAACCCGGACCACGGGCCGATGTACGCAATTGGCATTGATCCGGACAACCACCGCTTGCTGTCCGGAACTGAGTCTGACCGTTAGCCCGATCGGATAGATGGCCACCTTGTCCCGAAACAACCGGAGCATCTTCGTATCATACAATGTGCCGCTTCCCGCATATAACGTCTCGACCGCCTGATGCGGCAACAGGGCACGCCGGTATACCCGGTTGCTCGTCATCGCGTCGTAAGAGTCGGCGATGGCAATCAATTTGGCGTAATCATGGATTTCCTCGCTTTTGAGTCCCCTGGGATAGCCGGTGCCATTCAGACGTTCATGATGCTGGTAGGCGCAATGCGCCGCCAGGAGCGGAATGCCGGGTTCATCTTTGAGCAAATAGTAGCCCCGCTCCGTATGCAGCTTCATTTCTTCAAACTCTTCATCCGTCAAACGGTCCGGCTTGAGCAACACTTCCATCGAAATCTGCGTTTTCCCGATGTCATGCAATAGCGCTCCGATGCCCAGCGTCAGCAACTGATCGCGGTCATAGCCCAGTGCAATGCCCAGCATGGTCGTATAGATGCAGACATTGAGAGAATGCATGTACAGGTATTGGTCGAATGTCTGGATATTCATCAGCATGATCATGGTTTCTTCACTCCGGCTCAAATCATCCATGATCATTTTCATCACTTTGCGGATGTTGCGGCCAATATACGGATAGGTGGTTGCGCCTTGCCTGAACGGTTGGTCAATATAGGCCCTGAAAGTGTCGCTGAGGGTCCGGAGCGCCAGCTGGCGCGTCTCCTCGTCCAATAATTCGGGAATTTGGACATCCTCAGTCCTCGGATCATGCACATACAAATACTGGATGCCGTATTCGCTTAACCGCCGGATCAGCGAAACCGTCAATATCATTCCTTCCGCAAGCAATACCAAGCCATCACCGGAATATATATTTTTGGCCAGCTTCATTCCTGGCTGACAATGCTCCAGCGGTATCAATCGCATACGATGAATACCCTCCCATCGCAAACTGTTCATGAATGAAATGATTCAGGAAGTTACGTGAGATGCGACTGATTCCATCAATCCGTCGGCAACTCAAAAAAGGGAGCCTCGCACGATAAAGACGTAGAATAGTCCTGCCAGCACGAATCGGTACCAGGCAAAATATTTGAGCTTCACTTTTTGCAGCACTTTCAGAAATGCGGCGACGACAATCCAGGCGACCAGAAAAGAAACGGCAAAACCGGTCAGCAGAAATCCGGCATCCAGCGTTCCGGAACGGATCTCCTGCCAATTGTCCAACAATTCGTAACCCGTTGCCGCCGTCATGATCGGGATAGCGATAAAAAACGAAAAATCGGCCGAAGCGCGATAGCTCAAACCGGTCAGCATCCCGCCGGCAATTGTGGAACCGGAACGCGAAAAACCCGGCCAAAGCGCCGAAATGCATTGGATGCACCCGATGATGAAAGCCTGCTTGTATGTAATATCATCCATCGTTTCGGACGTCCGTCTGATTTTGCCGGAATCATGCAAGGCCTCGGAAATCCACATATAGAGCCCCCCGACAATGAGCGCCCAAAGCACCGAAACCGTCGAAAAACCGATTTCCTTGATCGGATCACGGAACAGATACGCCACCAGCAGCGGGGGTACAATGCCGAGCAGGACATGCAGCATATTCAGGCGGCGCCTGGGCAGCAAGTCCACCAACAACCCCTTGACGGATTCAACCCGGCGAAAACCGAGCACTTGTCCGATTTGACGGCGATAGACGAGGGCGATGGCCAATATGGCGGCAAATTGGATGACTATTTCAAACGAAATCAATGCATGGGGCGTTTCCGTGCCATATCCCAGCAATTCATTGGTCAATATCATGTGACCGGTTGAAGAAACCGGCAAAAATTCGGTCAACCCTTCGACGATACCCAATATGACTGCATCCCAAATATCCAGCACGTAGCGTTCACTCCAATTCATGGGGCCGATCCGGTGTCATCTCGGCCAATCCTGCGTATCCGGCGGCGATATGCCTGTTCGATCATCTGGCGGTCCGAAAGCGCGTCACAAAGCAGTTCCCGGATGAGTTCGGGCAACAGGTACCGGATATCCCTGCCTTCCTTGAGTCCGGTATGTCCGACGCCGAACGTAAACATATCCAGCGTGCCCACCAGGTACTCCCGGTCGGGGTCCATCGGTTCTCCGTTGACGGTGATGCTGACAATCCGGTGGTATGGCTGACGATTCAGGTCCACTTCCGCCTCCAGACCGTCGAAACATAACGTTCCCATCACTTTTCCCCGGAAACCGAAACCTTGAAACGAAAAACCATAGAAATCGGGGAGCAAACTTTCCTCCATGGCGCGCATGATCTCTTTCCCCGTAAGCAGCATTCGGCAACAATTGATCGGTGATGGACATAGGGCATGGATCGTTTCCAGTGTAATTTCACCTGCGGGCAATCCGTCCAGGAATTGTCCGGCATTCACCAGTCCGATCTCCGCGCCGGAACGCCTGCGGACGACCGAAGCCAGCAATACGCTCAGCGGTGATTCTTCCTCTGCAGACCAGCCAAGCGGTTCGTCCAGCACGGTCACAACCCGGCTCATCCGGCGTTTGGCTTCCCGGTATTCTTCCGCAATGATTGCAAGTGCAGCATCATCAGGTTCCCACTGTTCGGTCGGCAAACATCCGCCCTGGATCGATACCGTTTGCCGATCCGACGGATCGCGCCGCTGGGCCGACAACGTCAGATGGCCGATATGCCGGCCGAATTTGCCAGCCGCAGACATCGCCGTCCGGCCGATGCGCATCGGTTTTTCCAGCAAATGATGCGTATGTGCCCCCAGAATGAGATCGATGCCGTCGACGGAAGCAGCCAACCGCTCGTCCTGACGCAATCCGAGGTGAGACATGACGATGATGATGTCTGCCCCCTGACTGCGCAAACGGGCGGTTTCGGCTGCGGCCGCCTCAAACGGATCGGAGGCATGCCAGCCAAGCAATTCATAGTAATCATTGAACGGCGCCGTCAATCCGATCAGCCCGATGTTCAAACCCGCTTTGTGGACCTGCAGGGAAGGAACAAGCCATCCCGCGCGGTCATCCGGCTTTAGCGGCCGGAAATTGGCACAGACGACCGGAATACCGAGACGTTCGCCATATTCGTTCAATTGTGCATGGGACAACGTAAGCCCTTCATTGTTGCCGATCGTCAGTGCATCATAGCCGATTTCCTGCAACAGTCGGCGGTTGACGCCGCCTAACGTACCTTCGGTCTCCATGCGGCAACGATCCAGAAAATCTCCGCAGTCCAGCACCAGCAGTTGGGACCGGGGAACATGATTCCGGATTTGCTTGACATAGCGGGCGATTCGGGCAGCGGCTTCCAAATCGCTATGGATGTCGTTCGTATGCAGCAACGTCACTTGACTGATGGATGAGATCATCAAAATCCTCCGACAGTTTCTCCGAAGTTTATCACTGTCCTCCTAGCATAACACTTTCGTCACCAATATGATATGATTGCATTTGTAAATTAATCCATTCGGGAAAGGAAGCGGTGCATCAAGATGTTGAATCGGTGGCAAATCGCATTGTTTGCGGGACTGGCAGAACGATTCGCAACAAGAACGCTTGAGCCCGAATGGCCGGAGGAAACGTTGACCGCCGGTCAGTTGAAAGCAAAATTGGCCAGCTTGCATCCGGCGCATGCCGAGGCGATTGCCAGCGCATTTGTCGCCTGCAACCAGGTCTATGTCCATGAAGACGCAATCGTTCGTCATGACGACGAATTGGCGCTGCTGCCTCCGGTATCCGGCGGTAGCGGCATTGCAGCACAAAAGGAAGCCGAGTCCGGACGGTACAAAATTGTGGATCATCCCATTGATGTTGCCGCAGTGCTGGCGACAGTCGCGCACCCGAACCATGGCGCACAAATCGCCTTTGTCGGCACGACACGCGAATGGACCGGCGACAAACGGACCGTCCGGCTGGAATACGAAGCCTACGAGCCGATGGCCATCTCCGCCATGCGGCAGATCGGCAGCGAAATCGGAGAACGTTGGCCGGGCACATGGACGGCGATCGTCCACCGCATCGGAGAAGTCGCCATTGGCGAAGCCAGCGTCGTCATCGCCGTATCTTCGGCGCACCGGGCGAATGCCTATGAAGCAAGCCGCTATGCGATTGAACGACTGAAGCAGATCGTCCCAATCTGGAAAAAGGAAATCTACGAAGACGGAACGGAGTGGAAAGGATGTCAAACCGGTCCCTGGAATCCGCTGGAACCGATTTGATCATCATCCCAAAAATCTACTTTCTTTTTTCTATTGATAGAAACTGATAATTTTTGTTAGCATGGTAATATAGGGCAAAACATCTTTTGCTTGACAGGCGTGGAGGTGTACCATGCATGCGAATCAATGTAACGGATTTACGAGTCAATGACTGTCTGGCCGAAGATGTGTTCAACCGGTTTGGCTTGTTGGTGCTGTCTAAGGGAACCGTTGTTACCGAACATGAAATATATCGCCTTCAACAACATCGCATCGAATCCGTCGAGATCCACCACCGGGTGAATGAATCGGTAATGCACACTTCAGAAAATACCTTCGACCAGATCCAGGAAACCATCCTGCCCAAATATGAACAGGCAGTGGCAGGCGTCGTGAACATATTCGAAAAGGCGCTAACGACCGGGGAAGTGCTTGAAGTTGACGTGCAGCATAGTTTTCAACCGCTGCTGGACAACTGCAAGCAGGAACGGGACATCGTTTCGCTGCTTCTGCTGCTGAACAACCAGGACGATTACACCTACCAGCATTCTGTTCAGGTGGGCATGCTCAGCTACTATATCGCCAAATGGCTGGACTGGGATGATGAACGCGCCTTGTTTGCCGGTAAAGCCGGATTCCTGCATGATATCGGCAAGTGCCGCATTCCGGATTCGATTTTGAACAAGCCGGGCAAGCTGACGAAATCGGAATTTGAAGAAATCAAAAAACATACGCAATACGGCTATGAGATTCTCCGGAAATCACCCACGACGGAAGCGTTGGCATTGCCTGCCTTGCAGCATCACGAACGGATGGATGGAAGCGGTTACCCCTACGGATTGAAGGGGGAACAGATCGACCCGACGAGCAGGATCGTCATGATCGCTGATATTTTTTGCGCCATGATCTTTCCGCGCGTGTACCAGGCAAAAAGAGACATGCTGTCCGTCCTCAAGGAACTGCATCGCTGCAGTTTCGGCGAACTGGAGCCGGTCGCCACCCACAAATTGATCCAGCATTTCATGCCAAACTTCATCGGAAAAACGGTCACTTTGACCGGCGGCATTACCGGCACCATCGTCATGAACCATGCAACGGAATATTTTCGTCCGCTCGTGCGTACGGCGGATGGATTCATCGATCTGAATACTTCGCGCTCGTTTGAAATTACGGAACTTTTTATTTGACCGGGAACCTTCCGCAATCGCATCGCATATCTGAACTGAACAAACAAAAAAGCACCTTTCGGGGTGCTTTTTTGTTTTCCTGCATTTATGCGTTCAACGGTTGTTGCGTGTTCTCCTTCTTGGCCGCCGTAACCATGAGCAAGATGCCGGTAATGATATGTAGAATCATGCCAACAATGGGAATCCACGCAACAAGGGAAGTCACGATGCCGAGAATGGAACCATATTTCAGCTCGTTGTTCTTGGCGGAAAGTACCAACGTGATGATGTGCAAAATCAACATCACAACCAATGGCGTATAAAATGTGCCGATAATGATCAGACCGCCGAGTACGGGGATGCCAAGAAAAACTTCAAGCCCCCGGTAATCCATTTCAGAATCCTGGAACTGGTCATGGAAAACCTCCAAATATGGTATATTTAGATCAAATATACCAAATGTCTCCCAACAAATCTACCATATTTTTTTATTTTCCGTCTTTTTATTACACAATTAGACATTTTGTTCCCTGTTCCCGGGAATTCCATGACCGGAATGACACGAAAACAGGAAAGGACGCGCTCAACCTTACACTCGGAACACCCCGAAAATCGGGGTGAACTCTGGTGTGAGGCATGTCACGCGTCCAAAATTCCCGCAACATCAAATCTTACCCGATGCTGCCTTCCATTTCGAGCTTGATCAGCCGATTCATCTCGACGGCATATTCCATCGGCAGTTCCTTCGTGAACGGCTCGATGAAGCCCATGACGATCATTTGCGTCGCTTCGGCTTCGGACAAACCGCGGCTCATCAGATAGAAGAGCTGGTCTTCCGACACTTTCGACACCGTCGCTTCGTGCTCCAGCACGATGTTGTCGTTCATGATTTCGTTATACGGAATCGTATCGCTTGTCGACTGGTTGTCGAGAATGAGGGTGTCGCATTTGATGTTGGCTTTTGCGCCTTCCGCCTGGCGGCCGAAGGAAGCCAGACCCCGGTAAGTCACTTTGCCGCCGTGCTTGGAGATGGACTTCGATACGATCGTCGAAGTCGTATCCGGCGCCAGATGCAGCATTTTGGCGCCTGCATCCTGGTGCTGGCCTTTGCCGGCTACCGCAATCGACAAGACGGAACCTTTGGCGCCGCGGCCTTTGAGCACGACAGCCGGATATTTCATCGTCAGCTTGGAGCCGATGTTACCGTCGACCCATTCCATGTTCGCATTTTCTTCCGCGACAGCCCGCTTCGTCACGAGGTTGTAGATGTTCGGCGCCCAGTTCTGGATCGTCGTATAGCGTACACGCGCATCTTTCTTGACGAGAATTTCCACGACGGCGCTATGGAGCGAGTTGGTGCTGTAAATCGGCGCCGTGCAGCCTTCCACGTAGTGAACGAAACTGCCTTCGTCGGCGATGATCAGCGTACGTTCGAATTGCCCCATGTTTTCGGAATTGATGCGGAAATACGCCTGCAGCGGAATTTCGCATTTGACGCCTTTCGGCACATAGATGAAGCTGCCGCCGGACCATACAGCACTGTTCAGCGCGGCAAACTTGTTGTCTGTCGGCGGCACGATCGTGCCGAAATATTCCCGGAACAATTCCGGATGCTCACGCAACGCGCTGTCCGTATCCATGAAAATGACGCCTTGCTTGGCCAGATCTTCCTGCATGTTGTGATACACGACTTCGGATTCATATTGGGCGGATACGCCGGCCAGAAACTTCTGTTCCGCTTCCGGAATGCCGAGCTTGTCAAAAGTCGCCTTGATTTCTTCCGGCACTTCTTCCCATGTTTTGCCCTGCTTTTCGGAAGGTTTCACGTAATACTGGATATCGTTGAAGTCCAGTTCATCCAGATTGCCGCCCCATCGCGGAATCGGCATTTTGTTGAACTGTTCAAGCGCCTTGAGCCGGAATTGCAGCATCCACTCCGGTTCACCCTTCATTTCGGATATCGTGCGGACGATTTCCGGCGTCAAACCTTTGCCTGATTGGAAAACCGCCTTGTGCTCGTCGCGAAATCCGTATTTATATTCTTCAAATTCAATTTGCTTGGCCATGACGTCATTCCTCCTTGCCTAAATTGGTTTAATGCTCAATGCCTTCATGCCGTCCGTGTCCCTGCTCCACGCCTTTGCGCAGCGCATTCCAGGCCAGCGTCGCGCATTTGATGCGCGCCGGGAACTTGTTGACGCCAGACAAAGCTTCAATATCTTCGTATTCATCGAATGTTTCAGCATTGCCCTGCATGAGTGAAGAAAATTTTTCCGCCAGCTTCAAGGCTTCTTCCGTGCTTTTGCCTTTGACCGCGTCCGTCATCATCGACGCGGATGACATGCTGATCGAGCAGCCTTCGCCGGTAAACTTCGCATTTTTGACAATCCCGTCTTCAATGTGCAGTTGCAAACTGATCCGGTCGCCGCAAGTCGGGTTGTTCAGGTTGACGGTAACCGATCCGTCTTCCAGCGAGCCGCGATTGCGCGGATTTTTGTAGTGATCCATGATGACGCGCCGGTATAGGTCGTCAAGATTATTCATCACCGAAAAACTCCTTTGTTTTGACCAAGGCTTCCGCCAGCCGATCGACATCCTGTTCGGTATTGTACAAATAGAAACTCGCCCGAGCCGTCGCGCTGGCATTCAGCCAACGCATCAGCGGCTGGCAGCAGTGGTGACCTGCCCGAATGGCGATGCCTTCCGTATCAAGTACCGTTGCCACATCGTGCGGATGGACGGTGCCGAGGTTGAAGGTAATCAACCCCGCACGATCCGTACGCGGCCCGTAAATCGTAATGCCGTCGATGGCCGACAACCGTTCCAGACCGTATCGGGTCAGCTTCTTCTCGTGCGCGTCGATGGCCTCCAGGCCTACCTGCTCCAGAAAATCGATTGCCGCGGCAAGTCCGACGGCCCCCGCGATGATCGGGGTACCGCCTTCAAACTTCCAGGGCAGTTCTTTCCAGGTCGAATCGTACAATTCTACAAAATCGATCATTTCGCCGCCAAACTCGACCGGTTCCATCCGTTCCAATAGCTGCGATTTGCCATACAAGACGCCAATACCGGTCGGTCCACACATTTTGTGCCCGGAAAATGCATAAAAATCAACATCAAGGGCTTTGACATCAATTTTCAGGTGCGGTGTGCTTTGCGCCCCGTCAACCACGATAATGGCGCCGTTGCGGTGTGCGATTTTCGCGATTTCCGCAATCGGATTGATTGTCCCGAGCACATTGGATACATAGGTGACCGCGACGATTTTGGTTTGCGGTGTAACGGTATTCTCCACGTCCTGCAACGAAATCGTGCCATCCGGCTGCAACGGAATATATTTGAGCTTCGCGCCGGTCGCCTTGGCTGCCTGCTGCCATGGAATCAGATTGCTGTGATGCTCCATCGGCGTGATGACTATTTCGTCTCCTTCACGGAGAACGGTACGCCCGTAACCGGTGGCGACCAAATTAAGCGAGGAGGTGGTTCCCCGGGTAAAGATGATTTCCCGCGTGGTACCCGCATTCAAAAACCGGGCCACTTTCTCCCTGGCGCCTTCATACGCGTCCGTTGCGCGGGAGCCGAGGGTATGCACCCCCCGGTGGACGTTGGCATTGTCCCATTCGTAGTATTTCCGAAGCGCCTCCAGAACGGCTCTCGGCTTCTGTGTCGTTGCAGCATTGTCCAGATAGACAAGCGGATGGCCGTTGATTTCCTGATGCAGGATCGGAAATTCGGCCTTGAGCGCGATCGGGTCCATATTACCCCAGCTTTCTTTCTAAAATTCGATGGAGCTGCTCCCGCAACCCCGCAAGCGGAATTTCGGAGACGACAGGGTCGAGGAATCCATGGATGATCAAACGCTCCGCTTCCTTGCGGCTGATGCCGCGCGACATCAAATAATACACTTGTTCGGGGTTCACTTGTCCGACACTGGCAGCGTGACCCGCCTTGACATCGTCTTCGTCGATCAGCAGGATCGGGTTGGCGTCTCCGCGCGCCTTCGGACTGAGCATCAGAACACGTTCGGTTTGCTGGCCGTTGGCCTTGGTTGCTCCATGTTCAATTTTCGTGATACCGTTGATGATTGCCGTCGCTTCATCCTTCATGACGGCACGTGTGACCATGTCGCTTTCGGATGCTTTGCCAAAATGGGAAGCGCTCGTCGTCAGGCTCATGCGCTGGCTGCCCGTCCCGACGGCAATGGCCTTCGTATCCGAAACGGAACCATTGCCTTGCAGGACCGACCGGGTGTCCGCAAGCGTATTGCCGTTGTGCAGGTCCCCGATGATCCATTCCACTCGCGCATCGTTGTCCAATACGGCGCGACGGTATACCACGTCGACGACACTTTCGTCCATGTGGTGGACGGCGGCATAGCGAATGTGCGACCCAGGTCCGGCAAAAATTTCCACTGCACTGTTGTGAAGCAGCGTTTGCGACGGGGCGTCCTCCAGCAAGCTGGCCACCTGCTGGACAAAGGAACAACGGCTGTTGGATTCGGCAACGATCAGAATGTGCGGCATGAACGTCGCACCAGGATCATCTGCGAACAGCAACGCCTGGATCGGGAATTCAATTTCCGCATTTTTCGGCAGGTACAAAAACACGCCGCCATTCCACAACGCACCGTGTACAGCTGCCAACTTGTGTTCATCCTTGCGATAGGCCGTCATCAAATATTTGCGTACAATATGTTCATGCGTGCGAGCCGCTTCTTCCAGACTCGTCAGAACAACGCCCTGGGATTTCAATTCATCGGACAGCCGCGTGAACACGACGGATGAATTGTGCTGTACAATCAGGGCGCCCTGGGTATCTTCCGGCAGCAATCCCGCCAAGGCAGCGGGCAGATCCGCGGCGGACGTAACCGCCTTGCCCGGGCGATGCGTCCCGAAATGATCCAGCGGCCAACGCGCCAGCGGCGTTTTTTCCGGCTTGGGCAACTCCAGTTGGGCAGCCAGTGCCCCCGCTTCTTCGCGCCAGGAAACCAGCCAGTCGGGTTCGTTCTTGCTGCGTGCCACTGCCCCGGCAACTTCCCGGCCGAAAGAGGTAGTCGGTGTGCTCATCTTCGTCCAGCCTCCTTGTCCGCTTACGCCTGGCCTACCGTCTCGTCGACGATGCCCAGTTCTTCTTTCACCCAGTCGTATCCTTCTGCTTCCAACCGTTCTGCCAGTTCCGGACCACCCGATTTGACAATCCGACCCTGCATCATGACGTGGACATAATCCGGTTTGATGTAGTTCAGCAAACGCTGATAGTGGGTGATGATGAGAAATCCGCGTTCTTCAGAACGCATGGCATTGACGCCGGCAGCGACAATCTTGAGGGCGTCAATATCCAGACCGGAGTCGATCTCGTCCAGAATGACGATTTTCGGCTCCAGCATCATCATTTGCAATATTTCGTTGCGCTTCTTCTCGCCGCCGGAAAACCCTTCGTTCAGATAGCGGTGCATGAATTCCGGATTCATTTCCAGTTCTTTCATTTTGCTTTCCATTAAACGCACGAACTTGATCAGCGAAATCTCGTTGCCTTCGCCGCGGCGGGCATTGATGGCACTCCGCAGGAAGTCGGCATTCGTTACGCCCGTGATTTCACTCGGATATTGCATCGCCAAAAACAGGCCGGCCAGCGCGCGCTCATCCACGCCCATCTCCAGAATGTTTTCCCCGTTCAGCGTCACTTCGCCTGCGGTGACTTCGTATTTGGGGTGCCCCATCAGCGCAGACGCCAATGTGCTTTTTCCGGTACCGTTCGGTCCCATTATGGCATGAACTTCACCGCCCCGAATCGCAAGATCAATGCCCTTCAAAATTTCTTTACCCTCGATCTCCGATTTGAGACCGCGAATGACAAATTCGGTGCTCATCTTTAACCCTCCATCTAGTCTTCCGGATACGATCTGTCTATTTGATCAAACAATAAACGCATCCTTATTTAGAATTATTATAAATTGATTCTCAGTGATACTCAACCTAATATTATGGAAACTATGCCAAAAAAGCAAACCGGCCGCACCGTCCGGCAGCGACGCAGTTCAGCCGGACAACCTGTCACGGATTCATCCATCCAGTGCCTGACGCACTTGTGCCGTCATTTCGTTGAACTTTTGGTCGTCGAGCACTGGAACAGATTCCGGTTCAGGCAGCGGTTCCTCGATGCGCAGCCAGGATTTGCATCCGCCATATGATTCCCTCATCGGGATTTCTGCGGGCATGCGCAAGCGATATACGCGCAATAGCAATAGATGGAGCGGTTTCGTCTTCTTCCATTTTAACCGCTCCACAGCGTAGTCATCCGCCCAGATATGGAATCGATGGAGTCTTCTGAGCGTCTCTTCGTCCGTGATTTCGAGATCTTCAACCACTTCCGCAAAAGAAGTGATCCGAACGGTGTCCGTCCTGGATGCGGCTTCCGCCTGCGCTTCAGCCAAATAAGGCGCCGCTTCGGGCTTGAGCAGTTGAAATTGCTGGTGCGTATATGAAGGGAACAAATAAAAGCGCGGGCTCTCCAGACGAAATTCACGCGTTTCTTCGGCAATGCCGCCTTTTCGCAGGACGATGATCTGTCGTCCGGCTTCCAGCGCCTTCACCGCTGCAGCCCATTCGCGAAGGGCAATCGGCAACGTCTGGTCCGACATGGCGGCTCCTCCTCTCATTTTTTTCTACATTATTTCTACATTATAATATTGCGGCCTGGCCATTGAAAGCTCGGACACTCCCCGTAAACTTTCAACAGGATTCAATTTCTGGTATAATGTATATACAAGAATTTCGACCGGAATAATTGTAGTTAAAGGTCATCGATCCGGAATTTGCGTTCTATGGCCCGATGGGCTTCGAAATCGGAGACGTGATCGCCAATCTGCTGCTCAATTATGCCGGACAAACCCATTGGTCGAAGGATGAAGCTTCGCGCAAGGTGCGGCGAGCTTATCTGCTCGATACGGCCCAGGACGTATGGACGCAGTTCGAGGCCATCGCAGCGCTACATTCATTGGCGAACTGGCCGAAATGGTCGAATCGGCAGTCAAATCCGTCCGTCAGAAATTCTTGCACAAAGGAGCAACCAGCCATGAATAAGCAACACGATTGATCTTCCCGCGTCCTTGAACCGATCCGCTGGTCCGATGGCGCCTTGCTACTATTTGACCAGCGCCTGTTGCCTGAACAAATCGAATATGTAAAACTGGCTACACCGCAGGACGTATGAGAAGCCATTCGCACGCTCCAGGTCAGGGGAGCGCCCGCGATCGGCATCGCAGCCGCCTACGGCATCGTATTGGGGTTGCAGCAGATTGGCGGCCAATCTCATGATTGGTTGCAGACCGTGTTGCAGGATGACGAGCTGCTGGCCACTTCCCGGCCGACGGCGGTCAACCTGTTCTGGGCGCTGGAGCGGATGAAGCAGCGTGCAGCCGCTTTGCATGCAGCCGGCCAACCGGCTGGTGCCGCATATGCCGAATTGCTGGCCGAAGCCCAATCCATCCAGCGGGAAGACGAACAGACCAACCGCCGAATCGGCGAACATGCGCTATCCCTGTTCCGGGATGGCATGGGCATTTTGACCCATTGCAATGCAGGGGGACTGGCCGCCTCGAAATACGGTACGGCCCTGGCCCCATTTTACCTGGCACTGGAACAAGGCATCCGGCTGAAAGTATATGCCGATGAAACTCGTCCCGTCTTGCAGGGCGCCCGGCTTACGGCTTTTGAATTGCAGCAGGCGGGCGTAGACGTCACCCTGATCACCGACAACATGGCCGCACATGTCATGGCCATAGGCTGGGTGCAGGCCGTCATCGTCGGCACAGACCGGGTAGCAGCCAATGGTGATGTGGCCAACAAAATCGGGACTTATGGCCTCGCCGTGCTGGTCAGAACGAACCAGATCCCGTTCTATGTCGCTTGCCCGCTATCGACGATTGATCTGTCGACGCCGACCGGCGCGGATATTCCGATCGAAGAGCGCCATCCGGACGAGGTGACGAACGGATTCGGACGCCGGACGGCACCCGAAGGGATTGCCGTCTACAACCCTGCATTTGATATTACGCCGCATGAACTGGTGACGGCCATCATTACCGAAAGAGGTATCGTTCAGCCACCCTATGCGGAAAATCTCCGGCAACTTTTTGCCCGCAAATCCCGCAAATAGTTCAGCGTTTTCAGCAGAAGGACGCGCTTCAGGATGCAGAAGCGGCTGCGGCCATGCGCTTCACCGCTTCCCTGCCTTGCATGCCCGCACGGATGCCCATCTGTTCCGCAGCAAGCGTCACCGATTCCAGCGGTGCTTCCAGCAATTGATCCAGTGAACGTACACCGACGGCTCTGCCGGCGATGATATGCCGATCCCGCAACCTCTCGTTCAGCAATTGGACATCCAGCGCTCCGCACATGATATAGCCCTGTCCTGCCGTAACGGCAAGCAGCGTAGTCCCGGGAAGCCGGACTTCCACACCGATCGCCGTTTGATCTCCGATTTGCAGCGGCTCGATTTTGACCAATTTATTGCACCTCCACTTTTCCTTTCCAAGCAGATGCTGTATCATATGCGTCGATAGGTACATTTTTTTGGGTTTCTATCACACTTAGGGACTATTTTGGAACTATGGCCCATGTTATAGTAATTGAATAGATAGTGTTGATTGCTGTAGGAGGAACTAACATGATTCACACCGAGCAACACCCGGAAAACCAAACTTTTTTGTTTCAGGTTGACATACTGGTCAATGCCCAGACCAACGGCAAGGCGCTGGAGCATTTGCTGCATGTCCTGAACAGCGGATCGTTTGCCGACTATCGCATCAATTCCGGCATTACGATCGGACAGAAGATTGAATCCGCCATCCAGACGGTGAAACCCGCAACCAACAGTTCCGTCAAGCCCAAAGATGCGGCAAAACCGAACATCTCCCGGACGAAACCGGAAACGGCGCCTCCCAAATCGGCTTCGACAGCTTCCAAACCCCAGGTTTCCTCGATTCCTGACGAACTGGATGCCCGCATTCGCGATTTCATCAATACCAACAAATTGATCCGGCTGAATGTGAACAAAGGCAGGGGAATCAAGTTGAGCATTCCTTGCCGCGTCCTGCAATTTGACGCCGCCACCCAATTGCTGACGGTTTACCATGTGGACGAAAAACAGGTTCACACGCTCAAGCTGTTCGAAATTGACGATTTCATCGAATAGGGCGTCATGAAGCAACAAAGCGCGAGGCCGTAACGCCTACGCGCTTTTGATGGCTTTATCTCCGGATCGGCCTACTCCTCGGATGGGACCACATTTTCCGTTCCCCTTGTACCCGCAAAGCAATTGGCCCTGTTCAGCAGCAAGCGGTACATCTCTTCCGGCGGAACCGGCGGGCTGCCGTAATATCCCTGCATTTCATCGCACCGGTGCCTGCGCAAAAACCACATCTGTTCGGCATTTTCGACGCCTTCCGCGATCACCTGCAACTGCATGTTGTGCGCCATCGAAATCATGGAAATGACGATCGCTGCATCTTCGGGCTGTTCGGGAATATCCCGGATGAAAGACCGATCGATTTTGAGCCGTCCGATCGGCAGCCGTTTCAAATAATGAAACGAGCTGTATCCTGTCCCGAAATCGTCGATGCTGACCTGGACGCCCAGCTCGCGCAGTTCCTTCAGACATTGGGTTGCCCGGTCTACGTCCATCGTCATCGTTTCCGTAATTTCCAGTTCCAGGTACTTGGCTTCCAGTCCCGTCTGTTCCAGCACTTCTGCAACTTTCGCCGCCATGTTTCTGCGGACGAACTGATGGATGGATAAATTGACGGAGACCGGCACTTTCGGAATGCCCTTCTTCTGGTGCCACTGCTTCACTTGCCGGCATGCCTCTTCCAGCACCCAATCGCCCAGCGGAACGATGATGCCGCTTTCCTCCGCTTCCGAGATGAAATCTTTGGGACTGATCAGCCCCCGCTCGGGATGATTCCAGCGCAGCAGCGCCTCCATGCCGACGATCTGGCCGGTGGCCAGATCAAACTGGGGCTGGTAATACAATTGGAATTCTCCGCCGGCGAGCCCACGCCGCATCTCATGATAATATTTCAGCTTGTGCATCGCTTCCGGGTCCATTTCGTCCGTATGCAGCAAATAGTCATTGCGCCCGTTGGCCTTGGCGCGTTGCAATGCGGTATCCGCCTTTCTCAACATGGCCACCGCATCGTCTCCCGGCGCATGGACCGCAACACCGATGCAGACGGACAGATGGATCGGGAGACCGTTCAGTTCGAAGGGCTCTTCCAGCATTTTCATCAGCGCTTCCACTTTCGCCGATGCTTCCGCCTCATCCCGTACTTCACCCAGATAACCGGCGAACTCGTCCCCTTCCATGCGGGCCAAATCGCCTTGTTCGTTCAGATAGCGCATGAGCCGCTCTGCAATCTGCATGAGCAACATGTCGCCGAAATCGCGGCCGAATGACGTATTGACCAGTTTGAATGCGTCCACGTCCAGATAACAAATGGCCGGTTTCAACGGTTTCCCGGCACAGGCTTCGATTTTGCCTTCCAGCCGGTTCGTAAACAGACGCCGATTCGGCAAACCGGTCATATCGTCGTAATAGGCCATATAATGATTGCGTTCGAGCGTTCGCTTGCGTTCACTGATGTCCTGGATGAAGACAAGAATGGCGATGGTTTTGCCACGGCGGATCAGAGGAGAAGTAGCGATGTTCAGGTCGACTAGCCGCCCTGACTTGTGGAGAACCCGGATGTCGAGGGAGCAGGTTTCCCCGCTTAGCGATCGTTTAAACGTTTCAAGCGTCAAGTTACGGGATTCGTCATCCAGCAGCCGTTCAAATGACTGACCAGCCAATTCCTCTTTGGTATAACCGATCAGCCCTGAAGGGTCCTGGTTGATGTCCAGAAATCGCCCCTGCCGGTCAATGATGGAAAATATGACTGGACCATGATGATATAGGGAATGCAGCAGTTCCGTCTGATACGAAGGCGCCGCCAGATGCCTGCGCGATCGGTTGTAGGCCCGCAACCAGCTCCATGCCGCCGCCCCTGCTGCTCCAACGGCGATGATGGCAATCCAAATCATCCACAGCTCCAAGGCGGACTCCCCGTTCAAAAAATGGTCCCCCTTTCCGCTTGGTCTCGAAACCGAGTAGTTCCATTATACCGGAAAGGGGGAATTTTTGGAATATTTTAATTTTTTATGTCGTTTAATACTTTTTGCTGGCAGAAAACGCCAGACATATCCAGCCTGCAATAAATGACACGCCGCCCAACGGGGTGATTGCGCCCAGCATCCCCACTCCGCTAAGGGCAAGGATATAGAGGCTGCCGGAAAACAGCACGATCCCGATCAGCAACAGTCTGGCTGCCCATACCGCCAACCGGCGGGAGGGGAGTCTGTCAGCCAGCGCGCCGATCAGCAATATGCCAAGCCCGTGGTACATCTGATATTGGACGCCCGTCTGGAAAATGTCAAGGTCATGTGCGGAGATCCGGTCTTCCAGCGTATGTGCGCCGAATGCCCCCAGCGCGACCGAGAGCATGGCAGCGACCGCACCAATCACGATATATCTGTTCATCCTTGCTGCTCCTTCCGATATCCCGAACCTTGTTTCATTATAGCAAAAGTTGCCACCTGCCAAAAGCCACATGCCTGCCATAGACCGAAACAAGCCCGTTGCCGTTCATTGTTTCGGAAATGCCGAATATACTGAATCATCCCGAAATCATTGCAAGGGAGGCGGTCCGGTCATGCATACGCCGTTCATACTGTCGCGTGAAGATTGGTCCCTGCACCGCAAAGGCTATCAGGATCAAGCCCGTCACCAGCAAAAAGTGCGCGAAGTGATCAAGCAGAACTTGCCCGACCTGCTGACCGAAGAAAATATCATTCTGTCGGATGGTCACCAGATCATCAAAATTCCGATCCGAAGCCTTGATGAATACCGATTCATTTACAACCACCGGAAAAAAAAGCATGTCGGACAAGGAGACGGAAACAGCCAGGTCGGTGATGTGATCGGCACGGATCCGGCGCCGGGCAAAGGCAAGGGAGAACAGGCCGGGGATCAGCCCGGATACGATGTCGTGGAAGCGGAAATCTCGATTGCTGAACTTGAAAACTTGCTGTTCGAAGAACTTGAACTGCCTTTCATGAAACGCAAGATGCACGATCAGCTCGAATTCCGCGATGTCAGATTCAATGATGTGCGGCGCAAGGGCATCTTTTCCAACATCGACAAGAAGCGCACTATATTGGAAAATTTGCGGCGCAACGCACGCGGAGGCCGGGCGGAAATCGCCGGCATCTCACCGGACGACCTGCGGTTCAAAACATGGGAAGAAGTCGTTCGTCCGGAAAACAACGCAGTCATTCTGGCCATGATGGACACCTCGGGATCGATGGGGACGTACGAGAAATATTGCGCCCGATCCTTTTTCTTCTGGATGACCCGTTTTTTGCGCAGGCAATATGAAAAAGTGGAAATCGTATTTATCGCCCATCATACGGAAGCCAAAGAAGTGACCGAAGAAGAATTTTTTACGCGGGGCGAAAGCGGCGGCACCATCTGTTCCTCCGCTTACATGAAGGCGCTTGAAATCATTGATTCGCGTTTTCCGCCATCCCGGTACAACATCTATCCGTTCCACTTTTCGGACGGGGACAACCTGACAAGCGACAATGACCGTTGCGTGCAGCTGATCAAGGAAATATTGACACGCGCCAACATGTTCGGCTATGGAGAAGTGAACCAGTACAATCGCAGCAGCACGCTGATGTCCGCATACAAGCATCTGGAACACAAGCAATTCCTCTACTATGTTATCAAGGAGAAAAACGAAATCTACCATGCGCTGAAGACCTTTTTCCGGAAACGGGAACATACGTAAAGGGACGTACCGAAGGTCATCTCTGACCCAAGGCATCGTCCCTCTTTTTTTCGCTTGCAGCGGGAACCGGATTACAGGACGAAGGAAACGAACTTCAGTTCCGTCATTTCCTCCGTGGAATATTTCACGCCTTCTTTGCCGATGCCGCTGTTTTTGACGCCGCCATATGGCATATTGTCGACGCGGAAGGTCGGAATATCATTGATGATGACGCCGCCGACTTCAAGACGTTCCACGGCATCGAACGCTCGATGGATGGAGGTCGTATAGACGCCGGCCTGCAAACCATATTCGGAATCGTTCACTAGACCGATAGCTTCGTCCCAGGTCTCGTCATACTCCAACAGACTGCCTGCCGCGATATAAATATCATATTTTTGGGCAATTTTTTGGAAATAATCCGTTACATCCCCGGGAATCTTGACCGGAATGCGGTGATGAAGCAGCGCGTTTTTCGTCGTGTAGGGTATGCCCTGGATGAAATATTCAGGAAAAGCAACCAACTTGATCGGGAACTCCAATGAACTGTAGGACAACATCGCCCAGTCAATCAGTCTCCCGCAATTTTTCATGTTTTTTTCAACGGTTTCCCAGTCCGACGCATCGCCATAGTCCGTCTGGATCGCAACTGCAATGTAACGCGAAACCGGATTCATGCGTTTGTCACCTACCCTGTCCGGATGTCATTCAGGCCGTTTCCACTTGCGAATTTTCAAGTTCCTTTGGCTCTTCCAATTTGATGTGTGCAGGGAACCATCTGGACAGCAAGATATATGCTGCAGCAGTCAACACCAAAGATACCCATGCCGCCCCGATGGAAGGCACATAATTCATCACCAATACATACACGATCGTACCGAATACCCAGGAACCAATGCCGACCATATTCACGACCGGATAAGCCTGTTCGCCGACATACATCCGCTCCACCGTATAACGCTGCTTGCGGACAAAGAAAATGTCCGTCGTGATCGTGGCAAGCAACACCGCGATAATGCCCCAATAGCCCAGTCCCAGTTCGACCATGACATCGACCGGGTTCATGGCCACGCCCGTTGCCGTGAACGCCGTAATGCCGATCATGTGAAAGACGATGGTACCAAGCACGGAACCGGACAGCAGGCATAACGCAAGTTTCAAATATTGGTTGGATTTTTTATCGCTTGAATGGATCCCGTAGCGGGCGAAGTCTCCCGCCATAATGGCAAAGGTGAGCGCGGAAGCGATCATGGCGTCGAAACCGCGAATCCAGCTGGCGCCTTCACCCGGTTTGTTGATCACGGTGCCCAGATTATAGTTCTTGAACGCAAAGAACATGATGCCGATCATCAGCAACAGAAGCACCGGCACGCTGATCCGTTCCAGCCATTTGAACGCGCAATTCCCATAGACGCTTGCCACAATCATGATCACGGCGCTGATCGCCATCCATAGTGCAGGATTTGCATATCCCGTCAACATTTTGATGATTCCATTGATGGCCGTTCCGGATATGAAGAGATGGATCGCTCCCCAGAACAGCAACTGGATATTGTTGAATACGGAAGCCAAAATCGCGCCCCTGATCCCCAGTGGCGGGGGGCATTGACGTTTTTTTGATTTGTCAATCCTTTATTTACACATGAGCGATTTATTTCCATTTTGGGGATGATCGCATTTCCCGAAACGGACTTGCAGGTCCGCAACAAGAAAAAAGCGGGCAATCGCCTGCTCTTCGTCATGGGTTCTCCGCATCAAGATTGGCTGAATACGTATAAATGATCTTTAGAGAAATCGTATTCAGTACGAAAAAAATCGTATTCAGTGCTTAAAAAGGCGGGACGTGATATTCTCCGGCTGTTGCGATACAATAAAAAGATAAAAAATGGTTGCCATCCAAACGGAGGAATCGCAATGCCATCGTTTCAGGAAAAATTGGAGCGTTACGCGGATCTGATTGTCCGTGTCGGGGTACAGATCCAGAAAGACCAGAAGCTGGTCATCAACGCCACGCTGGACGCAGCCGATCTGGTGCGGCTGATCGCCCGCAAAGCCTATGAGGCGGGTGCCTATTTGGTCAAAGTCAACTGGAGCGACGACCAAATCTCCCGCATTCGTTATGATCTGGCGCCGGACGCATCGTTTCTGGAAGAACCCAAGTGGTTTGCCGGAGAAATGCTGGAACTGGTCGAAAACAATGCCGCCGTCGTGACGGTCGTCTCTTCAGACCCCGACCTGCTGGTCGGCGTTCCGAAGGAAAGAATCGTCAACTACCAGACGACCTATGGCAAGGCCATGGCCAAATATCGGCAATACGCACAGGCGGACAAATTCAGCTGGTGCATCGTCGCCGCCCCTTCTCAAGCCTGGGCAGCCAAGGTTTTTCCGGATGCGCCGGCCGACCGGCAAGTCGACTTGCTGTGGGACGCCATCTTCAAGGCTGTCCGTGTCGATCACGATGATCCTGTTGCGGCCTGGAAAGAGCATCTCCGCTCGCTCAACGCCAGATCCGAATATTTGAACGCCAAGCAATACCGCAAGCTGCATTACAAGGCGCCGGGCACGGATTTGACCATCGAGCTCCCGGAAAATCATCTGTGGGTTGCGGCTGACAGCGTCAATCCGCACGGCGTTTCGTTTGTTGCCAACATGCCGACCGAGGAAGTGTTTACAGCTGCACTGGCCACAGGCGTAAACGGTGTTGTCTCCAGCACGAAACCGCTCAGCTATGGCGGAAATATCATCGACGGCTTCAAACTGGTTTTTGAAAATGGCCAGATTACGGATGTGAGCGCCGAACGCGGACTGGAAGCGCTGAAAGCGCTGATCGAAATGGACGAAGGCGCCCGCCGTCTCGGTGAAGTGGCACTGGTCCCGCATCGCTCCCCCATTTCGGAGTCGAATATTTTGTTCTACAACACGCTGTTCGACGAAAACGCATCTTGCCATTTGGCAGTCGGCAGCGCCTATGCCTTCAACCTGAAGGGCGGGAAAGAGATGACCCAGGACGAGCTGCGTGCAGCAGGGCTTAACACAAGCATCGTCCATGTCGACTTCATGATCGGCTCGCCTGAATTGGACATTACCGGCATTACGAACGACGGCAAAGAAGAGCCGGTATTCCGCAAGGGCAACTGGGCGTTCTAGCGATCAAGTGCCGTTGGGGTGGATTTGTGCACGCACCTCGTTCCGGGCCTAGTGTCGTCGGGATGAAACATTCGGTCATCAATGTCCGTTAGCAGCGATTTTGATCAAAATTTCGTTTCTAACGGTCAGAATCGTCCACTAGCGTTGGATTTTTGGCAAAAATGATTCATTTTTGCACCTAACGGACAAAATTGACCGTTAATTTGCCCAAATCGTGGTTTTGAGACATTTAACGGACACCGATGTCCATAACAGTCATGTGACTGCAACAGGATGCATCCGCATCCACAAAATTCTTGCGTGTCCGCATCAAACTAACATCCACAGACGGCAGAAAAAACGACCGCACATCCAAAAAACAAGGCGAGGGAGAATTCCCTCGCCTAAACATATGTTATTTCGCAAACACGTGATTGCCGATTTCTTTGACAACGGTCACTTTGCTTCGTTTGCCGGGATTCACCTTGGGGTTGAAGAAATAGACCGCCCCTGGTACATTGTTCTCCCCGGAGAGGGCCGCTCTTGCCGCTTTGATGCTGTCGGCGGACGGGACGGTTTTGTCCAGCAATCCGTTTCTGGCCGGTGGAAACTGGTTCGGTGCATAGATGACATCAACCAGCGTATCGGGGAAATGCGGACTTTGGACCCGATTCATTACGACGTTGGCCACCGCCAGTTTCCCTTCATAGGGCTCGTATCCCGCTTCCACCTGGACAAGCTTGGCGAGCAGTTCCAGTTCTGCCGGATCGATTTGCACGGCGTCCTCCGCTATCTCCACTTTCTCTTCTTTCTTCTCTTCCGGCTCTTTGACCATAAACTCGGGTACGACCACTTTGACCAATTGGCCGATTTGCAACGCTGCCGTGTCATCTGGCGCTAAACCATTCCGGACCCGGAGCGCTTCAGGCGTCGTCTGGTACGTTTGGGCCAATGTGTCCCATGTATCCCCGGCAACAACAACGTGCATCGAAACGGAGTTGACGGAAGCAAGTTCCTCATCCGGCAGCCAGCCGACTTGCGCATGCATCGCTTCCGCAAGCAGCCGCATCGGTAAATACGTATAATCGTCCTGAACCAGAACCGTTCCGGCAATCCGGTATTTTTGCCCGTTGTACACGACTTCGGATGCGCCAGGTTCAAACTCCAGCTTGTCGCCGATTGCATTCGCAACCGCAATATGGCCGGATTGTTCATTGTAGAAGAGAAACCATTCCATCTGCCAGACAAATTCCCGAACGGGCACATAAGTCCATCCGTCCACGTTCAGCAGTGGCTGGTCAAAGGCTGCTAGCCGACCTTCCAGCATCATGTTCTGATCCTGCAAAGCAGGATTGGCGCCAGCAAACGCCGAACCGGCTCCGGCGACCAGAAACAATCCCAATGCCGCCGCAACCATGCGTTTGAACCAGTTGATAACCATCCACTCCCCAAGAATGTGCTGAAACAGGTTCCTTGTTTCGTTTGCTATTATACATGCTTTCAAATGGAAAATTTTAAATATGAGCATTTTTTTATTTTCGGAGGGGAATGGTGAGGAAAAATTCAGCAAGAAGGACGTCCTGACGCTTGTGCTTCCAATGAAAGCCGATGTCGCGCGATAGAAAGCAAATCGCGTCCCGAACGTCCCGGGGATTAATTTCCGCTTTGGATCGCTTCCAGATGCTCGGCAAGCCGATCCCAAGTTTCCGTAACACCTTGCTCGATGCCCATGGCAATTACTTTTTGCAACGCCTCTTCCGATTCATAAACGCCCCTGCTGATCAGCTTCGTCCTGCTTTCTCCCAGTGCTACAAACCGGTTGGTCGTTGTCGGGGCAGGCATGTCCATCGACAAATTGCCTTCTGCATCCGAGAAATAATCAACATACACAAACCATTCCGGCGCATGAATCTCATGGAAAATCGCCTTGCCCCATGACTCGAAACCGTAGAATTGTTCCTGCTTGGAATCCGTGCACTTCATGCAATAATGCTATGAGCCGCCGGGCCTAAAATCAATCTCGCAGTGGGTAAGCGTCCATCCGCGGGCCCCCCACCAATGCTTGAGATGCTCGGCCTCGGTAAACGCCCTGAACACCAGCTCGCGGGGCGCATTGAATACCCGCTCCAAAATAAGTTCCCGTCCCTCTGCTTTCACCAGCATCTCCTTCGCCATCTAGCCGTTTCCTCCTTAATTCATGATTGTCGATGAACTGAGCGACATTTAAAATATAACCAAATTAGAATATTCCTGTCAAGGAATATTTAATTGACGGCCTTTGGACTAGACTCGAGGCAGACCGATGCAATCATCATGACCCGCGGCTGCCCCAAGCAATCATCATGTCCCGCGGCTGCCCCAAGCAATCATCATGCCCGCGGCTGCCCTGCGCGCGGGGAGCAGCATGCGGGCGGTAGTCAGTTCCCTTCTGCCGCTTCGTCCAGTGCGCGCAATGCCAGCATCCGCACAACCGCATCGTCCATCGGCGGATTATGCAGTCCCGCCCGTACATCGCGGTAATACCGCTCCAGGGGCACTGACCGGGACAGGCTCGCACCGCCGGCGATACGCATCGCCCGATCCACGATCAACAGAGCGTTGTTCGTTACCAGCTTCTTCGCCAGGCCGAGTTCCGGACGCAACGCGGATCGCTGTTCCGGAAACTTGTCCCAGCGGTCCGCAACCGAATAGAGGAACGTCCTGGCCACCAGCAGTTCCTCTTCCATGTTGCCGATCTGCTGCTGGATATGGGGCAATTGGGCAATCGGATAGTTCAGGCTGTTCGGCTGGTAGCGTGAAGCAAACCGGATGGCATAATCCCGCGCGGCTTGCGCAATGCCCAGATAGCACGCCGGGATGTGCAGCAGCCAGCCCCCGCCATCGTCCGTCGCCGCTTTTCCTGCACCCTCTCCCTTGATCGAAATCAGGTGGCTTTCCGGAACAAATGCCTGGTCCAGCACCACATCATGGCTGCCGGTTGCCCGCATGCCCAGCGTGTCCCATGTTTCCTCTATGGTGACGGCGTCGCTCTTCTCCACCAGAAACTCGCCGACTGAATCCGTGCCGTCAATCGTCGCACTGACGATAAAGCGATCCAGAATCGGACTGAGCGTGCTGAATGTCTTTCTTCCGCTGATTCGCCAACCGCCATCCGTCCTGACCGCCAGCGTCTTCGGCTTGCCGCCCCGGCTCGGACTGCCTCCCAGTGGTTCGCTGGAGAACTGGTTGAGCATTTTGCCCGCTTCCACCACATCCCGGCAAATCCGCGCAAACAAATCGGGCGGCCAGTTGCGTACAACCCGCCAATGCAACATCAACCCGACATGCCAACCGACGGCCAATGCGGTTGAACCATCACCTGCAGCGAGCCTTTCCTGGGCGAGCAGCATTTCATACAGGGAAATTTCATCCCCGCCAAATTCCTTCGGGACGGTCAGTTTCAAATATCCGTCCTGCATCAGATCCGCAAAATTGTCAAACGGAAACGAACCAGCCCGATCATGGGCCGCAGCCCGCTTCGCAAATATGGCAGCAAGCCGATCAGCCCGCGCCGCGATCCGGGCCTCCCTGTCATTCCGGATGAAACAATCCGCACTTTTGCCTGTCATCGTAAGCCCCCGTTCGAAACTGTTCCGAATTGCGCTGATTCTGGTCCAATTCAATCGCGTTTGTCATTGTTTATCATTATAGCGCCAGTTTCAAGCTTTTTACAGCGACATGAAAAAACCGCTCTCCCGGCCGTCCAGGCTGCGAAAGAGCGGTTTGTGAAAGAGTGGTTTGCGAAAGAGCGGTTTAGGAATAGGGAACAGGCTGCCCGGTGCGACGATGCATGCGAACATAAACCATCAATGGGATCAGCAACATCACAACCAGCATGAGAAAAATGAGACCGTATCCGTCGTCAACCGCGTTGCCTCCCAACCGCAACGGAAGACGGTCAAGCTTGCCATTTGTCAACAACAAACCAATCAACGAAACATAGAGTCCGTTTCCCAGCCCCATCATCAAGAGGAACATGCCCGTACCCGAACCGAGCTGGCGGTTGGGCAGCTGTCCCGTTGCCGTAGAGACGATGCCTGTATACATGCAAGGACTGCCCACCGCAAAGACGAGCAGCGCGAGCCACATCAGAACCAGCGAACGACCCGCAACGGCGCAGACAAGCAACAGCAAACAGACGAAGAACAGCGACCAACCGAAATAAAATGTACGATTGCAGCCGAAGCGATTCGCCATGCGGCCCGCCGCAACCCCCGCCCACATCGCCGGCACATAAGCCACCAGAAACAACAGTCCGGTTTCATTTATGCTCAATCCGAATACATCTCTGGTGACGAAAGGCAACAGGAATAGCACGCTGGCCTGAACGCCGAACATCATGACTGCTGTCAGCAACGTGGACACGAAACCCGGTACACGCAGCACGGACAGATTCAAAAACGGCTGTTCACGCCGACGGGCATACTGCCAATAAATCCAGATGCCCGCCATCGCGATGGCAAGACCATACACTTTTTGAAAAGAAATGGACATGGTGGCGCTCATCATGACCACCGTGACAATTGCTGCCCCCGGCAAATCCAAACTGGCCTCTCCCCTGCGTTCACGGGGCAAATGTCGCCATAACGGCGGCAACACGATCAGTGCTGCCACAGGCAACAACAGCGCATACGTCCATGTTACGAAACTGGCGACGACTGCGCCGGTCCAGGCGCCTAGACCTGCTGAAAACATGAAGATCACAGACGACAAAGCCAGATATTTCGGTTGATCCCGCGCAGGCAAATAGCGTGTGACGAGCACGATAAAACAGCCTTGTGCGCCTGCACCGCCTACGCATTGCACAAACCGGGCCACTACAAGTGCAGCAAACGAATCATGAACGGCAAAAGCGAGCAGGGAGCCCCCGGCAAAGGTAATGATGCTGAACAGATACAGTTGACGCATGCTGAACAGATCCGTCAACGTCGAGTACAGGGCCCCGCCAATGCCGAATACCAGGCCGCCAATTGAAACGATGAGACTGACACGCGCTTTCGTGATGCCGAAATCATCAGCCATCGCGGGAGTGAGCAATTGAATGATATTTTCATTGGAAAGCTGCAGAAAAATAAAGAACAATACCCCATAAACGGCTGTGTATATGCCGGATTTCGGTGCGCTGGCCATCTTAGTCATACAGCGATTCAAAAAAGGCTTTGGTCCTTCTGACCACTTCAATCGCACCAAACGCCCGGTCAGCCTCGTCCAGCGAAACAAAATGGGTATCGATGGACATGAGGGCCGATGGATCGCCTTCGCGAATCGCCTTCATGCAAGGCCCGTGATCATAATCATCCTGTCCGGCAATCGCAAAGTGGCTCCATTCACCAAATGGCTGATCCGTCCGTTCCGTACCGATTTTTTTGCGGGCGCCTTTGAGATGCGTCTGGTAGACGTGACCTTTGATCGCTTCATAATCGTTGACAGTCGGACAGTTTCCGGCACGCCATTCGTTCATCAAATCCCAATTGACTTTCAGATGGGGATGGTTCGCATACTTCATCAGCTTTCCCAGTTCTTTGGCGCTTCGGGTCAGCGTCGGCGGTTCATTTTCCACAACCGCCACCTTGTTACGCTGCTGGGCCAAATTCGCGATTCGGACCAGAACGGTCGCATTGTGCCGATAGGCGGCTTCCCTGTCCGAATCCGGCAACGCATCGAACCCTTCCGGCCGCGCCAGCGAATAGATCCGGATCGCCTTTGCACCCAATATGTCGGCAATCCCGCACAAGGAATCAAATTTTTTCAACGTCCGGATATGGTGATTTTCATCATTGTTATCGTAGCCAGGGGGGCCATCGAAGGCGCATGGATTGATGGCCCAGGATGAAATGATCCGGCAAGTCAGGCCATGATTGTCCAATTTTTGCTTCACTGAAAGGGCTTGTTCGGGTGTCAGTGTATCGATCGACGCACCGTCCAATCCGGCGCGCAGATCGACCGTATCGAAGCCCAGTTCCCTGGCAGCCTCAAGGGCCTCATCGAATGAATCACAGCCAAGTTGGTCGGTAAATACGCTGAATTTCATCTCATTTATTCTCCAATCGTCTGGCGATCCGGAGCCGAGTAGGCAATGATCATGCGACATGGCTCCCAACTTGTCACCGTTGCGTTGTGCGGGACGTTGCGCGGAATGCGAAGCATCATGCCGGGCTTCAGATGATAAGTCTCATCTCCCAGTGTGTGGTCACACTCGCCGGACAGCACAAAAATCAATTCTTCACAATTCGGATGATAGTGGCGCGGATTCGAAGTTCCGGCATTGATGTACACCATGCCGAAAGTCATTTCGCATTCCGGGTCAATTTCTTGTCCGCACAACCATTGAATGCCGCCCCATTCCATCGGCAGCAAATATTTTTCTTGATTCAGATCCGTTACCGTTGCCATCTATTTTTCCTCTCCTATCCCGTTGTGTTAATCACTGATTTTGATCCAATGATCCGATTTTTGTTTGTACGCTTCGAAGATTCTGGTCAGATGCACGGCATCGGCCAGCGTCGATTTTTCAATCTTTTTGTTCTGGATGACGGCCTCGCAAAACTGGTTTACGCTTTGCACCATGCCTTGCAGGAACAGGTTTTTGTTGTACAACTGCCCAAGCGAATGTTCCGGTTCCCAGATGACCGGGCCTTCCGCCGGATCATCGCCGATGAAAGTGCTGGCTTTTCCGTATACGCCGCTGCCCTTTTGGCCTTTGTAATAGATCAGGCGCATGCCGTTATCCACGACGACGTTGTGGTGATCGTCCCCGATGACTTCCGTCCGTTCCAGCGGGCTGGTTGAGGTCATCGCCTGGGCTGGCAGATGCAATGAACCGATCGCGCCGGATTTGAACTTGAAAATCGTATGCGTGGTCCCGCTCGGCTGATGTTCTGTAAACATCATCTCCTTGACGTCGCCCATCAACAGATGGATCGCCGACATCGGGTGGCAAATATCGAGGAACCACATCAATCCCGTGCGCGTACCGATTTCCTCCTGGTAGGGCGTCAGCCTGAGCGGATACCGGCACGTAATGGAAACCGCCTGGCCAAATGCCTCGCTGTCAATGATTTGTTTGGCTTTGACGTATGCCGGATAAAAGTAACGTTTGTTGGCAACCTGGACGATTTGGCCGGATTTCGCCTCAAGCTCCAGCAACCTCTCGCCTTCTTCCACCGTATAGGCAAGCGGTTTCTCCATCCAGACCGGCAAGCCGGCTTCCAGCACGTCCGGCACAATTTTCGGATAGAGCGGATGGCCTTCTTTGTCGAAGTTCAGCACGACAAACACGGCGTCCAGCTTTTCCTTGCGAAGCATCTCCTTGTAATCGGTGTAAGCCCGCTGCGCGCCAAATCGGCTCCGGTAAGCATCGGCCCGCTCCGGCATCAGGTCGCAGACCGCAACCAGATCTACGGGCGCATAATCGAATGTTGGATATACGTTTCGGTAAGCATGGGCGCCGCAACCGATAAAGCCGACTTTGATTTTGGTATCATACTCGAAATTGAACTTGACCGAATTGTCGCTCATCCTTGAATCATTCCTTTGACTTTATTTATTGGAACCTGCGGCCATGCCGGAAATGAATTGCCTTTGAAAGATCATGTAAATGATCAGGCTGGGGATCATGCTGATCAACGTGCCGCCGAAGATATAACCGTATTCGGTCACATTTTCCTGATTGAAGGAATACAGGCCAAGCGCCAGCGTATACTTGTCGCTGCTGACCAGTAAAACGAGCGGCAGCAGGAAATCGTTCCAGATGTGCATGAACGTATAGACCATCAGCGTAACGACGCCGGGCTTGGCCATCGGCAGCATGATCATGAAATAGGACTTCCATTCTCCCGCACCGTCGACCACAGCCGCTTCACGGATTTCCGACGGGACATCCTTGAAGCTGTTCCGCATCAGAAAAACACAGAAAGGCAGTGACAAGGCGGCTGAAATAATCGTGATGCCCGTCAGGGTATTGATCAGACCGAATGATTTGGCCTGGTAAAATACCGGAATGATGATCGATTGAATCGGAATCGCGATGCCAAGCAGGAAAAAATAAAACATCAGCTTGCTGCCTTTGAACTTGAGCTGCGCCAGCGCGTATCCGGCCGGACAGGCAACCAGAAATACGATGAGCATGCCGCCTGCCGTAATGAGAATGCTGTTTACGAGATACGTCTTGAAGTTGCCCAGATTCCAGGCGGTAATGATGTTGTCCAATTTCCACGATTGCGGCAGCGCAAACGGACTTCCAAAAATCTCGGTATTCGTCTTGAACGCACCCAGCACGACCCACAAAATCGGCGAAGCGACCAGGAACAATCCCACCAGCAGCGTGATCCACAGCACCAACTGGGACAACGATTTGCTCTTTTTCATCTGCTAGTCTCCTTTCTCGCGGGTCGAATTGAACAATATGGTAAGGATCACAACCACAAGCGCCAGCATCACGGCACCAGCAGAACCATAACTGAACTTGTTGTTGATGAACGCTGCTTTGTAGATATAGGTCGCCAGCAATTCACTTTTGTAAAACGGACCGCCCATCGTCATGATCCAGACAATGCCGAAGCTTTTGAACCCATTGATGATGACGAGACTGATGATGACGTTCATCGTATTTTTCAGCGATGGAACGGTGATGGACCAGAACTTGCGGATGGGTCCGGCTCCGTCGATATCCGCAGCTTCATACAAGGAATAATCAATATTTTGCAGTCCTGCCAGAAACAAAATCATGTAAAGTCCGTAAAATGCCCAAACTCCTGCAATCGCCAGCGATGTCAGCACCGTCCACGGATTGCCCAACCAGTTGAGCGCCAGAAAATCCAGTCCGATTGCCCGCAAAAAGACATTGATCGGCCCGATCAGCGGATCGTAGATTTTCCCCCACAGCACGGCGACGACCGGCAGTGAAAGGACAGCTGGCAAATAATAACCCGCCCGGAAAAACAATTTTCCGCGTTTGACCTTGGAAATCATCACAGCCAGCAACAGAACGGGCAGCACCATGACGATCAGGTCGAAAACCATCCAATAGACGTTGTGCTGAAAAGCGAGGAAAAAGATCGGATCTCCCAGTGTTTCGGTGTAGTTGCGAAGCCCGACGAAATTCAGGTCTGCCGTTAAACTGCCATTCCAATCATAAAAGCTGAGCCGGATGGCCTCCCAGATCGGGATGACCATGAAGATGCCATAAAGCAGCACAGCCGGAGACAGGAAGGAGATTACGACGATCCAATTTCGCAAACTTCGCTTCAATCCCAGGCTGCCATTCAACTTGTTACCCACTGCAAACCCCTCCCTGTCTCCAAATTGTGCCTGTATTTTCCTATTTCAGCTTGAAGCCTTCCGCAACGTCTTTGAGACGGGCCTCTTCAATGCTTTTGGCCGCTTCCTGCGGGGAAACGAGTCCGCCCAAAATACCTTGCAAGTTTTGCAGATAAACTTCTTTGGTGTTGTTGCCGATAAATACGGTCGGATTGTATCCGGAGCCGCCCTTGATTGCGGCAACCATCTCGCCAAGCATCGGAGATACAGGAATGACTTCGAACGCCTTGCGGGTCGCCGGAATGAACGTCGCTTCCGGATCCTTGAACAAAAATTCGGTATATTCATCGAGAATAAAATTCAGCCAGATTTCAACCAGATCTTTGTTTTTGGCATTCTTCGGCATGACCCAGGTGAATCCGACGCCACCGGTCGGTTTCGGTTGCAAACCTTCCTTGAATGCCGGGAACGTCCAGGTGATTACCCGATCATCAATACCGGCCGATTTGTATTCGGCGATCGAATAGGGGCTGTTGCTGACCATGGCCGCTTTTTCCTGGTTAAACAGCGCTTTCTGGTCATCCGCCGTCAGAGACACGGCTTCCTTGCTGATAATGCCTTCGTCCACCCATTTTTTGAACGTTTCAAGCGCTTCCACAAACGGCTCGTCCGTCCATTTGGCCTCCCCGAAAAACAGCGCCCGCACTTTATCCGTTCCTGCTACAGCATCCAGCACCTGGCCGAACAACCAGCTCGAAGCGTAACCGCCCCGGGCACCGAGCGCAATCGGAATATATCCGCCATCTTTGACTTTTTGCATCGCATCGTAAAATTCGTCCGCGTTTTCCGGCACTTTGGCGCCAACTTCTTCGAGAATTTTCGTATTTACGCCCATGCCGATATAGTCGACCATATGAGGCAATTCATAGATGGAGTCTTTCAGGCTGACCATGTCATAGGCAAAGGGCAGCAGTTTGTCTTTCCATTCATATTTCTCATAGAGATGATCCATGGAATCGATCAGGTTCGACTTGGTCAACACTTCGACGCGGGCAGGCCCGGCGTTCATCAGGATTGTGTCCGGGGGCGTAACACCGGAATTGAGCAGCGTTGTCAACTTGCCCGTTTCAACCATGACGTCTCCCGTTTCGTACTTGACCTTGATACCGGGGTTTTTGCTCTCGAATGCCTTGGCCAAATCTTCCCATTGCCTTTTTTCGACTTCATTCGGGAACGGCCGCAACATGACTGTAAGCGTCCGTTCACCCTGCGTGCCGGTTTGCGTATCCGAGTTTGAAGAAGCCGCAGGGGAATTTGAAGCGCTTTCTTTTTTGCCGCAGGCAGAAATGACGAGCACCAATGCCAGCAGCAAAAGACTGAATATCTTCGTGTTTCTGATCATTTTTTGCCCTCCTTTATTTTTTTCAACCCGATCTTACTACGCCGCCTTTGCAGCGAATAGGGGACAAAGCATGGATTAAAGTGGCGTAATCATGGGTTTACCCTCACTCCATCTTTCCGGAGTTTGCGCACCCTTAGCACGACAGCCATTTGAATGACACAAATGACGAGCAGGGCTACGTATGCGCTTTCGAATCCACCGGTATAATCGCGTATTGCGCCGATCAGAACCGGTCCAAGCGCCGACAGGAAGCTGCTTGACAGTTGCAGCAGTGCCGTCCAGACGCTCGCCTCTTCCGGCGAGTTCGTCAAGTCGAGCGGCATCAGCAGGCCCATCGTGAACAGGCCGCCCGATCCTGCGCCGAACAAAACAGCAGCCAGCCATGGCGCCATCGCCGAATGCAGCAGCATTAGCGGCAATACGCCCAAAGTCATCAGGCAACTGGAGAGAAGCAGCCAGAAAAACCGGTTGCCAGTACGCTGTGCCGCCCAGGAGATGAGGAAACTGCAAATCATTTGTACAATCATATAGCCAGTCAGCACCATGCCGGCAGCATAAACGCCAAACCCCCTGTATTGGGCAATCGGCGCCAGCCATGTCGCAACGATGAAATGCGTACAGCCCTGCAAGCCATAAACCGCAGCGGCCAACCGCGCATCCGGCAACCGCCAGGGCAACCGCCCCGGATGCGGCGCGGCGATGCGATTCGCGGCATGGGATGCAAAACGGCGTACAATGGGGTACCAGACAAGCAAACCGATGAACGGGAACAAAAACCATACACCCAACCCGACAGACCAACTGGCATTCATCATCTGCTGGATCGGAACGGTCAACCCGGTGCCAAGGGAAGCGCCTATACCGATACCCAGCGTGTAGAATCCCGTTGCAATGGCCATATGCCGGGGAAAATTTTTTTTGACAAATCCGGAAAACATCGGGCTGGCAATCGCCGTACCAATACCGACGATGACGGTCGTCAACATCAGCAGACCCGGCGAATGCGCCACAAACCGCAGGGCCGTGCCGGCGCTGATGGTCAGCAGGCAAACGGCGATCACCTGCTGCGGCTCCCAGCGCACGCCGATGCGGCTGGCAAACAGCGCTGACAGACTGTTGCACAAGATAGGAATCACGGCAAGCAGGCTTACGATGGTATTGGAGATGAGCAAGTCGGTGCGAATCGTCTCAAGCAAAGGCGAAAAGGAAGTCGTGGACGGTCGCATACTTGCAGTCGCAAGGGTAAAGACGGCAATCAACAGCAAAAATCGTTTCTTTTCGGTCAATGGCGCGCACATCCTTCGGCTCGATTCATCGTGATGCCGCCGTTGCAGGTTTCATCGAGAAAATCAGACCCAGCATGAGCAGACACAGCGCCATCAATCCGGCAATGGCAAACTGGTAATGACCGGAAATATCCCGGATCGCGCCAGCTGCGGCCGGACCGATGCCGGCCAACAAAAATCCCGATGCCTGTGCCATTGCGGTCCAGGCGCTTGCCGCTTCCGGCGATTCCGTCTCATCCAGCGGCAGCGTCAGCGACAACGAGAAAAGGCCTCCCGTACCGATGCCGAGCGGCACAGCTGCGATCCAGGGCATGTGCGGCCCATGCAGCAACCCGATTGGCAACAAACCTGCCAACAAAATCACCGTACTGATCATGAGCCAGCTTCTCCGGTCCAGGTATCGGTTGGACAATACGGCAATCAACAGGCTGAATGCGGTTTGCAATCCCATATACACCATGACGACAGCTCCGATCAGACGTTCATCGACTCCCATTTCCAGGGAAAGGGGCGCCAGCCAAGTCAGCAATACATAGTGTTGCAGGGATTGCAGGCCAAACACCGCAGTTACCCGCCATGCCCGGCCATTTCGCACCGGCAGACGGGCGTTTGGGGCTGCATCCGTACCCTCTGCGACGGATGCGGAAACAAGCCGAACCAATGGCATCCACATTACCAATCCGATGAGCGGCACGATCGCCCAAATGGATAGTGAAACTTTCCAGGATCCGTTCATCAATTGCATCAGCGGATGTACAAGTCCGGTTCCAAGTACCCCCCCAACCCCCATGCCGAGTGTATACAACCCGATCATGGCTGCGCTATTACCGGGATAATGCTGCTTGATAAATCCGGAAAGCAGCGGCCCGGCAATGGCGCAACCGATGCCTACGACCAGAGACGTCGTCAGCATGATCAATGGCGATGAAGCCGCTGCACGCCAAGCCGTGGCCAAAGCAATGAACATCAGGCACACCGCAACGATCCTCACGCCTCCCCAGCGTAGGCCAAAGCGGGTGCTAAACGGTGCAAAAGCTCCCATGCAAAGCACCGGAATACCGACGAGCAAGCTGACCGATATCCGGGACATGTCAAGCGCTTCACGGATCGTCTCGATCAGCGGCACCACTGAAGTAATCGAAGTGCGCATCGATACGGAGACGACCAGCAACGAGACCAGCGCATATACACCTGCTTGCTTGCCTGTCATGACGGTTTCCCCTTCTTGATCCGGTTGAGCAGTATCCAGACGACAATGAATTCGCCGACGATGCCCACAGATTGTGCCAACGAGCCCATGGTGCCGTTCAAATCCGGTACCCAGACGATACAGCCCACGAGTATGGCCAAAGTGAGCAGCACATTGGCCCCTTGTGACCAGACCATCATTTTCGTCTTTCGCTGCAGCATGACGATGCCGTTCATATAGTCCAGCCAGGGAAACACGATTGCCAAAATCATGAACACGCGAAGCGCACGCAAACTTTCATCCATCAGTTGCTCCGTCACGCCCATGATCTGCTGCATGAACCACGTTCCTGTCGGCGTATACCCGATCAAGGCAATCAGCAGGGCGGGTGCAGCGCTCAACATCCAGACGAATTGTCTGACCTTGTAACGATCCACTGCATAAAAATTCAGCACGATCTGGTGCGTATAGGAAAAAAAGCTGGTCACCAGAAACATCAGACTATTCGCAATCGCAAAAGAGGCGATCGCCATCTCGATGTTCGTCGTACGGCCCAGAAAAGCATTGGTCAGCGGCCCGATGAACAAGGCAATAAATGACGAGTACAAAATCGGGCGATAGAAACCGAAAATATCTTTCCGGCCAGCGGACTTTTGTGTCGGGTGAACGGCGGGCAGCCGTCCCGCCAGCTTGCTGCCCTCGATGAACATGACAATGCACTCGATCATCATGCCCACGAGGAAAATAATCCCTCCGACCTGGCCGCTGTTTACGCGATCTGTCGCAATGTACCAGCCAGACAACCCGTACATGCAAACCAGCCGGACGATCATCCCGACCGTCATCCATTTGGTGCGCAAATGCATGATGACGATCCCCTGGTAGAAACAGCGGATACCTGAAAAAATGCAGACGAAAATCAAAATCCGATAGACGTCTACCGTTGCACCCATCAAGTTTTCCTTGACGCCATAAAATTTCGAAAGCACCAGCGGGCCAAGCGGTGTATAGGCGAGCAGCGCCTCAAACAGGAAGACGCTGCCGATCACATAAAATGTTACCGCTTTCATGGCCGTCAGCGAGCGCCGGTCCTTGACCATGACGGTGCAGGTCTGCCGCAACAAAAACAAGGGACGGTCCATGATGGTCATCAGGCTGACTGCGATCGCATAACTGGCAATGACCGCTTCCGGACGTTCCGCACGGGCGAGCGTACTGTTGATGATAACGTGTGACACGGTCATCAGGGTGGCCGTCAGTCCCAGCGGAATGAAAAAGGCGAACAAGCGGGACAATCGCAATATTTCCGGGCTTGCAGGCATAACCGATCCCTTCTTTCATGTTGTCCGGCCGCGATCAGATCAGGGCAATCAACGTACGGGAATCGCCTTGAATTTTTGCACCTGTCCGGAGATGGCGACTTCCGTAGGCAAACGCTCGACGCTGGAAGCGCCGAAAAAGCCGACGATCCCCTTTGTTTTGCTCAGCACGTATGCGGCGTCTTCCGGTTCGGAAATCGGACCGCCATGGCAAATGACCATCACATCCGGATTGACCGATTTGCCCGCATCATGAATGCGCTGGACCAAATCGGCGGCTTCATCCAGCGACAATGCGGTTTTAGCGCCAATGGCCCCCTTGGTCGTCAAGCCGACATGCGCAACCAGTACGTCCGCCCCCGCCTGCGCCATTTTGATCGCATCTTGTTCATTGAACACATAAGGCGTCGTGAAAAGGCCCAGTTCATGCGCTTTTCTGATCATTTCCACCTCGAGGTCGTAACCCATGCCGGTTTCTTCCAGATTTTGACGGAAGACGCCGTCACAGAGGCCGACTGTCGGGAAGTTTTGTACGCCGGAGAATCCCATGTCCTTCAACTGTTTCAGAAATACATCCATGAGACGGAACGGGTCGGTGCCGCAGACCCCTGCCAAAACCGGCGTGTTCTTGACGATCGGCAGTACCTCGTTGCCCATGTCCACCACGATCTGGTTCGCATCTCCATAGGGCATCAATCCTGCAAGCGATCCCCGGCCGGCCATCCGAAACCGTCCCGAATTATAGATGATGATCAGGTCAACGCCGCCCATTTCGGCGCTTTTCGCGGAAAGTCCGGTGCCTGCACCGGCTCCGACGATGATCCGGTTGTTCTCGATTTGATTGCGCAGCCTTTGAAGTATTTCTTCCCTGCTAATCATGTTTGATCTCCCCTTCTTGTTGTGCAATGTATCGTAAACGCCGGGTTCATTGCCCCAGCAATTGGAGCAGCTGTTCCGCAATGGTATCCGCCACTTGCGGGTCATTGATGTCCTGATCCATCACAATGAGCGGAATATCCGCACGCAAACAGCTTTGTAGGCTCTCAAACAGCGCTTCCCGTTCCTTCGTCCCCTCAAACGCCTGTCCCGGTCGATCCAGCAAAGAGACACCGCCTTTGGGAAATACGACAACCGTCGGCGAAGCACTCCGATTCAATTTTTCAGCTAAAATTTCACCCAGACGGGCATTTTCCTCGACCGTTGTCCGCATCAGCGTCGTCGTCGGATTGTGCTGATAGAACTTGCGATCCTTGAATTGATCCGGCACGGTCTCAGGCGGTCCGAAATTGACCATGTCCAGGGCGCCAATCGAGACGACTTGCGGTATGCCCTTGCTGCCTGCCGCCTCCAATCGATGCGGCCCGGCACTGAAAATGCCGCCAACCAGTTCATCCGCCAATTCCGTTGTCGTAATGTCCGCCACCGCATGAATGTAACCGGCACGAATCAACTCTTCCATGGCCATGCCACCGGTACCTGTCGCATGAAAAACAAGTACGTCATAGCCTTTGGCTTCCATCGTTTCCCTGACTCGTGTCACGCAAGGCGTAGTCACGCCAAACATCGTCATGCCGATCGTTTTCTTGGCGTCCGTTTCAGGCTGTTCCTTTTGCATGCCTTGGATCATGCCTGCCAACCCGTAGGCAGCATTGCGCAAAATTCGGCTGGACAGCCGGTTGATCCCTGCAATATCGACGACGGAATACATCATGGTGATGTCTTTTTCCCCGACATAGGGGCGGGTATTGCCTGAAGCGACGGTCGAGACGAGCAGTTTCGGGATGCCAATCGGAACCGCTTTCATTGCAGAGGCGGCAACAGTTGTTCCTGCTGTACCTCCCATGCCAAACACACCGGCAACCTGGCCTGACGCCAGAAGTTCCTCCATGACAAGCGCAGCGCCCCTGGTCATGGCCGCCACCGCAGTGCCGCGATCATTTTGGCTGCGAAGCGCTTCCAGGCTTGTCCCCGCCAGTTGTGCAAGTTTTGCGCTCGGAATGTCCGGCTGGAAGACCGGCGTTCCCAACACGCCCGTGTCAACGACCAGTGTCGGGACACCCGCTTCCTCCAATACGGTTTTTACAAACTGGTATTCGCTGCCCTTCGTATCCAGCGCTCCGATCAATACCGCTTTTGGCGTGTTTTGGTTGTCCATTGTCTTCAGACTCCTTTCCTTTCCGGTTGTCATCTATGCAAGCATCGCTTCGAAAAACTTTTTGGATCGGCGCATCACCTCCACGGCCCCCCATTGTTTGTCCGCCGGGTCCAATTCATGAAAGTGGGTATCAATGGTCATGATGGCATCCGGGTCATGTTCGGCAATCGCCTTCAGCAGGGGCATATGATCGAAATCATCGATATCCGGAATCGCAACATTCCGATAGACGCCGGAAGGATTTTGGACCGTTTCCGAACCGGGAACCCGATAGGCTCCCTTCAGATGGGTGCCGCCGAGAGACCCTTTGATAAGTTCGTAATCGGCTACTGTCGGATACGTACCTGCCCGCCATTGGTTGACGATGTCCCAATTGATGCGCAGATTCGGATGGTTCACTTTCTCAAGCAGAATGGCAAACTCCTCCGCCTTGTTGGCCAGTGACGGCGGTTCATTTTCCACCAATGCGATCACGCCCCGCTTGGCGCCATGTTCCGCAAGTTTTCGCAACGCCTCTGCGTTATGCGTCTGCTGTTCCTCTTTTTCGTGGTCCGACAATTTGAAATAATTGCGTGTCCTGTACAACGTGTTGATCCGGATGCAGCTTGCGCCAAGGATTTCGGCCGTATCGCACAACCGGTCGAATTCACGCAGGGTGAATGCATGGTACTGCTCGTCATACTTGTTGTAACGGTGCGGGCCAAAATGTGAAATGGGATAGATGGCCCTGGAGACGAGTACGCATGCCTGCAAGCCGTAATGGTCAAGCATTTTCCTGATCTCTTTGGCCTTTCCGGTGCCAAGGCTGTCTACGGTATCGCCATCCAGCTTGTCTCGCAAGTCCACGTACCGGAAACCAAGTTTCTGCATCGTTTGAAGCGCCTCTTCCAATGAGTCCAAGAACAACATGTCGCTAATCGCGGACAACTTCATTTTGCGTTGCTCCCTCCTTTATGGACGTTGGTGTTGTTTCGTTCATAATCGATGGTACATGCCCGTTTAAGGCAAACAAAGGGGACAAAACAAGGATAAAGGTGGGCAAATGGTCGATTCGCCTGCCGTCCAAACAACGACCAAATGTCCACCTTTATCCTTCATTTGACCCGTTGAATCAACAAATCAATGGTTTTATCCTATCATGTAAGCACTTACAACATGCTTGCAATATGAATCAGGGGGTAGGATTCCGCGTGATGAACAATCTTGTTGTCAGTCCTTGCTGCAATCCGGAAATGGACTTGGAAACCGCGCTGTCCACTTATGCCGAAATTGGCTATTCCCGATTGGAAGCGTTTACTTCCTGGGTAAAGTCTGCACTCGATTACAATGTGGATCCGGCCTATTATCTGAATCTCGCCAGCAAATATGGCATGTCGTACTACTCCGTACATTTGCCACGCATTACCGACGACCTGGAAGCTTCGGTGAAAGAAGCGGTCAAGGCGGCACACTTTGCAGCGGCATTGGGGGCAGAAATTGTTTTGTACAAAGCCGATTCACGCGAAGCCTGCATCCGCGGCGCCAAACTTTTTCTCGACGCCACCCAGCATCTGCCCGTCACGCCGGTGTTGCAGAATCATGTCGGCACTCCGATTGAGACGATTGCGGATTTCCGGGATGTGATCAATGGCATTGCGGACCCGCGAATGAAAACGCTGCTGGAAGTCGGACACTTCCATTCGGTTGGCGTAACATGGCGCGAAGGTTACGAACTGCTTGGTGAAAGCATCGCGCTGATTCACATTAAAGACCAGATCGGCACCCAGTCCGTCGCATTTGGCGCGGGAGAGGTGGATTTACCGGGACTCTTCGCGCAGATGAAAGCCGCTGGCTATACCGGCAAATACGTTGTGGAATTTGAGGTCAAAGACCGAGAGAATACGCTGAAATACTTGCGGGATGGGCTGGAATATTTGCGCAAGATCAATTAGCGGAGTTCAATTGGTAGTGCAATCATTTCCAGCGACGTTGCGGCCAATTTCGGATATGATGAGAGACAAGAGCAACTTAAGGAGAAATCGACTGCATGTTGATAATCAGAAAGAAGATTTTTTCCAAACTGCTCGTTTCCTTCGTTGCAGTCTCGATTCCTATGCTGATATTTGTGGGATTCATCAGCTTTTCCTACTCCAGCAAGGCCATCAACGATCAGCTTGACAAACAGGCCGAAATGGTCATGGAACAGAAGCTGAACGCACTGACGCTGTTTTTTGAAGATCTGAGGCGGATGGAATATATCATCTCTATTAACCGGGACTTTTCACGCTTTCTCAGTTTTACGGGAAATGACGACCAATACTACCGGTTTTTTGTTGAGCTAGATCCGATCGTCAATGCGCTGGAAACCATTCGTCCTGAAACCGTCGGTATTACCGTCATTAATGCCAAGAGCCAGGTCTATTTTTATGGTTATACCTACAATCACGAAGCAGGTTCATTCTCCGATTGGCCCTGGATGCCTGATCACACTGCATTGGACGGCAAGCCGTTTTTGAGCGCTCCGCATGACAGGCCTTATTCGCTCAGCAATCCAAATCGGCAAGTATTTTCTTATGTGCAGCGATTCTGGAGTTTGTCCTCGAATGCGGAAGGCATGCTGATTTTCGATTTTCCCGTGGACGTACTGGGACAATTGCTGGCCCAGGATGCCCATCCGCTGGATTCGGGGACGCTCATCATCGATCAGGACAATCGCCTGATTTTTCCCTCCGAGTCGGCCGTGTTTGCGAAAACCGATTCTTTTGCGGAATTGGCTCCCCATATCGTTGCTTCCGACGGCAAAACATACCGCATGTTTTACAAGACCGATCCGTTTTCCGGGTGGACCATTGCTTCCTATTTTTCGGAAAAAAGCCTGTACCAAACAATTGCACAATACCGCAATGTTTTGATCGGCTTTTTGCTCGCAAGCGTTGTGATCTGTCTAATCGCTTCTTTGATTCTGTCGTTCCGGATTGCCCACCCGATCATGACGCTGGTGCGCTTGATGAAGGATGTGAAAAGAGGTGATCTCGACCAGCAAATCGTCGTCAAGCAGCGGGATGAAATCGGCCAGCTCGGCATCGAATTCAACCGGATGATCCGGCATATCCAAAATCTGATCGCCAAGGTGTACGAACAGGAAAAAGAAAAACGCGCCGTGGAAATATCGGCCCTGCAGGCACAAATCAATCCGCATTTTCTATATAACACGCTGGAGGCGATCAATTCGCTGGCCCGCATGAACAAGCAGCATGAAATCAGCAAGCAAATCGCCCTGCTCGGCAAGCTGTTGCGTTTCAGCATCGCGACATTCAAGGAATTTGTGCCGTTCGAAAAAGAACTCCAGTACGTCGAACAGTATTTGCTGATCAACAAATTGCGCATGAAAGACAATGAATTTGACTTTTCGCTGCGGTTTGACGAAGAACTCATTCAGCTATACACCATTAAATGGATTCTGCAGCCCATTGTCGAAAATGCGATCTTGCACGGACTAGAACCTGCGGGAAGAAAGGGACGCATCGAGATAGAGGGATGCACACGCGGAGATGACGTACTGGTTACCGTCAGGGACAATGGGGTCGGAATCCCCGCGGAAAAGCTGCAACAAATCCGTTATGAACTGGAACACCATTCCGAAACGATGACCAAATACGGGAACAAAGTCGGCCTGTTTAATGTTCAAACGCGCATTCGCCTGCATTATGGCCCAACCTACGGCATTTCGATTGACAGTATCCCGGACGAGTGGACAACCGTCCAAGTTCTCATCCCCAGGAGGTCTTCGGATGAATAAATATGCCAAGATGCTTATTGTTGACGATGAACCGCTCGTATCCAACAGTTTGCGTGCATTGGACGAATGGGAAGACATGCATGTCCAGGTTGTAGGAACAGCCCTGAATGGACGGGAAGCGCTGGCCAGGATTGATGAAGAACCGATCGATATTGTATTGACCGATATTCAGATGCCGGACATGGATGGACTGGAATTGCTGCAGGAAATTTATGCACGCAACGCACGCATTGCTGTCATCATCATCAGTGGCTATGAACAATTCCAATATGCCTGCACGGCGCTGAAATACAAGGCCAGAGGCTATATCCTCAAGCCGATCGACACCGATGAACTGTTCTGTATCGTCAAAAATATTTTGTATGAAATGCGCCATACGGAACAACTGTCACATCTAAATGCTGCCGGATCAGTTGCAGATCGCTTTCGTTCGGACAGTACCGGCAATCCGGCCCCTGGCAACAGTTCAACGGGCCCGGAAACGTATCACGAGAAGCTGATCCGGCAGGCAATCGACTATTTGGCGAAAAACCTGCACAAACCGGTCACCCTGAATGAAATTGCAAGCCAGTTTTATTTGACACCGCATTATTTCGGCCAGATTTTCAAAATGGTGACCGGTCAAACTTTCACTGCATACGTGACCAAACTTCGCATGCAAAAAGCATGCGAACTGCTCAAAAACCCAGACATCAAACATTACGAAATATGCCAGCAGATCGGATACTGCGACGTAAAATATTTTACCAAACAGTTCCAGCGCAACTTCAATCTCACGCCGAAAGAGTACAAGCAACTGCACTACAAATCCTGATCATGCGAGCATACCGAATCACAAACAACCGGGGGAGCACACTCCCCCGGTTGTTTTTTCGGCTGCATCACCAACTTTTGCTGCTGCACCGGCCCATATTACCGTATCAGCGCCATCCCGGCCTGTTCGCCCGCGACAACGGCCTGTTCAGACTTCTTTTGCGGTTTGCGCCAATACTTTTCGTTGCCGGGCAACTCGTCAAACCAGGTCGCATCATCCGGACAGTCGAGAATCATGAACTGGCCATACTGGTTATCGCGCGACTGATGGTATTTCAGATATGCCTTGCCGTTTTCAATGGCCAGAATCTCGATTTTGCCGGACGCATGGCTCATGGCCAGCCGGACCCGCTTGCCCAGACCGGACGTGCGGGCTTTCGCCTGTTCGACGATGTTGTACACTTGCACCAGCGGCAGGACGAATGCCCGATTGCCTGCCACCGGACGGTTCACAAAGAAATAATATGGCGTGACACCCGCCCACGACAGCCGGTCCAGCAAATCACCCAGCACTTCCGGATCGTCATTGATGCCTTTCAGCACGGGCGTCTGGTTGACGACGATGGCGCCGGCCTGGTGCAGCGCTTCAAAACCGCGCATCGCTTCTGCCGTAATCTCCCGAGGATGGCAGACATGCGCCATGACGTAAATGCGTTTTTCCGCCGTCGAATATTCCCTGATCATCTCCAGCAAACCTTCATCTTCATAGATGCGCATCGGATTGAACACCGGCAATTTGGAGCCCAGCCGGATAATGTTGACATGGTCGATTTCCCGCAATCGCGCGATGATCGACCGCAATTTCGGCGTCCCCAGCATCAGGCTGTCTCCCCCGGTCAGGAGCACGTTGTTGATTTCCGGATGCTCAGCGATATACCGCAGCCCCGGTTCGACATCGGTAACCGCTTCCTTGACATCGTTGCGGAACAGCCGCTTGCGGAAGCAGTAACGGCAATATGCGCCGCAAACTTCCGACACGATCAGCAAAGCGGTTGTGCTGTACTTGTGCTGGCACCCCGGCACCACATAGTTCGTCTCCTCGTCGGAAGCGTCCCAGCGGCCATATTCCGCAAGCTCATCCGTGTTCGGAATGACCAGTTTGCGGATCGGATCGTCCGGATCGTCCCAGTCGATGAGGTTCAGATAGTAATCGTTGACCCGAAAAACAAATTTGTCCGTAATTGGTTTGAGCGCTTCCCGCTCCTGCTCCGGAATCTGCCGGATTTTGTCCAGGCTGGTCAAATACTTCGGTTTAGCCATTCGCGTTCCTCCTCCGAAAATGGGTTTGATTGAATGCGAGGGCCTTTCCGAAAAAGAAAAAGACCCGTCAGGCGGGTCAAACAAACAGCGAAGACAAGTCGCCGTCCGATTCGGATTGACCCATCCAAGGCTGACGAGGTTAGCTGACGGACTCGGGATAGATGGTTCCCTACGGCCCCATAATGAAGCCGATTCGCCCCTGGTGGTTGGTTCCCCCGCTTCCCGGCCAGAACGGGAATTAAGCCATTTGCACTGGCTGGCAAACTACAATTGCGTCTTTGACTATGTTTACTATAACAAATCATCGGTCAACTGACAACTTTATTTTTTAATTAGAGTTGTTTGTTACATTTTGTAAACAAGCATGCAACAAAAACCCTGCGGGAGGCAGTACCCTCAGCAGGTGCAGGTTTCATCGGGATTCCCGAACGCAGCTTTCGAATCGGCGCGCGGCGTGTTGATAAACTTCTCGGTTCGTTCGCACACTTTGCCGTCACCCACGACCACCAATACATCCCCTTCGCGGATGACCACATGCGGGCCGGGCGAAATAAACACGTCCGTCCCCCGCCGCAGCGCGATGATGGTCGCACCCGTGTTTTGCCAGAACAACAGATTGCCAATCGTTTTGCCCGCCACCTGGGAATGTTCCTTCACCGTGATTTCAACGGGATTGTAAGGTTTCAGATTTTGCATCCGGTCCGAAGCCTCGATCATCTCGGTCAGCAACGCTTCAAATTTGCGGTCAATCCGGATTTTCTCCTGCAGCAATTGCTGCAATTCCTGTTTCAATGAATACGCCGACTTGAGGTAGTTGTATTTCATGATATATTCGTATGCTTTTTGCCGGGACACAATCGTGATTTCTTTGCCCTGGGATACCGAAACGATGTTTTCATCCTTCAGCAACCCGATCGATTTGCGGATGGTTTCGGGCGAAACATGATATTGCCCTGCCAATAGTGATCTGCCGGAAATTTTGCTTTGCACCGGAAATTCTCCGCTGACGATACGCTGCGCAATGTCCAGCGCAATGGATTTGTAGCTGGCTCCTTCCAACTCCGCCATGCTTCATCTCTACCCCTTACCATTTCGTTAAGCGACAATTCTACGACAAGCATACGGCTTTCCCCGGTCCAAAACAAGAGGAGGCAGCCATGCGCAGGCAGCGGGATACTTTCAAAAAATCAAAAATTTGATGAAACAAATCGTGTTGCGCATGGTATGATACTGATGTATTGTGTTTTTGGCGAATTCAAGAATTTCGTGATTTGAGGAGAATGTGGATGAACCGTGAGCTTCAAACGTTCAAGGCTGAGTTTTTCAAGGCACTGGCGCACCCGATGCGCATCCGGATTCTGGAAGTGCTAAGCGAAGGCAGCCGGACGGTAAACGAACTGCAAACGATCGTGGGCAGTGAAGGCTCGGCGGTTTCGCAACAATTGGCCGTATTGCGAAACAAAAATGTCGTTTATGGGATCAAGGATGGCACCAATGTCATCTATTCGCTTCGCGACCCGCTCATCAAGGAACTCCTCCAGGTCGCCAAGCAAATTTTCGACAACCATCTGGTGGATGCCATTTCCTTGCTTGAAAACATGCGCAAGACTTAGTCGCCAGTACCGTTTTGGCACAAAAACGGTACGGTTTTTCATCCCTGTTATATTCATATAATCAAATATTTAAATAAGAGGGAATATGAATGAAAGAGTCCGGCAGATTTGCCCAATACTCCATCAAAGACTTGAAACGAGACGCGATTTCGGGCCTTATTGTCGGGATTATCGCCATTCCGCTGGGAATGGCTTTTGCCATTGCCTCCGGGGTCAGCCCGCAATACGGCATCTACACCACCATCATCGCCGGTTTTCTCATCTCGCTGTTTGGCGGCTCCCGTTATCAAATCGGCGGTCCCACTGGTGCGTTCGTGCCGGTGTTGCTGGCGATTACGCTGCAATACGGATTTGACAATCTGCTGATTGCCGGCATGATGGCAGGGATCATGCTCGTGATCATGGGCCTCTGCAAATTGGGAACGCTCATCCAATACATCCCGCGCCCGGTCACGATCGGTTTTACCGCAGGCATCGCGGTCATCATTTTCACCGGACAGATCGGCAATTTCCTCGGACTCAGCGAATTGCCGAAACACGCGCATTTTTTGCCCAACATGAAAGAGATCGCCAGCCATATTTCCGGCACCAACTGGTACAGCGTCATCACGGCGGCCGTCTGTCTGGCCGTGCTGCTCATCGCGCCCCGGATCGTGCCGAAAATTCCCGCGCCGCTGCTCGGATTGGTCGCGGCCAGCCTGGTTTCCATCCTCTTCTTTCCCGGCCGGGTGGACACCATCGGTTCGGTCTATGGCGCGATCCCCAGTTCGTTGCCCGAATTCCGCATGCCGGATGTCTCCTGGGACAACGTGCAGAATCTGATTTATCCCGCTTTGGTCATCGCCGCGCTCGGCGGCATCGAATCGCTGTTGTCCGCTGTCGTCGCCGACGGCATGACCGGTACCCGGCACAACAGCAACCGCGAGCTGATCGGCCAGGGCATCGCCAATATTGTCACGCCGTTTTTTGGCGGCATTCCGGCAACGGGTGCCATTGCGCGGACGGCCACCAACATCAAAAATGGCGCTGCAAGTCCGCTTTCCGGCATGTTTCACAGCCTGACCGTGCTGCTCGTCCTGCTGCTGTTTGCACCGCTGGCATCGGAAATACCGCTCGCCGCAATTGCGCCGGTGCTGATGGTTGTGGCATGGAACATGTCCGAACGCAAAGAATTTTTGCGCATCGCCATGACCCGGACAGCCGACTCGCTGGTGCTCATCATCACGTTCCTGCTGACCGTTCTCCTCGACCTGACGACCGCGGTCGAAATCGGCCTGCTGCTGGCAGCCGCCCTGTTCGTCAAAAGGATGAGCGAGTTGCTGAACGTATCCAAAGTGCTGCCCGATCCGGATGACAAGCACCACAAAGTGACGCCAAACATGGTGAAAAAAGGTCGCGATTGTCCGCAAATCGCCATCTATACCGTCAATGGCGCCCTATTTTTCGGAGCGGCTGCCCTGTTTCAAAAAACCGTCATGTCGTCGATCGGCTATCGCCCCGGTATCGTGCTGCTCCGCCTCGGGCATGTGCCTTTCCTGGACACGACGGGGGAAGCCATTCTCGCCGGCGTCGTCAAAGATGTCCAAAAAAATGGCGGCATTGTGCTCATTTCGGGCATCCAGCCGCAGCCGCGGGAAGTATTGGCCCGCACCGGACTGGACAAGACCATTGGGCTGGACCACTTTTTTGAACACACGGGAGATGCGATCAATTATGCGATTTCAAAGCTGAACCGCTCACGATGCCTGGGCTGCAAGCATTTCGCTTTTCAGGAGTGCGAAAGCTTGTCGGGACGCTCCCGTGAGCTGGCGTCCCCAGGCAAACCCCTGACCGCGGATGGTTCCTGATGGACCGGTTCCAGGCCGGTATGCGCCAGAAGCCGACCCTCGCGCCACAAGCGCCGGGTCGGCTTCTGGTCTGTCTTCGGCAATCTTCTATCGGGCTATTGCCGTTTCTTTCGTCCGCAATGTCTTGAGCGCGCCGCTCCAGGCAATCAGCTGGTCCAGCATCTCGTTGACCGATGCTTGATGATGCGGCCCCGGCTTGAACACGGAAAAATTCTCGAAATCCGTATACAACGACAGAGCCACCTGTGTCCGGACATCGGCCACCTGCAATTCCCCCATGATCAGCCGCAAATTTTCCACCGCCCTGGCGCCGCCCAGGCTGCCGTATCCGACAAAACCGCACGCTTTGTTGTGCCACTCCCTGGACAGAAAGTCGATGGCGTTTTTGAGCGCACCTGTCGTCGCATGGTTGTATTCCGGCGTTACAAATACGTAACCATCAAAACTTGCAATTTTTTCTGACCAAATCTTCGTATGTTCTTTGGAATATTGCCCCATTGAGGCTGGCACCGGTTCATCCAGCAGCGGCAGATGGAAATCGGCCAGATCCACGATTTCGTACTCGGCATCATTGCGTTTTTTGGCCTGTTCATAGAACCAGCGGGCGACCTGTTCGCCGTTGCGCCCCGGACGCGTGCTTCCGATGATGATCGCTATCCTCAGCATATGAAGAACCTCTCCTTGCATGGACATTTTTGCAAACGCCTTTAGCATGTCCATATTTCCAACTTCACATGCCACAGATTGCCTGTCGAAAGAAAGGGGAAAATTTTTAGGACGCAATACGAAATTCGACAGACTTCAGGGTGATACATATTGTATCATTCGATAGAGATTGTACCCATCGTCGAGGTGATGAAATGATTCCCGTCCAGATTTCCACGCTGCCGATCAAATTGACCTACACCGATCCTGCAGCATCCGCCCAGCTGGCGCATCGGCTGGCCGAATACTTGTCCAAGATTCCGAAAAACCGGCGCATCGTCATCGTTTGCCTGGGCACGGACCGTTCCACGGGTGATTCGCTGGGACCGCTCACCGGAAGCCGGCTGCGCAGCTACTGGTCGGGTGAATTCGATCTGTTCGGGACGCTGGAAGAGCCGGTACACGCCATGAACCTTGCAGAAACGATGGAATTGATCCGGCTCACCTATCACAATCCATTTATCATCGGTGTAGATGCCTGCCTCGGCAAAGCCGAGAGCGTCGGAACCGTCACGGTCGGCGAAGGCCCCATCCGGCCCGGCGCGGGAGTCAATAAGGAATTGCCTCCGGTTGGCGACATTCATATTTCCGGTGTTGTCAATGTCTCCGGTTTCATGGAGTTCATGGTGCTGCAAAATACGCGCCTGCATTTGGTCATGCGAATGGCCGAATTGATTGCGGACGGGCTTTACGGCGCCATTGAAGGGAGCAGCCGCAGCCGGACAAGCTGAAGTTGCCGGACATGCCGGCTTTCATTCCTCCTCGTAGTACACCCGCAGACGAATGTCCTCATCGTAATTGCCGAATCCGGAACCATACAGCGTCAATCCGCCCACATGCGCCGCATCGGCTTCGACCGCAAATCGGAGCGTCCAGAACTTTTCCGCCAGCCGCAAGTCCGCGATGGTCGCTGTCCCCATGGGTTCCCCATCTATAAAAGTGCCCGTTTCATCCACCCGAATGGTCTTCCATAATCCAAACTGGTTGACATCGCTGCTCCACCAATCCGGCGTATGGGCACCACGCGCCGTTCTGCCGAAGTCACCCGGACTCGTCCACGTGCCGAGCAGCACGCCGTTGAAATAAAAACGGATGTCCGATGGCCAATGGTCGCTGACACCCGGGGCTTCCGAAGCGATCTCCGCCGCGATTTCCAGCTTGCGCGGCGTCTGGCCAGGCAACAAATAATTGGGCGTCTTGTACTCTACATAACCTCTGCCAAACCAGAGAATGGCGGCATTAACCCGCTCGGGATCGAGAAAATGGCGGGGATCGTCGAAGAGGCCGATCAGTTTCTCCCTCGTCGCGAGCCCGCATGTCGGGTAGACCTCGAACGCCGTATAATGCCCGACAGGTATGGATTGCTCCAGGTATGGACGTTTGTCCGCATGCGCAGGCAATAGGATGGAAATCGCGGTTTCTTTCAGCGTGCACAGCTTGTGCGTGCCGCCGTCCCGGCGAACCCGGCGTGTGCCGATCAGACCGGCGTGTTCCAGCTTGCGGACATGCATCGTCACAATGGCCGGACTCAGTTGCAAGCCCGCAGCCAATTCCTTGACGTTCATCTCCCGCTCCGCCAGCATGGCGAGCATGCGCAGACGGACATCGCTGGCCAATGCTTCGTATAAAGGCAGCCACCGGGCATCCGTATCGGCATACAAAGTCATGGCTGCACCTTCCCTTCCCTCTGCTTTATCTTTAAATTAATATAAACATTAATTTAAAAATTTATCAACTTTCTTTTTATCTGGATATTGCGCAAATATTATGTTGTATTATAAGCTAACATTGTAGGGTGTAAAATATTGGATTAATATTTTTATTAATTCTTGGAGGTTATGAAATGACACTCTCCGCTTCCATGATCGTGGATAAAGATTTTGTCATCGGGCGGGTGGATGACCGGATTTTCGGCTCCTTCATCGAACATTTGGGACGTGCTGTCTATGGCGGGATTTACGAACCCGGACATCCGCAGGCGGATGAACGGGGCTTCCGGCAAGACGTGCTGGCGCTGGTACGCCAATTGCGGGTGCCCATCATCCGCTATCCCGGCGGAAACTTTGTGTCGGGCTATGACTGGCGGGATGGCGTCGGACCCAAGCACCTTCGTCCCCGGAAACTCGATCTGGCCTGGTTTACCGTGGAACCGAACACGTTTGGCATGAACGAATTTGCCGATTGGACGAAGCAGGCAGGCAGCAGCATCATGTGGGCGATCAATCTGGGGACACAGGGCATCGAAGAAGCGCGCCAGGCCGTCGAATACGCGAATCATCCTTCCGGCAGCTATTGGAGCGATTTGCGAATCGAACACGGATACCGGGAGCCGCACGGGATCAAGACCTGGTGTCTGGGCAACGAAATGGACGGCCCATGGCAAATCGGCCACAAGACGGCCGAAGAATACGGCAGGATCGCGGCAGAAGCGGCCAAAGTGATGAAATGGACCGACCCGACGATCGAACTGGTCGCCTGCGGCAGTTCGGGACTGGGCATGCCCACATTTGCCGACTGGGAGGCAACGGTGCTCGATCATACGTACGAGCATGTCGAATATTTATCGCTGCATCAATACTACGGCAATCCGGACAATGATACGCCGACATTTCTCGCCCGTTCCCTGCAAATGGATGAATTCATCCGCAGCGTCATTGCGATCTGTGACTATGTAAAAGCCAAAAAACGCAGCAAAAAGCAGATGTACCTGTCGTTCGATGAATGGAACGTCTGGTTCCACAGCCATGAATCGGACAAGAAGCTGGAGCCGTGGCAGCTTGCGCCGCCCCGGCTGGAAGACATCTATACGATGGAAGACGCGCTTGTCGTCGGCTGCATGCTGATCAGCCTGCTCAAACATGCGGATCGCGTCAAGATTGCATGTCTGGCGCAGCTTGTCAACGTCATCGCGCCCATCATGACAGAAAACGGCGGAGCAGCCTGGGCGCAAACGATCTATTATCCATTCATGCACGCTTCTTTGTATGGACGCGGCCAATCGCTGGTGCCGCTGATTCGGTCACCCAAATATGATACGAAGGAAATCACCGATGTCCCCTATCTGGAGGCGGTTGCCGTCCATCATGAGGAAAACGGGGAATTGACGATTTTCGCAGTGAACCGAAGCCTGGATGAACGCCTGCAATTCGAAGCGGACTTGCGCAGCTTTGGCGCCTGCTCGCTGATTGAACACCTGGTGCTGGAAAACGCCGACCTGAAAGCGGTCAACACGTCCGAAGCGCCCGACCGCGTCAAACCCCATCAAGCCGGCAGCGCCATCGTCAGCGAATCGAAGGTCACCGCATCGCTCTCACCCGCTTCCTGGAACGTGATCCGGGTCCGCGTGTCCTGACCGGGGAGACGTTCGCCAAGACGGCCCGCCTTCCTTTACGTCAGATCGAACAAATCCAGTTGCTCCGGCGATGCCACCAGATTGGGCAATGCTGAAACGGGCTGTCCCAGCAACCGCTGGAACGTTTTGGCATTGCCGGCTGCGTGTCCGCCGGAGTTATTGTTGAAGATGACGCCGACAATCGAACTGGCTGCCTGCAAGTGATTTACAATCGCTTTCCATTCGGTCAGCTCTTGATCGCTATAGTCGTACAAATAGCGAACGGATCGCCAATCTGCACGGCCATTTTGCCGCCAGCCGGCCACATTTCGTCCGTGCATGCGAACCAGCGTGAAAGAAGGATTCGTGGCCACCGGTACGATCGGCACCGATCCGTCTCCGGCCTGGGGCTCGTCACAGACGCTATGAATCCAGCCTTCCTCGCGCATAAATGACAGCGTCTTGTCCCTGTAAGCCGGCGCGAACCAGCTTTGATGCCGGAACTCCAAAGCACATGGAAAATCGCCCATTCGCTTTTTCGTCTCCCGCAGCATGCGCACGTTTTCTCTTGTACAATCGAACCAGGGAGGATACTGGAACAGCGCCGCAGCCAGCTTGCCGGCCGCATGAAGCGGAGCAAGACTCCAGCAGAACGCTTCGTACATCTCTTCATCGCTCGCATAATGGGGCCGCCCCCGCACATGACCGGTCATCCCCTGGTAAGCTTTGACGACAAACCGGAATCCGTCCGGCGTCTCCGCCGCATAACGGGCCATCCGCTCCGGTGGCTGCACCGCGTAAAACGCGCTGTCCATTTCCACGAGGGAAAAATGTTCGGCATATTGTTTCAGCTTGTCCCTGGAGGACGTACCGGGAGCATACAGCGAATCGTGATCTCCCCATCCCGCCAATCCGACGACGATCATGGCGCCCCAATCTCCTTTGGTTATCCATTCGGTTCATCCCTTTGCTATATCCGAGTCTATCGATTTCTCCCCATGTCGGCAAGAACAACCGGGAAACATGCAAATAGCCCTGCGCTGTTCGCAGGGCCAAAGGAATGTTCACGCGAGGCTGGACCTCGCGTTCGCGCGGAGCGTCGTATCTGTTTGTCTCATATGTTTATGGCATCTCATGAACGAAGACGATAAGCCAGGTCACTCCATTGCAACTGCCGGCTGAGCGCCGACGGAGAGGTCCCGCTGTCGATGACGACCGCTTCGATGCCGGCCATATCGGCCCAATCCAGCAGTTGCTCCGACTGCACCCGATACGAGAAACAGGTATGATGCGCGCCGCCAGCCAAGATCCATGCTTCGGCGGCTTCCTGCAACGAAGGCAGCGGCTTCCAAAGCACGCGCGCAACCGGAAGCTTCGGCAGCGCCTGTTCGGGCTTCACCGCCTTCACTTCGTTGACAAGCAACCGGAACCGGCTGCCCAAATCGATGATGGACGCATTGATCGCATCGCCGCTGCGGCCATCGAATACGAGTCGGGCCGGATCGGCTTTACCGCCGATGCCGAGCGGATGCACTTCAATTCGCGGTCTTCCGTCGGCAATCGTCGGGCACACTTCCAGCATATGCGCACCGAGCACCATTTCATTTCCCGGCTCCAGATGATACGTATAATCTTCCATGAAGGACGTGCCTTCACCGCCAGCCATCGTTTTCATGACGCGTACAAGCGCCGCCGTCTTCCAATCCCCTTCTCCCGCGAAGCCGTAGCCAGCCGCCATCAGCCGCTGCACTGCCAATCCGGGCAACTGCTCCATGCCATGCAAATCTTCGAATGTTGTTGTAAATGCGCCAAATCCGCCGTCTTTCAAAAACGTGCCAAGCCCCAGTTCCACCCGGGCCTGGTAGCGCACATGCGACCAGGCTACCGATTCCCGGACTTGCTTCGAAATTTCATACTGATCCACATATTCCCCGAGCAGACGGTCTACATCCGCGTCGGGAATATCTTTCATCACGTCCACCAGATCACCGATGCCGTACCCGTTGACCGACCAGCCGAAGCGAATTTGCGCTTCCACCTTGTCGCCTTCCGTTACGGCCACTTCCCGCATGTTGTCGCCGAACCGGGCCACCTTGAGCTTTTGGCTCTCGCTATGAGCGAACGCCGTCCGCATCCATACGCCAATCCGCTGGCGCACCGCCGGATCTTCCCAATGACCGACCACGACTTTGCGGGCCACGCCAAGGCGTGTGCCGATATGGCCAAATTCACGGTCGCCATGCGCCGACTGGTTCAAGTTCATGAAATCCATGTCGATGGTATCCCATGGAATATCCCGGTTGTACTGCGTATGAAAATGAAGCCAGGGTTTGCGAAGCGACGACAGGCCGGCAATCCACATTTTGGCCGGAGAGAACGTATGCATCCACAAAATCAAACCGATGCAACGATCATCAGCATTGGCTTCCAGACACAACCGGCGGATGTCTTCCGGTGTCGTCAACACCTCTTTGCAAATGATTTCGAACGGTAATGCGGAATCATCGTTCAACCCTGCCGCCATCGTTGCCGCATGACGACGGACTTCCTCAATGGCCTCCGCTCCGTACAGATGCTGGCTACCTGCCACAAACCAAAATGTGCTGCCCGAATGGACTTTGGACATGCAGTTTTCCTCCTCTCAGGATTCACGACACACCACAGATTCTTTTAACGCTTTCAGCCGTTTCATCACGTCATTGCCACCGCGCCCGAATTCGTCGTGCAGCCGATTGTATTCCGCATACAGTTGATCATAAATAGCGACATTGGCGGGATTTGGCTTGAACGACTCCTCCCGCACACGTCCCATCACCCGGGCAGCCTCCACGATGGAATCGTAACCGCCTGCCTGGCTCCCCGCCGCCACCGCGCCGAACATCGCGGCGCCGAGTGCCGGTGTCTGCCGCGAAGCCGCGACTTTGATTTCCCGGTTCGTCACGTCAGCATAAATTTGCATAAGAAGCCGGTTTCGCTGCGGCAATCCGCCGCAAGCATACAACTCCTCGACCGGGACACCATTGTGATGGAACGCTTCCACGATTTTGCGCGTACCGAAGGCCGTCGCTTCCACCAGGGCGCGGTACACTTCTTCCGGTTTCGTCTGCAGCGTGTAACCGATCATCAAACCGGTCAAATCGGTGTCGACCAATACGGAACGGTTGCCGTTCCACCAGTCCAGCGCAAGCAAGCCGGTCTCCCCCGGCGCATATGCGGCCGCCCGGCGTTCCAGCCATTGATGCACGCCAATGCCTTCCCGCTCGGCCGCTTCCTTCACATAGGCCGGTACAGCCTGCTCGACAAACCAGCCAAAAATGTCGCCCACCGCCGACTGGCCTGCTTCATAACCAAAATAGCCGGGAATGATGCCGTCCTCGACGACGCCGCACATGCCTTCGACCGCTTTCTCTTCCGTACCGAGCAACATGTGGCAGATGGAAGTTCCCATCGCCATCACCATTTTGCCGGGCGTCACAACACCCACTCCCGGTACAGCCGCATGCGCATCCACATTGCCGACGGCGACCGCGGTCCCCGGCACCAGATCCAGCAGCACTGCCATCTCCGGCTTCAGGCCTCCCGCTTTGGTGCCGGGCGGCACGACTTGACCGCGCAGCTTCGTACTCGTCAAATGAGCCAACCGGGGGTCAAGGGCGGCGAAAAAGTCCTGATCCGGATAGCCTTCCCGCTTGTGCCAGATCGCTTTATAGCCTGCCGTACAGCTATTGCGAACGTCCAGGTTGCCCGTCAGTTGCGCGATCACCCAATCCGTTGCTTCGAGGAACAGATCGGCATGTTCATAGACTTCCGGCGCCTCATTCAAAATTTGCCATATTTTGGCGATCATCCATTCGGACGAAATTTTCCCGCCATAGCGGGGCAAAAACGTCTCGCCTCGTTCGGCCGCAATCCGGTTGATCCGGTTGGCTTCGTCCTGTGCGGCATGATGCTTCCACAATTTGACCCATGCATGCGGATTGTCTCGCCACTCTGCTTGCATGCACAGAGGCACGCCTCTGGCATCCACCGGAAGCATCGTGCAAGCCGTAAAGTCTATCCCCAAACCGATGACATCTCCGGGATTCACGCCGGATTGTTTCAATACCTCCGGCACGGAAATACGCAGCACTTCCAGATAATCACCCGGATGCTGCAACGCCCAGTCCTGCTCCAGCCGGATCGCCGAACCGGGAAGCGATTCGTCGATGACGCCGTGGGGATAAGGCGTAACATGTTCTGCAACTTCCTGACCGTTTGACAGATCCACCAATACTGCGCGACCCGATTCGGTTCCGAAATCGACGCCTATTGCATATTTCCGGGGCATCATTTGCACCTCCTGAAGAGATTGGATACGCTGTTTTCCTCATTTCGACTGCCCATAATAGGCATTTGCACCATGCTTGCGCAAAAAATGCTTGTCAAGCAATGCCTGGTCGATTGCACTGGCAGCAGGATTTAGCGCCAGCGTATGAATGGCCATTTTGGCCACTTCCTCCAGCACGACGGCATTATGCACCGCCTCCTGGGCGTTTCTCCCCCAGTTGAAAGGCGCATGGCCATGAACCAGCACTCCGGGCACTTGAAGCGGATCGCGTCCCTGAAGCGCTTCCACAATCACTTTGCCGGTCTCCCGTTCGTACGCCCCTTCGATTTCCGATTTCGTCATCGGCCGCGTGCAGGGAATTTCGCCATAGAAGTAATCCGCATGTGTTGTACCGAACGCCGGGATGGGGCGGCCGGACTGCGCCCAACTCGTGGCCCAGGGGGCATGCGTATGGACGATGGCGCCGATGGTGTCAAACGACCTGTACAATTCCAGATGTGTCGGCGTATCGGAAGAAGGTTTGAGCCGACTGTCCACAACGTTGCCGTCCAGATCGACCAGGACGATGTCTTCCGGACGCATCGAATCGTAACTTACGCCACTGGGCTTGATCGCAACAATCCCGCGCTTGCGGTCAATTGCGCTGACATTGCCCCAGGTAAACGTCACCAGTCCGTATTTCGGAAGCTGCAAGTTGGCCTCCCATACTTCCTGCCTGATTTGTTCGTACATTTCCCCCATCTCCCAAATGTGGAGTCCTTAAATTGTATTTTAATTTTATATTTGTACGTACAATTTGGCAACAATTAATCCTCTATATTTATTTGAACGACAACGAAAAAATAAAAAGCGCGAATCGCGGGCGCCATGTGACGCCCGGACTCGCGCTCGGATTGAAATCCGGAACCTTGCCTTATTTGAGATCAAAACGGTCAGCATTCATCACTTTTACCCATGCTTTAACAAAGTCGCGGACAAATTTTTCTTTGTTGTCATCCTGTGCATAGACTTCCGCAATAGCCCGCAGGATCGAGTTGGAGCCAAAGACCAGGTCCACTCTCGTTGCAGTGCGCACCACTTGACCCGTTTTGCGGTCGCGACCTTCATAGACATTCGCATCCACAGGCCGCCATTCGATCCCCATATCCAGCAGGTTGACAAAGAAATCATTCGTCAACACGCCCACGCGATCGGTGAATACGCCGTGTTTCGTGTCGCCGTAATTCGTGCCCAATACGCGCATGCCTCCGACGAGCACGGTCATTTCAGGCGCAGTAAGGCCCAGCAGTTGGGCTTTGTCCAGCAGCAGTTCTTCCGCGCTTACGCGATATTGTTTCTTCAGGTAATTGCGGAAACCGTCAGCGACCGGCTCAAGCACGGCAAAACTTTCGACATCCGTCTGTTCCTGCGTGGCATCTCCGCGGCCGGGAGCAAACGGGACGGTCACCTCAAAACCTGCATCCCGCGCCGCTTTTTCGACTGCTGCGCTGCCGCCCAGCACGATCAGGTCAGCGATGCTCACTTTTTTGTCCAGCTCGGCTTGCAATTTTTCCAGTGTGGCAATGACTTTGGAAATCGACGTTTGTTGGTTCACTTCCCAGTCTTTTTGCGGTGCAAGACGGATCCGGGCGCCATTGGCTCCGCCGCGATAATCCGAACCGCGGAACGTGCTGGCCGATGCCCAGGCCGTCGTAACCAGTTCGCTGACCGTCAGTCCCGTTGCCAAAATTTTTGCTTTGAGTGCTGCAATTTCATCTTCGGACAACGTGTAATCGACCTTCGGGATCGGGTCTTGCCAGATGAATTCTTCCTCCGGCACTTCCGGACCCAGATAGCGCGAACGGGGTCCCATGTCGCGGTGTGTCAGCTTGAACCAGGCCCGCGCAAACGCATCGGCGAATTCATCCGGGTTGGCGTGGAAGCGGCGGGCGATTTTTTCATATTCGGGATCATGCCGCAAAGCCATGTCCGCCGTCGTCATCATCGTTGGCACGCGAATGGAAGCGTCTTCGGCATCGGGCGCCAAGTCTTTTTCCGCCGGATTGACCGCCATCCATTGATAGGCGCCTGCAGGACTTTTGGTCAGCCACCATTGATAGCCAAACAGCATATCGAAATAGCTGTTGTCCCACTGGGTCGGCGTCGGCGTCCAGGCTCCCTCGATCCCGCTGGTGATGGTGTCGCGGCCTTTGCCGCTGCCATGGCTGCTGATCCAGCCAAGTCCCATCGCTTCCAGTGGCGCCGCTTCCGGCTCGGGTCCCACCAGGGATGCGTCGCCGGCACCGTGTGCCTTGCCGAACGTATGGCCGCCGGCGATCAGCGCGACGGTCTCTTCATCGTTCATGCCCATGCGCTTGAACGTTTCGCGGATGTCGCGTGCGCTGGCCACGGGGTCCGGATTGCCGTTGGGCCCTTCCGGATTGACATAGATCAGGCCCATCTGCACGGCAGCAAGCGGATTTTCCAGTTCCCGGTCGCCCGTGTAACGATTGTCGCCCAGCCACTCTTTTTCCGAGCCCCAGTAGATGTCTTCTTCCGGATGCCAGACGTCCGCACGTCCTCCGCCAAAACCGATCGTTTTGCCGCCCATCGATTCGATGGCCACATTGCCCGCCAAAATGAACAAGTCTGCCCAGGAAATTTTGTTGCCGTATTTTTTCTTGATTGGCCATAGCAACCGGCGCGCTTTGTCCAGGTTCGCATTGTCCGGCCAGCTGTTCAGCGGCGCAAATCGCTGCGTACCGGTTCCCGCGCCGCCACGGCCGTCAGCCGTGCGGTACGTACCCGCAGAGTGCCAGGCCATGCGGATGATGAGCGGACCATAATGGCCGTAATCGGCCGGCCACCAATCCTGGCTTGTCGTCATCAGTTCGGCAAGATCTTTTTTGAGTGCAAAATAATCCAGCTTCCGGAATTCCTCCGCGTAGTTGAAATCTTCATCCATCGGATTGGATTTCCTGTCATGCTGGTGCAAAATGTTCAAATTCAGCTGGTTGGGCCACCAGTCTTTGTTTGACGTGCCGGTCAATGCAGGCGAAGTCGCTCCGCCATGATGAAACGGACATTTTCCTGCGTCTGCAGCAGTTCTTTCTTCCATTGTACCCTCTCCCATCTGAATTATATTAACTTCTAAATTAAAATTAATCTAATTTCAGTTATAGAGGATTTGGCGGAAGAAATCAACCTTGAACTGCACGGTTCCAGATATTGTCCAGTCATCTGCGATGGATGTCTGAACGTTTCCATACGTATGCTGTACGGGCGAAAATTATGATGGACAGGCATCACCGATCATTTTGCAATCTGGCGGTCGAATGGCGTACCACCAATTCCGGCGCATATACAACATCACCCGCGGGGGCGTTCGCGTGGCTGTTCATCAATCCGATCAGCAATTCGGCTGCCTTCACGCCCAATGCAAACTTGGGATGGGATACGGTCGTCAATTTGGTTTCCGTCGCCGTCGCCAAAAACGAATCGTCAAATCCGACGATGGACAGGTCTTCAGGCACGCGCAAACCCGCCTGTCTGATCGCTTCCAGCAACCATACGGCAAGTTCGTCATTGTAGCAAACAAACGCCGTCGGACGGTCTTCCCCCGGCGCTTGCAGATAAGACAGCGCCCTTTGATAGGTTCGGTCTCTCTTTTCCTCTGTCGTATATTGAAAAACGGCATCGGGGCGCAACGGAATCGCATACTCGCGATGGGCTTGCATGAAACCGCGAAGCCGCAAAACGCCTTGCAGGTCGTCCGTCTTGAAAAAGCCGGCAATGTGGCGGTGTCCCAGTTCGATCAGATGGCGGGTCGCCAGGTAGCCGCCTTTTTCATCATCCACGATCACGCATGGACAATTCAGTTCGGCATATCGGGCATTGATCATCACATAGGGAATCCGCAATTGCTCCAAAGCCAGAAAACAGTCCAGATTCATGTTGCCTTGCGCGCTGCGGGTCGGTTCGACGATCAGGCCCCGGATGCGGCTGTTGGTCCACTTGATCAGATGTTCCCGTTCCTTCCCCTTGTCGTTATCCGTACTGGTCAGCATCATCGGATAGCCGGCCGCACGAAAAGCGGACTCCGCACCGCGCACGATTTCCGGAAAAATGTAATCGGAAATGTACGTCGTGATCACCCCGACCGCCGGCATATCGTCCGGGTGGCTTTTTGCCGGTTCGGCCACATAGGTTCCGCTGCCCTGGACGCGATACAGCCGTCCCTCCTGCACCAGCGCGCCAATCGCCTGGCGCACCGTCTGCCTGCTCAAATCGAATCGCTCGGCCAATTCGTGCTCGGTGGGCAGACGATCGTTCGGCTTATATGTCCCCTCATCGATCCAACGGACGATTTCGGCTTTCAATCGTTCGTGTTTGGGTTTGACATGTTCTCGCAATGGCATTGCTCCTTGTCCACATCATCCCGTTTATCGTAACAATGAAATTCGGACCCGGCAAGTCGGGTATCGCCGCGAAGCGGAAACTGCACAAGCGGCGATGGACACCGATCAACCTTCATGCCCCCGGAGTCGATGAGAAGATTATCATTGATTTCTCATATATAGCAGAAAAATCCGCGATGACGGGTTTTTTTCTCTCCGTGGAAATTATTATGAAATTTCTATTGTGATACGATTGGTTACAGTTGAGCACGAATCAAAATCGTTCTGGAGGGATTATCAATGGTGGTTGCTCATTCCCGAATTCGCAAGTCTATCCTGTTCATGTTGTGCATGGCGGTCGCGGCCGCGTTGTTCGGTTTCGGCCACGCTTCCCGGGCGAGTGCAGCAACGAAGGCGGACAGCGTCATTTGGATCGGCAAGCAATACCTGGGCGTTCCCTATCAATATGGCGCGCCGTCCGGTGTAACATATGCGTTCGACTGCTCATCCTACACGCAATACGTGTTCAAAAAAATCGGCATCTCGCTGCCGCGCACAGCTGCAGAACAGGCGACCAAAGGATATTGGGTATCCAAAAGCAACCTGAAAAAAGGCGACCTGGTCTTCTTCAATACCTCTTCCACCGGCAAGATCAGTCATGTCGGCATCTATGCGGGCAACAACCAGATGCTTCATGCATCCAGTTCCGGCGTCAAATTGACCAACATGAACACCTGGTACTGGAATTCGAAATACGTGACTGCCCGCCGTGTACTGTAAGCAGCGGGAGATGTTCCGATAATACGACAGCGCGCCGACAGATGGCAGGTCCCTGCGATCGTCCGGCGCGTTTTTGTCATGAAGCCAAAAAACCGGCCACGACAAGCAGCAACACCAATTCCAGCAATTCATTCAAAGCCCCGTACACGTCACCGGTAAGGCCACCCAGTTTGCGGGATACCAGCAGCGAACAGATGCCGCCCACCATGAAAACCGCAGCCGCCATCGAGAAGCTCCACAGCATGGTTGCCCGCAGTGCAAACAATCCTGAACCGTGCAGTCCGACCATCGTGATGGCGAAAGCCAGCACAATCGCTCCCAGCGCATGTCTCTTGCGGACCGACCGGAACCATTGGCCAAGACCGCCTCCTTGGCGTGCATAGGGCCACCACACGATTGCCGCAGGCAGAAACGTGCGGCTCCATACCGGCAACAGCGCCAGCAGCCATAGTGCGATGCTGTCGGCATGCGCTTCAACAGGCGTCAACAAGCTGATCAATAACGACCATTTCAACAACAAATAAAGCACACATGCGATGACGCCCATGGCACCAACCCGGCTGTCCTTCATGATTTCGAGCATCCGCTCGCGCGACCGGTGGCTGAGCAGGCCGTCCGCCGTATCCATCAGCCCGTCCAGATGCAGGCCACCCGTCAGCAACACCCAGATGCACAGCAGCAAGGCCGCATTCACCGGGGCAGGAAAAACAAAGGATGCGCCATAGCCGATTCCAGCAACCATGCCGCCAATGACCAGACCGGCTGCCGGATAAAACACCGTACTGCGTCGGAATACGCCGGGGTCATCGGCCACCTGCACGGGGATGGGCAATCTGGTCAAAAATTGCAACGCGGCAATGAACGCCCGTCCAGGCATGATCAATCGTTGCGCCAAGCGACGAATGCCTCGCATGACAACCCCCACTGCAACAATAGAATCGATGACAATAAGGAGAGGCAGCATCCCGTTTCCCCCATGGGATCAAACATCGGCTCGCTTTCCCGATTCCGGCAACCGGTAGGCGAGTTGTTTCAACGCAACGGGGATGCCCGCCGTAACGAGAAACACCTCGCCGCAAATGGCGGCCAGCCGCTGGTTCATCCACCCGGCCAGATCGCGGAATCGCCTGCCGAGCGGATACGCCGGGACGATGCCGTCGCCGACTTCATTGGTTACGGCGATCACCGGGATACCTGCAGCGGACAGTTCGACAAATGCTGCAGCCAGTTCATCCACTTTCGCCTGGACGATGGCATCGGCATCCGGTTCCCGTTCCAGGCGAAGCAGCCAATTGGACAGCCATACCGTCAGACAATCGATCACCAGCACCGGACCCGGCCCGGTCCCGGTACTCCGCTCACGGGACCGCGGGTCTGCCCGATCCCCGGATGCCGGACCAAGGGCAGCCAGGCATCCGGCCAATGCACCGGTCAATTCAAAAGGTGCTTCGATGGTCCTCCAGTTGAACGCGCCCGTCTCCCGGCGCAACCGGTGCCTGCCGATCCGTTCCCGCATTTCGTCATCCAGCGCTTCCGCCGTAGCGATATAGATGCCGGTTGACCCCACAGATGCCGCCAGACTTTCCGCAAAACGGCTTTTGCCGCTTCTTGCCCCGCCCGTTATCAAAATCCCCATTTTGCCGCTTCCTTTCCCGCATGATCACTTCGACACGCCCGCACTTTCGAATGTCGCCATCTCATTTGCGATTTTGACCGCCGCATCCAGGAGCGACATCGCCAGCGCAGCGCCAGTGCCTTCCCCAAGCCGCATGTTCAACAGCAGCATCGGCTCCGCTCCCAGCAATTGAAGGGCAGCGCGATGGCCCGGTTCCTCCGACAGGTGGGAGGCCACGATGAACGCGTTGGCCGGCGGATGGAGTCTGCATGCGGCCAGTGCCGCCACCGTCGCGATATATCCGTCGATGACGACCGGACAGCGGCAGGATGCGGCGCCGAGCACGACGCCAATCAGCCCGGCGATTTCCAGCCCGCCGACTTTGGCCAGCACGTCGATCGGATCATCTGCATCCGGCTTGTTCAGCGCGATGGCCCTTTCGACGACCAACCGTTTCCGCGCAAGCGCCTCATCCCCGATGCCGGTGCCGCGGCCCACCGTCTGCTCCGGCGGGAGCCCGCCCAGCACAGACAGCATCGCGGCGCTTGGCGTCGTGTTGCCGATACCCATTTCACCCGTCGCAAAGACACCATAACCTTGCGCGGCAAGTTGCCGGACGACTTCAATGCCCGTTTCAATCGCGGCAACCGCTTCTTCACGGGTCATGGCCGGCCCCAGTGCCATGTTGCCCGTACCCGGACGGATTTTGCGCCGCCAGAGCCGCTCGTGCGCCACTTCCCCCTTCACGCCGATGTCCACGCAGATGACATCCGCGCCGACATGGCGCCCCAGCACATTGACCGCCGCGCCGCCATGCAGGAAATTCAGCACCATTTGCGGTGTTACCTCCTGGGGAAAAGCGCTGACGCCTTCCTCGCATACGCCGTGATCGCCGGCCATGACCACAATCGCCTTGGTTCTTTCCGCAAGCGGGAACCTGCCGGTCATTCCGGCGAGCCGAATGGCCAATTGTTCCAGCTTGCCGAGACTGCCCGGCGGTTTGGTCAGCTGATCGATATGCGCTTGTGCCTGCTGCATCGCCTCCGCATCCAGTCCGCCAATGGTTTCCAGTGTTGATTTCAATGTTTCCATCTTCATTTCATCCTTTCGTTTCAATGCCATCTTCCCTGTTCCTTCATGCCACCTGACAACGGCGACAACATCATTTGCGGATGCTTGCCGACCGGATGTTCGATGATCGTAGGCATTACGCCGTACACTTTTCGGATCAACTCCGCGCGCACAATTTCCCTTGGCGTACCGGTCGCGACGATCCTGCCCCCCGCCAGCATCACCAGCCGGTCGCAATATAGCGAAGCAAGATTGAGATCGTGCAGCACCGCCACTACTGTCATGCCCGTCTCCTGCTGCCAGTGGCGGATGCGGTCCATCAACATGATCTGATGGCCGATATCCAGGTACGTCGTCGGTTCGTCGAGCAGCAGCACCTTCGGCTGCTGGGCAATCGTCATGGCCAGCGCCACCCGCTGCCGCTCGCCTCCGCTCAATTGCGAGACGGGACGGGTTGCCAGGGCGGTCAACCCCAGACTGTCCAGAATCGAAGAAATAAGCGCATCAGATTCGCCAGGTTCATTTCCAAACCAGGTCTGGTGCGGATAGCGTCCCATTTCGACGACATCCCGCACGGTGAAAGCGATGGGCGGAATGGCACCCTGCTGCAGGACGGCCATCACCCTAGCCAGCGATTTGCGCGTGTAAGACGAAAGCGGCTTGCCGTCCAGCCAGATTTCTCCTTCGTCCATACGCTCCACGGCAGAGAGCAGCCCGATGAGGGTCGATTTGCCGCTGCCGTTGGGTCCGACAATGCCGACAAATTCTCCGCAAGCCACCTCAAAATCGATGTCGTGCAACACGCGGGCGCCCGAATACGATTTGCCCAGTTTCGATACGCGGATCATTACAGCCTGCTCATCCTCCCGCCGTTTTTTTGTTTTTCCGGAGCAGATAGACGAAGAACGGCGCGCCGAGACATGCGGTCACGACACCCAAAGGAATTTCTGCCGATCCAAGCGCCGTACGCGCAATCGTATCGGCCGCCAGCACATAGATGCCGCCATAAAGCGCCGCAAGCGGCAACAGCAACCGATAGTCCGGCCCTACGGCCAGACGCACGAGATGCGGCACCACCAGACCGACAAATCCGATGGTACCGACAATCGATACCGACGCCGCCGTCATCAGCGTGGATATCACCAGCACGAGGAGCCGCGTCCGCTGCACCCGGATGCCCAGATGCGCGGCCTGACGTTCACCCAGCGCAAAGATGTTCAGGGTCCGTCCGCAAGCGATCAAAACAATCGCGCCAAATGCCAGATAGGGAGCGAGCGCCCCGACAAACGGCCAGCCGCGGTAGGCGAGACTGCCCATTAGCCAGAACACGATTTCGTTGATGACTTTGTCGGACATCGCAACCATGAATGACACGATGGCACCGAGAAACGATGAGACGACGACACCGGAGAGGATCAACGTTTCCAGATGGAATCTGCCGTTGACATTCGCCAGCCGGATGACTATCGTCAGGCTCGCCAATCCGGTTGCAAATGCAACCAGCGGAATGCTCCACTGTCCGAACAAAAACGCATGCAGACCAAACAGGATCATCAACGATGCGCCAACCGCTGCCCCGGAAGCTACGCCCAGCGTATACGGATCGGCAAGCGGATTGCGTAACACGCCCTGGAATCCCGCTCCCGCCAGCGACAGGCAGGCGCCCACGAGGAGCGCAAGCAGCACCCGGGGCAATCGCACCTGGAGGACGATTTGTTCAGCCGCTTCCGAACCCTCCGCAGCGATGTAATTCCCCAGCCAGGGGACCTGATGCGCCAAAATGCGCCAGCTCTCCGACACGGGAAGCTGCGAGGAACCAAGCGAAAGACTGGCGACAATTGCAGCCAGCAACAGCCCCAGCCCCACGCTGCCCCATATGACCGCCTTTCGATTCATCGCTGGATGCGCTCCGGATAGATCGCTGCCGCGATGTCCAGCAGACCTTGCGTCAAACGCGGCCCGGGGCGGGACAGCAAATCGTCGTCAATCGCCACCATGCGATTGTTCCGGATGGCGGCGATCTGGCTCCAGCCCGGACGGGACCGAATGAGGGAAGCAAGCGGTTGGCCCGAGTCATCATCATGGATGTCCGCATACAAAATTACATCCGGATCGTCCAGGATGACTTTCTCCTCGCTGATCTGGATCCATCCCGCTTCGTTTCCGGCAATGTTGATGCCGCCGGCCAGCGTGATCAATTCATCCAGATACTCTCCTTTGCCGACCGTCCAGCCGGGCGAGAACTCGAGATACACTTTGCGCTTGTCCGCTTCCCGCAGCGCCGAGACCACATCGGTCACCTGGCGGATGTCGGCCCTCATGCTGGCGACCAGCGCTTCGGCTTCAGATTGCCTGTCGGTGATCAAGCCGATCTGCAAGATGTTGCCCAGGACTTCATCGACGGTAGCCGCTTCCGTCTTGTACAATTGGATGCCCAGCGACCGGAGACGATCGGCCACATCGTTTTCGATGGAGATGCCCCCGATGACCAGATCGGGCCTGGCGGCAATGAGCGCTTCTTCATTCGGGGTGATCACGTTGCCCATTTTCGGCTTGTCGGCCGCTTCCGGCGGATAATTGTCGAAATCGGACACTCCGTAGATTCGATCTCCCAAACCGAGCGCAAACAGGATTTCCGTCTCCGAAGGCGATACGGACACGATCCGCTCCGGCGCCCGATGAATTGTCATTTCAAATCCGGTTGCGTCTGTCACCTTGAGCGGATAGCTGGTCTCCTTGCTGCCCGGGGTTTGCCGGCCGTTTGCTCCGCCAGCTTCGGTCGTTGTCCCGTCTTTCTTGTTCTCCGGCTGGTTTTCAGTCACGCCCGGCGTTCCGTTTGCACTGCCGCCTTCCGCCGGAATGCCGTTCCCGCCGCATGCCGCAGCAACGAACAATAGCAGCAGCCATACAAGGCTGATCCACCTTTTCATGCTGTGTCTACTTCCCTTCCATTCTGGAATGCGAGAATGGCTTGCCGATTGAACGCCCAAACGAACAAAAAAACCGCTTCCGATGACGGAAGCGGGACGAGGACACCAGGAGATACGAAAATAACCCGACTTGCGCCTGTCCTTTTCCGCGAAGGACTTCGTTGGCTTTCCGAACAGGCAGGTTTCCTGGCTGACGGGGTTTGAAAAATGATTTTCTCCCCTTCCCATCCCTTGACGGAACAGTGGCATTGCGAGAAAATCCCCCGGATTACAGTGGCGGGACCGCGCCGGATTTGCACCGGCTTCCCTTTTAACCTTGCGGCAAAGCAAGGCACCTGTCGGACGTATTCAATTGTACAAGCTTGTTCTCATGTGCATTATAGACGACCAAACGGGGAAATGGAAGCTTGTTTTTTCATTTGATGCTTTCAATGAGGGATTTGGCGTTCCGGTAAAAGATATCCTCGATGTCTGACCGGGTCAATCTTTGTGATTCGGCAGCCTGCCTGAAGGCCTCAAGTTCCTCATACATGAAAAAAGTAACTTTTTCCGCCGGTTCGCCAGTCAATTCACGCATGTGCCTGTCGCCGGATACATCGCCATACAACCCTTTCGGCACCAGATTCACGTACGTTCCGTTTTCGCAAATCCGTTTCATTCGCATCCTCACAATCGGCAGATCACTGCCAAACAGGATCCTTTTGGGACCTACAGCCTTGATCAGTTGCCCAAATACATACGCATTAGTATTGGCACTGAAATCAAACATCATGTTTTTCGTTTCCGCAAGGACTTCGAATGCATTTCCCACATCCTCGTTGCAATATGCTCTGCCCACATGCGCAATGATCAGCTTGATGGACGGGTATTTTCTTTCGATCTCCAGCATTTGCGCCAGATTGACCGGGTCCTTCAGACGGCCGTCGCGCGGAATGTGCAGCATCGCCATCCACCCGCGCCGGTTCAGCACTTCCAGTTGATGCGGCGGCAAATAATCGTAAATGCGAATTTCCTTTTCAGGGATATAGGGTGCCGCGAAATTCAGATACACCTTGCATCCCAGAAAGCCCCCGCGGTCAATGGCTTCTTCAAATTCGGAAGCGGGCTGGTCCGGCATCGTCACCATGAGCGAAGGCAGATTGTACGTCTGCGCGCAATGTTGCACGTATTCATTGCCCGCCTTGATGTCATATGCGAGACTCACCTGTGAAAATACAAGCGGGGTGACTTCTTTTCCCGGAAACATGAGGCGATACGTTTCAAATAAATGTTCAACCGGATTTTCTTTCGCCACGAGGAAGGGCCAGGTCACTGCCCGCACAGGTGCACTTGATTCCCGCAAACGGAAGCGGTCCAGCCATATATGGGTGTGAATATCGATCATGCGATCAGGCAAAAAATCCCGCAATTTTTCTTCATAACAGGCGACATCCACATCTTTGATCCCAAATAACGTCATGATTCGTCACCCCTGTATGGTTTCATTGTCGCATGTTCCGTGAACTTTCGGTAACCCGCCTGATACACCTTGTGAGCCGCCTGATTCGGTGTATAGGTTGCCTTTGGCGCGCCCAGCCTGCGGCGAACCTCTCTCTCGTCCCGATAGAGACCGACGCCAATACCTGCCAGGATCGCCGCCCCCCTTGCTCCTGCATGTGCGCCGCTCATGGTGCTCACCTCAAGATTGAGCATGTCGGCAATCACTTGCGGCCAGGTGAGGGACTCGGAGGGTCCGCCAGCCATGGTTACGGAAGTAATCTTCAGACCTGCCCGGTCGAATTTGTCGATCTGCGCTTTCAGCAGATAAGCCGTTCCCTCCATGATCGCCCTGGAAATATCCGCCCGCGAATCATGATCCGCCAATGCAGCATCCGGTTCGCGCATCGGATGGATCAGAAGCCCGTTGGCCCCGGGCGGGGCCAGGCCGGCAAGCCGATCAAACGCATGATATGGATCCGGAGCGGTCGAAACAAATTGGTAAATGTACTTTTCCACATGATTGGCGATCGCAGGCAACGAAAACATGGCCCCCCAAGCGCCGTCCGGACTGAGAAAAGGATCGACCAGCATCTGCTGCCGCACCGCTTTCTGCCGATCTTTCACCGGAAAAAAGCCCACCCACGAAGTGCCGGTTGAAAGCAGGAACTGTCCCTCATCCAGCACACCGGATCCCCTTGCCGCACAAGCATGGTCAAAAGCACCCAGGACAACAGGTGTTCCGGGCGGCAGGCCGGTCGCTGACGCAGCGGCCGTGGTCAATTTGCCCAGTATCGTTCCGGACGGTTGCAGTTGCGGCAGTTTCCCGCGCGCAATGCCGAGTTGCTGCAAATACGGGAGATGCCATTGGCCCGCTTTTTGGTCCAGCAAATAAAAAGTGGTCGCGGTTGAATAATCGATTCCCCAGTTGCCGGTCAATCTGAAATTCAGGTAGTCCGTGCTCATGCATACACGGGTTGCGCTTTCCAGCATCCCGGGACGATGGCATTTGAGCCAGGACAGGTGCGCCAGCGGAAACTGGTTCAGCAGCGGCCAGCCCATCCGGTCGTGTATTTCTTCCGCCTGCAGGCTGCCAAAAACCGTTTCGATTTCATGTGTAACACGCTGGTCCATCCAGCTGATGGCCGGCCCGGGTACGCCGCGATCATCCAGCAATACCGTATTTCCACTGGCTGATGCCATGCTCAGCCCGGCTACTGTATGTCCTTCCGGGAGCGCATGTGCCAGCTCGCGTATGACGCCAACAGTCAACGCGTACAATCGATCCACATCGAACTGCACATGGCCCTCTTCCGAAAACAGATATTCGGTTGGCTTGCGGGCCGAGGACACAATCTCCCCATCCGAAGACATCAATACGCCTTTGATTGCCGAAGTCCCGATATCCAGACCGATCAAACATGCCCGAGCATGATCCGGACTGCCCGCCGACCATTCAGGATGCGCCATTTGCCCGCAAACACCCCCTGGGATCCCGGCTGGCAAGCCCATGGCTGGCTGCCACAGACGCATGGGTCACATATCCGGCATATGTATTCAGCCCTTTGAGCAAACCCGGATCTTCAAGCAGGGCGCGTTGAACGCCTTTGTTCGCCATCGCCACGAGATAGGGGAGCGTAGCAGCTTCAAGGGCCAGCGTGGATGTCCGCGGCACGCTGCCTGGTATATTGGCTACCGAATAGTGAATCACACCGTATTTCTCATAGCAGGGTTGGTCATGTGTGGTAATCCGGTCAATCGTCTCGATGGAACCCCCCTGATCGATGGCAACGTCCACGATGACCGATCCTTTTTTCATGGATTTGACAACAGATTCCCGTACGATTTTGGGGGCTTTCGCGCCGGGTATGAGAACGGCGCCAATCAGCAAATCGGCGTTTTTTACCGTTTCCGACACGTTGAATTCGTTGCAGATCAACGTTCGGATCGCGCCCCGGAATATATCATCCAGGTAAACCAGACGGCTCTTGTTGACATCCAGCAATGTCACTCTGGCGCCAAGTCCAACGGCCATCTTGGCCGCATTGGTCCCCACGACACCGCCACCGATGATCACCACTTCGGCACTGGCAATCCCGGGTACACCGCCCAGCAAAATGCCCATTCCGCCGTTCGATTTTTGCAACAGCGATGCGCCGATTTGCACCGACATTCTGCCGGCAATTTCACTCATGGGCGCCAGCAGCGGCAGGGAGCCGTTTTCCAATTGAACCGTTTCATAGGCAATGCCGGTCATTTTTTTGTCCAGCATCATTTGTGTCAACGACAAATTCGCCGACAGGTGGAGATAGGTGAATAGCGCTTGTCCCGGTTTGAACAATTCGAATTCCGGTTCTATCGGTTCTTTGACCTTGACGATGATGTCCGCCTCGTCAAAAAGTTGTTTTTTGTTCGTGGTCATGATGGCGCCGGACGCCCGATATTGCTCATCTTCAAAACCGCTCCCGACACCGGCTCCGCTTTCTACCAGCACCTGGTGTCCGTGATTGGTCAGTTCCCTGACCCCGGCCGGCGTCAATCCTACCCGATATTCATTGTTTTTGATTTCCTTGGGCAAGCCAATTATCATGCAAACTGCACCTTCCTGATCGTCCTTTAGACAAGTCGTACTTCGACGCCTTTTTCCTTCATGGCTTCGATCTCGTCTTTGGGAGAATGATGATTTGTGATCAAACAATCAATCCGGTCAATGTTTTCAATCTGCGCGAAGTTCGCCCTGCCGATTTTGGTATAGTCCGCAACGATGATGGTCCGGTCTACCTTGGCAATCATTTGCCGGTACAATTCTGCTTCGTGGTGGTGATAGGTCGTAATTCCGAAAGCCGAACTCACGCCATCCGATGACAGGATCAGCTTGTCTGCCTTGTACTTGCTCAGTTGCCTGATCGCGTCGTCTCCCCAGGTGAACTGGTATTCGAAATTGATATTGCCGCCAAGCAATACGACGATGTTGATGTTCCGGTTGTAACCTGCCTCGTGGGCAATGGACAACGAATTGGTGATGATGATCAAATTTTTGTGATTTTTCAATTCTCTCAACACATACAGGGGAGTCGTGCCCGAACCCAGGATGAGCGTATCGCCGTCCGAGATCATGGACGCCGCTTCGATCGCAATTTTTCTTTTTTCTTCTTTATTGGTCTCTGTGCGGTCGTGAAAAGTCATGTTGTAGTAACTTTTGTAAGTGCTGATGGCTCCGCCGTGAATGCGCTGAAGCAATCCCTGTGCTTCAAGATCGTCAAGATCGTTTCGGATTGTCACTTCGGAAATGCCAAACAGCTTGCTTAATTCCGCAACTTTCACTTTGCCTTCCTGCTGGAGCATTTCCAATATTTTTTTTCTCCGCTGATCAATGTCGATCGTTTCTTCCGATCTGATTTCTTCCACCAAAAATCATCCTTTTATACCAACAAGATTTCTTTCACATACAGTTTAACAAATCGATCGCAGCGCATTGTCCATTTTTTCCAAAAAATAATCAATCATTTTTTTCGTCGCGATCGTCGGCGGTTTGATGAGGGCTGCCGGCGGGCAATTGGCCTTGTAAGTCTGGGCACTGATATCGATGCATTGTTGATTCAGGATGCCGGTGAAACCTGCGACCTTCTCGGCATCATGAAAGAAAATGGAAGACAGATGGCCTTTGCCTTCGATTTCCCTGATCAACTGCGGGTATCGTGATTTCAGTGTCGCCAGCCTGTTTTCATAGTAGTGTCCCATTTCCCGGATGTAAGACGCATTCTCTTCCGAAAATTTCATGGTAATCAGGTAAGCCAGTGAAGCCAATTCTTCCTGTCCATTCGTGACGAGTGCGCCAAACTGGTTCAACACATCCATTTCGGCAGTCGTGATGATGCGCGATGCCGGGTACTGGCCGCCGGGAAACCCTTTGCCGATGACCACAAAATCGGGATTCAGTCCATATTCCCGGAACAGATACATGTCCGGATACCACATGCAGGATTGAATCTCATCGCACATGATGGGCGTATCGTTCTCATGGCACAATTGGTAGGCTTGCTGCAAAAAGCTTTTTTCCAGTTTGATGCCGCCGTAATTCATCAGAATGATTTCATGGATGAAACCTGCTACCTTGTACGGCGGTTGATTATATTGCGCAAATTTCGCTTTGAAATCTTCAATCTGGTTGATCCGGACCGGGCAAACTTTCAAGATGCCCGCTTCACTCATCTTTTCATACATTTCGGGCCACATATCCCGCAGCGTCTGCGCGATGAACGTCGTACCGTGATAATTGGCCTTGCTGCCCGACTCGTTGTCGCCCATGACGAGAAACACCGGTATTCTGCCGCTGTACTTGGGAGCCGGGAACGCATTTTCCAGCCTGTAGAATCTGGCCAGCATCATTTTCATGCCGGCTTCGCATGCCAGACTCCCGGTCTCCAGGTTGATGACACGGTTCAGGACGCGGGGCTGGCGGGAAGCCAGCACGTTGTCCAGCGACCGGGAGTCCCCCGGTTTCAGGCCGTTGACCGTTCTCACCAGTTCTCTTTCAAGCAGACGTGTAATGTACCCTCTTGTATTGTTATGTGTCGCATTGGTGATTCCGAGCCTGCTTGCATGCTGGAGCAGCCTGTAGCCGGGAAAATAGTGTCCCAGCGGCGTATGGTAATGCTCGCTCTTCGTGGACAGATAGATTCGCCCGTCCTCTCCCAATCGCAAGTACCCGAAGCCGCCCACCGGACTCGCATGCAAATTGGAAGCTTTCCGGAATGCATCTGTCGGCGCGCCTTCGACGGAATTTTCCAGTTTGGGAATGACCTGGACACCAACCTTGTCCAGCATGGCATCCATTTGATTGATGAACGATTCGGGCATGAATTCAACTTCTTCGCGGGCAAGCTGTTCCAACTGTGCCCGATCCGTGCCAGTAAAGGCATTGCATCCGGCGATTACCGCTTCCATATAATCGTTCCCCAGCATCTGGAACAATGACAGTTTCACTGGTTTCATGAGATGCATCCTCCTTGCCAAATGACTACCCTTTGACAGAGCCAGCGGTAAGTCCGCTGATCATGTATTTTTGGAAGTACATAAACAAGATCACGATCGGCAATGTCGCCAATACGGCACCTGTCATAATTTCGTTCCATTCCGTTGAATACTGCCCGATATAAGAGGACAACCCGACCGAAACGACAAACAGATGCTTGGAGTCTATGAGCGTATACGCAAACAGGTATTCATCCCAGGCCACGATGAAAGACCATGTCGCCGTCGCAATAATGCCGGGGGCGAGCAACGGAATCAGGATGCGGGTCAACGCCTGAAACCGGCTGCACCCGTCAATGATGGCGGCTTCCTCCAGCGCTTTCGGTATCGAATCGAAAAATCCTTTCAGAAACCAGATACCGATCGGCATGGTAATGACGGCATACAATAGAATCAGGGCCACAATGTTATCCGTGATATGAAGGTAGGAAAATAGAATATAAATCGGGATGATAAGCAAAACGAGCGGCAGCATCTGTGTCAACAAAACGATGAAGATGACAAGTGTCCTGCCTTTATACATGAAACGGGAAATGCTGTACGCAGCCGGAATCGCCAGTAACGTAGATATCAGGGTTGCGGCAAGACTGACCCCGAATGTATTTCCAAGCCATACCAGGATTTCGCTTTCGCCAATGTACCGGTAATAATTGTCCAGCAAATTCGATTGCGCCGTGAACAATGGAGGATATTTGAACAAGCTGTCAATCGGCTGTGCCGATGTGATGATGAGCCAGTAAAACGGAAAAATCGCAATAATGCAAAACATGACGAGCAACAGGTAATGTAAACTTTTTTTTGCGATTCTCATTTACTCTGTCTCCATTTTTTTGATGAAAACACGATAATACAATGCGCTGAACAACAAAGACAGCAACAGGCAGACGACACCAATCGCGGCGCCATAGCCGAGATTGTTGAATTTGAACGCATTCAGGTAAGTATAGACCGTCAATACGGCAGTCGAATCCGATGGTCCTCCCTGCGTCATCAGCCATACGATGATGAAATTGCCGAACGACCAAATGGTCAACAAGAGGATCAAGCCGTAAGTCACATGCCTGAGCCCGGGAAGGGTGATATGCGCAAATTTCCGCCATGCATTTGCCCCGTCAATCGAAGCAGCTTCATACAACTCCTTCGGGATGCCTTTCATGCCCGCCATCAGCATGAGAAAGCTTAATGGATACTGCTTCCAGATGGTGGTCATCAAGATGGCGACCATGGCAAAGCGGTAATCGCTCAGCCAGCTGAAATGACTCGGAAGCATGCCCGACACATCAGACAGATAGGTAAGGACGCCATATTGCGGATTGATCATCCATTTCCACAACAATACCAGCACCACCTGGGGAACAGCCCAGGGCAAGATGACGAGGGAACGAAACAAAAATTTGAACCGTTCCGTATGTTCGATCAGCAGGGCAGCCGCCATTCCGACGACATAGGTCAAAACGACGCTCCCGAAAACATAGATCAACGTCGCGGAGATTACCTTTTCAAATGTTCCGCTTGTGAAAAAGTTCGTGTAGTTGTTGACGCCGACCCATTTTGCCTGACTGAACTTTAGCAAGCTGGCATCAGTCATGCTGATTTGCACGGCGGAGAATATCGGGATTATGAGGCACAGTACGATCAACAGCAGTGCCGGCGAGACCAGCACATAAGGCGCGGGGTCAAATCTGCTCCTGCGCTCCCTTCCCGCCAGAACATCAGTTTTCATTCGTGAGAACCACCTTCAGCGAGGGCTCATTCAACTTGAATTCATACGCTTCCTGCGCCTGGGTCAATGGAAAGACCTTCGAAATCAGCGGTTCAACGTTGATCTGGTTCGCCGATATATAGCGGGCCGCTTTCAAAAATTCATCATGGGAATACAAATAGCTGGTACTCAATTCAATGTGATTCAGCAAAATGCCGAGCACATCCACTTCAAAGTTGTGATGCGGAATGCCGACAATCCTGATGGTTCCGCATTTTCGCACGAGATCGACGGCCAGTTGCAACGAAGATTTGCTGCATACCGCATCAATGACAACGTCAATTTTTTTCCCGCCCAGGAAATGGCGAATTTGATCCTTGAAACCGGGGTCGCCGGAATTGACCGTAAAATCAGCCCCCAATTGCCGGGAACAGGCCAATGCAACTTCGGAAATATCGACTCCGATCACCGTATTCCCGTTCAATTGGCAAACCTGCTGGCACAACAAACCGATGGGTCCGAGCCCGATGATGAGCACCGTCGCATTCCTGAATTCGTCAGCCGTATGCAGGGCAACAGCCGCCGGTTCAATCATTGCGGCGTGCAATTGCGGAAACGCATCGTCGAGCGGCACAAGATTGCGAATCGGTACCGCGATTTCTTCCGCCATTCCTCCGGGAATTTGCCCCCCGATGACCACTTGTCCGCCCTCGCACATATATTCCATCCCGTTCAGGCAATAGTAGCATTTCGCGCAATTGATGACCGGATTTACCGCTACTTTCATGCCTGGCTTCAAATCGCCCGGATCTCCGTTGATGGACTTGATGACGCCTCCAAACTCGTGACCCTGCACTCTGGGCGGCTGCAAGACCGGGTTTTTGCCAACATAGACGTGCATATCGGAACCGCAAATCCCGACTGCCCTGACCTGAACAACGGCTTCGCCGGATCGGGCCACCGGTTCAGGCACGTCCTCGCACACAATTTTGCGAATGGACTCCAATTTCACCTGTTTCATGGTTTCTGCCTCCGTCAAGCATGATGTAAAGCGCGAAGCGGGGGAAACCGCCCCCTGCTTCGCGTCTGGCGTTGCGAAATCAGTCAAACAAGGCAAGCGCTTCCTGCTGGGCGGCGTTCATCGCTTCCGTTACGTCCATGTTGGTGTAAAGCACCTTTTCAAAATAGGAGTACCAGATTTTCGCCAATTCCGGGATTTTGCTCGGATCCATGCCCTCGGGAACAAACGATACCGCATGATCGGCATGCTCGGTAAATTTCTGGAACCACGGCCACTTGGCAAGCAATTCATCCTTGAACTGCTGATCCTCGAAAATACTGTTCCGGCCGGGCATCACACCCGTGATTTCCACAAGCCGTTTCTGCTGCTCCGGCGAACCCAGGAACGCAATGAATTTGGCTGCTTCCGCAGGATGTTTCGACTGGGCGCTGACAGACAAACCTTCGTAGAAGGAAGCGACATTTTGCGTCGGCATCGGCAGATCGGCCACTTCAAAGTCGCCCTTCACGCTCGGATCCCATCCTTCTGCCAATGCATACATCCACGATCCATCAATGATCGTGCCCACGTTTCCGGTCGCCATCATTTTCCGGTAGGTACCTTTGTCCGTTTCCTTTGGCATGACTCCGGCGTCAAACAAATCTTTCAATGCTTGGACGGCTTTGATCACTTCCGGTGAATTGAGCGCAGGTTTGCCGTCTTTCCCGTAATGGCCGCCCATGCCGATCGTCCAGATGGCCAGATCGATTTGGCCTTCTCCCCAATTGCCGGGCTGAATCATGGAGGCATACCCGAAGGAGCCGTCTTTGGTCAATTTCTTGCTCATCTCCAGAAATTCTTCAAACGTTTTGGCGAACTGGTCTACACCTGCTTTTTGCAATACGCTGGGGCGATACATCGGCAAATAGAAACCGGTATCGATGGCAAGCAAATACGTTTTGCCATCTTTGGCCGCCTTCTTCACCGCAGTTCTTTGCAAGGGCGACCAATTTTTGTCCACGTCTTCCATATCGAGGTATTCGTCCAATGGAACCAATGCGTTTGACTCGATATATTTGCCCAGATTGTTGCTCCAGAATGCCAAAATATCTCCTGCGTTGTTCCCTGCAATCGATGTGTCTATCTTGTTCCAGTAATCTTCATAGGCAACGCTGATTCCGTTTATTTTGATATTCGGATTCTGTTTTTCGAATTCTTCAATCGCGCCATTGATCCATACTTCAAAGGTGTCGCCATGGCCGAAAAACCAGTGGGGCATATCCAGTACCACTTGTTCGTTATCGCTGTCTTTATTCGACTTGCTGCATCCGGTGATTACGATCATGATTACAAGCAAACAGATTGCCATGGACCGCCATACTTTTTGTTTGTTCATGTGACTTCATCACCTCTTGGCATGAATGTAATGTTGATAACGAAAAATCCGATTGAGATAAAGCGCTTTCAACTTTGCGGTTGCGTCAACAAATGCGTCAAGACTATCTCCTGTCCGGCTGCTGTCCGGCTCTGCCTGCCCCCCTCGCCAATCATTTTTGTTCCGATGATTTCCAAACTCAATCACCCCTGCGGTTAAGCTTTCTATTTATATCGTTTTAATTTTATGTTATCTTCTTTTTGGTTGTCAATAAGTTTCGTATGTAATTGTTTTGTAGTCTTTTTTGTTTTGTTTTACTTATAATTAATTCGTATTCCGTAAATGAAAGCGAGGTGGAAATATGGATGCATGGCAAACATTCGGGTAGTCTCGTTGATCATGCAAGGTTGTCTGCAAACGCGCACATTCATTTTCGAATTTCGAACAGAATGTTGCAATTCGTGTCGTTTTCCTTTGAATGAATACGCTTACAGAAAATTTTGTTGATAAAATCAAACATTTTGGGTAATATTAATGTTGACTTCAAAACAAATATTTTAAAAACAAACAAGGAGCTGACTTCCATGTCCAAAAACCGCCCTTACCGACTCAATCGCATGTTCAGCAGCAAAGGCAGATGTTTTGACGTTGCCATCGATCACGGATTTTTTAACGAATATACTTTCCTGCAGGGAATCGAAAATATGCAACAGGCGATCCAGACGATCGTCGATGCCAACCCGGACTGCATCCAATTGAGCACCGGCCAGGCACATTTCCTGCAATCGATTCCCGGCAAGCAAAAACCGGGTCTGGTCCTGCGCGCGGATGCCGCCAACGTCTATGGCCCCGAATTGCCGAAATATCTGTTCAGCGAAACGATCAAACATACCATCGAACAAGCCGTCAAGCTGGATGCGGTGGCCGTCTGCATCAACCTGCTCTTGCTGCCGAACCAGCCGGAACTTCACCACCAGTGCGTGCGCAATATTTCGCTGCTCAAATATGAAGCGGAACGCTACGGCATGACGCTGATGGTCGAACCGCTCGTCATGCTGCCGAATGAAGTGAAAGGCGGCTACATGGTTGACGGAGACATCACCAAAATCATGCCGCTCGTCCGCCAGGCGGTCGAACTTGGCGCCGATGTCATCAAAGCAGACCCTTGCGACGACGTACGCGAGTACCATCGGGTCATCGAAGTGGCGTCGGGCGTGCCGGTGCTTGTGCGCGGCGGCGGCCGGGCCAGCGACGAAGAACTCGTCCACCGCACGGTGGAATTGATGAAACAAGGCGCATCCGGCATCGTTTATGGCCGCAACGTCGTCCAGCACCCGAATCCGTCCGCCATGACACGCGCGATGATGGAAATCGTCCATAACGATGCATCCGCGGAAACAGCGCTGGCGATTTTGCGAGGAGAATCCGTCTGATGGAAAAAAAAATCATTCGATTTGGCGTCATCGGCTGCGGCCTCATGGGCCGGGAGTTCGCCAGCGCAGCCGCGCGCTGGTGCCATCTGAACGATCCCCGGATCGACTTCGAACCGCGCATCACGGCCGTTTGCGACGCAAACCCGGAAGCGATCCGCTGGTTCACGGACCATGTGCCGTCGGTGGAAAAAACATATGCCGACTATCGGGACTTGCTGGCCGATGAGAACGTGGATGCCGTCTACTGCGCGGTTCCCCACAATTTGCATGAACGCGTTTACGTCGATATCATCCGCGCCGGCAAACATTTGCTCGGCGAAAAACCGTTCGGCATCGACAAAAAAGCGAACGATGCCATCATGAAGGCGATTCGTGAAAACCCGCACGTCGTCGTCCGCAGTTCGTCCGAATTTCCTTTCTTCCCTGGCGTACAGCAGATTGTCGGTTGGGTAAACGAAGGACGATTCGGCCAGATTATTGAAGTTGAAGCCGGATTCTGGCATTCCAGCGACCTGGACCCGTCCAAGCCGATCAACTGGAAACGGCGCATCGAAACCAATGGCGAATACGGCTGCATGGGCGACCTTGGCCTGCATGTGCTGCATTTGCCGTTGCGCTTCGGCTGGAAGCCGGTCAATGTGCGTGCGCTGCTGTCCAAAATCATACCGATGCGTCCTGACGGTCGCGGCGGCATGGCCCCCTGCGAAACTTGGGACAACGCAATCCTGGCCTGCGAAGCTGCTGCGGGCGATCAACGATTCCCGATGGTGCTGTCGATGAAGCGGATCGCCCCCGGACATGCGAACAGCTGGTTCATCCGGGTGCAGGGCACCAGGTTTTCTGCCGAATTTACGACCAAAAATCCGAAGCAGGTTGCATCCCTGCCGTACATTTCGGGCGGCCTGCAGGCGTGGCATGTCCTGGATGCGCCATACCAGTCGGCTTATGCCACGATTACGGGCGGCATTTTTGAATTCGGTTTTTCAGATTCCATCCTGCAAATGTGGGCGGCTTTCTGCCACGAAGTCGTACATGGCAGCGAAGGACTGACATTTGGTTGCGCGACGCCGGAGGAAGCGGCAGGCAGCCATCGGGTGTTCACAGCCGCGCTCGAATCCCAGCGTACGGGAGAAACGGTTGCCATAGACTGGGGGGAGTAGGTTGACGCGTCCAACACCGGAAGTCATTGTTGCAGGACATATTTGTCTGGATGTCATTCCGGCCATCGAGGCGAAAAAAAACGGCCTGGACGCATTTCTGGTGCCGGGCAAGCTGATTGATGTCGGTCCGGCGCGCACATCCACCGGCGGCACCGTCCCCAATACGGGACTGGCCCTTCACCGGATGGAATTCCGGACGAGACTGGTCGGCAAAATCGGCCGTGATCTGTTTGGCGAAGCGATTGCCGCCGCCATCCGCCAATACGGGGATGACCTGGCGGACGACATGATTGTGGCCGATGACGTGCCTACCTCCTATACGCTGGTCATCAATCCGCCAAATGTCGACCGAATTTTTTTGCATTGTCCCGGGGCCAATGATACATTTACTGTAGATGATTTGCAGCCATCCCTGCTGGATGGCGCTCGGCTGTTCCACTTCGGCTATCCGCCGCTCATGCGGCGAATGTTCGAAGCGGATGGCGCAGAACTGGCACGGCTATTGGCATTTGCCAAAAATCGCGGACTGACGGTTTCGCTGGATATGGCCAGACCCGATCCGGATTCGCCTGCGGGCAGGGCGGACTGGCGGCAAATATTGGCGCGGTCGATACCGTTTGTCGATATCTTCATGCCCAGTTTTGAAGAAATCCTGTTCATGCTCCGGCCGGATACCTACTGGGAACTGGCCCGCAAGCGCGGCACGGAAGATCTGTTGTCTTGCGCCACAGGGGCGTTGCTCTCTTCTTTGTCGGAAGAACTGCTCGCAATGGGAGCGGCTGTGATCGCTTTCAAACTGGGGTCACATGGATTGTATTTGCGCACAACGGACGATCCGGGGCGTCTGAACTCAATGGGGCCTTGCGCGCCTTCTCCCGAACAGTCGGACAATTGGCTTGGCCGGGAGCTGATCGCCCCCTGCTTCCGGGTCAAGGAAGCAGGGACGACAGGCGCCGGAGATGCGACGATTGCCGGATTTTTGGCTTCGCTGCTCAAGGGGCTGCCCGTGGAATCGGCGCTGCTCGGTGCAGTCGGCGTTGGCGCCTTCAGCGTCGAACATCCGGATGCCGGCAGCGGCATACCGACCTGGGAGGCACTCATCGGCCGGATCACCGCAGGCTGGCCGCAGCATGAGGTGCGGCTGGATCTGGACGGATGGCAATACGATGCGCTTGCGCGAGTCTGGTATAACGGAAAAGGCGGGAAATAAAAGATGGCAGACGGATTGAACGAACGGCAGCGGCAAATCCTGGAACGCCTGAATGCCGAACGGGAAGTGAAAATTTCCGAGCTCAAGGAAATGTTTTCCGTGACGGAAATGACAATCCGCAGGGACCTGGAAAAACTCGAAGCCGCAGGAAACATCCGGCGCACATTCGGTGGCGCCATCCTCGTCAGCCGGGACATCGCCCTGAACGAACGGTTCGGCATGATGTCGGAAGCGAAAATGCGAATTGGCAAAGCTGCTGCGGCGCTCATTCAACCCGGCGAATCCATCTTTATCGACGCAGGCACAACGACGCTCCAGATTGCCAGATATTTGCCAAAAGGTTTGCCGATCACCGTCATTACCAATGCGATCACCATCGCGATGGAATTGATGGGCAAGCAGATCCAGACGATTGTAACCGGCGGCGTGCTGATCGAAGCGACGGCTGCGCTGTCCGGGCCGACTACGGAGAAAATGTTGGCCAATCTGTCTTTTGACCGCGTCTTCCTCGGTGCAACCGGACTCCATCCGGCACACGGTTTCAGCAATTCCAACATGCTGGAGGCGGAAATCAAGAAACTGGCGATGAAACGCACCAAGGAAACAAACATCGTCATGGACCATTCCAAATTTGGGACGCAAGTGCTGTTTTCGTTCGCCAGCCTTGGCGAAGTCCAGCGCGTCATCACGGACCAGTTGCCCGATGATGAACTTCGTACCCGTTGCGAAGAAGCGGGAATCGGGTTTGTCGTGCAGTCGGAGTAGCTTCGTGATTGCGGAGTGCATGCACGCATGCGAGATTGCGGAGTGCATGCGCACCATTCGGGTTGGCTATAAAAAACGCGGGTCAGGGTGCTTCGGGTTGAGAACACCTGGAACTCGCGTTTTTTCTGTGGCAATGGCTCATGCCAGCGCCGATGTCCATGGGCGGTTACGCATGTCCACTAGATGCCACATTTTGTTCGCACTTCGGTCACGCATGTCCGTTAAATGCCACATTTGCGAAATTTCACGATAGGACGGACACTTTTGACCGCCAAAATCCAAAAAACATGATTTTTCAGTGGAAGTAACGTAGCAATGGACATTTTTGTCCATCAGAAAGGCCAAATGCCAAAAAATCCTCTCTAATGGACAAAATTGACCGCTCATTGCTACTTTCGTTGGCCCGTATCCATTGGCCATCTGCATGTACACGCTCTTCCGCCACTCGCGCTCTGTAACAGCATTTTTGCGCCTGCAGCACGCCGTCCCGTTCCCAAGCATCTGTCATCCTGGTCCAAACAATTAAAAAAAACGATGGAGCAGGTCTTCCCTGCGCCACCGTTTTTGACTAGCAACTCAGATTTTGATCTGCACTTTGAACAGATCCGGATCTTTGGGTTTGGACAGAAACTCCGGCACTTCTTCCAGACTGATTACTTTGGAAATGAGCGGCTTGAGCTGGATACGGCCTTCTTTCACCCAATGAAATGCCGGCAAAAACGTATAGTTGATCGCCATCGAGCCGAGCAGTGTCCAGTCTTTCTGGTACAGCTTGAACGGATTGATTGAGATCGTTGCATCCGTCGGCGTCACGCCGAATTGCAAGTATTTGCCGGTCGGGCCGAGGAAATCGAACTCTTTTTCGATGACTTTGGGAATCCCTGTAACATCAATCACTGCATCGAATCCAAATGGATAGTCTTCTTTGCGCAGATCGCCGCTCAGCACACCTTTGGTCGCACCCAGTTGCAGGGCCAGATCCAGTTTCTTCTGGGATACGTCAACCACAACAAGCTCGGAAGCGCCCAGATGCGAAACGGCCTGGACAAGTTGCTGCCCCATGGCACCGGCTCCGAACAGAATGACACGGTCCCCCGCCTTGAGATCGAGACGGTTGACACCGTGAACAACGCAAGCCATCGGTTCAATGAAGGCGGCCTCTTCAAAGCTCATCGTATCCGGGATCTTGACGACATTACGCGCTGGCACGTTGACATATTCGGCCATTGTACCATTCCGCGTATTGCCAAGCGCCTGCCAGTTCAAGCAATGGTTGCCGCGATGACTGAGACAATATTCGCATTCCCCGCAAAAAATGCAGGGATCGGCCGTAACACGGTCACCCGGCTTCAGTCCGGTTACACCATCTCCAACTTCGTGTATGACCCCTGAAAACTCATGTCCCGGAATGATCGGGTACGGTGAAATATACTCGCCTTCAAAAATGTGAAAGTCCGTACCGCAAATCCCGACGTTTTCGACGCGAATTGTAACTTCACCTGCTGCTGGGGCAGGATAGGGAACTTCCTTGACAACGGCGTGATGCGGTTTCTCAATGACCAATGCTTTCATGGTTTTCATTGATTTCCACCCTTTCCATGCTGTATTTAACAATTTGTCCGAAAAGCCAGAATAGCCAGAAAAGCCAAACGATCCATTCAGGCACTTACCCAGCGCTATCGATTCGCTTATTCAGCCTATGCCGTAACACTTGGCCAATGCAATCGACACGCATGCTCTGTCTATGCTGAAGCTCTTGCCCAGCTTTGCGACACGCATGCTCTGCCTATGCCGCATCACTTGCCCAGCTTTGCGACACGCTTGATCAGCCTTTACCGAAGCACTTGGCCGGCCAACTTGACGTAACCTTTTTTCAATACGAAGTGAATGCTGTCGACCACTTCCTGTTTGGGGCTGAACGCCAGCGTCTGGATGAACCGGTCTTCTTCGATGAGCGACATGCTGATTTCGCTGACCAGCTCAAAATTTTCCTTGGGCGCCTGTACGGGGCCAAGCATGGTCAGTACGGTTCGCACCGGCGTCTGACGTTCCCCGGATTGCCAATTGACCGGTTGCGCCAGCCGGAATACGCAAACGCACATTTCCCGGATGCCGTCACTCCGGCAATGCAGGACGGCAAATTGGTCGTCTTCAAGCAGCAGCGGTCCCATCTCTTCCCTTCGCTCCAGATCCCGCTTGAGTAGCCCGCTGTCGGCTACATCGAATCGTTCTTCCACATACTTCAACATTTTCTGGATCAGAAGTGCCTTGGACGAAGCTTCGAATTGGTCGGCAACCTCGATGTTATGCTGCAAGCCGGCCAGCGCCTTGCCATACCGTTCCACTTTGTCAACCGTATAGTCGATATCGGAACGATCCACTGTCCCCGAACGGTCGGTTCGCTGCAATTTCTGCAATTGCTTCCGGATTTCATCGATGTCGGCATCCGGCAACAGCGGGTTGACGACAATGACGTTGGGGATGTCCAACGGCACCGGCATCGTGGACAACACGAGGTCGACAGGGGATTGCTTGGCCAGCCAATCTTCCAGATCAAACAGGGAGATGGTATCCACGACCTGCAACTGTGGCAGCTTCTTTTTGATTTGCGTCTGCAGCAGCCGCGACGTGCCGATGCCGCTGGAGCATACGAGCAGCACCCGATATTTCTCCGTTGCGGTTTCCTTGCGGTTCAGGATGGACGTGCCGAAATGCATAGCCAGATAGCCGATTTCTTCTTCAGGAACGGGCTTGCCAAGCTGACGCTCCAAATATCGCGATGCGACGCGCGTCGCCTCGAAAATTTCCGGGTATTCGTCTTTGACATGCTGCAGCAGCGGATTGCGAACCGCCATGTCCAATTCAATCCGCTTGACGGCGGAGGTCAAATGCGTCGTCAAATTGTGGACGAGCATCTCGTCGCTCTCCAGTTCCAATTTGAGTTCGCGCTCGATGATCGAAATCATCGCCTTTGCGTATGCCACGATCTCACTGTAATCGATGTCATTGTCCATCACATGACTGGAACGGGCGCCCATTATGTGCATGGTAATATAGCCGATTTCACTTTCCGGTATTTCCAGCGACAAACGTTCGCTCAACACGCTTGCGAGTTTTCTCGCAAGCTGGAACTCTTCCGTCGATTTGAGCCGATCCAGAATCGCTTTTTCAATCGTAATCGCTTCATCCATCTTCAGCCGCTGGACAGCCAGCGCCAGATGGACGACGAATCCGACGTACGCGTTGTCCGCCATCCGGTAGCCGCGATTGTGCTCAAACTCCTGGATCACCTGCTCGATTTTGAACAGCCACTCCGGATCGATAAAATTCAGCAACCGCGTACGGATGGAAGAATTCAGTTTTTCCCGCTGCCGGTTCGACTGGACGTACAGCCATTCCATCAACTGTTCCTGCGTCACATTCTCGTACAGCAAATCCGCTAACGCCGCCCGGATGTTCTTTTCTGATCCTTCAATATAGACGCCCAGTCCCGGTTTACGATGAAGCTGGATGCCGAATTTCTCGAACCATGGCTCGGCTTTCTGCAAATCGTAGCTGATGGTCGATTCGGCTACGTTCAATTCTTTCCCCAGCGCATAGAGCTTGCAGGGTTCCTTGGATGTCAGCAGGATTTGCCTGATGATGGATTGTCTTTCTTCAGCCGAATAGACGGGCGGCATGGATACGTTGCGAGACAGGTACCGCGCCAGCGATTCCAACCGTTCTTTATCTCCCGCCAGTTTGACGCCTGTTCCGGCTTTTTTCTCGAACCGGAGCGCAAACTGGCCAACGAAGTATTCCAATTCGGACAATTCACGCTGCAATGTGCGCACACTGACGTTCAGCCGGTCCGCCATCGCCTGCAAAGGCTCGTAATCGCCGGATTCCAGCAGGTGCAGCAAAATTTGCTGCTGGCGGGCATTCAACTTGATTTTTCCGATAGTATCGATGCGGATCACACCCTCGCAAGTTGACTAGTGTTGGACCGGCTGCACAATCTTTACTCCAGGTTGGTATGTCTGCCTGCCATCTGCGTTTCCGTTTGTGCAAGCCGGTCAGCCAGCAATAGCACGATCCAATCGCACAGCAGCAATTGTGATTGCTCGAAGACGGAACCCATCGGCTGGATGGATTTGACATCTTCGCTGCCTTCACTCATCGTTTGCGCCGGAATGTGAATGATCAGGTCCGCACGCCGCGGCAGCGGCGCATCGGGAAATGCAGTAAAAAACGCAATGCGTGCACCGGTTTTCTCCACAATGTCCATCAGGGCTTCTACCGTCGCCAGCTTGCCGGTTCCGGAACTTGTAATCCACAAATCCCCCTTGCCGATGGCAGGTGTCGTCACATCCCCGACAATATGCACCTGCACGCCAAGATGCATCAATCGCATGCCAAACGCCTGAAGCATCAGTCTCTCGCGTCCCAGCCCATAAATGAAAACACGATTGGCCTGCACGATTTCTTCGATCAGCCCCTGGACATCCTGTTCGCGGACGGCGGTCAAACTCTTCGCCAATTCTGCGAGCATCGGTTCACGCCAGTCCTTCACTTGCGTTTGTCCGTCCTTGTTCATGGGCATCCGCCTCCTTGCGCTTTTTCGTCCCTTGCCAACGCCTGCTGCCAATATGCCACCGTCTCTTGCAAATCACGCAGGACAACCCCATCATCTTCCTCGAACGCAAAACCGACTTCAATGCACAGAAGCGGCTGATTGGCGCCGGATTTGCGAATGGATGCCAGCACGCGATCTCCATCGATGATGCCGGCAGCGTTGTTCGCCTGTGTAAACGGCCAGTGGCGGTCATATCTTCCGTCCGTCTGCTGGAGATGGATCACCGGCGCTAGCGGTGCAAGTTTCTCCAGCCAGCGATACGGATTTTTGTCGATGCCCGATGCATCCGGTGAAATCGCATGGCCCACATCCAGGCACAACGCGAACGATGCACTGCCAGACGGTCGGATGGCATTCACATGTTTCAGGTGGGCGATCGTCCCTTCTATGTCCACGGGCCCTTCCCGCCGAATCGGCGTCTGCTCCCACAAAAACGTCCGGATGCCGAATTGCGGTGCCGCCTCCAACAGACGAACCAGCGCTTCCTCCGCAGATTTCAGAACAGCATCCCGATCCGTTTCCGATTGGAAAGACGGCAAATCCAGGCCGCCATAGGGGCCGCCGATGGCATCCGCCCCAAGTGCCTGCGTCATCGCAAATGCGTGCATAAACCAGTCTTCGCCGTCCGCCCGGCCTTCCGGCAACGGATGCATGAGCAGATTGTGCGAATAGATCGACAAACCGGTAAATGTCGAATGAATCCGCAAACCGTATTTGTCGCAAGCGTTGCGTATCCGGTACGCATATGCCCGCATGCTGTCCGGACGGCTGCGCGGATCGAACTGATCGAACGAAAACTGGACCCATGACAATCCCAATTCCTGTTTGACAATCCGTGCCCAGTCTTCCGGATTGGGCCAGCGCTTGATGGCAAAATTCGTCGAGATGCCCAACTCCCAGGTCTTCATGACAACCTCCCCATTACGGTTTGATCAACTGTTCGCCCAATAGTTGCATAATTTCCTCATAGCCTGCAGGGTCCGTATAATTATCCAGCGCGATATATTGTTTTCCCGGGGCATGTTTTACCGCACGGCTCATCAAATAGTGATGGGTCACGATCAAACTTGCGTTCGGCGGAATTTGATCCAGTGAAGAATGAACGACGGTCACCCGAGCCTCCAGCGGCGATTGCCGCAGTTTCTTTCGCAGCATGGCAGCACCCATTGCACTTGACCCCATGCCTGCATCGCACGCAAAACAAACGATGTAAGGTTCACCCGCATCGACGCCAGCGCCGGATACCGATGGCGTTTGATCCTCTGCAGGCACATCCTTGTTGCGGGTTTCGATTTTGGCAATCGGCCGCAGCATCTGTTTGACTTCATTCCACTGTTGCACATGAACAAGCCGTTGCAGGACATCGTGTTCCCGCGTCTGCATCGCCTGTTCCGGGATGACCTCCATGGAACGGATGATCGCCAGGGATAGCAGCAACGATATGCCAGCCGAAACGGCAATGCCCAACAGCACGTACACGATATCGTCCGGCGGTGTCAATCCGATGATCAGAAACAGGCTGGCCGGCGAGGGAATCGAAACCGCACCGGCATTGAAAAACTGGAAAACAGAGATGCCGGCCATACTGCCTGCAATCAGCGGAATAAGCAGCACGGGCCGCATCAGTACATAGGGGAAGTAGACCTCATGAATGCCTCCCAATGCATGGATGCCGAGTGTCGACGCCGCATTGCGACGCGCTTTGGCCCGCAACCGGATGACAAAAGCCAGCAGCAAGCCGATGCCCGGACCGGGATTGGATTCCAGCAAAAAAAAGACCGATTTGCTCAAATCTTTGGCTTGTGAAATGCCCAGCGGTCCAAAAATGCCATAGCTCATGACATTGTTCAGGAACAGCACTTTAGCCGGCTCAATCAGCAAGGCGGATAGCGGCAGCCAGCCGGAATACGCCACCTCCACGATCAAATCGTGAAATTGCCGGATGATGCTGGAGATGGCCTGTCCGACATACATAAAGCAAAAAACAGCCAATACTCCCGCCACGACGGCGGAGATGAAATTGGCCGTAAGCAGTTCGAATCCGGATGGCAGCCTGTTTTCCAGCCACTTTTCGATCCGATTGACCGTCCAGCCAACCAGCGGGCCCAGCACAAAGGCCATAAAAATCATGGAAACGGTACTCGCCAATGCCAATGAAAATACAACAAGGGCAGCCGCCGCTCCACCCCGTTTGCCCCCGATCAGATGGCCTCCGGAATAGGCCAACATCGTGGGTACGAGCCAATTGAGCAGCGGCCCCGACAGCAAAATCACATTGTCATTGGGAAACCAGCCATACAGCCCGAATATCGCCCGAATCAAACCAATCGCAATGAGGATGGCGATATTTTGCGAAACAATCGTGCTTAGTAGCCTGCCTATTTTTTGCATGCCGAAATCACCGACTTTTCAACAAGATCGCCTTGAAACGCTGCGATTGGCCCGTTACGGACGGATGACGATTTTCAGCGTGCTGTTCTTTTCATGAATCGCCTTTTCGAACGCTCGCGCAGTTTCGTCCAGCGTCATATAATCCGTAATGACAGGCGTTAAATCAATTTGCTCATCCGCCATGATCTCTACGCCGGATGGATAGGTGTTGTGATATCGGAATACACCGCTAATGTCGATTTCATTGTCCACAATATAAGGAATGCTCAGCGGCGTTTCGTTTTCCTGCGGCAAACCGACCAGCACCACGCGACCGCCACGGCGAACCGCTTGCAGCGCGGATTGTGCCGCTCGTCCGTTCCCCGCCGTTTCAATCGCCAAATCCGCTTTGCGGCCGCCGGTGATCCGCCTGATGGCGGCCTCCGCATCCTCTTCACGCAGGTTGATCACATCCGTTGCACCGATCTGCAGCGCCCGCTCCAGCCGGAACGCTTCCAGATCGACCCCGATGATCCGTCTGGCGCCTGCGGCCCTGGCCGCCATGGCAGCCAAAATGCCGATCGGTCCCATGCCCATGATGACGACGGTTTCGCCCGGCTTCAGATGTCCACGCCGAATCGCGTGCAAACCGACCGAAAATGGTTCCACCAGCGCTGCCTTCTCGTAAGACATCCCCTCCGGAATCCGGAACAACATGTCCGAACGGATGGCGATATATTCGCAGAAAGCGCCGTCGTATGGCGGTGTTGCCAAAAACTCGACGTCGGGGCAGAGATTGTAGCGTCCGCTTTTGCAATAATCGCAACGGCCGCAGGTGACGCCCGGTTCGATCGACACCCGGTCGCCGACGGATACATTGCGCACTTCGCTGCCAACCGCCACAACATCCCCTGCCGCTTCATGTCCCAGAATCATGGGATAATTGACAATGTAGGGACCGATTTTGCCATGTTCGTAATAATGGATGTCCGAACCGCACAATCCCACTGCGCGGATGCGGACAAGCGCCTGATGGGGACCCGGCTGCGGGATATCCAGTTCCCGGATTTCGATCGTGCGCGGTTTTGTCAGCACCGCCGCTTTCATTTTGCCTTGCCTGCTCATTGCCATCGCCTCCGCTTCCAATTATTTGACCGCGCCCATGGACAAGCCGCGAACCATGTATTTGCGCACCAGCAAGCCGCAAATCAGCATCGGCATGATCACGACCGTACCGGTTGCCATCGCTTGCCCCCATTTGATCCCGGACTGGGATACGAGCAGCGAGACTGCAACGGGCACCGTTTGCGTGCCTTTGCCCGTAAAGACCGATGCAAACGCGTAATCGTTCCAGGAAAACATCAGGCACAGCACGGCCGTCGCCACGATGCCCGGTGCCGCCGTTGGCAGCGCAATTTGCCAGAACGCGCGGAATTTGCTGCAACCATCAATCATCGCCGCTTCTTCCAGATCAATCGGAATATCCTTGAAGAAGGTCATCATCAGCCAGAGTGAAAATGGCAAATTGAATGTCGTGTAAGCAAAAATCAGACCTTCGGTTGTTCCAATCATACCAAACTTGGCGAAAATCAGGTAAAGCGGCAAAATCACCGCGGGAATCGGTGCCATACGAGTACTGATAATCCAGAAGGCAATGTCTTTTTCCCGTTTGAAGTTGCCTCGCGCCAGCGCGAAGCCGCCCGTAACACCCAAAACCAGACACAGCAGGGTCGTAATGAGACTGACGATGATGCTGTTGCTCAAAAATCCCGTAAAATTGCCCCGGGCCGAGAACATGTCTTTGTAAACGTCAAACGTCGGCTCAAAAATCAGCTGCGGCGGCATGGTGAACATGCCGATTTGGGTTTTCAACGACGACATGATCATGTAGATGATCGGGATCAATGACCAGGCGAGAGCAGCAATACCAAGGATATACAGTACAGTATACAAAATATTTCGGCGTGTACTCATCCTTTTTAAGCCTCCTCGCTACGCAATACGCGGATGAAGAATCGGCCAAGCATGATGCTGACGACCAGCATCGTCAAACCGAGCGCCGCCGCGGTTCCGATGTCCTGGAACCGGAATGCGACCTGCATCAGGTAATAGCCGATGGTCTTCGTCGCATCCGCAGGACCGCCTTCGGTGGTGATCGTAATGACATCCACATACCGCAAAATATCCATGGACCGGATCAGCAATGCGACCACGATCATTCGGCGCACCATCGGCAGCAGGATGTAGCGCACTTTTTGCCAGCCGCTTGCGCCATCGACTTCGGCCGCTTCCAGCGGTTCATGCGAAACCGACTGCAAACCGGCCAATACGATTATCGTAATGAGCGGAGTCCATTCCCAGACATCCATCATAATCACCGCAGGCATCGCGTATGACGGATCGCCGAGTATCTGGATATTCACGCCCAGAAGTTGCAAAAACCAGTTGTAAAGCCCATAAGTCGGGTCCAGCAGAAACCGCCACAACAGACCTGCGACGATCGGAGCGACAAACAGGGGCAACATCAAAAGTGTTGCAAACAAATTGCGGAATTTCGGAATATGGTACAGCAACAGGGCAAGACCGATGCCAAGCGCGAGCTGAATGATCAATCCGCCGCCGGCATAGATGACGGTTCTCCCCCAGGAATCCCAATAGGTTGAATCGGTAAAGATGTTTTTCCAGTTGTCCAGCCCTGCAAATCTGGGTTTGTCCATGTCGAGCCGGTAATCCATGAAGCTGGCGTAAATCATGAAAAAGAACGGGAACAGGCTGATGATTGCAAGTACAATCATAGACGGCAGCAGCATCCAGAACTCCGTGCGATTGCGCTTGGCCTTTTTCATTGGTCTATCGGCTGCGTGCAGCATCGCGGCAATCTCCTTTCCAATCTCATGCCAAGCTGCGGCGAAAGAGAGAAAGATAAAGCGGGTTGGCTCTGCTTGTGGCGAACCCGCTTTATCCGATTCATCAGTTGCCCGTCAGCTTGTCGCTTTGCTTGGCGATTTCTTTCATCGTTTCTTCAGGTGTCTGTCTGCCGGCGAGCATCTTCGACAATTCCGTGTAGACAATCGTGTCCACTTGCGCCCACATCGGGATCTTCGGTCTGAAGTAGGAGTTCTCTTCTTTCCATGCTTCCTGTGCTGCAAGCAGCGAGGAAGCAAGCGGCCAGTTTTTGGCTTCTTCGGAATTCGGATCAGTCAATGCCCTTTGGATATGCGGCAGTTGATAGACCGAATAGCGAGTCGGCGTAAAGCCGGCGTCGAGAATCTTGTTTTGCGTTTGCGGAGCCGTTGCCCAGATCAGGAACAGCCATGCCGCTTTTTTGTCATTTTCGGAAATGTATTTGTTGATGCCGATACCGGTACCACCGTACATGTTGCCGCGGCCTTTCGGTCCTTTCGGCAGAATCGTCCAGGCCACTTTGCCAGCGACGCTGGAAGAAGACGGATCCTCGAACGTAGCGGAGAATTCATGCCATTCCGGAATCATGGCAATTTCGCCGGCTGCGAAAGCTTCGGCCAGACCGGACCAGTCCCAGGACGTGCTGCCGGGCGCCGCTTCTTTCAGCAGTTTGTTGTAGAACTCGGCAGCCTGGATCGCTTCGGGCGAAGTGAGCAGCGATTTGCCCGGGTTTTCGGTACCGATGTCGCCGAGATTTTCAGCTTGGAAATATTCACCGCCGAAGGATGTCAATACGTTGCTGAAGTCGTTCATGAGCGAGTCGTGTTGTTTCGCTTGGTGACCCGTGCCGTATTTGACTTCCGTGATGACGCCTTCTTTGACTTTTTGGTTGATCCATGCAGCAACTTCATAGTATTGATCCCAGGTCATGTCCGGACCGGGCGTCCAGTCGTAGCCTTTTTCGGCCATGAATTGGTCTTTGTATTTCTCGAATACGTCTTTGCGATAAGCAAGCACCATCGTCGGGTTGTCATACGGCAATGCATACAGGTTTTCTTTGTCACCCATATAGCCGCCGACAACCAGTTGCGCCTGGATGAAGTCTTCCAGACCGCCCGGAATGCTCGGCAGAGTCGGATCGTCGTTCAGCGTGTGCAGGTTGACGAAGTGTTTCGCTTGTTTCGACAAAATTTGGTACGGATCTGCATAGATGATGTGGTAGTTGTCGTTGCGGGCGTTGAAGTCCAGACCCGCTTTTTCGATCACGATGTCCAGGTTCACTTGTTCGATATTCACTTTGATGCCCGTTGCATTTTCGAACTCGTCGATGATGCTGGCAAGACCCGCGGAAGGCGGCGTGTTCTCGGTAATGACGTTCAGCGTCGTGCCTGCGAACTGTTTCCAGTCAAATCCAGCGGGCGCTTCGATTTTCGGCAGTCCTTCCACCCAACCGCCGAACGGATCGCCATCAGCAGGCGCAGCGGATGAAGTGGCAGACGGACTGGCCGAAGGGCTCGGGCTGCCGGACGATTCGTTTTTGGAGGAGCAAGCGCTCAGAATGAGTACGCTTACCATCACCAGTGCAAGCAAACCGGAAAGCAAAGATCTTTTTTTCAAGTGAATCCCCCTAACCGTTGTTTTCAACTTTGATGGTTGTGGTATTTCTTGATGGCATGTTAGAGAATACCGGCCGGTGTTCTGGTTTAATTATAAAATCTAACATCATGATGTTCCATTTAAACATCCGTGCAAGTTGGCATGTTGCAAAGATGACAAAATTGAAGAGGGATCGGTCATCCCACGTCGATAACCACTTTGATGTGACCGCGGCCATGTTCGACTTGTTCGATGGCCTTGCCGAATTCCTCCAGCGGGAACCGGTGGGTAATCAAAGGTGCCGTCTTGACGATGCCGCTGGCGATATACTGGATGGCCCGGTCAAAACAGTGCGTTTGCGCAAACGATCCGATCAGCTTCAATTCCTTCTGGAACACTTCATAGGGGCGAATCGTCACTTCGTCGTCATGGGAAGCGACACCGTAAATAACAATTTTGGCTCCTTTCTTCGCAAATTCGGGCATATGCTGAATGACTTCCCTGGCACCGGTCGCATCGATGATGATATCGAACCCGACCGGATAACGCTCCCGGAGCACCTTCGTATGCACAGCATAGTCAAGGCGATCCATCCGGACAGTCTCATCTGCGCCCAGCGCTTTGGCAAGTGCCAGTTTCCGTTCGTCCGAAGCGGCAACTACCAGATTGGCGGCCCCGGCATGCTTGAGCAGTTGCGCCAGAATCAACCCCGTCGGCCCCGTGCCGAACATCAGCACGTTGTCGCCAGGCCGAACGTCCATGACATCCAGGCCGTGAACGGCACATGCGGTGGGCTCGACAAATACGCCTTCGTCAAAGGACAAATTATCCAATGGAAACACTTTGTCCTGATTGACGGCCACATATTCCGCAAATCCCCCAGGGCCATTCACGCCGAGCGAATAAAAATTTTCGCAGTACAACGGTTGATTGCGCTTGCAATAGTAGCATTCTCCACACAAGACGGTATTATCCGCGCATACCCGGTCGCCTATCCGAAACGACGTGACCTTGTCTCCGACCGCTGCAATGACCCCTGTAAACTCGTGACCCGGGATCAACGGATATTTGGCCATGAATTCGCCGTGATGCAAATGGATATCGGTTCGGCAAACGCCGCAGGATTTGACTTTCAGCAACACCTGGTGATCGCCGATCTCGGGTACCGCCACATCGCGCACTTCAAAATCGGCTGCTTGTTTGTAATAGACCGCCTTCATCGTAGTCCTCCCTTTCTGCAGCAAATGCATGTGTCCAATTAAATCATAGAAGAATCGGGAGGCGGCGGCATGCAAAACATCCCGCGCACTTGACGCAATGATGGCGTGACAAAATTGAAGAATTCCCGGCAACCATGGAAGAAGGGGAAAATGGGCTAACAAGGGGAGCCGGTGCGGTCGTACAGGCTAACCGTACTGGCCATCGTAAAAGTTGGTTGTGCGGTTTGGTGAGCGGTTTGGTTGTGCGGTTGGTTTGGTCGCGGAAACAATATTGCACTGGCAATTTTGGGTCTGATGTTGCAATTGTGTCTGTCGAATTGCTAGGGGTCAGTGGAAATCACGTGGACTTCTCAATCCAAATGATCGGAGGCCAGCATTGAAGGCGTGAACTTCGGTCAAAAATGTCCGTTAGCAGCGTATTTTGAACATTTTGTTTTTCTAACAGTCAAAAATGTCCATTAAATCACTAGCATTGCATCAAACCTGACATGAGAAATTTTGTATGTAGATATTCCTATATCTGTTATTTGATATCGAATTTTTCTGTTCACCCATAAAAAAATCTCCTATTGTTAAGGGGTAAGCACATG
>Ga0310835_100098_pt1 | contig 99692 bp, 94 predicted proteins | sample SM_ome_3_FD_201308 | JGI IMG/M metagenome (GOLD analysis project Ga0310835, IMG submission 201308) | Sorghum-adapted microbial communities enriched on stacked mutant (SM) sorghum from Joint BioEnergy Institute, Emeryville, California... ...
AAACAACGACTCCACCTGACCACCCGACAGACGAAGCATCCACCCTCCAAACCACCCGATTTGCAGGGCGAATCATCGCCGTTAGCCCGGACGGACCCGCCGACTATTTCCGGGGGAAGTAGTCAGCTCTCGTGGCCCGGCGTGGTCGCGTCCGGTCCGGCGGACCGGATCGCGGGGTACAGCGCGCGGAATCGCGCCAGCCCCTCCCGATACGGCTCGATCCACGCGGGCTCGGGCTCGACGATCCGGCCGGGCCGGACGCACGCGGCGATGCCCGCCTCGACGTCGTCGAACACGCCCCCCGCGACGCCGCCGAGGATCGCCGCGCCGAACGCGGCGCCCTCCTCGACCTCCATCGTCTGCAGCGGCAGCTCGAACACCGACGCGATGATCCGCAGCCACAGGTCCGACGCGGCGCCGCCGCCGCTCACCCGGCCGATCTCGGGCGTCCCGCCGATCGCCGTGACGAGGTCGAGCGAGTCGCGCAGCCCGTACGCCACGCCCTCGAGCACCGCGCGCACGAGCGCGCCGCGGTCGTGGCGCAGCGACAGCCCGGTGAACGAGCCGCGCGCGTCGGGGTCGGCGTGTGGCGTGCGCTCCCCCGCCAGGTACGGGAGGAACGTCAGCCCCTCGACGCCGGGCTCCCACGCGGCCGCGGCGGCGTCGAGCTCCGGGTAGCCGGCCTCCGGCGCGACCGTCGCGCGCAGCCACGCGAGCGACCCGGCCGCCGACAGCATCACGCCCATCCCGTGCCACGCGCCCGGCAGCGCGTGGCAGAACGCGTGGACCCGGCCCTCGGGGTCGGCCGCGTAGTCGTCGAGCGCGGCGAACACGACCCCGGACGTCCCGAGCACGACCGACAGCGGCCCGCCCGCGCGCTCGACGCCGACGCCCACCGCGCCCGCGGCCTGGTCGCCGGCGCCCGCGGCGACCGGCACACCGTCGGCGGTCTCGCCGCTGACCTCGGGCGACTCGAGCAGCCGCGGCAGCCACCCCGGGTCGACGTCGAGCGCGCCCAGGACCGCGTCGCTCCACGCCCGCGCGCGCACGTCGAGCCACAGCGTCCCGGACGCGTCGGCGACGTCGATCGCGTGCTCGCCGCACAGCCGGAGGCGCACGTAGTCCTTCGGCAGCATGATCCGCGCGATCCGCGCGTACACGTCGGGCTCGTGGCGCCGCACCCACTCGAGCTTCGGCGCGGTGAACCCGGCGAGCGCGCGGTTGCCGGTGAGACGCACGAGCTCGGCGCGGCCGCCGACGCGCTCCTCGATCCACGCGGTCTCCGCCCCCGTCCTGCCGTCGTTCCACAGGATCGCCGGCCGCAGCACGTTCCCGGCGGCGTCGAGCAGGACGAGCCCGTGCATCTGCCCGGACAGCCCGATGCCCGCGAGCGGTCCGGCGGCGCGCAGCTCGTCGAGCACCGCCGACGCGGCGCGCCACCAGTCCTCGGGATCCTGCTCGGCCCAGCCCGGCCGCGGCGTCGACAGCGGATACGCCGCGTCGGCGCGCGCGGCGATCGTGCCGTCGGGCCGCAGCGCGAGGCCCTTGACCGACGACGTGCCGATGTCGAGCCCGGCCAGCAGCACCGCGACCTACGCGCCGAGCGCCGCGTACACGATCTCGTACGCGCGGACCGCGTCCTTCTCGCGCTGCGCCTCGCGCAGCGCCGGCTCGTCGATCCGCCCGGCGACGCCGTCGATGAACTTCCACTGCAGGACCGACCGCTTGACCGCCGCGACCTGGTCCTCGGTGTACGGGTACAGGTCGTAGCCGAGCCGCCGGGTGTCGCCGTTGCGGCCGTAGCCCGCGCGGCGCAGCTCCAGCGCCAGCTCGAGCGTCTCCATGAACGCCGTCGCGCCGACCATGTTGTCGTCGTCGAACGTCCCCCAGCCCGAGTTCGCGTGCTGGTGGCCGAGCAGCCCCTCGGCCGCGAGCAGCGCCGCGTACTCGGCGAGGTGCTCGCCGTTCATGATCAGGTGCTGCCAGTCCATGTTGACCTGGATGTTGTCGATGCCCTGGCGGCGCAGCGTGTGGATGACGTGGAGCGTCATCCCGATGTTGCCCATGAAGATCTTCATGGCGGGCTCGGAGTTCTTGTGCTCGAGGAAGAGCGTCGTGCCGTTCGACGCGCAGCGCGTGGCGATCTCGCCGATCGCGTCGATGAAGCGCTTCCACGAGTCGGCGTACGCGGTCTGGAACGGGTAGTTGTAGCCCTCGACGCCGGGCCAGACGACCATCTGCGCGCCGACGTGGCCCGCCAGGTCGGCCGCGCGCAGCGCCTCGTCGAGCGCCTCGCCGCGGACCTTGTCGTCCGGCGACGACAGCCCGCCCTTGCCGTACCGCGGGTTCAGGTGCGTGCCGGTGCAGATCGTGTAGATCCCGTGCCCGTCGAGCGCGTCGCGCACCTCGTCGAGGTTGTCCTCGTTGAGCTCCTGCGGGTAGTGGAACTCGTAGTCGTCCATGAGGTCGCCGAGGCCCTCGACCGCGCGCGCGACCTTCTGCGCGGTCGTCTCCTGACCGTGCTCGGGCTGATACCCGCCCGGTACGAAGCGGGTGATCATCGGGCCGAGGGCCCAGATGCCGAGGCTCATCTTCAGGTCGCTCATGTCTCCTCCAGGTGGATCACTTCGTGGCCGGCCGCGCTGCGCCGCGCGGCCTCGAGCACGCGCAGGGCGCGCACGCTGTCGTGTGGGTCGACCGGCGGCGGTGCGCCGTCCTCGAGCCAGGCGCGCACGCCGGCGTAGAACTCCTCGTACCGGCCGCGCTCGATCGGGACCGGCGTCACCTCGCCGGCGGCGTCGACGAGGCGGCCGGGCGCGTCGCGCAGGCCGTAGCCCTCGTCGCCCGGCAGCATCCCGCCGCCGAGCTGCGGCTCCTGCGGATCCAGGCCGTCGACGGCGAACCCGCCGCGCAGCCCGTTGACCGCCAGGCGCGGTCCGCCGACCGGCGCGACGACGCCCATCCACAGGTGCGAGCGCACGCCGCCGCGATGGGTGAGCGCGACGAACGCGTCGTCGTCGGCCGGCGCGCCGGGCCGGCGGGCGCCGACCTCGGCGTAGACGTGGGTCGGCGGGCCGAACAGCTCGATCGCCTGGTCGACGAGGTGGCTGCCGAGGTCGAGGAGCTGGCCGGCGCCCTCGGCCGGGTCGCCGGACTCGCGCCAGCCGGTCCCGACGTCGGGCCGGAAGCGCTCGAACCGCGAGTCGAAGCGGACGACGTCGCCGACCGCGCCCTCGCCGATCAGCCGCCGCGCGGTGAGGAAGTCACCGTCCCAGCGGCGGTTCTGGAAGACCGTGACGCGCCCGCCGGCGGCGAGCACGCGCTCGGCCTCCTCGGACGTCGTCGCGAACGGCTTGTCGACGACGACCGGCAGGCCGCGCTCGATCGCCTGCAGCGCGATCGGGGCGTGGAAGCGGTTCGTCGTCGCGACCACGACGAGGTCGCACTGGCCGAGCGCCTCGTCGACGCTGCCGACGACGAGCGCGTACGGGTAGGCCGTGCGGGCCTGCGTCGCGCGTGCGGCGTCGGAGGTGACGATGACCGACACCTCCAGGCCGTCGGTCGCGTGGATGAGCGGCGCGTGGAACACGCGGCCGGCGAGGCCGAAGCCGACGATCGCGACCCTCATCCGGACAGGGCCTCCAGCACGCGCGCCTGGCCGACGGCGTCCGCGCGGCCGAGCGCCGGCGGGCGCCCGTCGCGGGCGGCGAGCGCGACGTCCTCGAGCTCGAGCAGGTAGGTGTCGACGCGCCGCGGCGTGATCCGCTCGACGTCGCCGGCGCGGCGCAGCTCGATCGCCGGCTCGCGCGCGAACCACGGGTCGTCGGTCCACAGGACGCCGCGTTCGCCGACGACCTCGAGCTCGTCGCGGGCGGGCACGTCGAAGCCGCAGTCGAACGTCGCCAGCGCGCCGCCCGGGAACCGCAGCACGCCGGCGAAGCGGGCGTCGACGCCCTCGCCGGTGCCGAAGCCGGCGATGTCGCTCGGCTCGCCGCACACCAGGCGCGCCGCGCTGACGCAGTAGCAGCCGACGTCCATGAGCGCTCCGCCGTCGAGCGCGGGGTCCCAGCGCACGTCGCCGGGGCGGTCGAGCGTGAACGAGAACGTCGCGCGGACGAGGCGGACCTCGCCGATCTCCGGCAGCAGGTCGACGATCGACCGCGTCTGCGCGCTGAAGCGCCACATGAACGCCTCGCTGAGCACGAGGCCGCGCGCCTCGGCGAGGTCGAAGGCGCGCTCGACGTCGGCGACGCGCCGCGAGAACGGCTTCTCGACCAGCACGTGCTTGCCGGCCTCGAGCGCGCGGATCGCCCACTCGACGTGCAGGGCGTTGGGCAGCGAGATGTAGACCGCGTCGACGCCTGGGTCCGCGAGCAGCGCCTCGTACGAGCCGTGCGCGACCGGGATCCCCTTCTCGGCGGCGTACGCGCGGGCGCGCGCCTCGTCGCGGCTGCCGACGGCGACGACGTCGACCAGATCGGACGCCGCCGCCCCCGCGAGCACCTTGTCGTTGATGTCCGCGGTCGACAGGAGCCCGAGCCTGAGTGGAAGGCTCACCCCCATGAGCCCTCGCTCATCGGCCGGTAGCTCGCCGTGAGCATCCGCATCGAGCGCGGCCGGGTGACGCAGAAGACCACGACCTCGGCGGCCTCCTCGGCGCTCATCATCCCCTCCACGCTCTCCGGCGTCCGGCCGGTGCCCATCGCGAAGTCGGTCGCCACCCCGCCGGGGGCGACGTTCGTGCAGCGCACGCCGTGCTCGCGCATCTCGTGGTCGAGCGCGCGCGTGAAGCCGAGCTGGCCGAACTTCGACGCGTTGTAGACCGCCTCGCCCGGGAACGCGCGCAGGCCCGCCACCGACGCGAGCGACACGAAGTCGCCGCCACCCGCCTCGATGAGGTGCGGCAGCGTCGCGCGCGCGGTGTAGAGCGTGCCCTTGAGGTTCACGTCGATCATCTGCTCGAGGTGCTCGGGCGCGAGCTCCAGGAACGGGCCGTACGCGCCGACGCCGGCGTTCGCGACGACGAGGTCCAGGCCCCCGAACGCCTCGACCGCGGCCGCGACCGCGCGCTCGACCGCGGCTGGGTCGGTCACGTCGCACCGGAGGCCGAGCGCGCCGTCGAGGCCGAGATCGGCGCCGGTGCGCGAGGCGAGCGCCACGCGGGCGCCCTCCTCGTGCAGCCGGCGAGCGAGCGCGGCCCCGATGCCGCGGCTCGCCCCCGTGATGAACGCGCGGCGGTCGCGCAGCTCGCCGCTCATGCTCTGCCGGCCTGCTCGCGCCCGCGACGCGAGATCGAGTCGACCGTCACCGCCAGCAGCAGGACGCCACCGGTGATGACGAACTTCTCGCCGGAGCCCAGGCCGAGCAGGCCGAGCCCGTTGTCGATCGACGCGATGACGAGCGCGCCGAGCAGCGCGGACTTGACGTGCCCGCGGCCGCCGAACAGCGACGTGCCGCCGATCACCGCCGCGGCGATCGAGTACAGCAGGATCGACCCGCCGCCCGCGTTCGTGTCGACCGACCGCAGGCGCGAGGCGAGGATGATCCCGCCGAGCGCCGCCATGAACGAGCAGATCGCGAAGACCGTGATCTTGATCCGGTCGACGTTGATGCCCGCACGGCGCGCGGCCTCGATGTTGCCGCCGACCGCGTAGACGTAGCGCCCGAACTTGGTCCGGCGCGCGACCCACGTCCAGAAGACGAGCAGCACGCCGACGAGCACGGCGACGTACGGGACGCCGCGGTCCTGGTTGGCGACGTAGACGACCGCCGCGAGCGACACCGCGAGGACCGCGACGCGGCCGGCGACGATGACGACCGGGTCGTTCGGCAGGCCCGCCTTCGCGCGCCGGCGCAGCCCGAGGAACTGCACCGCCGCGTACGCGGCGACCGAGGCGAGCATGAGGAGCCATGCGGCGCCGTCCGCCAGGAAGTCGTTGGCGAAGCCGATGATGAAGTCGTCCTGGAGGATCACCGTGCCGCGGCTGCCGATGAGCAGCAGCACGACGCCGTTCCACGCGAGCAGGCCCGCGAGCGTCACGACGAACGACGGCACCCCGATCTTCGTGATGATCAGCCCGTGGAGCGTGCCGATCGCCGCGCCCGCCCCGAGCGCCGCCGCCAGGCCGACCGCCGGGGCGACCTCGTTGCCGTCGGGGAGCAGCAGCAGCGTGCAGATCACGCCGGCGACGCCCGACACGTAGCCGATCGACAGGTCGATCTCGCCGAGCAGCAGGACGAAGACGACGCCCATCGCGATCGTCGCGAAGGCCGCGCCCTGCACCATGAGGTTGACGAAGTTGCCGGCGGTGAGGAAGCGGTCGTTCTGCGACTGGAAGACGATCGCGATGATGATCAGGCCGACGATGATCGGCAGCGATCCGAGCTCGCCGCTCTTGACGTTCGACCACCATCGGCGGGCGTAGTCGCGGATCGCCTGCGCGGGAGGCGGCTCCTCCTCGGGCGCGGCGACCGGCGGGTTGGCGATCGTGCTCATGCGCCCTCCTGCTGTCCGGGCACGCGCTCCAGGGTCCCCGCCGTGATCGCCTGCACGACCGCGGCCTGCGTCGTCTCGGCGGTCTTGAAGCGGGCGACGTCCTTGCCGAGGCGCAGGACGGTGATCGCGTCGGAGACCTCGAAGACGTCGTGGAGGTTGTGCGAGATGATGACGACCGCGAGCCCCTGCTCGCCCAGGCGCTTGACGAGGTCGAGGACCTGCCGCGTCTGCGCGACGCCGAGCGCGGCCGTCGGCTCGTCGAGGATGACGAGCTTGGAGTTCCACATGACGGCCTTGGCGACGGCGACCGACTGGCGCTGGCCGCCCGAGAGGCTGGCGACCGTGCGGCGGACCGAGTCGAGCGTCGTGACCGACAGCTGCTTGAGCGTGTCCGACGCCCGCTGCTCCATCGATGTCTCGTCGAGCTGCCGGAGCGCGCCATAGGTCTCCTCGCGGCCGAGGAACATGTTCTGGACGACGTCGAGGTTGTCGGCGAGCGCGAGGTCCTGGTAGACGACCTCGATCCCGAGGCGGGCCGAGTCCTTCGGCCCGTGGAGATGGACCTTCTCGCCCTCGAAGCGGATCTCACCGCCGTCGATCCCGTGGATCCCGGCGATGCACTTGATGAGCGTCGACTTGCCCGCGCCGTTGTCGCCGACCAGCGCCATGACCTGGCCGGCCTCCACGGAGAAGTCGACCCCCTTGAGCACCTCGACGGCGCCGAAGCGCTTCTCGATGCCCCTGCACTCGAGCAGTGGGCGGCCGGTGCCCGAGGGCCGTCCGCTGTCGCGGACGGCCCCCTCGGTGGCAGTCATCAGAGGCCGAGCTCCTCGCACTTCGAGGCCAGCTCGCCCGTGCAGATCTCCTCCTTCTTCGGGAAGTCCGGCTCGCCGATGTACTCGCCGATGTTGTCCTTGGTCACGGCAACCGGCTCGAGCAGGACCGACGGCACGTCCTTCTTGCCGTTGTTGATCGGGGTGGTCTCCTCCTGGGGCTCCTCACCCTTGGCCAGCGCGATCGCCAGCTTCGCGGCCGCGTCGGCCTCCTTCTTGATCGCCTTGTAGACGGTCATGCACTGATCGCCCGCGACGATGTTCTGGATGCCCTGCAGCGTGGCGTCCTGGCCGGTGACCGGGATCTGCTTGAGCTTGCGCTGCTTGAGCGCGGAGATCGCCGCGTTGCCGAGGCCGTCGTTCGCGGCGAGCACGCCGTCGATCTTGTTGTCGGCCTTCTGCAGCATCTGCTCGAAGATCGTCAGCGCCTTCTGGTTGTCCCAGTCGGGCACGGACTGGTCGGCGACTTCCTTCCACTCGCCCGACTCGAACTTCGGGTTGATGACCGAGTCGTAGCCCTTCTTGAAGAGCGTCGCGTTGTTGTCGGTCGGCGACCCGTTCAGCACCGCGATGTTCGGGGTGCCGTCGAAGTCGGCGAGGCAGTCGACGAGGCCCTGCCCCTGGAGCTGGCCGACCTTCTCGTTGTCGAACGAGACGTAGTAGTCGGTCGCGTCGGTGTCGAGCGTCAGGCGGTCGTAGTCGATGACCTTGACGTCCTGCGACTTGGCGTTCGCCGCGATCGCGGCGCCCGAGCCCGAGTCGAGGTTCACGAGCAGCAGCACCTTCGCGCCGTTCGTGATCGCCTGCTCGGCCTGCTGCTGCTGGGTGGACTTGTCACCCTCGGCGTTCTGGATCTCGACCGGGACGCCGGCCTCGTCGAACGCCTTCTGCAGGAACGGCCGGTCGACCGTCTCCCAGCGGACCGACGACTTGGAGTCCGGCAGCAGCACCGCCACCTTGTCGGCCTTCTGCTCGGACGCGGCGCCGTCGCCGCCGCCCGAGCCCTCGTCGTCATCGTCGCCGCACCCGGCCGCTGCCAGGGCGAGCGCCATGACGATCGCCATCGTGATGACCAGCGGCCTACGCCACCAGCTCTCCTGCTTGCGCATGTGCGCCTCCTCCTCCTCGGGGGACATGACCCTCATGGAACTGGGATGGGTTGGGAAAGGTGGGGTGCGTCCGCGCGCTGCGCGGCGAGGATGAGCGCGCCGAGCACCTCGGCGCGGTCGCCGAGCGCGGACGCCACGACCCGCACGTCGTCGGCGGCGGGCCGGATCGCGTGGCGCGCGATCGCGGTGCGGACGGGAGCGAGCAGCGCCTCGCCGGCGGCCGACAGCTCGCCGCCGACGACGATCGCCTCGGGGTTGAGCACGTTCACGAGGCCGGCCAGCACGCGGCCGACGGCCCGGCCGGCGTCCTCGATGGCGCGCAGCGCGCCGGGCTCGTCGGCGTGGACGAGCGCCATGACGCCGTCGAGCGTGAGGTCCGGGCCGTGCGTGCGCTTGAGCAGGTCGACGATCGCCGGGCCGGCGACGAGCGTCTCCAGGCATCCGCGGTTGCCGCAGCGGCAGATCGGCCCGTTGTCGTCGACGAGCACGTGGCCGAGCTCGCCGGCGGTCCCGCCGGCGCCGTGGAGCACCTGGCCGCCGACGATGATCCCCGCGCCGATGCCCGCCGCGATCATGACGTAGATCGCGTGCTTGGTGCCGGTCGCGGCGCCCATCGTGACCTCGGCGAGCGCGCCGAGGTTGGCGTCGTTCTCGACGAAGACGGGAACGCCGAGCCGGCGAGACATCTCGGCCCCGGGCCGGATGTCGCCCCAGCTCGGCAGGATCGCGCTGCGGAGCACGAGGTCGTTGACGTGGTCGACCGGCCCCGAGAGCCCCATCGCGGCCGCGAGCACGCGCTCGCGCGGGATGCCGGCCTCGTCGAGCGCGTCCTGGACGAGCGCCGCGGCGGCGTCGAGCGCGCCGAGGCCGGCGTGGTCGACGTCGATCTGGATGACGCGCTCGGCGAGCACGGTCCTGCTGAGGTCGGCGATCGCGACGTGGACGTCGTCGTGCCCGAAGTCCAGGCCGACGACCGCACCGGCGCGGCGGTCCAGCGTGAGCAGGACCGGAGGGCGCCCTTGCCCTTGCTGGTGGGAGCCACCGCCGCCGCCGGTGCGGGCGGTCTCGATCACGAGCCCGGAGTCCTGGAGCTCGGCCACGAGAGAGGAGACGGTCGAGCGCGACAGGCCCGTCAGCCGTGCGAGCTCCGCCCGGCTGGCGGTTCCCTGCTGGCGCAGGGCGTCGATGACTCGGCGCCGGTTGTGCGCGCGGAGCGACTCGAGTGACCCGTACTCGACCCTCACGACGCTGCGCACCCTCTCGCGCCACGCTCAATTTGTCAAGGGCTCGGTCAAAAGCGCTGCGATTTGTCCGAAGTTTGTTCGTGCTCCGAACTTGGGTGTGTCGGCTGCGACCCTCCCGCGCGCGTCACCCGTCCGGCACCTCGACGACGCGTGCGCCGACGACGTGCACGACCACGGTCCTGCCGATCCGCACGGGCCGGCGCGGCGGCGACGGCGTGTGGCCGTGGAGCGCCAGGCGCGGCTGGACCCGCTCGATGTACCGGCGCAGCGCCTCGAACCCCTCGTGCGCGCGGTCGCCGGGCTCCTCGTGCACGCCGCGCGGCGGCGCGTGCGACAGCAGCACGTCGGCGCGCGGCAGGCGACGCGCGAGGCGCAGGGCCTCGCCCTGGCTGTACTGGAGCGGCGCGCCGCGGCGGTAGCGCACGCAGCCCTGGAACCCGGTGAACCGCAGGTCGCCGACCTCCGCCCACGTCAGGTGCAGGTCGGTCGTGTTGCGCGCCTCGAGGTACCGGCCGTCGTCGTGGTTGCCGTAGACCCCGAACACCGGGAGGTCGCCGAACTTGCCGAGCACGTCGAGCCAGTCGGGTTCGAGGTCCCCGAGGAGGACCACCGCGTCCGGCTGGTGGTGCGGCACGAGCCGCCTGAGCGGGATGTGCGGCTCCTGGTCGGCGACGGCGAGCAGCCTGATCGCTCCGAGTGTAGGCCCGCCGCCGCTCCTCCTAGGGTTTCCCGCCGTGCGCCGGTTGGCCGTCGACTTCACGCCCCTGCGCGCGTCGCGCGACCTGCGGTTGCTCATCGGGGGCAACCTCGTCACCGCGCTCGGGACGCAGATCGCGCTCGTGGCGCTCCCCTACCAGGTCTACACCGAGACCGGCAGCGCGTTCCTGACCGGCCTGCTCGGCGCGGTCGAGCTCGTCCCGCTCGTCACGATGTCGCTGCTCGCCGGGGCGCTCGCCGACCGCATGGACCGGCGCATCCTGCTGCTCGGCGTGCAGGTCGGCGTCGCCGTCGCCGCCGTGCTCCTCGCGGTGCTGAGCTACGCGGGCGACCCGCCGCTGTGGACGCTCTACGTCCTCGGCGGCGCGCTGGCCGGGTTCGGCGCGGTCCAGTCGCTCGTCCGCGCGGCGATCGTGCCGAACGTCGTCACCGCCGAGCTCCTGCGGCCCGCGCTCGCGCTGAGCTTCGGGCTCAACCAGGTCATGTACGTCGTCGGCCCGGCGCTCGGCGGCGTCGTCATCGGCGTGGCCGGCGTCGGGACCGCGTACGTCGTCGACGCCGCGACGTGCCTCGGGATGGTGTACGCGGCGCTCGCGCTGTCGCCCCAGCCGCCGGCCGGCGTGCCGGAGGAGGCGGAGACGACGTCGATCACCGGCTCGATCGTCGAGGGGCTGCGGTACGTGCGCGGCAACCAGGCGCTCATGGGCTCCTTCGCGCTCGACCTCATGGCGATGACGTTCGGCATGCCGCGGGCGCTGTTCCCCGTGCTGGCGGTGAGCGTCTACGACGCCGGCCCGGAGGGCACCGGCCTGCTGTACGCGGCGGTGTCGGTCGGCGCGACGGTCGCCGCGCTGTCGACCGGCTGGCTGTCGAGCGCGCGGCGGCTCGGCCTCATCACGCTGTGGGCGGTCGCGGTGTGGGGCCTGGCGATCGCCGCCGCCGGCTTCGCCGAGTGGCTGTGGCTGGCGGCGTTCATGCTCGCCGTCGCGGGCGCCGCCGACAGCGTGAGCGCGGTGTGCCGGACGACGATCAACCAGACCGTCACGCCCGACCACCTGCGCGGGCGCATGTCGTCGGTGTTCATGCTCGTCGTGGCGAGCGGGCCGCGCCTCGGCGACGTCGAGTCGGGCACGGTCGCGGGGATCGCCGGGCCGCGCTTCGCGGTCGTCTCCGGCGGGTTCGCCTGCATCGCCGGCGTCGCGCTCGTGGCGCTCGCGTTCCCGGCGCTCGTGCGCTACGACGCCGAGGACTACCTCGGCACGGACACCGACGCGGGGGCGGAGGCGGCAGCGACCGCCTGAGGCCCGCCGCTCTGCGTCTTCGTTTGCGGGCGCGGGCGGTGGTGTGCGGTGGGTGGTGTGCGGCGGGTGGTCAGGGCCCGGTGTCGGTGGTGCCGGCCCGGCGCGCTCCGCGCGGGTTTCGGTGGCGGCGGTGTGTGGCGTGGTCTGAACGGCCGCTGGTCAGGGGGTCGTGGGAGCGGGTTCGCGGTGCGCTCCGTGCCGGCCGGGTGGGCGGCCGGGCGGTGGCGCGCCGGTTCGGCCGGTCGGGACGCCCGGGCCGCTTCGGGCCCGCCCGGGACGCCCGGGCCGCTTCGGGCCCGCCCGGGACGCCCGGGCCGCTTCGGGCCCGCCCGGGACGCCCGGGCCGCTTCGGGCCGGCCCGGGCGCCCGTGGGCGAGCGGCGGCGCGCCATGTCGGTCGGGTGTGTCGTTTCGTCCCGGCATAGCCGTCATGAGTCGACACACCCGGCCGGGCCCGGGACCGGTGTGTCGTCTTGTTCCGGGATGACCGGGATGAGTCGACACACCCGCGCGGTGCCGGCGCGTACCCGCTCCGCTCGGGTCCGCCGCGGCGGCCGCGCCGCTTCGCGGCGTGCCGCGAGCCGGACGAAACGCGCACCCGATCGACCGTTCCGTCCAGCTCGCCCGTCGTGCGCGGGTGCGGCTCGACGAGCCGGACGAAACGCGCACCCAGGCGACCGTTCCGTCCGGCTCGTTCGGCACCGGCGCGTACCCGCTCCGCTCGGCTCGGCCGGGGCGGCCGCGCCGCTTCGCGGCGTGCCGCGAGCCGGACGAAACGCGCACCCGATCGACCGCTCCGTCCGGCTCGCTCCGCCCGGGCAAGGGATGGCCGTCGACCGCGCCGGCGGAATCTCCGGCACGAATGGGTCGCCGGGCGCACCACGAACGCCAGAGATCCGCCGGCGGCGCGCGCAGGGCGCCCGGAGGAGCTCACCGCGAATCCGCTCCCACACCGCCTCACCAGCGGCCGTTCAGACCACGCCCAAGACCGCCGCCACCGAGACCCGCGCGGAGCGAGCCGACCCGGCACCCCCGGCCCCGGGCGCGGACCACCCGCCGCAAGCCGCCCGGAGCGAGCCCGCCCGGCACCACCGGCCCCGGCCGCGGACCACCCGCCGCAAGCCGCCCGGAGCACGCCGTGCCCGGGCGCAGCTCAGCCCACCTCACTCGCCGCCGGCGCCGGGTCGCCGAGCGCCGCCGCGAGCTCCGCCCGCGAGCGCACGCCGAGCTTGCGGTACACGCTCGTCAGGTGGGTCTCGACCGTGCGGCGGGTGACGAAGAGGCGCTGGGCGATCTCGGGGTTGCTGTGGCCCTCGGCCGCCATCGCCGCGACGCGGCGCTCGGAGGCGGTGAGCGCGTCGGCGCCGCTGAGGACCGCGCGGCGCGGGCGGGCGCCGGTCGCGCGCAGCTCCTGCTCGGCATGCGCGGCGAGCGGCGCGGCGCCGGCGCGCGCGGCGACGTCGAGCGCTTCGGCGAGGATCCCGCGCGCCTCGCGCCGGTGCCCGGCGCGGCGCAGCGCCGCGCCGAGGTCGGCCTGGCAGCGCGCCCGCTCGAGCGGCGCCTCGCCCGCCGCGGGCGCGGCGACCGCCTCGCGCAGGCGCTCGATCGTCTCGTCGCCCTCGGCGGTGAGGGCGACCGCGCGGCGCGCGACGAGCAGCGTCCGCGGCGCGCCGAACCGCTCGGCGTCGGCGAGCTCGTCGGCCGCGAGCTCGCGCGCGCGGTCGCGCTCGCCGAGCGTCAGCAGCGCGAGCGCCGCCGTCGACCGCCACGGGATCACCGACGGGTTCGTGCAGCGCCAGGCCTGCTGGCGGCGACCGACCTCGAGCACGTCGTCCAGGCCCTCGCGGACGTCGCCGCGCGCGATCCGCAGGCGCCCGCGGCTGAACAGCACCGGGTCGAAGAACACCGAGTCGGGGATGTCGCCGGAGGTGAGCGGGAGCGGCGCGCGGGTCAGGGCGGCCTCGGCGTCCTCGAGCTCGCCGAGCTCGAGCAGCGCGTCGACGAGGAACGCGACCGCCGCGGGCAGGCCGAGCGCCCACCCGTGCGCCTCCGCCGCGTCGACCGACGCCGCCGCGTGCCGGCTGCCGGTCCGCGGGTCGCCGCGCCGGTTCGCGGCGTCGGCGCGGAAGCACGACGCGATCGCGAACGCGAGCGCCGACCCGCGCTCCCACGCGTCGGCGATCGCCGCCTCGAACGCGGCGTCGGCCTCGTCGAACCGCTCGCACAGCGTCAGCGAGTTCGTCGCGAGGTAGAGCACCGGCGAGTCGCTCGTCTCGGTGCGCAGCAGCTCGCCGCCGCCCAGCGCGCGGCGCGCCAGCTCGGCGCCCTCGTCCGCGGGCCGGCCCGCCATGGCGTGCTCGTAGGCGAGGTTCGCGAGCACGAGCCGCGCCGCCGGCCCGTCGCCGCTCGCCTGGTCGCGGATCGCCTCCAGGCGCTCGAGCGACATCGCACGGTTGCCGAGGTCGAGCCGCGCAGCCCCGATCAGGTCGGTCTGCAGCCGCAGCAGGTCCTCGTCGCCGGGGTCGCTCTCGCGCGCAGCCGCGTCGCACACCTCGACGGCCTCGCCGAGCCGCCCCTGCATGACGAGCGCACGCCCGAGCTCGAGCGCGACCGCCTTGCGCTCGCCCGCGTCCTCGGCGAGGTCCCACGCCTCGCGCAGATGCTCGACCGCCGCGGGCTCGAACGTCAGCGCCTGCGCGGCGCCGAGCTCGCGCAGGATCCCGACGCGCGCCGCGCGCGGCGGCTCCTCCTCCAGCGCCCGGCGCAGGTAGCGCACGGCGACGTCCGGCGCGCCCCGCCCGCGCGCTGCGGCGGCCGCGGCGCGGAGCTGTTCGACCGCCCACGCCGACCCGCTGCGCGTCGCGCGGAGCAGGTGCGTGGCGACGACGTCGGCCGGCTCGCCGAGCAGCTCGGCGGCCCGCAGGTGGTCGTCGGCGCGCGCCGCCGGCGGGAGGTCGCCGTACACCGCCTCGCGCACGATCGGGTGGGTGAACCGGAGCGGCTCGCCGGGCGCCATCACGCCGGCTGCCGCGAGCCGGTCGGCGGCCGCGACCGCGCGCTCGCGCTCCAGCCGCGCGAGCGTGGCCGCGATCCTGAGCGCCGCGCCGTCGCCGAGCACCGCGACCGCGCCGGCCAGCGCGACCGCGTCGGCGCCCAGCCCGGCGATCTGCGCGAGGACCGCGCGCGCGATCGTGGTCAGCGGCAGGGCGGCGATCCGCTTCGCGCCCTCGTCGTCGGGCGCCATCCCGTCGCGCGCGGCGGTGCGCAGCAGCGCGTCGAGATAGAGCGGGTTGCCGGCGGTGAGCTCGGCGCACGCGGCGCAGAACGCGTCGGTGGCGCCGGGCAGGACGTCGCGGGTGCGCAGCGCGACCGCGGCCGGGCTGAGCTCGCGCGGCGTGACGTGCTCGGCGTCGGGCGCCCGCACGAGCGCGTCGAGCGCCGGGTCGACCGGCTCGGTCCCGGTGCGCCGCGCGACGACGAGCGCCACCGGCAGCTCGCCGAGCCGGCCGGCGAGGTACGACAGGAACTGCAGGGTCTGCGGATCGGCCTCGTGCGCGTCGTCGAGCGCGAGCAGGAGCGGCGCGCGCTCGGCGAGGTTGGCGCAGAGCCAGTGCAGGCCGTGGAGGAGCTGCAGCGCCGCGTTCGGGCCGGACGGCGCCGCGCCGCCCTCGAGCAGCGCGGCGGCGACGTGGGCCGGCCCGGTGGTGACGCGCTCGCGCTCGGCCGGGTCGAGCGCCGCGAGCGGCGCGGCGAAGAGCTGCAGCGTGCATCCGTACGGCAGGTCGCGCTCGAGCGCCGCGCCGGCCGCGAGAAACGCCTGCATACCGCGGTCTTCGGCGACCTCGGCGGCGTGACGGACGAGCCGGGTCTTGCCGATGCCGGCGGGTCCCTCGAGGACGACGAGGCGCCCGCGCCCGTCCGCCGCAGCGTCGAGCGCCTCCGTCAGCTGCGCGACCTCCGTCTCGCGTTCGATGAGCGGTGCCGTCCCTGCCGTCATCCCCCTACTCGTGAGTATCGCCGATCCACACACATCCGGTGCCGCGGCGCGCACACGGATGACTCCGCGGCCGATTTGTTCGTGGAGGCTCCACGATGCGAAGCACCGGGAATCCGGCGGACACTCGCCGCGTGGTCCCGAGCACCCCGCTGCGTCTCGTCCTGGAGGTCGATCCCGGCTCCGTCCCGATCGCGGGCGTCGTGTGGGTCGGCAACGCCGAGGCGCAGCGGTTCTCGGGCTGGCTCGAGCTGTGCGCGCTGATCGAGCGCGCGCGCTCCGACTCGCCTCAGCTGTTCGTCACACCCGGAGGGAGCACATGAGGGTACGTCTGTCGCTTGCCGGCGCCGCGGCCGGCGCGGTCCTGCTGGCCGCCGCCGCGCCGGCGCCGGCCGCCACGCCGTTCACGGCGGGGACCGGATCGCAGCCGGCGGTCGCCGTCGGGTCGGACGGGACCGGGCACGTCGTCTGGACGCTGAGCGGCGAGCCGGCGGACATCGGCTACTGCCGCGTGAGCCCGGGCGGCACGAGCTGCAACCGCACGGCCGTGCTGGGCTTCGGCTCGCCCGCGGCCCGCGACCTCGGCCGGCCGCGGGTCTTCACGCCGGCGCCGAACAAGGTCGTCGTCGTCGCGTCGTGCTGGAACTGCGGCGGCGACCTGACCTACCGGTGGGTCTCGACGAACAACGGCACCTCGTTCGGCACGCCGGTGCTCATCGGCTCCGGCTTCAGCAACGAGGGCCACGGGACCTGGCTCGACGACCTGGGCATCTTCGTCGGGGTCAGCGGCAGCCGCGTGAAGGCGATGGACGCCGCCACCGGCGGGAACGGCTTCTCGTACGCGAGCGGCGGGACGTACGCGTACGAGCCCGAGGTCGTCCGTGTCCCCGGGACGAACAAGCTCGTGGCAGCGGTGAACAACCTCGGCGCGGTCAAGTACGCGAACTACAACGGGGTGTTCACGACGGTCGCCGGCATGAACAACGTCACGAACTGGACGATCGACCGGACCCTGACCAGCCCGGAGGGCTCGAACTCCGAGACGTCGCTGAGCTCCGGCCCGGCGGGTGTCTACCTGGCCTACAAGACGACCGAGCCGGGCAACGACCACCTGAGCATCCGCAGGCTCGACGAGCCGTCGGCGACGTTCGGCGGGCCGACCCGGGTCGAGGGGCCGGATCCGATCGACAACGACGTCGACTACCCCGACAGCACGCAGGATGCGGCCGGGCGCCTGCACTTCGTCTGGCGGAGCCTGTACGACGGCGGCCGGCTGCGCTACCGCGCGACCGGCCCGGCCGGGTCCGGCCTCGGCCCGGTGGGCAACCTCGCGCTGCGCGAGTCGTTCTACGACCCGCAGATCGCGGCCGGCCCGTCCGGCACCGGCTTCACGGTGTGGACGCACGGCACCGCCGGCGCCGTCCGCGTCGTGCCGCTCGACCCGCAGCCCGAGCCGCCCGCGCCGCCGGCCCCGCCGCCCGCGACCGGGGGCGGCACGATCGTCCCGCCGCCGGCGGGCACGACGCCGCCCACGACGCCGCCGAGCACCACCCCGCGACGCACCCCGTCGTCGTCGTCGACCGCGCGCTACACGGGGCCGCGCCGTGCCACGACGGTGCGCGTCGCCGGCGGCTCGGTGTCGCTCGGCGTCCCCCGGCGGTGCGTCAACCCCGGCCAGCGGTTCACCGTGACGCTGCGCTGGAAGCGCCAGAAGCGCAAGGGCAACAAGTTCGTCAAGGTCCGCCGGGCCGACTTCTACATCGGCAAGCGCCGGGTCCGGATCGACCGCAAGGCGCCGTTCACCCACACGATGCGGGTGACCGCGTCGACGAAGCGCGGCTCGACGATCACCCTCCGCGCGCGGGCGTTCATCAAGGTCCGCCGCGGCAAGAGCCCGACGAAGTCGATCCGCACGACCGTGAAGGTCTGCTCGTAGCCGCCGTTCCCGACGCCGGCGTCCATCGGACCGGCCCCGCGCCGGTCCCGGTGGGCGTCGGCGCGCCGACGCTCAGCGGACGCCGGCCTGCGTCAGCGTCTCGGTGAGCTCGAGGATGCGCTTGACGTAGCGCCGGGTCTCCTTGTACGGCGGGATCCCCTTGTGCTTGCGCACCGCGCCGGGGCCGGCGTTGTACGCGGCGAGCGCCCAGTCGACGCGGCGGAAGCGCAGGAGCTGGGCGCGCAGGTAGCGCGCGCCGCCGTCGAGGTTCTGCGCCGGGTCGTAGATCTTGCGGACGCCGAGCTCGCGCGCGGTCGCCGGCATGAGCTGGGTCAGCCCGCGCGCGCCCGCCTTGCTGCGGGCCTTCGGGTTGAAGCCCGACTCGTGCCAGACGAGCGCGGTGAACAGCGCGACGGGGATGCCGTGCCGGCGCGCGGTGACCGCGATGAGCGGCCCGTACGGCACGTCGGCCGCGACGATCTGCTCCTCCAGGGCCGCGGCCGCGGTCGCGACGGTGTCGCTCGACGCGGCGGCGCCGGCGGAGGCCGCCTCGATCAGCGCGTCGGCGCTCGCGCCCCCCGTGCCGTTCGAGGCACGGGCGGCCGGCGCGACGGTGAGGGTCGCGAGCAGCGCGCACAGCGCGACCACGAGGCGGCGGGACGCGGGCATGACAGCCCCGGTAGTCGGATGCCGCCACGGGCCCCTTGAACGCGGCGCGGGCGGTGCAACGCACCGCCCGCGAGCCGGTCAGAGGTGTCGGAGGGGACCGATCAGCCCTTGGCGGCGGCGTACCGCTCGGCGACCTTGTCCCAGTTGACGACGTTCCACCACGCCTTCAGGTACTCGGGGCGGCGGTTCTGGTACTTGAGGTAGTAGGCGTGCTCCCACACGTCGTTGCCGAGCAGCGGGATGTCGCCGTCGAGCAGCGGCGAATCCTGGTTCGGGGTCTTCGTCAGCTCGAGCTCGCCGTTGCGCAGGACGAGCCACGTCCAGCCCGAGCCGAACTGGGCGACGCCGTTCGCCTCGAACTGCTCCTTGAACGCGTCGAACGAGCCGAACTTCGCCTTGATCGCCTCGCCGAGCTCACCACCGGGCTCGCCGCCGCCGTCCGGGCTCATCGACTCCCAGAACAGCGTGTGGTTCGCGTGGCCGCCACCGTTGTTGCGGAAGGCGGTCTGCTTGTCGGCCGGCAGGGAGGACAGGTTCTTCAGGACCTCCTCGACCGGCTTGCCGTCGAACTCGGTGCCCTCGAGCGCCGCGTTCGCCTTGTCGACGTACGCCTGATGGTGCTTGTCGTGGTGCAGCCGCATGGTCTGCTCGTCGATGTGCGGCTCGAGCGCGGCGTAGTCGTAGGGAAGCGGCGGGACCTCGTAGGCCATGTTCTGGCTCCTTCCTTCAGTTGAACTCACGACGGCAGCACTCCCTGTTGTAGCGCCGTCTCGACCACGGCGTCGAGCGGTGCCCGCCGGTCGCCGCTCCGCCACGCCAGCGCGAACGGCATCGGCAGCGGCGGTTCGAGCGCCACGAACGCCGAGCCGGGCAGGTCGGCGGGGAACGCGCTGCGGACGTACACGACGACGCCGAGCCCCTCGCGGACGGCCTGCAGGCCGAGGTCCGGGTAGGGGTCGGCCAGCGTCCGCGGCCTCAGGCCGGCGGCGGCGAACGCGCCGAGCACGAGGTCGGTGAACCCGCTCGAGTCGCCGCTCGCCGCGACGAGGACGGTCTCGCCGGCGAGGTCGGCGAGCGTCACCGACCGGCGCGCGGCGAGCGGATGGTCGTCCGGGACGTGGACGACCGCCGGCTCGCGGCGCAGCACGCGGACCTCGACACCGGGCGGCGGGGACGCCGGCGGGCAGAACACGACGGCGAGGTCGAGCCGGCGGCGTGCGACGTCGCGCAGCAGCGCCCCGGTCGTGTCCTCGCGCGTGTAGAGCATCGCCGCGGGCACCGCGGCGGCGCACGCGGCGAGGAGCTGCGGCCCGAGCCCGTAGCGCGCGGTCGGCGACGGCCCCAGCTCGAGCCGCGCGGCGGCGGCGCCGGCGCGGTCGCGCACCGCGGCGACGACGTCCTCGGCGTGGTCGAGCAGCTCGGCGCCGCGGTCGCGCAGCAGCTCGCCGGCCGGCGTCAGCGCGATCTCGCGGCCGGACCGCTCGAGCAGCGACACCCCGAGCTGCGCCTCGAGCTGGCGCACCGCCGCGCTGAGGGACGGCTGGGAGATGTGCAGGCGCTCGGCCGCCCGGGTGACGTTGCCCTCCTGCGCGACCGCGACGAAGTAGCGGACGAGCCGCAGCTCCACAGCCATCGGCCGAAGCCTATGGGCCGGCCGCGCCGGACGCTCGGCGTCCGGCGCCGGCCTGATCCTCCGCGTCCGCCTCGGTCAGCCGCTGAACTCCGCCAGCAGCGGGACGCGGAGCATCGTCCTGACCCCCTCGCGATCCTCGATCTCGAGGGTGGTCGGGACGATGCCCTCGGGGCTGTCGACGCTGACGCGGACGGGCCCGTCGACGACGTGCTCGAACGTCTCCTCGAGCCGGGCGTCGGGGTTGAAGACCATGACGTGCACGACGTCGCCGCGCGGGTCGTAGCTCACGTCGCGCAGGAGCAGGTCGTGCTCGGCGACCTGCGGGCCGTTGCCGTCCTGCTCGATGCGCAGCACCGTCGGCGCGTTGCGCCGCTCGCGCGCGAACTCCTCCAGGCAGTCGGTCCAGCGGTCGGGCGGGAGATCTCGGGTGGGGTGCCGCATGTCGTGTTCCTCCACACCCGATGGTGGGCCGGAGGACGCGATCCGGCATCGGCCGGCCGTCCGCTGCCGCGTGCGGGAGGACCGCACGAACCGGCGGGGGACTGCGGATGTCAGCCCTGCGAGCCGACCTGGACGGTCGTGCCGTCCGCGCTGAAGAGCCCCTCGACGGAGAAGTAGCGCTCGCCGGTGTCGTAGCAGAACGTCAGCACGACGCTGCCGTCCGGGATGTCGGGGAGCTTCTTGGCGACGGCGGCGAGCGCGGCGCCCGACGACGGCCCCACGAAGATGCCCTCCTCGCGGGCGGCGCGGACCGCGTACGCGTACGCGTCCTCCTCGGAGACCGTGATGACGCCGTCGAGCGTCTCGACGTGCAGGTTCGCGGGGATGAAGCCGGCGCCGATGCCCTGGAGCCGGTGCGGGCTCGGCTCGCCGCCGCTGATCACCGGCGACTTCTCGGGCTCGACCGCGTACGTCTGCAGCTTCGGGAAGCGCTCCTTGAGCACCTCGCTGACGCCGGTGATGTGACCGCCGGTGCCGACGCCGGTGATGAGGAAGTCGACGCCGCCGGGGAAGTCGCGCAGGACCTCCTGCGCGGTCGCGTCGCGGTGGATCGCGATGTTCGCCGGGTTCTCGAACTGCTGGGGCATCCACGCGCCGTCGATCTGCTCGACGAGCTCGTTGGCGCGCGCGATCGCGGCCTTCATCCCGCCCTCGCGCGGGGTGAGCTCGAGCCGCGCCCCGTAGGCCGCCATGAGCCGGCGCCGCTCGAGCGACATCGACTCGGGCATGACGAGGATGAGCTCGTAGCCGCGTACCGCGGCGACCATCGCGAGGCCGACGCCGGTGTTGCCGGACGTGGGCTCGACGATCGTGCTGCCCGGCCCGAGGATGCCCTCGCGCTCGGCCGCCTCGACCATCGACAGCGCGATGCGGTCCTTGATGGAGCCGCCCGGGTTGGCCCGCTCGGCCTTCATCCACACCTCCACGTCGCGGCCGGCGAAGAGCCGGTTGATCCGGATGTGGGGCGTGTCGCCGATGGTCTCGAGGATGGTGTCGGCCTTCACGCTGCCTCCGCTCTCAGATGTTGAAGTCGAGGGGCTCCTCGGCGGCGTACCCCTTCACGCGCTCCACGCGCGCGGTCGGTGTCACCATCGAGTGCGCCGGGACGCTCTGGGTCAGCCACACGTTGCCGCCGATGCGGCTGCCCGAGCCGATGACGGTGTCGCCGCCCAGGATCGTCGCGTTCGCGTAGATCACGACGTCGTCGCCGATCGTCGGGTGGCGCTTGGTGCGCGCCATCTTCTTGTCGACGCTGAGCGCCCCGAGCGTGACGCCCTGGTAGAGCTTGACGCGGTCGCCGAGCACCGCGGTCTCGCCGATGACGATGCCGGTCCCGTGGTCGATCGCGAACGACGAGCCGATCTGCGCGCCCGGGTGGATGTCGATGCCGGTGTCGCGGTGCGCGATCTCGGTCAGCACGCGCGGGACGAGCGGCACGCGCTCGCGGTGCAGGACGTGGGCGAGGCGGTAGACGGCGGTCGCGAAGAAGCCGGGGTAGGCGAGGATCACCTCGTCGACCGAGTGGGCGGCCGGATCGCCGTCGCAGATCGCCTGCGCGTCGAGCAGGAGCGCCTCGCGGACCGCGGGCAGCTCGGCGAAGAACCGGGTGACGACCTCGTCGGGGTGGTCGCAGTCGGCGCCGGGCAGGTGGAGCGTCTTGGCCAGCAGCTCACGCAGCGCCGCGAGCTCGTCGGCGACGTCGCCCGAGCGGCAGCCGACCTCGGCGGCGAAGTGCGGGAAGAGCAGCTCGAGCGCGCGGTGCAGGAACTGTTCGGCGAGCTCCCGGAGGCGGGGCGGCAGCGCGTACTCCTGGCGCTCGCGGGAGAGCTGGTCCAGGAACGGGGCGATGCCGTCGCGGCCGGGGGCGTAGGCCATCGGCAGCGAGGGTATCGAGCCGCGCCGGTTCGTCCCGCGACGATCTCCGAGTACCGTGGTCGGGATTGGTGCTAGGGTGCCGGGCCGCCCGGAATTAGGGCGCCCTAACTCGCACCTTGATGTCCGCCGTCTCGACGACACGCACCCTCGCCGCCGAGCCGCTGCGCTCCGCGCCGCTGCCGACGGTGGTCACCCGCGCGGCGGGGCTCGCCGGCGCCGCCGTCCTGCTCGCGCTGTGCGCCGTCGCGTCGCTCGCGATCGGCTCGCGGTCGATCCCGTTCCCGGACGTCGTCGCCGCGCTCCTCTCCCCCGACGCGAGCGACGAGCACGCGATCGTGCGCGACCTGCGCGTGCCGCGCACCGAGCTCGGGATCCTCGTCGGGGCGTCGCTCGGCGCCGCCGGGGCGCTCATGCAGGGCACGACCCGCAACGCGATCGCCGAGCCCGGCATCCTCGGGATCAACGGCGGCGCCTCGCTGGCGGTCGTCATCGCGATCTCGGTCGTCGGCATCTCGTCGGTGCCCGCGTACACGGGCTTCGCGCTCGCCGGCGCCGCGATCACGTCGCTGCTGGTCTTCACGCTCGGCGCGACCGGCCGCGGCGGGCCGACCCCGGTCCGGCTCGCGCTCGCCGGGGCGGTCATGGCCTCGCTGACGCTGTCGCTGACCAGCGCGGTGCTCGTCTTCGACGCGCAGACGCTCGACGAGTTCCGCTTCTGGGTCGTCGGCTCGCTCGCCGGCCGCGACACGGGCGTCATGCTCTCGATCCTGCCGTTCGCGCTCGCCGGCTTCGCGCTCGCGCTCGCCGCGGGACGGCACCTCAACGCGCTCGCGCTCGGCGACGACGTCGCCCGGGCGCTCGGCCAGCACGCCGGCCGCGCGCGGGCCGCCGCCGGGCTCGGGTTCGTCCTGCTCGCCGGCGCGGCGGTCGCCGCCGCCGGGCCGATCGCGTTCGTCGGCCTGGCCGTCCCCCACCTCGCCCGCGCCCTCGTCGGACCGGACTACCGCTGGGTCGTCCCGTACAGCATCGTCCTCGGCGCGGCCGTGCTGCTCGCCGGCGACGTGCTCGGGAGGATCGTCGCCCGGCCGGCCGAGCTCGAGGTCGGGATCGTCACCGCGCTGCTCGGCGCGCCCTTCTTCGTGTGGGTCGTCCGGCGCCGGAGGCTCGTCTCGCTGTGAGCGCCCGCCGCGTCACGCTCCGCCGCCGGCGGCTGTCGGCCCGCGTCGACCTCGGGCTCGTCGCGCTGCTCGGCACGCTCGCCGTCGTCGTGCTCGCCGCGCTCGTGACGAGCGTCGCGCTCGGCGACGTCGCGATCGCGCCGCTCGACGTCGTCGCGAGCCTCGCCGGCGCGGGCGACGCGGCCGACGAGTTCATCGTGCTCGAGCTGCGGCTGCCGCGCGCGCTCGTCGCCCTCGGCGCGGGCGCCGCTCTGGGCATCGCGGGCGCCGTGTTCCAGCAGGTCACCCGCAACCCGCTCGTCGCGCCCGACATCGTCGGGGTCGGCGGCGGCGCCGCGCTGGCCGCGGTGTCGGTCATCGTCTTCGCCGGCTTCGGCGGCGCCGGCGCGGTGCCGCTCGCCGCGCTGGCGGGCGCGTTCGTCGCCGGCGCGCTGCTCTACGGCATCGCCTGGCGGCGCGGCGTGCACGGCCAGCGCCTCGTGCTCGTCGGGATCGGCCTCGCGGCGTTCTGCCAGGCGGGCGTGTCGTACGTCCTCACCGAGGGCCGGATCTTCGAGGTCGCCGCCGCGTACGTGTGGCTCGTCGGCTCGCTGAACGGCCGCGGGTGGGAGCAGGTCTGGCCCCTGGCGGTCGCGCTCGTGGTGCTCGCGCCCGCGGTCCTCGCGCTCGGCCGCCGCCTGGACGTCCTGCAGCTCGGCGACGACCTCGCGCGCAGCCTCGGCGTCGGCGTCGAGCGCGTCCGGCTCGGGCTGCTGGCGGCGGCCGTCGCGCTCACCGGCGTCGCGGTGTCGGCCGCCGGCGCGGTGGCGTTCGTCGCGTTCGTCTCGCCGCACATCGCGCGGCGGCTGGCACGGACGTCGTCGAACCAGGGGCTGATCCCGGTCGCCGGCGCGTGCGGGGCGGTGCTCGTCATGCTCGCCGACCTCGCCGGGCGGCTGCTGTTCGCGCCGACCGAGATCCCGGTCGGGATCGTCACGTCGGTCCTCGCCGCGCCGTACTTCCTGGTCCTGCTGCGGCGCGCCGGGCGCGTGGGGGCGGCCGGGTGACCGGCTCGCCGCTGCGCGCCGAGGGCCTGGCCGTCGGCTACGACGGCGCCGACGTCGTCGCCGGCCTCGACCTCGAGATCCCGCGCGCGAAGCTCACCGCGATCGTCGGCGCGAACGGCTGCGGCAAGTCGACGCTCCTGCGCGCGCTGGCGCGCCTGCTCTCCCCGCGCCGCGGCGGCGTCCTGCTCGACGGTCGCGCGATCTCCGAGCTGCCCTCCAAGGAGGTCGCCCGCCGGCTCGGCATGCTCCCCCAGCAGCCGACCGCGCCCGACGGGCTGACCGTCGAGGACCTCGTCGCGCGCGGGCGCTTCCCGCACCAGGGGCTGTTCCGCCAGTGGTCGGCCGACGACGAGGCGGCGGTCGAGGAGGCGCTCGCCGCGACCGCGACCGCCGAGCTGCGCGACCGCCCGATCGACGAGCTCTCCGGCGGCCAGCGCCAGCGCGCGTGGATCGCGATGGCGCTCGCCCAGCAGACCGAGCTGCTGCTGCTCGACGAGCCGACGACCTTCCTGGACCTCGCCCATCAGGTCGACGTGCTCGACCTCCTCGACGGCCTCGTCGCAGAGCGCGGCCGGACCGTCGTGATGGTCCTGCACGACATCAACCAGGCGTGCCGCTACGCCGACCAGCTCGTCGCGATGTGCGGCGGGCGCGTCCATGCGGCCGGCCCGCCCGGCGACATCGTCGATGCCGCGTTCATCCGTGACGTCTTCGGGCTGGAGGCCCGGGTCGTCGAGGACCCCGTCACCGGCACCCCGCTGTGCCTGCCGACAGCCCAGTCAAGGAGAAGCCGCACCCGATGCATCAGTTGATCCGCCTCGCCGCCGTCTGCGCGGCCCTGCTCGTCGCCCTGCCGCTCGCCGCGTGCGGCGACGACGACGACACGTCCGGCAGCGTCCCCGCGAGCGCCGACTCGAGGAGCTCGGCGTTCCCGGTGACCGTCGAGCACAAGTACGGCACGACCACGATCGAGTCCGCGCCCGAGCGCGTCGTCACCGTCGGCTACACCGACCAGGACGTGACGCTGGCGTTCGGCGTCGTCCCCGTCGGCGTCGGCGACTTCCTCGGCGGCTACGACTGGCGGAACCGGCCATGGGCGCAGGAGGCGCTCGGCGGCGCGGAGCCGGAGGTCGTCGCCGGCCAGGAGATCAACTTCGAGGCGGTCGCGGCGCAGCGCCCGGACCTCATCCTCGCGATCAACGCGGGGCTGAAGAAGAGCGACTACGACAAGCTCTCGCGGATCGCGCCGACCGTCGCGCAGTCGGGCGACTTCATCGACTTCGGCATGCCGTGGCAGGAGCAGACCCGGCTCGTCGGCAAGGCGCTCGGCCAGAGCGAGAAGGCCGAGCAGATCATCGAGGACCTCGAGGCGAAGTTCGCGAAGGCCCGCGAGGAGCACCCGGAGTTCGAGGGCAGGACGGCGATTCTCGCCTACGGCGGCCCGGACGGCTACGGCGCCTACGCGACCGGCGACACCCGCAGCCGGTTCCTCACCGACCTGGGCTTCGACCTGCCCGAGGAGGTCGACGAGCTCGCCGGCGAGTCGTTCTACGCCGAGTTCAGCTCCGAGCAGTTCCGGCTCATGGACCAGGACCTCGTCGTGATGTACGGGCCGCAGGAGCACATCGAGCGCGACAAGGTCTTCGGCCGGCTCGACGCGGTGAAGGAGGACCGCGTCGTGTACGTGGACCTCACCGACCAGTTCGCCGGCGCGCTCGGGTTCGCCAGCGCGCTGAGCCTGGACTACCTGCTCGACGAGGCCGTCCCGAAGTTCGCGGCGGCGGTCGACGGCGACCCGGAGACGGCGGTCGAGCAGCCGCGCTGATCCTCCGGGAGCGCCGCGCCCGGGGAGGCCGAGCATCCGCCGTAGTACCCTCCGGGGGTATGAGAGACTACGGGCACGATCTCCTCCTCGGCACGTTCCTGACGCCACGCGCCGACCGGCCCGGGGACATCGTCGCCCTCGCGCAGCTCACCGAGCAGGTGGGCCTCGACCTCGTCACGTTCCAGGACCATCCGTACCAGCCGGCCTTCCTCGACACGTGGACGCTGCTGAGCTGGGTCGCGGCGCGCACCGAGCGCGTGCGCGTGGCCCCGAACGTCCTCAACATCCCGCTGCGGATGCCGTCGGTGGTCGCGCGAGCGGCGGCGAGCCTGGACCGCCTGTCCGGCGGCCGCGTCGAGCTCGGCCTCGGCGCCGGCGGCTTCCAGGACGCGATCGCGGCGATGGGGGGCGAGCGGCTGACGCCCGGCCAGAGCGTCGACGCGCTCAGCGAGGCGATCGACGTCATCCGGGCGCTGTGGGACACCACCGAGCGCGGCGGCGCGCGCGTCGACGGCGAGCACCACCGGGTGCGCGGCGCCAAGCGCGGGCCCGAGCCCGCGCACGACATCTCGCTGTGGCTCGGCGCCTACAAGCCGCGGATGCTGCGGCTGGTCGGGACGAAGGGCGACGGCTGGCTGCCGTCGGTGCCGTACCTCGACTCGCTCGACGACCTCGCCGAGGGCAACAAGCGCATCGACGAGGCCGCGCAGGCCGCCGGCCGCGACCCGCGCGAGATCCGCCGCCTGCTGAACGTCAACGGCGCGTTCACGGCCTCCGGCGGCGGCTTCCTGCAGGGCCCGCCCGAGCAGTGGGTCGAGCAGCTGCTGCCGCTCGTGCTCGAGGACGGCATCAGCGCGTTCATCCTGGGCGCCGACGACCCGGGGACGATCGAGGTGTTCGGCCACGAGGTCGCGCCGGCGCTGCGCGAGGCGGTCGAGCGCGAGCGGCGCGACGCCGGCACGCAGACCGGCGGCGTGCGCAGCTCCCGCGCCCTGTCCAAGCGGCGCGAGGGCATCGACTACGACGCGCTCCCCGACGCGCTCGCCGGCAAGGCGATCGAGCCCGGGGACGTCGGCTTCTCGAGCGTGCGCTCGACGTACGTGTACCGCGGCTCGCCCGGCCTGGTCCTCCAGCCCGAGACGCCGGACGACGTCGTCGCCGCGCTCGCCTACGCGCGCGAGCAGGACGTGCCGCTCGCGATCCGCAGCGGCGGCCACGGGATCAGCGGCCGTTCGACGAACGACGGCGGGATCGTCATCGACCTCGGGCGCATGAACCACGTCGAGGTGCTCGACCCCGAGACCGGCCGGATCCGGCTCGGGCCGGGAGCGCGCTGGGGCGAGGTCGCCCGGGCGCTCGCGCCCCACGGGCTCGCGATGAGCTCGGGCGACTACGGCGACGTCGGTGTCGGCGGGCTGGCGACCACCGGCGGGATCGGGTTCCTCGGCCGCCGCTTCGGGCTGACGATCGACCACGTCGTGGCCGCCGACGTCGCGCTCGCCGACGGGCGCCACGTGCGCGCCGACGACGACCTGCTGTGGGCCGTCCGCGGCGCGGGCGCGAACTTCGGGATCGTCACCGCGCTCGAGCTCGAGGCCTACCGGCTCGGCGACGTCGTCTTCTCGATCCACGTCTTCGACGCGACCGACGCGCCCGCGCTCCTCGAGCGCTGGGGCGAGCGCGTCGAGGCCGCGCCGCGCGAGCTGACGAGCTTCCTCACGCTCGTGCCCGGCCGCGGCGCCACGCCGCCGGTCGGGCAGGCCTGGTCGGTGTACGCGAGCGACGACGCCGACGCGGCGGCGACGGCCCTCACCGATCTCGCCGGCGCCGGGAAGCTGCTCGGCCGCCAGGCCCGGCTCGTGCCGTACGCGTCGGTCGTCCCCGTCCACCACAACCCGCACACCGGGCAGGCCCGGATGGTCAACCACGCCGGCCTCGTCGACCACCTCACGCCTGAGGTGTCGGCGCTGCTCGGCGACGCGGTGGCCGCCGGCGACGTGCCGGTCGTGCAGGTCCGCGCCGTCGGCGGCGCGGTCAACGACGTCGATCCGCGGGCGACCGCGTACGCGCACCGGACGCAGAACTTCTCGGTCAACGCGGGCGCGGCGGGCGGGGCGCGCGACCGGCTCGACGCGCTGTGGGAGCAGGTCACGCCGCACCTGACAGGCGTGTACCTGAGCTTCGAGTCCGAGCCGACGCCCGAGCGCCTGCGGCTCGCGTTCCCCGGCGAGACCCTCGACCGGCTGCGCGCGCTGAAGGCCGTCTACGACCCCGGCAACGTCTTCGACCAGAACTTCCCGATCGCACCGGCGGTGACTGCCTGATCCCGATACGTGGTATTCCTACTATCTGACGTCCACGCTTTCGGGAGAGAACACAGTCTTGAGCCCCCTGACCACGCTGCGCGACGACCTCGCCCGCTGGCGCGAGAAGTACGAGGCGACGCCGGAGCGCGACGCGCTCTTCACGACGCTCTCGGGCGAGCCGATCAAGCCGCTCTACACCGAGGAGGACCTCCCCGAGCCCGACCAGATCGGACTGCCGGGCGAGTATCCGTTCACCCGCGGCGTCTACCCGTCGATGTACCGCGGCCGGCTGTGGACGATGCGGCAGTTCGCCGGCTTCGGCACCGCCGAGGAGACCAACGAGCGCTTCCGCTACCTGCTCGACCACGGCCAGACCGGCCTGAGCACCGCGTTCGACATGCCGTCGCTCATGGGCCACGACTCCGACAGCCCGCGGTCGCTCGGCGAGGTCGGGCGCGAGGGCGTCGCGGTCGACACCGTCGACGACATGGAGACGCTCTTCCAGGGGATCGACCTGGGCGAGGTCACCGTCTCGATGACGATCAACGCGCCCGCCGCGATCATGATGGCCTACTACGTCGTCGCGGCCGAGAAGCAGGGCGTGCCGCCCGAGCGCCTCGGCGGGACGATCCAGGCCGACATCCTCAAGGAGTACATCGCCCAGAAGGAGTGGTGCTTCCCGATCGACCCGGCGATGCGCCTGCTCGACGACATGATCGAGTGGTGCACGCACAACATGCCGCGCTGGCATCCGGTGTCGATCTCCGGCTACCACATCCGCGAGGCGGGCTCGACCGCCGCGCAGGAGCTGGCGTTCACGCTGAAGAACGGCCTGACCTACGTCGAGCGGGCGATCGCGCGCGGCCTCGACGTCGACAGCTTCGCGCCGCGGCTGAGCTTCTTCTTCAACGCGCAGATCGACTTCTTCGAGGAGATCGCCAAGTACCGCGCGGCGCGGCGGATCTGGGCGCGCGAGCTGCGAGAGACCTACGGCGCGAAGAACCCGAAGTCGTGGCTCATGCGCTTCCACACGCAGACCGCCGGCGTCTCGCTCACCGCCCAGCAGCCGCTGAACAACATCGCCCGCACGGCGATCGAGGCGCTCGCCGGCGTGCTCGGCGGCACCCAGTCGCTGCACACGAACTCCTACGACGAGGCGCTCGCGCTGCCGACCGAGGAGGCGGTGCGGGTCGCGCTGCGCACGCAGCAGATCATCGCCCACGAGACCGGCGTGACGAACACGATCGACCCGCTCGGCGGCTCGTATTTCGTCGAGGCGCTCACCGACCGGATGGAGGAGCTCGCCTACGACTACTTCCGCCGGATCGACGAGATGGGCGGCATGGTCGAGGCGGTCAAGCAGAACTTCCCGCAGCGCGAGATCGCCGACGCCGCGTGGGAGCTGCAGAACGAGATCGACAGCGGCCGGCGCAAGATCGTCGGGGTCAACTCCTACACCGAGGGCGGCGACGACGAGACGCCGATCCTGCGGATCGACCCGGCGCTCGAGCGCAAGCAGGTCGGCCGCGTGCAGGCCGTCCGGGCGCGCCGCGACAGCGCGGAGGTCGAGCGGACGCTGACCGAGCTGAAGACCGCGGCCGAGAACGGCTCTAACCTCATGCCGCCCCTCATCGACTGCGCCCGCGCGCACGCGACCGAGGGCGAGATCGTCCACGCGCTCCAGCAGGTCTGGGGCTCCTACAGCGAGGTCCCCGTCTTCTGATGCCCGCCACTGCCAACCGCACCATCCGCATCGTCGTCGCCAAGCCCGGCCTGGACGGCCACGACCGCGGCGCGAAGATCATCGCCCGCGCGCTGCGCGACGCGGGCATGGAGGTCATCTACACCGGGCTGCACCAGACGCCCGAGCAGATCGTCGAGACCGTCCTGCAGGAGGACGCCGACGCCGTCGGCCTGTCGATCCTGTCGGGGGCGCACATGACGCTCGTGCCGCGCGTCGTCGAGCTGCTGCGCGAGCAGGACGCCGGCGACGTCCTGGTCACCGTCGGCGGGACGATCCCCGCCGACGACATCCCCGAGCTCAAGCGGCTCGGGGTCGCCGAGGTGTTCACGCCCGGCACGCCGACCCAGGCGATCGTCGACTTCGTGCGCGAGCGCTGCGGCGACGGGTAGGGCGATGCCCCCGCGCGGCGACGTCATCGAGGAGGCCCGGCGCCAGTGGCGTGAGCGCTGGGGTGACGAGCCGGTCCCCTCGATGGCGGCGGTCACGTCGATCATGCGCGCGCAGCAGATCCTGCTCGCGCGCCTGAACGAGCTCCTGCGGCCGTGGGACCTGACGTTCCCGCGCTACGAGGCGCTCATGCTCCTGCACTTCTCGCACCGCGGCTCGCTGCCGCTCGGCAAGATGGGCGAGCGGCTCCAGGTCCACCGCACGAGCATCACGAACATCGTCGACGGCCTGGAGCGGCTCGGCTACGTCACGCGCGTCCCGCACGAGCACGACCGCCGCACGACGCTCGCGGAGATCACCGACGCGGGCCGCCGCGCGGCGGTCGAGGCGACCGAGGCGCTCAACGCGGCGCGCTTCGGGACCGAGCCGCTCGACGACGACGCGCTCGAAGCCCTGTTCGAGACGCTGCTGCCGTTCCGCGCGAAGGCGGACGCGTTCGACGTCGAGGCCGCGCCGCGGGCCTAGCCCGGCCGCGGGCGTCTGCGGGCGGCCGGCGTGGCCGCTGCGGCAGGTCCGCACCTCGGTGTCGGGGGCGTGCGGGCGGCCGGCGTGGCCCGCGGCGGCGGGGCCGCGCCCTGGCGTCGTCGGCGGTCTGGCTCGCTCCGCGCGGGTTCGGCGGCGACGGGCTCGCCGCGGACTGAACGGCGCGCGGCGACGGAGTGGTGCGTGCCCGGAACGTGACAGGGCTGCCGGCTGCCGGGGCGAGTCCGCGCCGGCCGCGCGCGGGGTGTGTCGACTCATCCCGGTCATGTCGCAACGAGACGACACACCCGGCCGGGCCCGAGGCGGGTGTGTCGACTCATGACGGCCATGCCGAAACCAGTCGACACACCCACCCGAAGTGGCGCGCAGACGCTCACGGCCGGTCCCGGTCGGCCGGCAGGAGCGGCGCGCGGGCGCGGGGACCACAGCGAGCGCGGAGCGAGCCGCTCTGCCACCGCCTCGATGCGGCCGTCCAGACCGCACCACACCCCGCCGCCACCGAGCCCGCGCGGAGCGACGGCGTCGCGCGTCGCTCCGCCGTGGCCGGCCACCCGCCCGTTCCCCCGGCCGAGCGGCGGCCGCAGGTCATCCGTGGTCGCGTGCACGTCGCTGCGGCGAACTGCGGATCCCACCGGTCGCGGTCGCGCTTACCTTGGGGACCAGACAGAGACACCGCCCACCGGACCCCGACAGCCGGACCTACGCCAACCAAGCCGAGCCGCGAGAGCTCGGGCCTCGTGACGCCATCGGGTGGGAGTTCTCTTCGGAGGGAAAGGCGGGCCCGAGGGCCCGCCTTTCGCCGTCCCCGGAGGAGCAGCGGTCTCCGGTCAGTCCCAGTCGAGGATCCGCGGCAGCCGCCCGCGCTCGCGCAGCGTCCCGACGATCCCGAGCGGGAACGCCATGAGCACGAGGATGAGCAGCCCGCCGGTGACCGCGATGTTCGCCTCGCTGCTGCCGAGCTGCGACACGGCGACCTCGTTGAACGCGACGATGAGCACCGCGCCGATGACCGGCCCGGCGATCGTGCCGCGCCCGCCGATGATCGCCATGAGCACCATGTCGGCCGCGACCGCGAGCGTCAGGAACGCCTCGGGCCGCAGGTAGAACAGCGAGTAGCCCCACAGCGCGCCGACCACGCCGATGAAGAACCCGCTGATCGCGAACGCGGCGACCTTGTACATACGCGTGTTGATGCCGGCGACCTCGGCCTTGACCTCGTCCTCGGCGATCGCCCGCAGCCCGAGCCCGAACTTCGACTTCTTGATGCGGTACGACGCGACCACGACGAGCACCGCGCAGAGCAGCATCCCGTAGTAGAACGGGACCTTGACCAGCGAGCTCGAGCCGAAGTCGAGCATCGGCAGGCTGATGCCGTTCGAGCCGCCCAGCCAGCCCCACCGGTCGAAGAGGATCCGCGCGATGAGCATGAGCGCGATCGTCGAGATGATGAACGCCGGCCCGCGCGTCCTGAGCGTGATGAGCCCGATGCCCAGGCCGAGCGCGACGCAGATCAGGCCCGACAGCGGCGCGGTGATGAACGGCGAGATGCCGACGTGCACGAAGAACGCCGCCGACGCATAGGCGCCGACCGCGTAGAACACGTTGTGGCCGAGCGAGATGTACCCGGCGAAGCCGCCGAGGATGTTCCAGCTGCTGGCCATCGCGATCCACATGAACGCGATCGTCAGCATCTGCAGCCAGTACGAGTAGGTGACGAGCACCGGGTACAGCAGCGGCACGCACAGCAGCACGAGCAGGACGAGCGCGAGCACGAGCTTGCGCCGGTCACGGCCCTCGCGGGCCGCGGGCGCCGCGGCGGCGACCGGCCCGGCCGGCACGGCGGGCGCCTCGGTGACCTTCTCACTCATCGCCAGGGTCTCCCTGTGTCATGCCGGAAGCGGCTTGCCGAACAGGCCCTGCGGGCGAACCAGCAGGACGATGAACAGGGCCACGTAGAACGTCATCTGCGACCAGGTCGGGCCGAAGATGTCGGTGACGTACGCGGCGACGATCGCCAGCCCGATGCCGCCGACCAGCGCGCCTCCCATGCTCCCCAGGCCGCCGACGACGATGAGCGACAGCAGCAACGCGATCCACTGCCAGTGCGCGCCGGGGAAGAACGTGAACAGGTAGCTCAGCAGCGAGCCGGCCGCACCGGCCGTGCCGACGCCGATGCCGAACGCGATCGTCGAGACCCGGTCGACGTTGACGCCGACGATCTGCGCCGCCGAGCGGTTCTGCATCGTCGCCCGGATCGCGTAGCCGGTCTTCGTCAGGTACAGGAACGCCCACAGCAGGCCGAGCATCACGAGGCTGGCGGCGAACCCGTAGACCTGGCCCTGCGGGATGAAGATCGCGCCGAGGTCCCACGTCGCGGTGCCGTAGGAGACGTCCGAGCGGTGGTAGATGTTCGTGAAGCCGGCGCCGAGCAGCCCCTCGATGACGAGCGCGAGGCCGAAGCTCACGAGCACCGTCATCTCCCCGAACCGCGGGTTCTCGGTGATCGGCGCGAACAGCAGCCGGTAGGTCACGACGCCGATGACGAACAGCGCCGGGCCGGTGACGAGGATCGACACGAACGGGTCGACGCCCCAGCGGGAGAACATCTCGAACGAGATGTACGCGCCGATGACCATGAACCCCGCGTGGGCGAGGTTGATGATCCCCATGACGCCGTAGACCATCGTCAGGCCGGTCGCCATGACGGCGTAGACGCCGCCGAGCAGGATGCCGAGGATCGTGAGCTGGACGATCTGGCTCACAGGATCTTCTCCGTGTGCCGGGCGACGCTCTTGCCGAGGTAGAGCTCGCGGACGCTCGGGTTGGCGAGGATCGACTCCGACGGCCCGTCGAAGCCGTTGCGGCCGAGGTCGAGGACGTAGCCCCAGTCGGCGCAGCCGAGGCCTTCCTTGACGTTGTGCTCGACGAGCATCACGCTCATCCCGGTGTCGCGGAAGCGCTGGATGACCGCGAACACCTCCTGGACGACCTGCGGGGCGAGCCCCATCGTCGGCTCGTCGACGAGCAGCAGCCGCGGTCGCAGGATCCACGCGCGCGCGAGCGCGAGCATCTGCTGCTGGCCGCCGGACATCGTCCGCGCCCGTTGCGTGCGGCGCTCGGCGAGGATCGGGAACATCTCGAGCGCCTCGTCGATGCGACGCTGCAGCTCGCCCTTCGACGAGATGCTGTAGCCGGCCATCGCGAGGTTCTCGCGCACGGTCATGTCCGGGAACAGGCTCCGGTCCTGCGGCACGAAGCACACGCCGCGGCGCAGGATCTCGTCGGGCCGCAGCCCGTCGATCCGATCGCCGTCGAACCGGATCTCGCCGGAGCGCACCTTCACCAGGCCGGCGACCGCCTTGAGCGTCGTCGACTTGCCGGCCCCGTTCGGCCCGACGATGCAGGCGCTGCGCCCCTCGTCGATCCGGATCGTGACCCCGTTGAGGATGTCGGGCCCCGAGCCGTAGCCGGCCCGGACGTCGTCGATCTCCAGGAGCGCCATCAGGCCATCCCCAGGTAGGCGTCCAGCACCGCGTCGTCCTCCTGCACGACGGCGGGCACGTCCTGCATGAGCACCTGGCCGTGGGCCATCACCACGACCGAGTGGCTCAGGCTCATGATCAGGTCCATGTTGTGCTCGACGATCAGGAAGGTCACCCCCTGCTCGTTGAGCTCGACGATCCGCGCGGTGATGTCCTCGAGCAGGCGCGGGTTCACGCCGCCGGCGGGCTCGTCGAGCATGATCATCTTCGGCTCGGCCATGAGCGCGCCGGCGAGCTCGAGCAGCTTCTTCTGCCCGTAGGACAGCGTCTTCGCCGGCTGGTCGATCACGCGCGTGAGGCCGACGAAGTCGAGCAGCTCGCGCGCCCGCTCCTCCTCGTGGGCGAGCATGCCGCCGCCGATGAGGCTGCGCAGGCCGCGCGCGGGGGCCTGGACGACGACGTTCTCGAGCACGGTCATCTCGCCGAGCTCGCGCGTGACCTGGAACGTGCGCCCGATCCCCGCGCGCGTGATCTGGTGCGGCCGCTTGCCGACGAGCTCGACCCCGTCGAAGCGGATGCTGCCGGCCGACGGCCGCAGCAGCCCGGTGATCATGTTGAACGCCGTCGTCTTGCCCGCGCCGTTGGGGCCGATGAGCGCGGTGATGCTGCCGCGCGCGACCGAGAACGAGCAGTCGCGCACGGCCCGCACGCCGCCGAACTCGATGCTGAGGTTCTCGACCTCGAGTACCGGGTCCGCGATCGCCGGGCGGGCCGGCGCCGCGCTCGGAGGCTGTGCGGCGGTGGGCTTCACGAGCGCTTCGGCCCCACCGCGATCATGTCGAGCTCGACCCGCGCGCCGGGCGAGCTGAGGTTGTTGACGCACACCATCGTGCTGGCCGGGCGGTGGTCGCCGAAGTACTCGCGGTACACCTCGTGCATCGCGTCGGCCTCACGGATGTCCGTGAGGTACTTCGTGCACTTGACGACGTTGCGCCAGGTCAGCCCGCGCGCGTCGAGGACCATCTTCACGGACTCGAGCGCGCGGCGCGTCTGCTCGCGGATGTCGTCCGGGAGGACGTGCTCCTCGGGGACGTGCGGGTGCTGGTGGTACAGCGGCGAGGGGGTGCAGCCCGAGAGGAACAGGATGTTGTCCACCTCGGTCACCTCCATCGCCGGCGCGTACGGCATCTCCGCCGCGCGCGCCGGATCGGGATGGACCTCTTCGACGTTGGCCATGCCTCTCTCTTCCGTCGTGGTGCTCGTCAGGTCCGGCGCGTCAGCGCCAGTTCTCGATCGGCCACTGGATCTCGGCCTTGTCCGGGAACTCGTCGGTGGCCGGGTACACGTGCTTCAGCTCGCCGTCCTGCCACTGCAGGAGCAGCACGTCGCGGCCGGCGGTCAGGCCCTTGTCGTCGAAGTGGTACGGGCCCTGGATCGTCTTCACCGGGTCGTCCTCGGTGCGCTCGGCCAGCCAGTCGCGGAGCTTGGTGTTGTCGAGCGACTCGGTGTGGTGGACGGCGTTGGCCATGGCCTGGCAGACGGCGAACGCCTGCGCCATGTCCTCGTCCGGGTCCTGGCCGAACTTCTCCTTGAAGTCCGCGATGAAGTCCTGGTTGGTGTAGCTCTCGCCGTTGATCTCGCCCTCCCACTGGGCGGTCGGCGACCAGGTGCTCCACACGAGGATCCCGTCGGTGGCGTCACCGAGCGACTCGCGGAACTCGGGGTACGTGCCCTGGCTGAAGAAGGCGCCCTTCGGCTGGTACTTGACCGTGCGGAACGCCTTGACGAGCTCGACCTCGCCGGGCGGCACGGTCAGCGCGAACACGTAGTCGGCGCCGGTGCGCTTGATCTCGTTCGCGAGCGAGAGCCAGTTGTTGTAGTCGCCCGGGAACTGCTTCTTGTAGACGACCTTGATGCCGTGGCGCGCGAAGGCGCCCTCGCCGAAGTCGACCTTCTCGTCGAGGCCGGGCAGCTCGTGCTCGCCGCCGAGCAGGCCGCGCACGATGCTGTTGGGGAAGAAGTCGTCCTGGTAGACGAGCGCGACGGTCTTCGGGAAGTCCGACTCGTCGATCTTGCCCTCGTCGCGCAGCCGCGCGATCGCGTCGACCGGGGTCTCGCCGATGTGGTCGACGGGCTTGAGGGTGAAGCCGAAGTTGTACTTCAGCCCGCGCGAGTGCGACTGCAGCGCGCTGTCGGACGGCTCGGGGTAGACCATCTGGTTGCGCTCGGCGATCGCGCTGGCCGGGAACGAGAGCAGTGTCGAGAACGTGCCGAGCAGCAGGTCGACCTTGTCGACGGTGATCAGGCGCTCGGTCTGGCTGACGACGGTCTCGGTGTCCGAGCGGTTGTCGCTGACCTTGAGCGACACCTTGCCGCCGAGCAGGCCGCCGCGCTGGTTGATGACGTCGACGCAGAGCTCGTAGCCCTTCTTGTGGTTCGCGCCCGGGATCGAGAACGGCCCGGTCAGCGGGAGCGACGCGCCGATCGTGACCGGCTTGCCCGACTCGGACTCGGCCTTGTCCTCGGCGCCCGAGCACGCGGTGGCGACGAGCATCGCGGCGACGACGACAGCGGCCGTCGCACGACGCGACAACGCGGAAACACTCATTTCACCTCTCCCCATGTGATGCGACAGGCGCTGCCGCAAACGATTGCAGCGGGTTCTATCCACCCATGGGCCGCGTGTCAACCGTGACGCTACATTGGTTCGCTGAAGTTGACGCAGCTGGCCACCGTCGCGACGGTCGGCCGCCCCCGGAATCGGTCCGCGGCCCCATCCCGCGCGATGCGGCACGGAACCGGCTCCGCCGACACGCACCACTTTTCGCAAGGATTGACGACAGACGCCCGTGCCCCAGGAAGCCAGCCTCCCCGACGACGAGACCCGCGCCGAGATCCTCGGCCGCAGCCTGCGCGCCGTCCGCGAGCGGCGCGGCCTCGGGGTGCGCGAGCTCGCGCGCCGGATCGACGTGTCGGCAAGCCTCATCTCCCGCATCGAACGGGGCACGGTCATGCCGTCGGTGGGCACGCTGTTCGCGCTGTCCGAGGCGCTCGAGGTGCCGGTCGCCGAGATCCTCGGCGACGCCCACGCGCCGGGTGCGCAGGCGGGCGCCAACGGGGCGCCGCCCGGCGACAGCCACGGCGCGTCCTCCGGCCTGATCGCGCTCGAGCGCGGCGGCTCACAGGGGGTCCAGCGCTCGCTGGGGCGCGACACGCTCGACCTCGGCAACGGCGTGCACTGGGAGCGCCTGACCCCGGGCCCGGACCCGGTGCAGTTCACCTACAACGTCTACCGGCCGGGCGGCGCCTCCTCCCCGGACGGCTCGTTCCTGCGCCACTCCGGGCGTGAGTACGGCTACGTCATCAGCGGCCGGCTCGGCGTCACGCTCGCGTTCGAGACCTACTACCTGGAGGCCGGCGACTCGATCGCGTTCGACTCGTCGACGCCGCACCGGCTCTTCAACGACGGTGACGTCGACGTCGTGTCGATCTGGGTCGCGATCCCCTGGGGCGGCGGTCCGGGCCCGCTCATCCCCTGAGCGCGCTCGCGGCGGCGACACACCCCGGGTGTGTTGCTCCGAGAGGAACGAGCCGTTGCCCGCAGAGCACGAAGGTGCGGCGCCGGCCGCCTCCGAGTTTCCGCCTCACGGCCGGCCGGCGCCGCTCACCTTCCCTCCCACCGAGACGCACGCCGGGGGGCGAGCGCCGACGGGCCTCCCGGGTGCGCGAGGGCGCACCCGTCGGCGCCGGTCTCGTCGCTCGGTGGGTACGGCCCATCGTGCCCGGCCGGCCGCCGCCCGGCCATGCATCCTCGGATGTATCCGGCGGATCGCCCGCCGATAGCCTGATCGGCGTGCGGGTGATGCGCTGCTTCTCCTTCCTCGACCTGTCCGGGTTCACCGCCTACACGGAGACCCACGGTGACGAGGAGGCCGTCCGCGTGCTGTCCCAGCTCCGCACGGTGCTGCGCCGCCACGCCGAGTCGCACGGCGTGCGGGTCACGAAGTGGCTCGGCGATGGGGCGATGGTCGCGGGCACCGACACCCCCGCCGTCGTCGACTTCACGCTCGAGGTCGCCGAGTGGCACCTCGAGCACGAGACGCTCCCGCTCCGCGCCGGGGTCGCGGACGGCCCGGTGATCATGTTCGAAGGCGACGACTACGTCGGCGCGGCGGTGAACCTCGCCGCGCGGCTGGGCCAGATCGCCGCGCCCGGCCAGGTGCTCATCAGCGGCGAGATCGGCGCCCGCCTGTGGACGCGCCACCCCGCCCGGGCGATGCCGCCGGTACCCGTGCCGGGCTTCACCTCCCCGGTCCCGGTGTCCGAGCTCCTGCTCGGGAACGGCGCCGACCCCGCCGCCCCCTGACACCGCGACCGGCGTGACAGGATGGGGTGCCATGAGCGCCTATGCGGTCGTCAACCCCGCCACGGGGGAGACCCTCAAGACCTACGACACGATCACGGACGACGCCCTGAAGGCGGCGATCGCCCGCGCCCACGACGTCCACCCCGCCTGGGGCCGGGACAAGACCGTCGAGGAGCGCGCGCAGATCATCGCCCGCGTGGGCGAGCTGCACACCGAGCGCCGCGACGAGCTCGCGGAGATCATCGTCCGCGAGATGGGCAAGCCGATCGAGCAGGCGCGCGGCGAGGTCGAGTTCAGCGCCGCGATCTACCAGTACTACGCCGACAACGGCCCGCAGCTCATGGCCGACGAGCCGATCGAGCTGCTCGAGGGCGACGGCGAGGCGTTCATCCGCCGCACGTCGGTCGGGCTCCTGCTCGGGATCATGCCCTGGAACTACCCCTATTACCAGGTGGCGCGGTTCGCGGGCCCGAACCTCGTGATCGGCAACACGATCCTGCTCAAGCACGCGCCGCAGTGCCCCGAGTCGGCCGAGGCGATGGAGCGGATCTTCCACGACGCCGGGGTCCCCGAGGACGCGTACATCAACATCTACGCGACGAACGAGCAGATCGAGTGGGTCATCGCCGACCCGCGCGTGCAGGGCGTGTCGCTGACCGGCTCGGGCCGCGCCGGCGCCGCCGTCGCCGAGATCGCCGGCCGGCACCTGAAGAAGGTCGTGCTCGAGCTCGGCGGCTCGGACCCGTTCATCGTCCTCGACGTCGACGACCTCGACGCGGTCGTCGAGCAGGCCGTCAACGCCCGGCTGGAGAACACCGGTCAAGCGTGCAACGCGGGCAAGCGCTTCATCGTGCTCGAGGACCGCTACGACGAGTTCGTCGAGAAGTTCGCGAAGGCGCTGACCGCGGTCGAGCCGCGCGACCCGAGCTCGCCCGACGCGACGATCGGCCCGCTGTCCTCGAAGACCGCCGCCGACCGCCTCGAGGGGCAGGTCAAGACCGCGCTCGACCACGGCGCCAAGCTCGTCGCCGGCGGCGGCCGCGAGGGCAACTTCTTCAAGACCGCCGTCCTGACCGACGTCACGCCCGACAACCCGGCGTACACCGAGGAGTTCTTCGGGCCGGTCGCGCAGGTCTACAAGGCCGCCTCCGAGGAGGAGGCGATCCGCCTGGCCAACGACACCCCGTACGGCCTGGGCTCGTACGTGTTCACGAAGGACAAGGACCAGGCGCTGCGCGTGGCCGACCGGATCGAGGCCGGCATGGTGTTCATCAACGCGGTCGGCGCCGAGGGCGTCGAGCTGCCGTTCGGCGGCGTGAAGGCGTCCGGCTTCGGCCGCGAGCTCGGCCGCTTCGGCGCCGACGAGTTCGTCAACAAGAAGATGATCCGCGTGGCCGGCTGACCCTGCGGCGCGTCGTGCGCGCCGGCGCCCCGCCCGGCGCGCGCGGCCGCCCCCTCCGCCCCCGATGGTGCTCGCCGACATCATCAGCGTCGACCCGTTCGGCCGCCGGCTCGAGCCGGGGCCGGGAGCGAGCTTCGTCGTGCTCGTCTCGTTCCTGATCTCCTACCTGGCGATCCGCACGAGCGCCCGGCTGACCCGCAGCGTCTCGTGGTGGCCGGGCGGCGTCGAGACCGAGGGCGGCGTGCACCTGCACCACCTCGTGTGAGGCATCGTGCTGCTGCTCGTCTGCGGGTTCCTCGCGTTCGCCGCGCCGCTCGAGGCGCCGTGGTGGCACCTCGTCGCGATCGGGTTCGGCGTCGGGGCGGGGTTCACGCTCGACGAGTTCGCCCTCTGGGTCCACCTGCAGGACGTCTACTGGAGCGAGGAGGGCCGCCTGTCGTTCGACGCGGTCCTGTGCAGCTGCGTGTTCGCGGCGCTCGTCGTCATCGGGACCGAGCCGTTCGGGCTCGACGAGCCGTCCTCGGTCCTCGGGACCGCCGCCGCGGTCGTGCTGGTCCTGACGCTGTCGGGCATCGCGTTCGCCAAGGGGCGCGTCGTGCTCGGCGTCGCCGGGCTGTTCGTCCCGCTCGTCGCGCTCGTCGGCGCGGTCCGTCTCGCCCACCCGAAGTCGCCGTGGGCGGGATGGCGCTACGACGACGACAAGCGCGCGCGGGCCGAGGCGCGGTTCGGTCCCGACCGGCCGATGAGCCGGCTGCGGCGCGGCCTGGGCGACGCGATCGCGGGCGCGCCGTCACCGCCCGACGACCGGGCCTGAGCAAGATCTGACACGGCATTCGGAGCTCGTCGGAGACGGTGCTACCGTCGCGAATCGCCCGCCTGAGCGCCGCCGCCGGCGACCGCGGGCGGGCGAGCGGTTCATCCAGCGACCGACAAGGAGTCACGCCATGATCCTGCGAGTCGACCGCCTTCAGATCGAGCTTCCGATGCCGACGGATCCCGATCCCGGCGCCGCCGCCCATGTGCAGGAGCTGCTCGGCGGGCGCTTCGGCGAGATGTCGACGCTGATGAACTACACGTACCAGTCGTTCAACTTCCGCGGCCGCGAGAAGGTCAAGCCGTTCTACGACCTGATCGCGAACATCGCCGCCGAGGAGTACGGGCACATCGAGCTGGTGTCGGCCGTCATCAACGGCCTGCTCACCGGCGCCGGCGGCGAGAACGGCAAGCGCGCCTCCGACGACGCCCGCGAGGCCCCGCTGAAGGCGCTCAAGGACGCGCCCGGCATCCGCCACCACTGGATCAACTCGGGTCTCGGCGCGCTGCCGGTGAACTCGCTCGGCCAGGGGTGGAACGGCGAGTACGTCTTCAACTCGGGCGACCTCGTGCTCGACCTGCTCCACAACTTCTTCCTGGAGAACGGGGCGCGGATGGCGAAGATCCGCGTGTACGAGACGACCGACCACCCGATCGCCCGCCAGATGCTCGGCTACCTGTTCGTCCGCGGCGGCGTCCACGCGCTCGCCTACGCCAAGGCGCTCGAGGAGCTCACCGGCGTGGACGTCAAGAAGATGCTGCCGATCCCGAAGATCCCCGACGCGGACTTCAAGGAGGCCAAGCCGTTCGTCGAGCGCGGGCTGCACGCGCGTCTGTACCGATTCAGCCCCGACGACTTCAAGGACATCCGCGCGGTGTGGCAGGGCGAGCACCCGATCGACGGCACGCCGCTCGAGGTCGTCGACGGGCTGCCCGACCACGCGGCGGACGGGCCGTACCCGGCGCCGGAGGACCCGGCCGTGTTCGCCCCCGGGATCGACCCGGGCGAGCTGGCGGAGATCGCGCAGCGGCTCATGTCGCGCATGTGAGCGCGGCGGCCGCCCGCGCCGGCGGGGCCGGGAAGGCACCCCTGGCCTAAAGCGATCTATTGATTATAAGATCCGGCGCCATGCACCTGACGATCATCGGCGCCGGGCTCGGGGGCATGGCCGCCGCGATCACCGCGGCCGAGGCGGGACTGGACGTCACGCTGGTCGAGAAGGGGCCGCGGTTCGGGGGCGCGGCGGCCTACTCCGGCGGTCAGGTGTGGGTCGGCGGCAACCACGTCGCCGCCCGCGAAGGGCTGGACGACGGGATCGAGCCGACGCTCCGGTACGTCCGCGCCGCGGCCGCGCGCGACGAGACGACGGTCGACCCGCACCTCGCCCGCCAGTGGCTCGAGGCGGCCGCGGAGGCGGCGCGCTGGCTTGAGCAGCAGGGCGTCATCCGCTGGGAGATCGTCCCGGACTACCCGGACTACTACTACCCCGACCTGCCGGGCTCGCGGGCGGCCGGGCGCTACCTGACCGGGGCGCCGTTCGACGGCACGCGTCTCGGCGCCTACCGGCCGCTCCTGAGCGTCAGCCCGCACTTCCCGGTCGGCATCACCTACCGCGAGATGTTCTCGTGGGGCGGCATGTCGAGCCGCACGAGGTTCGACTGGAAGCTCCTGGCCGAGCGCCGCAAGGCGGACGTCCTGACCTTCGGCACCGGCATCGCCGCGGCGTTCCTGCTCGGGGTCGTCGAGCGCGGCGTGCGCCTGCTCCGCAGCCACCGCGCCACCGAGCTCGTCACCGAGCACGGGCGCGTGATCGCCGTGCGCTGCGAGGGCCCGGACGGCCTCGTCGAGCTCCCCGGCCCGGTGATCCTCGCGACGGGCGCGCACGACTGGTCGCCCGGGCTCACCCGCGAGTTCACCGGGATCCCGCCCGAGGACGGCGGCAGCGTCACGCCGGACTGGATCGCCGGCGACGGGATCATGCTCGCGCGGCAGGCCGGCGCGGCGATCGCGGCGCTCCCGGCGTGGGCCGCCCCGGTGCTCCCCGGCTACCGGCTCGCGGAGCCCGCGTTCCCGGGTGACACCGGCTACCGCGCCTGCTTCGAGCACTGCCTGCCCCACACGTTCCTCGTCAACCGCGCCGGCGAGCGCTTCTGCGACGACTCGTTCCACACGCGGATCGTCGCCGCCGCGCTCGAGCGGGACGCTGCCGGCCGGCCGCGGAACCTGCCGATCTTCATGGTCTGGGACCGGCGCCACCACGAGCGCTACGGGCTCGGCGCGACGATGCCGGGCAAGCCGTACCCGGAGGGCCTCGTCGTGCGGGCCGGCACGCTCCGCGGCCTCGCCGAGCGGCTCGGCATCGACCCCGCCGGCCTCGAGCGCACCGCCGCGACCTTCAACGAGCACGCCGAGCACGGCGAGGACCCGGTGTTCGGGCGCGGGTCGAACCTGTCGGTCCGCCGCTTCCGCGGCGACGCGTCGCACGCGCCGAACCCGTGCGTCGGCCCGGTGTCCGAGGCGCCGTTCTACGGCATGCGCATCCGCCTGCTCGGCACCGGCATCGCGGCGGCGGGCATCCGCGCCGGCGCGTCCGGGCGCGTCCTGCGCGCGGACGGCTCGGCGATCGAGGGGCTGTACGCGATCGGCGAGTGCTCGGCGCGCGCGGCGGCCGGGGTGGGCTACAACAGCGGCTACTCGCTGAGCCGCGCGATGGCGTTCGGCTTCCTCGCCGCGCGCGACGCCGCGGGGATCGCCGTCCCGGCCTGAGCCGCGGGCGACCGGGACGGCGCGCTCCCGCGCCCGCGCCCCGGGGCGGGCGCGGCAGCGCGGAGAGCCGGCCCGTCGCGGCTACCGGTCCCTGCCGAGCAGCAGCACGTTGTGGTACTGGGCGCCCGACCCCGCGCCCGCCGACAGCGCGACCTCGACCCCCGGCACTTGGCGGTCGCCCGCCTCGCCGCGGAGCTGGCGCACCGCCTCGATGATCTTCAGCGTCGGCGCGCCCCAGCCGATGTGGCTGAACGACATGACGCCGCCGTCCGTGCAGGTGGGCAGCCCGCCGTCCAGGCCGATCCCGCGCTCGCGCGCGAAGTCGGCGCCCTCGCCGACCTCGCAGAAGCCCAGCGCCTCGTACTGGCGCAGGACCTCGGCGGAGTTCACGTCGTAGAACTGGACGATGTCGACGTCCTCCGGCCCGATCCCGGCCATCGCGTACGCGCGCCGCGCGGCCTTCGCGCCGACCGTCCAGACCTCCTCGTAGCGCGCCGGGTCGACGTACTGCTGGCGCATCCACTCCGCCCCGCCGCCGAGCACGACGACCGGCGGCCGCGGGCAGTCGCGCGCCCGCTCGAGCGTCGTGACGACGAGCGCGGCCGCGCCCTCGTTGGCGAGGCAGAGCTCCAGGCGCGTGAACGGGTCGACGATCGGCGGCGCGTCGAGGATGTCCTGCGCCGTGTACGGGCCGCGGCCGTACATGACCGCCTCCGGGTTCGCGTGCCCGATGTTGCGGATCGTCGCCGCGACCTCGGCCATCGCCTCGCGCGCGTGCGGGTAGTGGTGCAGGTACCGCTGGGCGACGAGCGCGAACTGCACGGACGTGAACGAGCCGAACGGCTCGACGAACTCGTTCGCCGGCCGCGTGTACGACGCGACCTTCCCCTGCTCGGCGGCCATCACGCCGGCCTGCCCGCCCGTGATGAGCACGGTGTGGCACAGGCCGGCCGAGATCGCCGCGGCGGCGTCGAGGACGGCGGGCACGCCCTGCGGGTAGGTGTCGCCGATCCAGCTGACGTGGATGCCGAGCATCCCCGCCCAGTCGGCCGAGCCCGGATGGAAGACGGTCCCGCCCGGGCCCGGCCAGCGCGCCGCGATCCCGTCGACGTCGCGGACGGTCATGCCGGCGTCCCGGAGCGCGAGCTTCGCCGCCTCGAGGCTCACCGACAGCGAGGTGCGGTCGTCGAGCCGGCGCGCCTGCCGGGTCATGCCGACCCCCGCGATGGCGACGCCGGCCAGCGGGCTGCGGTGCGTGCTCGTCACCGCCGCGATGCGCCGGAGAGGATGCTGTCGCGCAGCTCGCGCTTGGCGATCTTGCCGACGGCGTTCTTCGGCAGGACGTCGCGCAGCTCGACGCGACCGGGGACCTTGATCGTCGGCAGGCCCTGGTCCTTGCACCAGGTGCGCAGCTCCTCGGGGTCGACCCGCGCGTCCTCCTTCAGCGCGACGAACGCGGTGATCGACTCGCCCCACTCCTCGTCCGGGATGCCGACGACCGCGGCCTCGAGCACCGCCGGGTGGCGGTAGAGCGTGTTCTCGATCTCGCTTGGGACGATGTTGAAGCCGCCGCGGATGATGAGGTCCTTCTTGCGGTCGACGATGTAGATGTAGCCCTCCTCGTCGCGCTCGGCGATGTCGCCGGAGTGCATCCACCCGTCGATGAGGGCCTCGGCCGTGCGCTCCGGATCGCGGAAGTAGCCCTTCATCGTGTGCGGGCTGCCGAACACGACCTCGCCGCGCTCGCCCGGGGCGACGTCGCGCATGTCGTCGTCGACGACGCGCACGTCCATCGCCAGGCCGGGCCGGCCGGCCGAGCGGAGCAGGTGCTTGGCGCCCTGCATCGCGCGCACGTGGTCCTCCTTGCGCAGCATCGTGCCGATCGAGGCGACCTCGGCCATCCCGTACAGCTGGGTGAAGATCGGGCCGAACCGCTGGAGGAGCTCGTCGACGCGCTCGGGCGGGATGGGCGCGGCGCCGTACCCGATCGTCTGCATCGTCGGGATGTCGTCCTTCACCAGGCCCGCCTCGAGGACCCGGAACAGGAGGGTCGGCACCAGGTACGTGTGGGTCGCGCGCCGGCGCCGGACCTCCTCGGCGAACCTCACCGCGTCGAAGCCGCGGTTGTCCGAGAACCCGGTCGCGCCGCCGACGAGCAGGAGCGGCAGGAGCGTGATCTGGACGCTCGAGTTGTGCGGCAGCGCCATGAGCCACCGCGAGGTCGAGTCCAGCTCGTACTCGATCGAGGCGACGGTCGCGTGCTGCAGGACCGCGTTGTTGTCGAAGAGCACGCCCTTCGGCCTGCCGGTCGTCCCGCTCGTGTAGACGATGCAGAAGTCGTCCTCGGGCCGGACCTCGTGGACGCTCGCAGGCAGCGCGTCGGACGCGCCGGCCATGAGCGCCTCGTAGCCGTCCGTGCCCTCGTCGTCGATCGACAGGACGGGGATGCCGCGCGGGCCGGCGAGCTCCTGCGCGAGCTCGAGGTGCTCCGAGCCCGTGATGACCAGGCGCGGCTCGGCGTTGTCGAAGATCGACTCGTACTCCTCGCGGCCGAGGCGGAAGTTCAGGCCGCAGTAGATCGCGCCGGCCTTCGCGCAGGCGCCGAGGACCTCGAGCACCTCGAGGCGGTTGGGGACCAGGAGGGCGACCCGGTCGCCCTTCGCGACCCCGTAGCTCCCGGTGATGACGTGCGCGAGGCGGTTCGTCCGCCGGTCGAGCTCGCGGAACGTGAGCCGGCGGTCGCCTTCGAAGACGGCGACGTTGCCGGGCCAGCGGTCCGCGCTGCGGCTGATCGCGATGCCGATGTTCATCGGGGTGACCTCCTAGGCGACGGGACGGAACGCGGGCAGCGTGAGCTCGGCGTCCACGTCGATCCAGCAGACCTCGACCGGCGTCCCGATGGGCGTCGGGGCGGTCGGGGCGTCGACGATGTTGGCGAGCATCGACCACCCTTCCTCCAGGTCGACGATCGCGACCTGGTAGGGGGTGTCGAGGCCGGGAAAGGGCGCGCGATGCACGACGGTCGCGCTGTAGACGGTGCCCCGGCCCGAGCTGGGCGCGTACGCCCAGTCCTCCGACAGGCACGACGGGCACGCGACCTGGGGCGTGAAGAAGCTCGTCCCGCACGCGCGGCAGCGCGGCCGGACGAGCTCGTGGCGTCGCGCCGCGGCCCAGAACTCCTCGGTGAGCCAGGACGGCTCGGGGCGTGGCCTGGTCGGTGCCGCCGCCGTCACTCCTCGCCCCCGACGAGCAGCAGGTGCGCCGCCTCCTTGACGGTCATCCCGACGCGGACGCCGCGCGCCTCCGCCGGCTCGTTGCAGGCGCTGATGCGCCCCTCGTGGTAGCCGCGGAACGCGTCGCCGATCGGGGCGGTGTTGCCGTCGATGCAGGCGCCAGCGAGCCCGGCCTCGGCCGTCCGCTTCAGGCCGGTGATGCCCGATCTGTTCTTCGACATCCCGCCGTCGTGGCAGATGAAGCCCCACGGGTTGGCCTCGAGCAGGAAGCTCGCGCCGCTGCGGCCGGTGTGGCCGGCGGTGACGAGGACGCTGCGGCCCTCGTCCTCGGGATAGGCCCAGACGATCGAGTCGGTCACGACGACGCGGCGGCCGCTCGGGTGCTCCTCGACGATCTCGCGGCGGATCTTGTTGCCGACCTCGGTGTCGTCGGGGTCGACGTCACGCATGAGCCGCGCGGCCTCGCGGACCGGCATGCCGACCTGCACGCCGCAGCGCTCGGCCGGGTAGTTGAGGTGCGAGACGACGCCGTGCTCGTAGAGGTCCCGGCCGTTGCCCATCTCCGCGGTCATGCCGTCGGCGGTCGCGGCCGGGATGCCGAGCGCCTCCAGGTACCACAGGCCGGCGATCCCGGCGCCGTCCTTGCCCACGCAGGCGTCGTGCCCGACGACGCCGCGCGGCCGGTGGACCGCGATCATCCGCGCCGGCAGCACGCCGATGTACGACGCCGGCACGACGACGTCCTTGCCGGTGTTGCGCTCGTCGACCCAGCGGGCCGAGTCCATGATCACGATCGCGCGGCCGTCGCGTTCCTCGACGACGGTCTGCGGATGCTCGTCCTCGCGTTCGAGCAGGGTCTTGCCCTGCCGCACTCCGTCTGCCACTAGCGCCTCTCCTCGGTCTCGGGGTCGCCGGCGAGCAGCGCGCGCGCGGCGTCGCGGGCACGCTGGCCGACCTTCACGCCGCGGCGCGCGGCGTGCGCGTTGACGGCGCTGATGACGCCGTCGAAGTACGTGCTGTGCCCGTCGCCCATGCGCGCGGTGCGCGCGTCGACGGTCGCGCCGGCCAGCCCGTCGGCCTCGACGATGAAGAGCCCCGCGATGCCCGAGTCGTCCTTGCCGCGGCCTCCGTCGGAGCAGATGAACCCCCACGGCGCGACCTTCCGCAGGTAGGGGACCGCGCTGCGCCCGGTGTGCCCGGCGGTGCAGAGCACGTTCCGGCCGCGGTCCTCGGGCAGGCCGAACGCGATCGAGTCGGTGCACACGATCTGCCGCCCGTCCGGCCCGGTCTCCATGACCTCGCGGTTGGTGACCTCGGACGGCTCGGCCGGCGCGGGGTCGGTCGCGAGCAGGCGCTGCGCGGCCTCGCGGACCGGCATCCCGGCCCGCGCGCCGCAGCGCTCGGCGACCGCGTTGACGCGGCTGACCACCGCCGTCTCGTACATGTCGACGCCGTCGCCGAGGCGCACCGTCGCGATGTCGGCCGTGGCGGCGGGGATGTCGAGCGCCTCCAGGTACCAGAGCCCGGCGATGCCGGCCCCCTCGGGCCCGACGGCGCAGTCGACGCCGATCGCGCCGCGCGGCCGGTGCCGGCCGACGAACCGGGCCGGCAGGACGCCGCTGTAGGACGCGTTGACAACGACGTCGCGGTCCCGGTTCTCGGCCCGCGTGTCGTAGGCGGAGTCGACGGCGACGATCCGGCCGCGGTCGGACTCGAAGACGACGGTCTGCTCTCCTGGCGTGCTCATTGGTCCACCTGGTCCCAGCGGAGGGGGGCGTCGAGGATCGATGGGTAGTAGCGCTCGAGGTAGGTCGCGAAGTCACCGATGTGGACCGCCATGGCGGCGGAGGCGCGCGCGGAGTCGCGGTCGCGCAGCGCGGCGTAGATCCGCTGGTGCTCGGCGCAGATCGACCGGCGCACGTCGAGCGGGTAGTCGACGCCGAGCGGGGTCCCGTCGATGATCCAGTTCAGCGACGAGATGACGAGCGAGAAGACCTGGTTGCCGGACGACCGGGCGATGATCTCGTGGAACTGCTCGTTCTCGTGCAGGAAGTGGTCGAGGTCGTCGATGTTCTCGCGCATCGCCCGCACGGAGTCGTGGAGCCGCTCGACCTCGTCGTCGCCGATCCGGGCCGCCGCGCGCGCGGCGAGCGGCGGCTCGAGGGTCAGGCGCGCCTCGAGCACCGCGCGGAACGGCGCGTGCTCGAGCTGCAGGAGCATCGCGAGGATCATCGCCAGGTGGCGCGACGCGGGCGCCCCGACGACCGGCCCCCCGCCCGGGCCGGTGCGGATCTCGATGACGCCGTGCATCTCGAGGAAGCGCAGCGCCTCGCGCAGCGTCCCCCGCGCGACGCCGTAGCGCTCGAGCATCTCGCGCTCGGGGAGCAGCGGGGTGCCGACGGGCAGGCCGTCGTCGGCGATCTCGCCGACCATGCGCTGGGCCAGCAGCATCGCCGTCTTCTTCGGCTTGGCCAGCGGGCGGCCCGGCGAGCCGCCGTTCCCGGAGGCGATGCTCACGCCGACACCGCCGCGCGGGCGAGCTCCGCGGCCTTCTCGCGCAGCTCGACCTTGCGGATCTTGCCCGACGGCGTCGTCGGGAGCGCGTCGACGACGGCGACGTACTCCGGCATCGCGAACGCCGGCAGGCGGCGCCGGCACCACTCGCGCACCTCGTCCTCGCCGATCCGCGCGCCGTCGGCGAGCACGACGAAGACGGCGACCTCGTCCTCGCCGGCCTCGCTGGCCGCGGGCGCGGCGACCGCCGCGCACTCGGCGATGTCCGGGTGGCCGAGGACGGCCTGCTCGACCTCGTAGGAGCTGATGTTCTCGCCGCGGCGGCGGATCGCGTCCTTGAGGCGGTCGACGAAGTAGTACCAGCCCTCCGCGTCGCGCTTGAGGCCGTCGCCGGTGTGCCACCAGAGGTTCCGCTGCGCCTCGGCGGTCTTCTCGGGCATGTTGAAGTAGCCCGAGGTCATGATCCACGGGATCTTCGACCGCACGACGAGCTCGCCGACCTCGCCGATCTCGACCTCGCGGTCGGTCTCGGGGTCGACGAGGCGCACCTCGAAGTACTCGTCGGCGAGCAGGCCGGCGGCGCCGGGCGGGCGCTCCTCGCCGTACGGCGACATGATCGGCATCGACGTCTCGGTGAGGCCGAAGACCTCGACGAACGCCTCGACGCCGAACCGCTTTCGGAAGCCGTCGAGGATGGAGGACGCGGTCGGGGCCGCGAAGATGCAGCGCAGGTCGTTGTCGGCGTCGTCGGGACGCTCGGGCTGCTTCCACGTCCAGTCCATCATCACGCCGACGAAGTTCGTGACGGTCGCGCGGCACTCGCGGATCTGGTCGATCCAGCGGCTGGCGCTGAACTTCTCGCGCAGGACGAAGCGGGCGCCGGCGATGAGGGCGGGGTACGCGGCGAGGAACTGCGCGTTGCCGTGGAAGAGCGGGCCGACGCACATGTACGTGTCCTCGTCGGTCAGCCGCGTCAGCGAGACGCACTGGTCGGCGAAGAACGTCATGTGGGCGTGGGACATCATCACGCCCTTCGAGAGGCCGGTCGTGCCCGACGTGAAGAAGACCGACGCCAGCTCGTGGGCGGCGACGGCGGGCAGCTCGCCCGGCTCGTGCGTGGTGAGCTCGTCCCACGGCCGGGCCTCCCAGCCGGTCTTGCGCAGCGCGGCGATCGCGGCATCGCGCTCCTCGCCCGCGCCGACGACGTAGAAGCGCTCGAGGCTCTCGTACGGTTCGCCGCCGTCGAGGAAGCGCTCGGCGAGGTCGGCGGTGACGACGGCGGCGCGCGGGCGCGTCGTGCGGACCTGGTGCTCGAGGAAGCTGCCGCTGTAGGCGGTGTTGATCGGAACCTCGACCATCCCGGCCAGCGCGGAGCCGAACCAGGAGAGGATGACCTGCGAGCAGTTCGGGGCCATGATCAGCAGCCGGTCCCCGGGCCGGGCGCCGTCGGCGAGCAGCCCCGTGCCGATCGCCTCCGCGGTGCGCAGCGTCTCGGCGTAGGTCATCCGCACCTCCTCGAACGGGACGTCGAGGTACACGCGGTCGCCGTGCGTGCGCGCGCGCTCGCGCAGGATCCACGGAAGGTTCCAGCGCTCCTGGTCGTCGAAGGTCGGACGCAGATCGCGGTACGTCCGCACAGCAGGAGCCGTGATCTCACCCATATATTCCTTATACCGGATCTACGGGCGGGCACCACCGGGTCTCCGGATCGCGTCGCGCCGGGCTTCCAGATTCCCATATATTCCTTATACTGCCCGCGCATGTCCTTCGAACTCGAGCGCGCCTACCTGGAGCTCCAGGACGAGGCACGGGAGGTGGCACGGGCGGTCGAGCCCCTCGCCGCCGAGGCCGACGCCATGAGCACGCTGCACCCCGGCGTCATGGATGCCCTCCGCAGCAGCCGTCTCTGGGAGATCCTCGTCCCCGCGGCGTACGGCGGCCGCCACGAGACGCTCGACCCGCTGGCGATCGCGGTCGTCCGCGAGGTGCTCATGGCCACCTCGTCGCACCTGGACTCGCTCTTCGCGCTCCAGGGCATCGGCAGCTACGCCATCACCGCCGGCGGCACCGACGCCCAGCGCGCCGAGTGGCTGCCGAAGGTCGCGACCGGCGAGGCGCTCGCCGCTCTCGGCCTCACCGAGCCCGAGGCCGGCTCGGACCTGAAGGACATCAAGACCGCGCTCACGCCCGACGGCGACGGGTTCCGCCTGAACGGCGCGAAGGCCTTCATCTCCAACGGCGGCGTCGCCGCGTTCTACTCGGTGCTCGCGCGCGACGGCGACGGCCACACGATGGTCATCGTCCCGGCCGGGGCGGACGGCCTGACCGTGACGCCGACGCCGGAGCTCATCGCCCCGCACATCCTCGGCGACCTGGCGTTCGAGAACGTCCGGGTCGAGCGCGACCAGGTGCTCGGCACCCCCGGCCGCGGCTTCGACCTCGTCCTCGCGACGCTGTCCGTCTTCCGCCTCTCCGTCGCCGGCGCCTCGCTCGGCCTCGCCCAGGCCGCTCTCGAGGAGGCCACGCGCCACGCCGGGACGCGCCGGCAGTTCGGCCGCCCGATGGCGCGGCTCGGCGCGATCGCCGAGATGCTCGCCGACTCGTGGGCCGAGCTCGAGGCCGCGCGCCTGCTGACCTACCGCGCCGGCGAGCTCGCGCGCGAGGACCCGGCCGCCGCGCTGCACCACAGCTCGATGGCGAAGCTCCTCGCCTCGGAGACCGCCGGGAAGATCGTCGACCGCGCCGTCCAGATCATGGGCCGGTGGGGTCTGATCCGCGACGCGAAGATCGAGCGGCTGTACCGCCAGGCCCGCCCGATGCGGATCTACGAGGGCGGCTCCCAGGTCCTCCGCCTGGGGATCGCGAAGGCGCTGGTCGAGGAGGTGCTCTGACATGGACTTCCGGCTCGAGGGCCGCGTGGCGATCGTCACCGGCGCCAGCCGCGGCCTCGGCCGCGCTGCGGCGCTCGCGCTCGTCGCCGAGGGCGCGAGGGTCCTCGGCGTCGCCCGGTCGGCCGACCAGCTCGCCTCGCTGAAGGAGGAGGCCGGCGACGCCGTCGAGGTCGCCCGCTGCGACATGCTCGACCTCGACCAGGTCGCCCGGCTCCCGCAGCAGGCGCTCGACGCGTTCGGGCGGCTCGACATCGTCGTCAACAACGCGGGCCTGGCCCCTGCCGGGAGGTTCACCGAGCAGGACGACGCCCTCTGGCAGCGGATCTTCACGGTGAACGTCTTCGCCCCGGTCGCCCTCTCGCGCGCCGCGGGAGAGCAGGTCTTCCTCGAGCAGGGCAGCGGCAAGATCGTCAACATCGCCTCGACGTCGGGCATCCTCGGCAAGCCGACGCTCGTCGCCTACTCGTCGAGCAAGGGCGCGATGCTCCAGATGACGAAGGCGCTCGCCGGCGAATGGGCCGCGCGCGGGGTCCAGGTCAACGCGATCGCACCCGGCGCCTACGAGACCGATGCGCAGGCCGCCGTCCTGAACGACCCCGAGATCCTGCGCCGCCGCCTGCGGAAGATCCCCGCCGGGCGGATGGGCAGCGTGGAGGAGATCGGGCCGCTGGTCTGCCTGCTCTCCTCGCCGCTGTCGGACTTCATCACCGGATCGGTGTTCGTCGCCGACGGCGGCGAGTCGTCGAAGCTCTGAGGAGGACCGGGTGGTCATCGACGGACACGTCCACGTCTGGCCCGACAAGATCGCCAAGCGGGCGCTCGCCACGCCGTCGGCGAAGATCAAGCGGTTCGGCGACGGGACCGTCGCCGACGCCCGCGCGACGATGCAGCGGGCCGGCGTCGACCACGCGATCTGCCTGGCGGTCGCCGACACCGCCGAGCGGCTCGACGCGGCGAACCGCTTCGCCGGCTCGCTCGAGGACCCGTTCATCGGCTTCGGGACGATCCACGCCGGGCGCTCGCCGGAGGAGAACCTGCGCAGCCTGCGCGAGCACGGGTGCCGCGGCGTGAAGGTCCACCCGCTGTTCCAGGGTTACGCGCTCGACGACCGGCGGCTGTGGGACGTCCTCGACGCGCTGCAGGGCGAGTTCGTGTGCGTCTTCCACGTCGGCCCCGAGCAGCCCGGCGAGCCGAACGTCCTCGCCACGCCGAAGATGATCGCCGACATCGCGCGGGCGTTCCCGAAGCTCGACATCGTCGCCGCGCACCTCGGTGGCTACCACGTGCCCGACGAGGCCCTCGAGCACGTCGTCGGGCTGCCCGTGTACCTCGACACATCCTGGCCGCCGAGCATCGGGTCGGTCGACCGCGCGCACGTGCGCACGGTCATCGAGCGGCACGGCCCCGACCGCATCGTGTTCGCGACGGACTGGCCGATGGCCGACCCGGCGCGGGAGATCGCGGCGATCGAGTCCCTCGGGCTCCCCGCCGCGGACACCGAGGCGATCCTCGGCGGCAACTTCGCCCGGCTCCTCGGGCTCTGACCACCGCGGCCGGCGCCCACGCGGCGCCGGCTACGGGTCGATCTGGTCCCAGCGCAGGGGCGCGTCGACCACCTGCGGGTAGTTGCGCTCCAGGTAGGTCGCGAAGTCGCCGATGTGGACGGCCATCGCCGCCGCCGCCCGGTCGGGGTCGCGCGCGGCGATCGCCTTGATGATCCGGCTGTGCTCCTTGCAGATCGCCTGCCGCGTCTTCGGCGGGTACTCGACCGACAGCGGCGTCGCGTCGGCGATCCAGTTCAGCGACGAGATGATGAGCGAGAAGACCGGGTTGCCGGCCGCCTCGGCGATCGTCGCGTGGAACCGCTCGTTCTCGGCGAGGAAGTGCTCGCTGTCCTCGATGTTCTCCCGCATCGCCTTCACCGACTCCTCGAGCGCCGCGAGCTGCTCGTCGGTGATCCGCGTGGCCGCCATCCGGGCGAGCGCCGGCTCCAGCACGTTGCGCGCCTCGAGCACCGAGCGGAACGAGGTGTGCGTGAGCTGCAGGAGCATCGCGATGATGCTCGCGAAGTGGCGCGACTTGGGCTGGGCGACGATCGGCCCCCCGCCCGGCCCGGTCTTGATCGTGATGACCCCCTGGATCTCCAGGAACCGCAGCGCCTCGCGCAGCGTCCCGCGCGCGACGCCGTACTCCTCGAGCATCTCCCGCTCGGGCGGCAGCGCGGTGCCGGGCTCGAGGTGGCGGTCGGCGATCTCGGAGACGATCCGCTGCGCGAGCAGCGTCGCGGTCTTGCGGGGTCGGTGGCTCGCCCGTCCACCCGATCGGTGCTGGGGCGACGTCGTTGACATCTTGGTTGGCCTTTCGAGCGGTCGACGGGCCCTGACAATAGTTCCATCGTCGCCCGACGGCACGGTCTCAGTCCTCCCGGCCGCGCGGCCGGCGGAACCGCGGCTTGCGCTTCTCCAGGAACGCGGAGGCCCCCTCGAGCATGTCCTCCGACCCGACGGCCTGGACGAGCATCCCGAGGCCGGAGAGGTAGCTCTCCTGGACCGCGTTCCACCACACGTTCGAGCTGATCTTCGCGATCTCCAGGTACCGCGGGCTGAGCTGCTCGATCTCCTCGGCCCAGCGGTACACGGCCGCCTCGAGCTCCTCGTCGGGGACGACCTCGTTGATCCAGCCGAGCTCGAGCGCCTGCCGCGCCGTGTAGCGGCGGCAGAGCATCGAGATCTCCTTCGCGCGCTTCTCGCCGACGTTCAGCGCGAGCATGTTCGTCCCGCCGAGGACGGGCGCGCTGCCGACACGCGGGCCGGTCTGGCCGAAGTACGCGCTCTCGGCCGCGATCGCGAAGTCGCAGGCGACGACGAGCTCGTTCCCGCCGCCCACCGCGGGACCGTTCACCGCCGCGATGACCGGGCGCGGGTGGCGGCGGATCTCGTCGAACAGCCGGAGCGAGCCGTAGAACATCCGGCGGATGTCGGCCTCCTCGGCGTTCGCGAGGTTCTTGAGGTACCCGCCGGCGCAGAAGGAGTCCTCGACGCCGGTGATCGCGATGACCGACGCGTCGTAGGAGTCGCGGAGCGCGGCGATGAGCCGCTCGGCCATCGGGCCGTCGTAGGCGTTGCGCCGCTCGGGCCGGTTGAGGCGCAGCCACGTCACGCCGTCCTGCCGCTCGACGAGAATGTCCTCTTCCATATATTGGTTATACTATACGCGGGAAGGCTTCTCCTCCGAACCGCCTCCCCTCCTCCCATCGCGACGCCCCGGCTGAAAGACGCCGGGGCGTCTGCGCCTCGGGCGTCAGGCGAGGATCTCGCGCCGGCGCGCGGCGATGCGCCACTCACCGCCGCGCCGCGCGAAGCGGTCCACGTAGCGGCAGTGGATGAGCGCGGTCCGCCCGTCCGGCCCGGCGTGCTGCGCCAGGCAGTACGACTCGACGTCGGCGACGTCGCCGCGGACGTCGGCGGTGACCGTCGTGATGTGGTGGACCATCGACACCAGCGGCGCGACCGCCGCCGCGAGCCATGCGAGGAAGTCGTCGACGCCTCCGCGGAACGTCCCGCGGTCCTCGCGTGCGTCCGGGTGGTAGCAGGAGCGCACGCGCTCCCAGTCACGGCGGTCGACGGCAGCGGCGTAGCGGTGGACCACCCGGGCGATGGCGGCCTCGTCGAGCAGCAGCTGGACGTCAGGATGCGTCATCGGCTCTCCTCTCCCCGTCGCCGGACCGCGGAGCGACCCGGCCTTGGCTCATATTTCTGATAATAGTTAGGTATGAGCCAGCTAGGCCGAGACACCGTCATCGTCGACGCGCTCCGCACGCCTGTGGGTCGCGGACATCCCGAGAAGGGCATGCTGCGGAACATCCACCCCGCAGACCTCCTCGGCCGGACCTACGAGGGCCTGTTGCAGCGCAGCGGCATCGACCCGGCGCTGGTCGACAACGTGGTGACCGGCTGCGTGTACCAGATCGCCGAGCAGTCGGCCGGCATCGCCCGCAGCGCGTGGCTGCAGAAGGGGCTGCCCGAGAGCACGGGCGCGACGACGCTGGACATCCGCTGCGGGTCGGGCCAGCAGGCGCTGCACTTCGCCGCGCTGCGGATCGCCGGCGGCGTCGACGACGTGTGCGTCGCCGCGGGTGTCGAGCACATGGGCCGGGTCGGCTTCCGCGTCAACGAGGAGGCGCAGAAGCAGTGGGGCCGCGGGTTCACGCCCGAGCTGCTCGAGCGCTACGCCCTCGTGCCCCAGGGCGAGGGCGCGGAGATGATCGCCGACCGGTGGGGCATCACCCGCGAGGAGATGGACGAGATCGCGCTCGCCTCCCACCGGCGCGCCCACCGCGCCACCGTCGAGGGGGCGTTCGCCCGCGAGGTCCTGCCGCTCGAGATCGACGGCGAGATCGTCACCGCCGACCAGGGGATCCGCCCCGACACGACGCTCGAGAAGCTCGCCGCGCTCGACCCGGTCTTCCGCGAGAACGGCCGCGTCACCGCGGGCAACTCCTCCCAGGTCTCCGACGGCGCCGCGGCGCTCCTGCTCATGTCGGCCGACAAGGCCGCCGAGCTCGGCCTGAAGGCGCGGGCGAAGGTCGTCGACCAGGTCACGCTCGGCGTCGACCCGGTGACGATGCTCACCGGCCCGATCCCGGCGACGGAGAAGATCCTCGAGCGCAACGACCTGAAGATCGGCGACCTCGACGTCATCGAGATCAACGAGGCGTTCGCGTCGGTCGTCCTGGCCTGGCAGCGCGAGACCGGCGCCGACCTCGAGCGCGTCAACCCGCGCGGCGGCGCGATCGCCCTCGGCCACCCGCTCGGCTCGACCGGCGCGCGCCTGCTCACGACGCTCCTCCACGAGCTGGAGGACCTCGACGGCGAGCTCGGCCTCGTGACGATGTGCTGCGGCGGCGGGCTCGGCACCGCCACGCTCATCCAGCGCCTCTGACGTCGTGCGCCGAGCGAGGACGCCCGAGGCGCCGCGCCCGTCCGCCGGCACGGAGCCGCACGGCCCGGCCCTGCGGGGCCGGGCCCGCCGCGGCCACCGGTCAGGCGGACCGCCGGCCGCCCCACACCGGCTCGTCGATCCGCGTGCCGGCCCGGAAGATCTCCTCGCGCGTCTCGTCGGTGAGCAGCCCCACCGAGACGATGTCCACCGACAGGCCGAGGTCCTCGGCCACCGCGCGCGCGACGGCCGACGCCTCGGCGGCCGCGTTCTCGTGGGAGCCGTCGCCGGGCACGTCGACGCGGTAGACCGACGGCCCGCCGTGCGGGCCCACCCGGACCGTCATGACGTGCTCGCGCTCGAGGAGGGCCTCGGCGATCTCCGCCGGCCCGGCCGCGTCCGTCTCGACGGGCGTGAAGACCGCGGTGACGCTCGCCACCAGGACGTCCGGCATGGCGCGCGACCCTACAGGTCCAGCACGAGCCGGGGCGTCCTGGACCGCGACACGCAGAGCATCATGACCCGGCCGGTCTCCCGCTCGGACGGCGTCAGCACCGAGTCGCGATGGTCGGGCACGCCCTCGAGGACGTCCGTCTCGCAGGTGCCGCAGGTGCCCTCCTCGCAGGACGACGCGACGTCGACCCCGGCGTCCAGGCACGCGTCGAGGATCGAGGTGCCCGGCGGCACCGTGAGGATGATCCCGGACCGCTGCAGGACGACCTCGAACTCCGCGTCCGGGCCGTCGGGCTCGACCGCGCGCGGCGTGAACCGCTCGACGCGGAGGCTGTCCGCCGGCCAGGCCGCGCAGCGCTCCTCGACGGCGGCGATGAGCGGCTCGGGGCCGCAGCAGTAGACGAGGGTGTCGTCGGCCGGCGTGCCGAGGACCGCGTCGAGATCGAGCAGCCCGTGCTCGTCCTCGGGGCGCAGCGCGACGGCCTCGCCGTAGGCGGCGAGCTCGTCCGCGAACGCCATCGTCGCGCGCCGGCGGCCGCCGTAGAGCAGCGACCACGACGCCGAGCGCGACTCGGCCTCGGCGATCATCGGCAACAGCGGCGTGATCCCGATGCCCCCGGCGATGAACAGGTACCGGGGCGCGTCGTCGAACCGGAAGTGGTTGCGCGGCCCGCGCACGCGCACCCGCTCGCCGGGGAGCAGGTGGTCGTGCACGTACGCCGAGCCGCCACGGCTCTCCGGCTCGCGCAGGACGCCGATCCGGTACGTCCCGCGGTCCGCCGGGTCGCCGCACAGCGAGTACTGCCGCACGTGCCCGGGCAGCAGCAGATCGATGTGGGCGCCCGGCGACCAGGCGGGCAGGTCGCCGCCGTGGGCGTCGCGGAGATCCAGCACGACGACGCCCTCGGCGGCCTGCTCGCGCCGGGCGACGACGCACTCGACCTCGTGCTCGGCGTCGAGCGCCGTCACCGCTACATCCAGAGGACGACGTGCCCGTCCTCGACCTCCACGCGGTACGAGCGCACCGCCATCGTGTCCGGGTGCGTGACCGACCGCCCGTCGGACAGCCGGAACTTGTACCCGTGCCACGGGCAGAAGACGACCCGGTTCTCGGGCTCGTCGCCGCTGTACTCGTACTCGTGCGGCGCCGTGGGCTTCATGTAGCCCTCCACGCGGCCGTGGCACAGCGGCGCGCCGTGGTGCGGGCACACGTTCCGCAGGGCCGAGAGCCGGCCTTCGTCGTTGAAGACCGCGATCGAGCGGCCCTTGACCTCGAAGGCCCGCGCCGTGCCCGGCGGCAGCTCGGCCACCGGGCAGAGCACGTGCTTGGTCTCCGGCCTAGAGGCGGTCGCCATAGAGCTTGCGCGGGTTGTCGTGGCAGATCTTGCGGCGCACGTCCTCCGGGATGCCGGCCAGCGCGCGCATCGGGTCGTCGAAGTCCCAGTGCGGATAGTCGGAGCTGTAGACGAGCGTCTCCTCGCCGTAGACCATGTCGATGAGGACCGGCAGGTGCTCCTTCTTGTGCGGCTCGACCATCGGCTGGGTGGTGAAGCGCACGTTGCGGCGGATGTACTCGCTCGGGTCCTTCTTGAGCCACGGCACCTCGTCGCCGAGGCCCTTGCGGTCGCGGTCGAGCTTCCACATGATCTCCGCCGCCCAGGCCCAGCCGCCCTCCGCGATGACGTACTTCAGCTCGGGGAAGCGCTCGAACACGCCGTGGCAGACGAGGCTCAGCAGGTTCGACTGGTGGATCTGGCCGAGCGCCGTGTGCCACTCGATGTAGTACGTCGGCGTGCCCGCCATCCGCGGCGCCCGCGCGAACACGTTCTCCGTGCCGCTCGGGTGCGTGATGACCGGCAGCGAGTACTTCTGCGCCGCCTCGTAGATCGGGTAGTAGTGGCGCTCGCCGTGGAGGATGTCGTGGAGCGGCAGGAAGATCCCCACGATGCCGTCGCGGCCCTGCATCCGCTCGATCTCCTTCACGGCCCGCTCGACGTGCTGTGGCGGGACGACGAGGGCGCCGCGGTAGCGCTTGTCCTCCTGGAGCCACCGCTCACACATCCACTCGTTGTAGGCCGACGCGACGGTCGCGGACACCTCCGGGTCCGGGAACGCGCCGATGCCGAACAGGTGGCCGGCGATCAGGACGCCGATATCGATGCCGTGCCCGTCGAACAGGTGCTCGGCGGTGAACCTCGGGTCGGTCGCCGGCGCCTTGCCGTCGACGATCGCGTCGTCGCGATACGCACCGGCGGTGTTGATGTAGAGGTAGTCCAGCGGCAGCACGTAGGCCGCGGCCGCGTAGCGGCCCGCCCACTCCTTGCCACCGCCGATGCCGAGGCGCTTGCGCCACGTGTCCGACATGTAGTCGTACAGGTCGCGCAGCCCGTTCTGGAAGTTCGGGTGCACGTCGCTGTCGATAATGCCGGTGGTGGTGGGCGCGGACGTCGCGGCGGGCGCCGCAAGAGTGCTCATCGCCTCTCCCCCTTCTCGTCGTACTCGTAGAACCCGGCTCCCGTCTTGCGCCCCAGGCGGCCGGCAGCCACCATGTTGCGCAGGCCGACGGTGGGACGGAAGCGATCTCCGTGGGCCTCGGCCAGGCCCTCGACGGCGTGGACGAACGTGTCCAGCCCGTTCATGTCCCCGAGCTCGAGGGGACCCATCGGGAAGTTGAAGCCGAGCTTGAGCGCGGTGTCGATGTCCTCGGCGGTCGCCACGCCCTCCTCGAGCATCCGGATGCACTCGAGGCGCAGGATCGCGTAGGCCCGGCTCGTGATGAAGCCGGGGCTGTCCTTGCGGCAGACGACGACCGTCTTGCCGAGGTGCTCGCCGAACTCGCGCGCGCGCTCCAGGACCTCGGGCCTGGTCTGGAGGCCGGCCACGAGCTCGCAGAGCCGCATCATCACGGGCGGGTTGAAGAAGTGGGTGCCGCACAGCCGCCACGCGCTGTCGCCCAGCGCGGAGGCGATCCGCGTGATCGACAGCTGCGAGGTGTTCGTGCCGAAGAGGGCGTCCTCGGGCGCATGCTCGAGGACCTCGCGCCAGACCTGCTGCTTGAGGTCGAGGATCTCCGGCACGGCCTCGATGACGACGTCGGCGCCCGCCACCGCCTCGGCGAGGTCGGTGGTCCCGGTCACCCGCGCGCGGGCGGCGGCGGACTGCTCGGCGGTGAGCCTGCCCGCCTTCACGAACCGGGCCAGGCTCTTGTCGATCGCGGCGAACCCGCGCTCGAGCGCCTCGTCGGAGATGTCGCGCAGGACCGCGTCGTCGCCGGCCATCGCGGCGAGCTGCGCGATGCCGTTGCCCATGATCCCGGCGCCGAGGACGCAGACCTTCATCAGCCGTCCCTCCGCTCGCCGTCGCCGCGCAGGCCGAGCTCGATCTCGGCGATCAGCGCGCGGTGCAGGTCGTTGGAGCCCTCCACGATCTGGAGGACCTTCGCGTCGCGGTACATCCGCCCGACGCGGTACTCGGGCGACACGCCGGCGGCGCCGTGGATCTGGACGGCGTCGGTGGCGGCCCGCTGCGCGACGTCGCTGGCGTACATCTTCGCCATCGACGTCAGCTGGCGGGCGCGCCTGCCGGCCTGGAGCGCGGCGGCGCACTCGTGCACGAGCAGCCGCGCGGTCCGCACGCCGACCGCCATGTCGGTGATCTTCGACTGTACGATCTGGAAGTTGGCGATCTCCTTGCCGAACGCGATGCGCTCGCGCGCGTACGCGATCGAGTCCTCGAGGCAGGCCTGGGCGACGCCGACCGCGCGGGCGGCCACGCCGAGGCGGCCGCGCTCGACGGCGGTCATCGCGACCTTGAAGCCGCCGCCCTCCTCGCCGAGCAGCGACTCGGCCGGGAGGCGCATGTCCTCGAAGACGACCTCGCCGGTGCAGATCGGCCGGAACCCCAGCTTGTTCTTGAACGGGATGAGCTTCAGGCCCGGGGTGTCGCGCGGCACGATGAACGCGCTCACGCCGCGGTGGCGGAGCGACCGGTCGAAGGTCGCGAACGTCACGAAGAACTCCGCGACATCGAGGTTGGAGATCCAGGCCTTCGAGCCGTTCAGGACGAACTCGTCGCCCTCGCGACGGTAGGTCGTGGTCATCCCGGCGACGTCGCTGCCCGAGCCGGGCTCGGTGACCGCGGCGCCGCCGAAGATGCGGCCCTGGGCCAGCGGCCTGAGCCAGCGCTCGATCTGCTCGGGCGTGCCGAAGCGCTCGATGCTCGCGCCGACGAGCCCGGACGGCATCGACACGAACGTGCCGAGGATCTGACAGGTCTTCGAGACCTCCTCGATGAGCTCGACGAACGTGCGGTAGTCGAGCCCCATCCCGCCCATCTCGGTCGGGACGACGCCGCCGAAGAATCCGAGCTCCCCCATCCGGTCGAGCAGCTCGCGGGGGATCTGTTCGGCGGCGTCGTACTCGGCGACGCGAGGCGCGATCTCGCGCGCGGCGAACTCGGCCGCCATCTCGACGATGGCTCGTCGCTCGGCCGCGAGGTCCAGGTCAGTCGTCATGTGGCGTCGTCAGAAGGTGGGTCGAAGGGCGAAAGAGGTCGAGCCTCGGCACCACGGCACCGAGGCTCATAATGATGATCATAGATCAACCGGATGTCAACCCTTCACACCCCTCACTCCTTCATGCGCTCCGGCAGCCACGTGCACAGCTCCGGGAACGCGATGAGGATCGCCACGACGACGAGCTCGCAGAGGATGAACGGGATGACGCCACGGAAGGCCTCCTCGACCTTCAGGTCGTCGACGACGCCGGCGACGAGGTACGCGTTCAGGCCGAACGGCGGCGTCAGGAGCCCGACCTCGACCATCTTCACCGCGATGATCCCGAACCACAGGCCGCTGTAGCCCAGCTCGGTGATGACCGGGTAGGCCAGTGGGATCGTGAGCAGGAGGATCGACACGCCGTCGAGCAACGCGCCGAGCGCGAGCAGGATGAAGATGAAGAACAGGACGATCACCAGCGGGGGGACGTCCAGGCCGAGGACCCAGTCGGTGAGCTGGATCGGGATCCGCGCGCTGACGAGGAACAGGGTGAAGATCCCACCGCCGATGAGCAGCGCGAAGATCATGCTCGTCACCGACGAGGTCTCCTTCAGCGCGGAGACGAACGACCTCGCCAGGCCCGTCTGCGTGCGGCCCGCGCGGAGCAGCAGCACGATGAGCGCCACGAGCGCGCCGATCGCGCCGGCCTCGGTCTCCGTGAACTGGCCGGTGTAGATGCCGCCGAGGACGATCACGAAGATCACCGTGATGTAGGCGGCCGACTCGTACTCGCGCGCGAGACTGCGCTTGCCGGCCGGCTCGGGGAGCGGCTCCGGCAGGGCCTCGGCGGCCGGCGCCTCGGCACGGGCCTCGGCCCTCGCCGCCCTGCCCGGCCCGCCCGCGACGATGCCGACGGCGGCCGGGTTCGCCCGCTCGCGCTCGGGCCCGTTCTTGCCGAAGACGACGAGCATCATGATCGTCCCCGCGTAGGCGATCGCGGTGAGGAGGCCGGGGATGATCGCCGCGAAGAGCAGCTGCCCGATCGACTCGGTCGTCAGGATGCCGTAGATGACGAGGACGACGCTCGGGGGGATGAGGATGCCGAGCGTGCCCGATGCGGCCACGATGCCGGCGGCGAGGCGCAGCCGGTAGCCGTGCTTGCGCATCTCGGCGACGCACAGGCGGCCGAGCGTCGCGACCGACGCGGCGCTCGAGCCCGTCACCGCCGCGAAGCCGGCGGCCGACATGACCGTCGCGATGCCCAGGCCGCCGGGGATCCGCCGCGTGATGCGGTTGGCGAGGCTGAACAGGTCGGTCAACACGCCGGCGTTGGCGACCAGGACGCCCATGAGGATGAACATGGGCACCACGACCAGCGCGTAGTTCGACGTGGCCTGGTAGGCGGCCGACGCGACCGTGCCCGACGTCTGCTCCCAGCCGTTGTTCAGCACGAGGCCGGTGATGCCGGCCGCCGCGAGGCCGAGGGCCACGGGCATCTGCGCGGCGAGCATCGCGACGAACACCGCCATCGCGATGACGAGGATCAGCCAGACGCTCATCGCCGCTCCTCCGGCCGGCCCGCGCCGGCGCCGTCATCGGCGATCCCCGCTCCCGCGATCCCGCGGAGCCGGGGCAGGTCGTCGGCCAGGCGCATCGCCAGGGCCGCCGCGAAGAGCACGAACCCGAGCGGCACGAGCGAGCGCGCCTGCCAGGTCGGGATGCTCTCGAACCCCGCCGTGGTGTCGTTCATCTCGTAGGCGTCGATGGCGCGGTCGGCCGAGAGCCAGGCCATCCACGCCAGCAGCACGATGCAGAAGGCGTAGCCGACGACCCGCACGCCGGCGGCGACCCGCGGGCGCAGGCGGTCGGTCACGAGGGTGGTGCGCACGTGCGCGCCCGAGATCTCCCCCTGCCCCATGCCGAGCGCCACGGCGCCGAGCAGGATCAGCGGCGAGACCTCGACCACGCCGGCGATCGACTGGTCCGTGAACGCCCGGCGGACCACGTCGGCCACCGTGAGGAGCATGAGGACCAGGAGGCCGAGGGCGGCCAGCGCGCCGCACGCGCCGGCCGCCCTGTCGATCACGTTCCGGACGGTCTCCATGACCTGCCTCGGAGTCCGGCTAGGAGCCGAGCTCCTCCATGCACCGGTGCATGCCGAGCGTGTAGTCCGGGTAGTTCGCCTCCTCGGCCTTCACGGTCTCGAGCCACACCTTGCGGAACTCCTCGGCCTGCTGGCCGCCGGCCTCCTTCACCCAGGCCGGGACGAGCTCCTTCTCGGAGAGGTCGCGGAGCTTCTGGACCTCCGCCTCGGGCAGGACGCTGATCTTCGCGCCCTCCTTCTTGATCACCTCGCAGGTGGCGTCCTCGGCCTGCGCGTCGACCTCGGCGAGCTTCGCCGGGATCTCGGCGCTGACCTCACGGATGACCTGCTGCTGACGCTCGGAGAGCTTCTCCCACGTGCGCTTGCTCATCGACAGCGCGTTGGCCGTGGTCATGCCCATGCCGAGATCGACGTAGTTCTTGACGATCTCCGGGAACTTCAGGGCACCGACGAACGCGAACGGGATGCCGTTGAAGCCGTTGATCAGGCCGCGCTCGACAGCCCCGTAGATGTCCGCCGGGCCGAGGTTGAACAGGTTCGCCCCGACCTTCTTGAGCAGCTGGCTCTGGCGGTCGATGCCGCGGAGCTTCGTGCCCTTGAGGTCGGCGACGGTCTTGATCTCCTTCTTCGTGCCGACGGCGCTCGGCGACGCGATGTTGAACGCGAGCGGGATCGCGCCCTTGGACTCGTACTCGTTCCTCAGCGCCTCGTTCTCCTGGGCGAGCTTCGCGATCGCCGCGGCGCCGGCCGGGACGTTGTTGCTCGCGAAGGGCAGCTCGGTGACGGTCGTCAGCGGGAACTTGCCCGGGTACATCGGGGGCGTGATCTGCGCGACGTCGACGCGGCCGTCGTTGAGGCCGTCGACCATCTCCTCACCCTTCAGGAGGGTGCCGTCCCAGAACCGGTCCGGGAACGTGACCGTGCCGTCGGTGCGCTTCTCGACCTCGTCCATCCACCAGGTCCAGAGCTGGCCGAAGGTGGTCTTCTCGCCGAGGAAGTACGCGAACTTGAGCTCGTGCTTGGTCTCCTCGGCCGCAGCACCGGCGCTCGAGCTCGACTCCTCCGAGTCGTCACCGCCGCAGGCGACGGCGAACATCGCGACGATCGCCAGCACGCACGCGACGAGCAGGCCGGTGCGCCGGCGAAAGGGATGGGACTGCATGGTGAACCTCACGAATCGGTTGGGACAGCTGGGTGCTGGCCGGGGTGATGTCTCCTCGTGTGATCCGCGTCACTCCGGCGGTCCAATTGTCATCATGAATATCCTCGCGCGTCAAGGGGTCCCGCGAAAATTTCCTCGGGGACCCGCGACGCCGTCCCAGCGGACCGCCGAGCCGCCTCGGCTCAGGACGGTATGGGGTGCCTCGAGCCTCCGCGAACCCAGTCGCGGCCGAGCTCTGGGAGAGACGGACAACCCAGGAGCGCGAGCGTCGCCCGCAGCTCGGACGTGAGGATCTCGACGGCGCGCGCGGCGCCCGCGCGGCCGCCCGCTCCGAGGCCGAGGACGACGGGACGCCCGACGAGCACGGCGCGCGCGCCGAGCGCCAGCGCCTTGACGATGTCGGGCCCGCGGCGGATTCCGCCGTCCATGAGGACCTCCGCCCGGTCCCCGACCGCGTCGGCGATCTCGGGCAGCACGCTGATCGTCGACGGCGCGTGGTCGAGCTGCCGGCCGCCGTGGTTGGAGACCACGATCGCGTCCGCGCCGCGCTCGACGGCCCGTATCGCGTCCTCGGCGCCGAGCACGCCCTTGACGACGAGCGGCCCGGACCACGCCGAGCGCAGCCAGTCGAGCTCCTTCCAGGTCGCGGCCGGGTCGAACTGCCTGCCGATGTACGCGGCGATGTCGACCGAGTCCCCGCCGCCCCCGGGCATCGTCGACGCGACGCTCGCGGCGGTGACGCGCGGCCGGCGCAGGAAGTCCGCCGTCCAGCGCGGGCGGGTGATCCCGTCGTACACCGACCGCAGGGTGATGCGCGGCGGGATCCCGAAGCGGTTGCGCCGGTCGCGGTCACGTGTGGCCGCGACCGGGACGTCGACCGTCACGACGAGCGCCTCGTACCCCGATTCACGCGCGCGCGCGAGGAGATCCTCGACGAGACCGCGATCGCGCCACAGGTAGCTCTGGAACCAGAGCGGGCCGGGCGCGGCCCGCGCGACCTCCTCGATCGAGTACGAGCCCATCGCGGCGAGCGTGTAGATCGACCCGGCGCCGTTCAGCGCCCGGGCGAGGCCCACCTCGCCGTCGTGGTGCACGAGGCCGCAGAGGCCGGTCGGCGCGCCGATCACCGGGGTCGCGATGCGGCGCCCGAGCACCTCGGCCGACGTGTCGACCGCCGACACGTCGACGAGGACGCGCGGAGCGAGCTCGATCGCCTGCAGGTCGGCGATGTTGCGCCGCGCCGTGACCTCGTCGCCCGCCGCCCCGTCGACGAAGTCGAAGATGACCTTCGGCAGGGCGCGCCGCGCGGCGTCGCGCAGCTCGGCGATCGAGCCCGCGGCAGCGACGCGCCGCCTGGCCGCGCTGCCGGGGCGCGCCCGCGCGGGCAGGCCGCGCAGCCCCTCGCCGACCTGCGCGCGCAGGAGGCGGACGACGTCTGACACGGAGGTGACCCTAGGCGGCGAGCGGGACGACGACCTCGCCGTTGTGGGCCCGCTTCGCCTTGCGGCGGATGAGGTCCCACGTGAGCTCGAGGTAGTTCGCCTTGGCCAGGAGCTTCTGGATCGCCCGGCCGTGCTCGTCGGGCATCGGCGGCGCGTCGGTGCCGGCGAGCATGACGTCCAGGCGGCAGGCGTAGTCGAACGTGACGTGCAGCGCGGCCGCCTCGCCCAGGTCCTTGCCGATCGTGATCGCGCCGTGCCACGGGATCACGATCGCGATGTCGTTCTCGCGCAGGGCCGGCGCGATCGACTCGATCTCATCGTCCGGGGCGACCGCCACGCGGTCGTGGAAGTAGGTCGCGAGGTTGTGGAACGTCCGCGGCGGGCGCGCGAAGGCCGACTGCGCGGTGACCCAGTAGCCGTGCGTGTGCACCACGGCACCGGCCTCCGGGCGGAGCCGGTAGATGCCCGGGTGGAACCCGATGCCGGGGCTGACCGGCCGGCCGGCCTCGACGACGTTCCCGTCGAAGTCGAGGAGGACGATGTCCTCCAGCGTCATCTCCTCGAAGGTGCGGTCCAGGACGTTGGTCCAGTACTGCTCCTTCCCCGGGACACGGACGCTCACGTGGCCGCCGATGCCGGGACCGAGGCCGTAGGCCGCGAGCCCGTGGCAGGCCTCGAGGACCTGAGCGCGGAGATCGTCCGAAGCCGTCATGCAGGAACTCCCTCAGAATCGCTGACATTCATGATGCTAATTATCGCCCTGGGGTTGTCAAGACTCCGGGGCCAGCCGCCCGCGGCACGCCGGGATCATCGCCGCGACGGCGCCGCCGACGGCGGCGACCACGGCGCCGAGGAGGAACGCCTGCACGTAGCCCGCGTCCGGGGGCGCCCCGGTGCCGCCCAGCGTCGCGGCGGCGAGGACGGCGACGCTCGCCTGCGACCCGACGGCCGACCCGATCCCGCGCACCATCGCGTTGAACGCGACCGCCTCGGCGACGCGCGACTGCGCGATCCCCGCGCTCACGATCGCCGGCATGGCCGGGAACGCGCAGCCCAGTCCGGCGCACGAGACGAGGCTGAAGGCGATCACCGTCCCGACGCTGTCGTGGCTCAGGGCCAGGAGCGCGAGCCCGACGCCCGCGAGCCCGGTCCCCGCCGCCAGCAGCATGTGGTCGCCGACCCGCGCCCCCAGGCGTGAGGACACCGGACCGACGAGGAGCATGAGAACCGCCCCGGGGACGAGCACGAGGCCCGCGCCGGTCGCTCCCAGCCCCAGCCCCGCGCCCGACGCCGGGTCCTGCTGGGCGAGCTGCGGGACGAGCACGAAGAGCCCGAACATGCTCGCGCCCTGGAAGGCGGTCGCGACGTTCCCGAGCATCACCGGGCGGGGGACCAGCTCGGCGACGTCGATCATCGGTACCCGCGCGCGCCGCTCCACGACCACCCATGCGACCAGCAGCGCCACCCCGGCAAGGGCGACGGCGAGCGTCCGGTCGTCGAGCCAGCCCCAGCGGTTGCCCTGCGAGACGGCGACGAGCGGCAGCGTGGTGCCGGCGACGATGAGCGCGCCGCCGAGCACGTCGACGCGCCGCTCGGCGGGCGGCGCGTCGTGCGGCACGGTGAGCGCGACACCGGCGGAGGCGATCGTGCTGAGCACGAGGGCGCCCCAGAACAGCGTGTCGATGCCGAGGTGCTCGACCGCCAGGCCGCCGACGAGGAACCCCGCGGCGGTGCCGAGCGCGACGGTCACCGACAGCAGCGCGAGCGCGGACCGGCGCCGGGCGGCGGGCGCGGCGGTCCCGACGACCGCGAAGCCGATGCTGAACACCCCGCCCACCATCCCCTGCAGGACACGGCCGGCGATCACGCCGGCGGCCCCGTCCGAGAGCAGGCAGAGCAGCGAGCCGGTCGCGTAGAGGCCGAGCAGGACGAGCAGCATCCGCCGGCGCCCGAAGCCGACGCTCAGCCGGCCGCTGATCGGCGTGCCGACCGAGGCGACGATGAAGTACGCCGTCAGGACCCACGCCGTGGTCTCGAGCGAGGTGCCGAGCGTGGCGCTCAGCGCCGGGACGGCCGGGATCAGCGCCGACTGCGAGATGGACGGGATGAAGACGACGATCGTCATCGCCGCCATCAGCCGGCCGAAGCCGCCGTCGCGGCCGCCGGTGCGCCTCGACCCGAGCACGGCTATTCGTTATAACCCTTCTCATGAAGATGTACGAGGCGATCGGCGAGCGGATCGCCGCGGAAGGGGTCCGGTCGTTCTTCGGGCTGATGGGCGACGGGAACCTCAAGCTCATCCCCCACCTCGTCCACGAGCGCGGCGTGAGCTTCTACGGCGCGCGCCACGAGGCCGGCGCGGTCGCGATGGCCGACGGGTACGCGCGCGCGAGCGGCGAGGTCGGCGTGTGCACGTTCACCCAGGGCCCCGGCCTCACGAACGCGATCACCGCGCTCGTCACCGCCCGCCGCGGCCGGACGCCGCTCGTCGCGATCTCGGGCGACACCCCGACGGTCGTGCAGGGCCTGCCGCAGGACATCGAGCAGCGGCCGTTCTGGGAGGCCGCCGACGTCCCGGTCCAGGACGTGCGGCCCGGCAGCGTCGCGGCGGACGTCGCCGCGGCCTTCCACCGGGCACGCACCGAACGGCGCCCGATCGCCCTCAACCTCCCCACCGACCTGCAGGAGACCGAGTGCCCGCCCGGCACCGGCGTCCCGGCGTTCCCCCCGCCTCCCACGCCGCCGATCGACGAGGACGCGCTGGAGCGCGCCGCCGAGGCGCTCACGAACGCCCAGCGCCCGGTGGTCATCGGCGGCCGGGGCGCGCTCGAGGCGGGCGTCCGCGACGACCTCGTCGCGCTCGCCGACCACGCCGGCGCGCTCCTCGCCACCACGCTGCCGGTCAACGCCTGGTTCAGCGGGCACCCGTACGACGTCGGGATCGCCGGCGGCTTCGCGAACGAGACCGGCCGCGCGCTCCTGGGCGAGGCGGACGTCGTCGTCGCGTTCGGCGCCGGGCTGAACCACTTCACCTCGCGCGGCGGCACGCTGTTCGCCCAGGACGCGACGATCATCCAGGTCGACGTCGACCCGACGCGCTTCGGGCGCTACATCCGCTGCGATATCGGCGTCACCGGCGACGCCGGCGAGGTCGCCCGCGCGCTGCGCGAGCGCGTGAGCGCCGGCACCCGCTTCCGCACCCCGGAGACCGACGCGCGGATCGCGGCGGGGGTCGAGCCGCCACCCGACGAGAGCGACGAGGACGGCATGGACCCCCGCACGCTCTCGCGGAGGATCGCCGAGCTCGTCACGACCGACCGCACGCTCGTCATCGACGGCGGTCACTTCATGGGCTTCCCGTCGATGGACATCCCGGTCGGCGACCCGTCCCGGTACGTCTTCACGCTCGACTTCGGCTCGATCGGCCTCGGCCTCGGCGCCGCGGTCGGCGCCGCCGTCGCGCATCCGGACCGGCTGACGATCGCCGCCGTCGGCGACGGCGGGCTCATGCTCAGCCTCGGCGAGCTCGACAGCGCCGTCCGCTACCGGCTCCCGATCCTCGTCCTCGTCTACAACGACAACGCCTACGGGGCGGAGATGCACTTCCTCCGCATGTCGGGCATCGACGACAGCGAGTCGCGGTTCGTCAACCCGCCGCTGGACCAGGTCGCGCGCGCGATGGGCGCCGACGGCTACGCCGTCCGCGGCCCGGAGGATCTCGACGCGCTCGCCCCGACGCTTCGCGACATCGACGGGCCGGTGCTGCTCGACTGCCGCGTCACCGAGCGCGTCCGCGCCGTCTGGCTCGAGGAGGCCTTCCAGCGTGGCACCCACTGAGGACGCCCCGCAGGGCGCCGTCCGCGTCGAGCGGACCGGCGCCGTCGCGGTCATCACGATCGACAACCCCGCCCAGCGCAACGCGCTCTCGGACCCGGTGCTCGGCGAGCTCGTCGCCCGCGTCGAGGAGGCGGACGCCGACGAGACGGTGCGCGCGATCGTCATCGCCGGCTCGGACAAGGTCTTCGCCGCCGGAGCCGACGTGCGCGCGCTGCTCGAGCGCACCGCGATCGAGGCGTTCGACGGCGACCGCCCGCAGCTGTGGGCGCGCCTGCGCCGCGTCCGCACGCCCGTCGTCGCGGCCGTGTCGGGGTTCTGCCTCGGCGGCGGCTGCGAGCTGGCGATGATGGCCGACGTCGTCGTCGCCTCCCGGCGCAGCCGCTTCGGGCTTCCCGAGACGCAGCTCGGTCTCATCCCGGGCGCGGGCGGGACGCAGATGCTCCCCCGCGCGATCGGCAAGGCGAAGGCCGCCGACATGATCCTCACCGGCCGCCTCATGGACGCCGAGGAGGCAGAGCGCGCCGGCCTGGTCTCGCGCGTGACCGGCGAGGACGCGTGGCGCGCCACCGCGATCGAGGTCGCCGAGCAGATCGCGTCGCGCCCCGCCGTCGCCCAGCGGCTCGCCAAGAGCGCGCTCCAGGCCGCGTTCGAGAGCTCGCTGCAGGCCGGCATCGAGGCCGAGCGCCGCGCGTTCGGGATCGCGTTCGGCTCCGAGGACGCGCGCGAGGGGCTGCGCGCGTTCGTCGAGAAGCGCGACCCGGAGTGGCAGCACCGCTGACCGCGGGCGCCTGACGTCCACGGACGTCAGGCGCCGCGACGCGGTCAGGAGGCGGTCGGGAACTCCATGCCCCCGCCCTGCGCGGGGTCGTGCTGCTGCTCGGGCCAGCGCACGGTGATCGCCTTCGCGCGCGTGTAGAAGCGGATGCCCTCCGGCCCGTGGATGTGGTGGTCGCCGAACAGCGAGTCCTTCCACCCGCCGAACGAGTAGAACGCCATCGGCACCGGGATCGGCACGTTCACGCCGATCATGCCGACCTCGACCTTCCGCTGGAACGTCCGCGCCGCCCGGCCGGAGTTCGTGAAGATCGCCGCGCCGTTGGCGAAGCTGTTGTCGTTGATGAGGCCGATCGCCTCGTCGAGCGTCCCGACGCGGACGACCCCGAGGACCGGCCCGAAGATCTCGTCCCGGTAGATCTCCATGTCGGGCTTGACGTGGTCGAACAGGGTCGGCCCGACGAAGAAGCCGTCGCCCTCGACGTCGATCTCGCGGCCGTCGACGACCGGCTCGGCGCCGGCCTGCTCGCCCTTGGCGATGTACGAGCAGATCCGGTCGCGCGCCTCGGGCGTGACGACCGGGCCCATCTCGGACTCGGGGTCCAGGCCGGGGCCGACGCGGATCTCGCGCGCCCGCTGCTCGAGCCGCTCGACGAGCGGGTCGGCGACGTCGCCGACCGCGACCGCGACCGAGATCGCCATGCAGCGCTGGCCGGCCGAGCCGTACCCGGCCGCGGTCAGCTGGGCGGCGGCGAAGTCTAGGTCGGCGTCGGGCAGGACGACGGCGTGGTTCTTCGCGCCGCCGAGCGCCTGCACGCGCTTGCCGTGCTGCGTGGCGGTCTCGTACACGTACCGCGCGACGGGGGTCGAGCCGACGAACGAGACCGCGTCGACGTCCGGGTGGGCGAGCAGCGCGTCGACCGCGACCTTGTCGCCGTGGACGACGTTGAAGACGCCCTCGGGCAGCCCGGCCTCCTCGTACAGCTCGGCGACGAGGTTCGACGCCGACGGGTCGCGCTCGGACGGCTTGAGCACGAACGTGTTGCCGGTGGCGATCGCCATCGGGTGCATCCACATCGGGACCATCACCGGGAAGTTGAACGGGGTGATGCCCGCGCAGACGCCGAGCGGCTGGCGGAACGCGAGCGCGTCAACGCCGCCGGAGACCTGGTCGGAGTACTCGCCCTTGAGCAGCTGCGGCAGCCCGCACGCGAACTCGACGACCTCCAGGCCGCGGATGATCTCGCCCTTGGCGTCCTCGACGACCTTGCCGTGCTCGGACGCGATGATCCGGGCCAGGTCGTCGATGTGCCGGTCGACGAGCTCGCGGAAGCGGAACATGATCCGCGCGCGCCGCGTCAGCGACACCTCCGCCCACGACTCGGACGCGCGCTTGGCGGCCTGGACCGCCGCGTCGACGTCCTCGGGCGACGCGAGCCCCACCTGCGCCTGCCGGCGTCCGGTCGCCGGGTCCCACACCGGCGAGGTGCGGCCGGACGTCGCGGGCACGGCGCGGCCCGCGATGCGGTGGTCGATCGTCTTCAGCGTGGTCGCGCTCATCGGGTTGCCTCCACCTGTCGGCCGGGCGCCAGGTACGGGCGCTGGGCCTGCTTGTGCTGTTCGTACTCGGCGCGCGCGGCGCGGGTGCTCTCCAGCTCGGCGACCTCGGCGACCGGCACGTCCCACCATGCCTCCGAGGAGGGCGCCGGGACGAGCGGGTCGGTCTCGATCTGGATGAGCGTCGTGTGCTCGGAGGCCGCGGCCGCGCGCAGCGCGTCCTCCAGCTCGGCGATCGTCTCGACGCGCTCGACCCGGGCGCCGAGCGACGCGGCGTTCGCGGCGAGGTCGACCGGCAGCACGTCGCCGTCGAACGTCCCGGTCTCCGGGTCGCGGTAGCGGTAGCGGGTGCCGAAGCGCTGCGAGCCGACCGACTCCGACAGCGAGCCGATCGACGCGAACCCGTGGTTCTGCACGAGCACGATCGTCAGCTTCAGCCCCTCCTGGACCGCGGTCGCGATCTCCTGGGCCATCATGAGGTACGAGCCGTCGCCGACCATGACGAACACCTCGCGGTCGGGGTCGGCGAGCTTGATGCCGAGCCCGCCGGCGATCTCGTAACCCATGCACGAGTAGCCGTACTCGACGTGGTAGCCCTTCGGGTCGCGGGTGCGCCAGAGCTTGTGCAGGTCGCCCGGCATCGAGCCGGCGGCGCAGACGACGACGTCGCGCGGGCCGCTGACCCGGTTGACGGCGCCGATGACCTCGCTCTGCGCGGGCTTGGGCCCGTGCCCGAGCGTGTACGCGTGCTCGACCGTCTCGTCCCACGCCCGCGCGAGCTCACGCGCGCGCCCGGTGTGCTCGGCCGGGGCGGCCCACCCCTCGAGCGCCTCGGCGAGCGCCTCCAGGCCGCGCCGGGCGTCGGCGACGAGCGGGATCGCCGCCTGCTTGAACGCGTCGACCGGGGCGACGTTGAGGTTCACGAACCGGACGTCCGGCTCGGCGAACAGGCTTCGCGACGCGGTCGTGAAGTCGCTCCACCGCGTGCCGACGCCGAGCACGACGTCGGCCTCGCGGGCCAGCGCGTTCGCGGCGGTCGTGCCGGTCGCGCCGATCGCGCCGACCGCGCACGGGTGGTCGTACGGCATCGAGCCCTTGCCGGCCTGGGTCTCGGCGACCGGGATGCCGGTCTGCTCGGCGAAGGCGCGCAGCGCGTCGGTCGCCTCGGAGTAGATCGTCCCGCCGCCCGCGACGATGAGCGGCCGGCGCGCCTCGCGCAGCGCGGCGACCGCCTCGGCGAGCGCCTCCTCCTCGGGCGCCGGGCGGCGGATGCGCCAGACGCGGCGGGCGAACAGCTCGTCGGGCCAGTCGTACGCCTCCGCCTGGACGTCCTGCGGCAGCGACAGCGTCACCGCGCCGGTGTCGGCCGGGTCGGTCAGCACCCGCATCGCCGCCATGAGGCTCGCGGGCAGCTGCTCGGGCCGGTTGATCCGGTCGAAGAACCGCGACACCGGCCGGAACGCGTCGTTGACCGAGACGTCGAGCGACTGCGGGTCCTCGAGCTCCTGCAGCACCGGCGAGGCGACGCGGGTGGCGAACAGGTCCCCGGGCAGCAGCAGGACGGGGATGCGGTTGATCGTCGCGAGCGCCGCGCCGGTGACCATGTTCGTCGCGCCCGGCCCGATCGAGGACGTGCAGGCGAGCGTCGACAGCCGGTTGCGGTGCCGCGCGTAGCCGACCGCGGTGTGGACCATGGCCTGCTCGTTGCGGGCCAGGTAGTACGGCATCTCGTCGCCGCCCGCCAGATGCGCCTCGAGCAGCGCCTGGCCGACGCCGGCGACGTTGCCGTGGCCGAAGATGCCGAAGCAGCCGGCGACGAGCCGCTGCTCGACGCCGTCGCGCTCGGTGTACTGCGCGGCGAGGAAGCGGACGAGCGCCTGTGCGACCGTGAGTCTCATACGTGCCTCCTGGCCGAGGTGAGCGGAAGCCGCGCGTCGAGCTCCTGGTCCTCCCAGGTCGCGCGGATCCAGGCGTGGGCCGGGTCGTCGGTGAAGCGCCACGCGCGCTCCCCCGGCCCCGCCATGACGTTCAGGTAGTAGAGGTCGTAGCCGGGCGCGGCCATCGACGGGCCGTGGTAGCCGTACGGCATCACGATCGCGTCGCCGGACCGCACCTCGGCGGTGATGTCGATCTCGCGGCCGGGCCCCGACGTGTAGACGCGCTGGTAGCCGAACCCGTCGCGCGCGACCTCGAAGTAGTAGATCTCCTCGAGGACCGTCTCGACGCCCGAGACGTCCTCGTCGTGCTTGTGCGGCGGGTACGAGGACCAGTTGCCGTCCGGGGTGAGGACCTCGACCGCGATGAGCCGGTCGGCGGCGAACGCCTCCGGCGAGCAGAAGTTGTTGACCTGCCGGCTCGCCCTGCCCGCGCCGCGCAGCTCGACCGGCACGTCCTCGGCGGGCACGTGCCGGACCTCGAGGCGGCGGTCGGCCCGCGCGGAGGGGAACGCGAACCGGCCGCCGCCGGACGAGGCGACCTCGACGGCCGCGTCGCGCGGCACGTAGAGGAAGTCGGTGACCGCGGCGAAGACGCTCTCGCGGCCCTCGAGCTCGTAGGTCGCGCCGTCGGCGACGACCGTGCACGAGCCGCTGAGCGGCAGGACGATGAGCTCGTCGCCGCCGGTCTCGAACCGGACGCGGCCGCCCGGCTCGAGGTCGAGGATCCGCAGGCCGCTGAACGCCCAGCCGGCGCGCTCGGGGGTGAGCGCGAGCGTGAACGTGCCGTCGCCGGCGGTGCCCGCCCTGATGAGCTCCCCGCCCGCCATCACGCCACCGCGCTCGGGAACAGCCCGACGAGCGTGTCGACCGCGCGGGCGACGTCGTCGTCGGGCGGGTACAGCAGCGAGCGGCCGACGACCGCGCCGACGACGTTCGGCAGCTCGAGCGCCGACCGCCAGGTCGCGAAGTACGCGTCCTGATCCTCGCGGACCTCGCCGCCGAGCAGCAGCGTCGGCAGCGTCGTCGCGCCGGCGACCTTCTCCATGTCGTCGACGACCGGCACCTTCAGCCACGTGTACGCCGACGTCGGGCCGAGGCCGGCCGCGATCGACGACGCCTTGATCGCGGCCTCGGTGGTCAGCACGTTCTTCACGCGCCCGTCGGCGCTCGTCGACATGAACGGCTCGACCATCGCGATGAGCCTGCGCGAGGCGAGGTCGCCGACCGCGGCGGCGCACGCCTGGAGCGTCGGCGCGGTGTTCGGGTCGTCGAGCGCGATGCGGGTGAGCATCTTGCCGCCCTGGAAGCCCATCGCGGCGATCGTCGCGGCGTCGTAGGCGGTGAACCGGTCGTCGATCTCCCACGCCGCGCCGGCCAGGCCGCCGCGGTTCATCGAGCCGAACACGACCTTGTCGTCGAGCGCGCCGAGCAGCAGCAGGTCCTCGAGCACGTCGGGCGTGCCGAGGACGCCGTTGACGCCCGGGCGCGAGAGCGCCAGGCAGAGGCGCTCGAGCAGGTCCTGCCGGTCGGCCATCGCCATCGGCCGCGACCTGCCCGCCGCGAGCGCGCCGCGCGCCGGATGGTCGGCGGCGACGATCACGAGCGGGCCGAGCGTGTGCGGCGGCCCCGGCCGCCGGCGGGCGGCGGCCGCCTCGGCGATCGCCTCCGGGCGTTCCATGCGCAGCCGGTGCAGGTCGGCGAGTCGGACCTCAGACATGCAGAGCCTCCTCGAGCTTGGATCGGACCTCGTCCTCGGTCGGCATGGCGTCCGAGCACGACAGCCGCGAGGCGACGATCGCCCCCGCGGCGTTGCAGAACCGCATGACCCGCTCGAGATCCCACCCGGCGAGCAGCCCGTGGCACAGCGCGCCGCCGAACGCGTCGCCGGCGCCGAGCCCGTTGACGACCTCGACCGGGACCGGCGGGACCTCCACCGTCCGGCGGCCGTCGTCCGCGTACACGCCCTCCGGGCCCTGCTTGACGATCGCCAGCTCGACGCCGCGCTCGCGCAGCGCCTTCGCGGCGGCGCGCGGCTCGCGCGTGCCGACGGCGGTCTCGCACTCGTCCTGGTTGCCGACGGCGACCGTGACGTGGTCGAGCGCGCGCCGGACCTGCTCGCGCGCCGCCTCGCGCGACTCCCAGAACATCGGCCGGTAGTCGAGGTCGATGACGGTGATGCCGGACCTGCCGCGCGCCTCGAGCGCGGTGAGCGTCGCGGTGCGGCTCGGCTCCTGCGACAGGCCGGTGACCGTCACCCACAGGACCTTGGCGGCGCGGATCGCGTCGAGGTCGAGCTCGTCGGCGCGGATCTCGAGGTCGGGTGCCTTGGGCTCGCGGTAGAAGTACAGGGGAAAGTCGTCCGGCGGGAAGATCTCGCAGAACGTCACCGGCGTCGGCAGTCCCTCGACCGGCGTGACGTACCGGTCGTCGACGCCGTAGCCGCGCAGCGCGTCGTGGAGGAACTCGCCGAACGGGTCGGCGCCGGTGCGGGTGATGACCGCCGCCCGCCGGCCGAGCCGCGCGGCGGCGACCGCGACGTTCGCCGGGCTGCCGCCGAGGAACTTGCCGAACGTCTCGACCTCGCGCAGCGACACGCCGACCTGCAGCGGGTAGACGTCGACGCCGATGCGGCCCATCGTGATGACGTCGAACGGCTGCTCGCTCATGCTGCCCTCCCGATCGCGTCGAAGGCCGCGCGCAGCCCGGCCAGGGTCGCGTCGAGGCCGGGCAGGTCGATGCCGAGCACCTCGGCCGTGCGGGTGGCGTCCAGGCGCGTGTCGACGGGGATCGGCTCGCCGCCGACGACCGCCGGGTCGGGCGGGCCGGTGAGCACGCGCCCGGGGTCGAGCCCGAAGACCTCCGCGGCGCGCCGCGCGAGCGCGACGCGGTCGACGTGCTCTGCCCCGACGCAGTGCAGGATGCCGGTGACGCCGCGCTCGATCGCGCGCAGCATCATCGCGGCCGCGTCGGTGGCGAGCACCGGCGTGGCGAGGCGGTTCAGGCCCGGGCCGTCCCAGACCGTGAACGTCTCCCCGCGCGTCAGCGCGTCGACGACCGACGCGGCGAGGTAGCCGAAGCCGGCGTCCTGCGCGCGCGGTGCGGACGGACGGGCGCGGTGGACGCCCTGGACGGCGGCGACGCGTGCGACCGTGCCACGGTCGGCGCGCTCGGTGACGACGAGCTCGGACGCGGCCTTGAGGAAGCCGTACGTGTTGACCGGCCGCGGCGGCTCGTCCTCGGCGGCCGGGCCCTGCGTGCCGTCGAACACCCAGTCGGTCGAGACGAGCACGACGTGCGCGCCGGCCCGGTTCGCGGCGTCGACGACCGCGCGGGTCGTCCCGACGTAGCCGTCCCAGGCGCGGCGGCGGTCGGTCGTCAGGCGCGCCGGGTCGTTCCAGATCGCGCAGTGGACGATGGCGTCGGGGCGCTCGGCCGCGACGTGGCGGTCGACCGCGGCGGCGTCGGTCAGGTCCAGGTCGGCGTGCGACGGGGCGAGCACGTCGACGCCGTGCTCGCGGCATGCGTGGACGACGTTCGAGCCGACGAAGCCCGAGCCGCCGGTGACGAGCACCTTCACGCCGCCTCGACCTCCTCGATGCGGACCGGGCGCCGCTCGCGCAGCGACCGCCACGCGGCGAGGCCGATGACGAGCGGGGCGCGCGCGTCGCGGACGGTCACCGGCGGCGTGCGGCCAGCGGCGACGGCGTCGACGAACGCCTTCCACTCGCGCAGGTAGCTCGGGATGTAGCGCTCGAGGAAGAAGAACGGCAGCGGCGGCGCCGTCGTCCGGTCGCGCTTGTGGACGACGGCGGTGTGGGCGAGCGGGTTCTGGGAGACGGCCATGCCCTCGGACCCGAACGCCTCGACGCGCTGGTCGAAGCCGTAGACGGCCCCGCGCGAGTTGTCGATCGCGGTCAGGCAGCCGTTCTCGTGCTCGAGCGTGACGATCGCGGTGTCGACGTCGCCGAACTCGCTGATCGCCGGGTCGATCCGGACGGTCCCGCGCGCGTGGACCTCCACGACCTCGCTGCCGGTGACGAACCGGGCCATGTCGAAGTCGTGGATCGTCATGTCGAGGAAGAGCCCGCCGGACACGCGCGCGTACTCGACCGGCGGCGGCGCCGGGTCGCGGCTGGAGATCCGGACGAGGTGCGGCTCGCCGATCTCGCCGCGGGCGACCGCCTCGGCGACCGCGGCGTGGGCGGGGTCGAAGCGGCGGTTGAAGCCGATCTGGAACGGCACGCCGGCGGCCTCGACGGCGGCGAGCGCCCGGTCGACCTCGGCGAGCTCGAGCGACACCGGCTTCTCGCAGAAGATCGCCTTGCCCGCCTCGGCGGCCGCGACGATGCAGTCGGCGTGCGTCGGGGTCGGCGAGCAGATCGCGACGGCGTCGACGTCGTCGGCGGCGATGAGCTCCTCGACGCTGCCGGCGGCCGGCACGCCGAGCTGGTCGGAGACCTCGCCGGCCGTGCGCTCGTCGGCGTCGTAGACGGCGGCGACGGCGGCGCCCTCGACCCGGCGTTCGAGCAGGTCGGCGTGCATGCGGCCGATCCGGCCGACGCCGAGGACGCCGATGCGCAGCGGGGCGGTGGTGACGGCGGTGCTCATGCGTCAGTCCTCCTTCAGCGAGACGACCGGCTCCCACCGGCCCGTCTCGGCCGAGCGCAGCAGCGCGGCCTGGACGCTCACCCACTCGACCGCCTCGGCGAACCCGGGGGTGTGCTGCCTGCCGGCGGCCACCGAGCGGCAGAACTCGTAGTCCTCGATGACGACGAGGTCCTCGAAGCCGATGCCGTTCGCGCTGCCGGGGACGAAGTTGCCGTGGTACGGGAACCGGTCGCCGCCGTAGACGGTGCGGTAGCCGGTGTGCGGCTCGTCCTCGACGAGGTAGACCTGCAGCTCGTTGAGCTTCTCGAGGTTCCAGCCGAGCGCGCCGCCCGTGCCGTAGACGTCGAACGCCATCTGGCTCTCCGGGCCGACGATCGCCCGGCTGGCCTCGAACGTCCCGCGGGCGCCGCACTCGAACTCGCAGAGCATCCCGGCGTAGTCCTCGTTGGTGACCTCGCCCTTCGGGTCCTCGGGCCGGCCGCGGCCGTAGTGCGTGCCGCCGGCGGCCGGCAGCGGGCGCTCGCGGATGAACGTCTCGGTCGTGCCGACGACGCGCGTGATCGGCCCGATGAGCATGTGGGCGAGGTCGACCGCGTGGCTCATGAGGTCGGTGGTGACCCCGTGGCCGGCCTGGTCGACGAGGAAGCGCCACGACAGGACGCCGAGCGGGTCCGCGCCGTACATCGAGAAGAAGCGCCCGCGGTAGTTCGTGATCTCGCCGAGGCGGCCGTCGGCGATGAGCTGCCGGGCGTACCGCACGAGCGGCGCCCAGCGGTAGTTGTAGCCCACGCCGGTGATCACGCCGGCGTCCCGCGCGACCTTCTCCGCGCGGACGGTCTGCGCGGGCGTCCCGCCGACCGGCTTCTCGCAGAAGATGTGCTTGCCGGCCGCGGCCGCCGCCTCGATGAGCTCGAGGTGGAGCATGTTCGGGGCGGCGATGACGACGACGTCGACCGCCGGGTCGTCCATCACCCGGCGCCAGTCGCCGGTCGCCGAGCCGAACCCGAACGAGCGGACCGCCTCGTCGGCGCGCCGCGGGTCGGTCTCGCCGCAGACGACGAGCTCGGGCTCGAAGTCGCGCTCGGGGAAGAGCGTGGGGATGCGCAGCATCGACCGGGCGTGCGCCTGGCCGAGCCAGCCGAACCCGATGACGGCGATCCCGATGCGCTGCCGCGCGCGCCCGGGGGCGCCGGGCGCGGTGGTGGCCTGGGCGGCGGTGGTCACGCGGGCGCCCCCTCGCCGTCGAGCGTGCGGCGCAGCTCGTGCTCGAGCGCGTCGAGCTCCGCGCCGCCCGACATCTGGTGGACGAGCTCCTCGCGCGTGATCTCGTGCTTGCGCCAGTCGCCCATGAGGCGGCCGCGGTTGAGGATCACGAAGCGGTCGCCGACCGGGTAGGCGTGGTGCGGGTTGTGGGTGATGAAGATCACCCCGACGCCGCGGTCGCGCGCCTGCGCGATGTAGCGCAGCACGACGCCCGACTGCTTGACGCCGAGCGCCGAGGTCGGCTCGTCGAGGATGAGCACCTTCGCGCCGAAGTACACGGCGCGGGCGATCGCGACCGCCTGGCGCTCGCCGCCCGACAGCGTGCCGACGGGCTGCTCGGGGTCGCGGACGTCGATGCCCATCTTGCGCAGCTCGGACACCATCGTCTCGCGCGCCCGGCGGACGTCGATGCGCTTGAACGGCCCCCACCCCTTCGTCGGCTCCGAGCCGAGGAAGAAGTTGCGCCACAGCGACATGAGCGGGACGGTCGCGAGGTCCTGGTAGACGGTCGCGATGCCGCGCTCCTTCGCCTCGCGCGGCGAGGTGAACACCGTCGGCTCGCCCTCGCAGAGCAGCTCGCCCTCGTCGTGCTGGTGGACGCCGGACAGGATCTTGATGAACGTCGACTTGCCGGCGCCGTTGTCGCCGAGGACGCACGTCACCTCGCCGGCGTTCACGCCGACGCTGATGTCCTTCAGCGCGACGACGTTGCCGAAGTACTTGCACACGTTGCGGACCTCGAGCAGCGGGGCGCCGCTGGCGGTCCGGGCCGTCTCGGTGGTGGTGGCGGTCATCGCCGGGCCCCCTCCGCGCGCTTGCGGACGTAGTTGTTGACGAGGACGGCGACGAGCAGGATCACGCCGAGGAACAAAAAGCGCCAGTCGGTGTTCCAGCCGGCGAACTGGATGCCGATGAACGCCATCCCGATGATCGTCGCGCCGAGCGCGGCGCCGATCGCCGAGCCGAAGCCGCCGGTCAGGACGCAGCCGCCGACGACCGCGGCGATGATGTACTGGAACTCCTCGCCGACGCCCTGGCTGGCCTGGGCCGAGGAGAGGCGCAGCGCGATCATGATGCCGGTCAGCGCGCTGATCAGCGAGGTCATCGTGAAGAGGCTGATCTTCACGCGCGTGACCGGGACGCCGACGTTGCGGGCGGCGTTCGCGTCGCCGCCGACGCCGTAGATCCAGTTCCCCACGCGCGTGCGCGTGAGCGTCCAGGTCGCGAGGGCCGTGATCGCGATCCACCACAGGACGGTGACGCGGAAGTCGTACGGCTCCCAGAAGCTCCCGCCGAGGACCTTGCTGGCGCTCTCGAACCCGGCCGCGGTGTCGATGCCGCTGACGACCACCTGGCCGGTGATCGCCTTCGTCACGCCGAGGTTCACGCCCTGCAGGACGAAGAACGTCGCGAGCGTGACGATGAAGCTCGGCAGCCGGGTCCGCATGACCATGTAGCCGTTCATGAACCCGACGCAGGCGGCGGCGGCGAGCGTCAGGACGATCGCGACCCACACGTTCATCCCCACCTCGGCGGTGAGGACGCCGAGCATGAGGCCGGCCGAGCCGGTCATCACGCCCGCCGAGAGGTCGAACTCCCCGCCGATCATCAGCAGCGCGACCGCGACGGCGGGGATGCCGATCGTCGAGGCCACGTCCGTCCAGTTCGCGATCCCGTTCAGCTGCAGGAACAGCGAGCTCTGGGTTGCGAAGAACACCGCGATGACGACCGCGGCGAGCAGCGCGCCGAGCTCGGGGCGGCGCATGATGCGCGCGAGCGTGCCGATCTCGGCGAGCCGCTCGTCGGCGAGCGGCTTGGGGGGCGGTGCGGGAGCCGCAGCGCCGGCGCCGCCGGCGGCGGGCGCTGGACTGGTGTTGCTGACCACTGTCTTCCTCCTCAGCGGGACAGGGCGCCGGCCCGTCCGGTGGCGGGCCGGCGCCGCGCGTCGCGGTTACCGGGTGCCGGCCTCGGCGAGCTTCTCGACCGTCTCGACGTTGCTCTCGTCGACGAAGCCCGGGCCGGTCAGGACCGGCTGGCCGCCGCCGACGGTGTTGGCGTTCTCCTTGTACAGCTTGAGCATCACCACGGGGAGGTACCCCTGCAGGTACTGCTGCTGGTCGACGGCGAACGCCACGTCACCGTCCTTGATGGCCTTGATGACCTGCGGGCTGAGGTCGAACGTCGCGAGCGTCGCCTCCGAGCTCGCGCCCTTCAGCGCGGTCACCGCCGCGGCCGCGATGTCGGGGTTCAGCGTCACGATGCCGTCCCACGACTTGTCGGACTGCAGCTTGGACCGGATCTCGGTCTGCGTGGTCGAGATGTCCTCGGTGCCCTTGACCTGGAGGTTCTCGACGGTGCCGCCGAAGCCCTTCTTCACGCCCGAGCAGCGCTCCTCGAGGCCGACGTTGCCCTGCTCGTGGATGACGCACAGGACCTTCTTCGCGCCGGCCTCCTTCATCCGCTGCCCCGCGGCCTCGCCCGCGAGCTCCTCGGTCTGGCCGACGTGCGTGATCGCCCCGATCTCCTCGTAGTGGTCCAGACCCGAGTTGAGGGTGATGATCGGGATGCCGGCGTCACGCGCCTTCTGGAGCGACCCCTTGATCGCGTCGTAGTTGGGAACGGACACGGCGAGGCCGTCGACCTTCTGCGAGACGGCGGCGTCGATGAGCTGCGCCTGCTTCTGGGGATCGTTGTTGGAGGGGCTCCACGTCAGCTTGACGCCCAGCTCCTCGGCGGCCTTCTCGGCGCCCTTCTTGGCCACCGACCAGAACGAGCCCTCGTCGCTGTGCGTCACGACGGCGATCGAGATGTCACCGCCCTGCGTCAGCGCGACGTCGTCGCCGCCGCTCGCGGGCGAACCACCGTTGCCCGCGTCGTCGTCGTCCGAGCCGCCACAGCCGGCGACCGCCAGCGCGAAGGCCAGGACGACCAGCAGCAGAACGGCCTTGAGACCCTTCATCGATTGATCACCTCTTGCTCCTCCGGAACCCGGTTGGACAGGTACTCGATGCTCTTGCGCACATCGAGCGCGGGACCGCTGCCGACCGGGGGTTCCGACCCGGTGATGGCAAGGTCCTGCTCGAGGACGAGCCAGCGCCCGTACCCCGAGTCGTCGAGGGCCCGGATGACCTCGTCGATCCGGGCATCGCCCTCTCCCAGCGGGCGGAACAACCCTGCCTGTACGGCCTGCATGAGCGTGAGCTCACCGGCCCTCAGCCGCTCGGCGACCGAGGCGTCGACGTCCTTGAAGTGCACGTGGCCCACGCGGGTGCCGTGTTCGCGCACGAACGTCGCGGGATCGACGCCCCCGATGAACAGGTGCCCGGTGTCCAGGCACCAGGGGACGTCGGTGTGGGCGAGCGCGAGCTCGACGTCGGCCGCCGTCTCGAGCAGCGTGTCGACGTGCGGGTGCACGACGAGCTCGACGCCCTCGGCCCGGACGGCCTCGGCGAGCAGGGACAGGTGCTCGCCGGCGCGCTTCCAGCCCTCGGCGCCGAGCGGCTCGGGCTTCGCCCAGTCCGCGTCCTGGACGGCCGCGGCGACGAACAGCTCGCCGCCGGCGACGGCCAGGTTCGCGGCCGCGCGCCGCGCGGTCTCGAGCGTCCCGTCCAGCGACGGCTCGTGGACGACGACGGGCACGAACCCCGCCACGAGCTTCAGGCCGTGCCGGTCGAGGACGGCGCGTGCCTCGCGCCCGTCGGCGGGAAGCCAGCCCTGAGGGCCGAGCTCCGTCGCCGTGATGCCGAGATCGACCATCTCGGCGAAGACCCGGTCGGGCGAGAGCTGCAGGCCCCAGCCGGGCACCTCGCAGACACCCCACGAGATCGGTCCGGCGGCGAGTCGGCCCGCGAGTCCGGGCACGGCGCGTTCAGTCAACGTGATGTCCTCCTCTCGAGCGCCTGATTAGAGCGCTCCAACCGGAGGCTAGCGATTAGAGCGCTCTAACGCAACGGTGAGATTGGAGCGCTCTAATGACATACTGCCGACCCATGGGCGAGGAGTCCCCCACCGAGCGCAGATCCAGGCGATCCGGGTCGAACGGCCGCCGCCGCGGCTACGTGACGATGGACGACGTCGCGCGCGCGGCGGGCGTGTCGCGCGCGCTCGTGTCGCTGGTCATGCGCGACAGCGACAAGGTCAGCGACCAGCGGCGCAAGGCGGTCCTGAAGGCGGCCGACGAGCTCGGCTACCGGCCGAACGCGATCGCCCGGAGCCTGGCCAGCCACCGCACGAACACGGTCGGGATCCTCCTGAACGACCTGCACAACCCGTTCTTCGCCGAGATCGCCCAGGGCATCGAGGACGAGGCCTCCGAGCTCGGGCATCGCCTGCTCATCATCACCGGCGGCCGGCGCCAGCAGCGTGAGCAGGCGATGCTCGAGGCGCTCCTCGAGTACCGCACCGACGGGCTCATCCTCGTCTCGCCGCGGATGCCCGGGACCCAGATCGCCCGCTCGCTCGGCTCGCTCCCGGGCGTCGTGATCGGCCGCCGCGTGCGGGACGGGCGGCTGGACTGCGTCATGACCGACGAGGCCGTGGGGGCGCACCTCGCCGTCGACCATCTCGTCGCGCTCGGCCACAAGCGGATCACGCACGTCGACGGCGGCCAGGGCGCCGGCGCCGCACCGCGCCGGGCCGGGTACCTGCGCGCGATGAAGGACAACGGGCTCGGCCGGTACGCCGAGGTGATCCCCGGCGACTTCACCGAGGAGGCGGGCACCGCCGCCGCCGAGCGGCTGCTGCGCGAGAACAGCCTGCCGACCGCGATCATGGCCGCGAACGACCTCGTGTCGGTCGGGCTGATCGACCGGCTCGAGCAGGACGGCGTGCGGATCCCGGAGGACGTGTCGGTCGTCGGCTACGACAACACGTTCATCGCCGGCCTGAACCACATCCGGCTGACGACGATCAACCAGCCGCGCAGGCAGATGGGCAGGGAGGCGTTCCAGCTGCTGCTCGAGCGGGTGAACGGGCGGACAAAGCGCGCGACGCGGATGTACGAGCCCGAGCTCGTGGTGCGCTCCACCACGACGGTCCCCCGCGACTGAGGGGCGGCGGTGGCCCGCGCGCGCGGCCCGGCTCCGTGGGCGACCGCCGTGGTCGCGGCGGCGGCCGCCGGGCTCGGGCTCGTGGCGGGGCTCGCGGGCTGCGGGTCGGGCGAGCCGGCGGCGCGCACGGTCGCCGCGGCGTCCACGTCCACGCCGGCGCCCGCCCCCGTGGCGCCGCGGCCGCTGCGGGTGCGCGTGTACGGGCCGGTCTCGGTCACCGGCACGGCGACGGCGTTCCCGGCGGGCGGAGACCGGGTGGTCACGGTCGCCCACGTGCTCGACGGCGCCACCCGGCGCGTCGAGGTCGGCGGCCGCCGCGCGCGCGTCGCCGGGCGCGACGAGGCCACCGACGTCGCGGTGCTCGCCGTGCCCGGCCTCGACGAGCCGGCGCCGGCGTTCGCGGACGACGGCGAGCCGGAGTCGCCTGCCGCGCCGGCCCGTCCGGACGACGCGGGCCCCGGGCCGCACCGGCTCGTCCTGCTCCGCGGCGGCGGCAGGAGGACGCACGCCGTCGGCACCCGCGTCCTGCGCCGCGCGACCGCGCGCTTCGAGCCGGCCTCCGGCGTGCCGCGGCGCCGCCCGGTGCTGGAGCTCGCCGCCTCGGTCCGCCCGGGCGACTCGGGCGCCCCGGTGCTCGACGGGCGCGGCCGCGTCGCGGGGATGGTCTTCGCCCGCTCGACCCGGCGCGCCGGCAGGGCGTGGGCGGTGCGGGCGCCGGCGATCCGCGCCGCGCTGGCGGGCCGGTGACCGCCCGGCCCGCTCGTCGGAGATCCGCATCGACCCGAGCTCGGCCACGATGCCGGTCCCGACCTTCGCGGCCATCATGTAGCCGAACGCGAACGGGATGACCTCGCGCAGGTTGCACAGCGCGGTGAACGCGCCGACCGACGAGCCCGCGCCGACCGTCTTCGCGCCGTACGCGCCCTCGACCCCGCACTGCAGGCCGAGGATGAACACGAGGCCGAGCACGATGAGCATCGAGCCGGTGATGAGCACGCCCGCCTGCCGGAGCGCCTCGCCGAGGTACGGCAGGATCCGCGGGCTGAACGCGCCGCGGATGACACTGCCGGAGAAGTCGCCCGCCAGGCCCATCCCCCGCATCGCGCCGCCGGTGCGGCTCGTCGTCAGCCAGCGCCTGATCATCGGACCTGCGACAGCTCCGGGAACGTCGCGAGCAGCGTCTGGGTGAACACGTAGTTCACCGCGCCGATCGCCAGGAACGCGAGCACGATCGCCTGGTTGACCGCGCGACCGACGCCCTCGGGCCCGCCCTTGGCGGTCAGGCCCTTGTAGCAGCAGACGATCGCGATGATCGCGCCGAACAGCGTCGTCTTCAGCAGCGCGGCCGCGATCTCCGGGACCGTCGCGTTCGTGAAGAACGTCGCCAGGAACGGCCCGATCGGCGCGCCGTTCGTCATCGTGATGAGCAGGCCGCCGAACGTGCCGAACAGCAGCGCGAAGACGTTCAGCAGCGCGGTGACCGACATGAGCGCGATGAAGCGCGGGGCGACCAGGCCCTTGACCGGGTCGATGCCGAGCACCATGAGCGCGTCGATCTCGTCGCGGATCTTGCGCGCGCCGAGGTCCGCGCACATCGCGGTGCCGACGACGCCGGCCATGACGATCGCGCAGACGAGCGGCGCGAACTCGCGCATGACGACGAGCGCGAACAGGCCGCCGAGGCGGTCGATCGCGCCGAAGAGGTTCAGGAAGCCGGCGGCCTGGATGCCGGCCGGGCCGTAGGTGAACGCGACGCTCGCGACCACCATCGGGAACCAGGCCATGCGCAGCGAGAACACGAACTGGTGCGCCAGCTCGGGCGCGTAGTCGTACGGGGGGCGTATGGCGGCGACGACCGTGCGGCACGTGAGCACGCCCATCGCGCCGACCTCGCGGATGCCGCGCACGATCGCGCCCTCGCCCCGCTCGCGGCGGGCGACGCGCGGTCGGCCCGGTGCGTGAGAGCCCGCCGGAGCGCCGCCCCCGCGGGCCGTTCTGGTTCCCCCTGCAGCGCCGGTGACGCCGGCCAAGACCCCTCCTGACGTTCGACCGCGCCCCTCCCCTTCTGGCGCGTTCGGACCGCTGTCGGCGGAACGTACACCAGCGTTCACTCGTGATGCGCCGGTAGTCGGACCACTCGCTTGACGGGTGCGGTGTGGTCGGGCTACCTTCGCGGTGCGACCGGGTCAGGGATGGTCCGGCCGCGGAGGGGAAAGAGGGTCTTTGATGATTGGGACGAGCCGGGATGCCGGGACCGTCGACCTGACGCTGGAGGCCTCCGGCGGGGGGCTGTTGGTCGCGGCGTTCGAGCCGGAGGGCGCGCTCGCCGCCCTGCGCTACGTGGCCACGCGGCCCGACGCGCGCTGCAGCCACGTGAGGGTCGTCACCGGCGTGCGGCGGCCGCGGTGGTGGCCGCTCGTCCTCGCCAGCCCCGGCCCGTCGTCGATGCTCGCCGAGCGCGGGCTGCTCGAGGCGGCGCACGCGGAGGTCACCGCGGCCGGCCGCGAGCTCGGGCTGCGGCCCTGCGTGCACGTCGTGTCGGTCGCCCAGCGGCTCGAGCCCGCGGTGGCGCGAACGCTCGCCGAGCGCGACTTCTGCCTCGTCGCGATCGGCGCGCGCCGGCGCGACCGGCGGGCGCAGCGGCTGCTCGACCGCGCGACGGCGTGGTGCGCGGCCGAGCTCGTCCCGGCGTCGTAGGGGTCGTCAGCGCGGCGGCTTCGGCAGGTTGCGTCGCAGCGCGAGGACGCGCTCGGCGCCCTGCTCGAGCGACCGCCGCGAGATGCGCCCGGCGCGAACCGCGCGTTGGAGCGCCGCGGCCGCCTGCTCGGTCGCGCGGTAGGTGCGGCCGAACAGCAGCAGGTCGACGCCCGCGGACGCCGACAGCGTGGCCAGGCGCCCGGGGCCGCCGTGGCGGCGCAGCGCGCTCGCCTCGAGGTCGTCGGTGACCGAGACGCCGTCGAAGCCGAACGAGCCGCGCAGCTCCGTCGTCGCGATCGCCCGCGACAGGGTCGCCGGCCGGCGCGCGTCGAGCGCCGGGTAGACGGCGTTGCTCAGCATCACGAGCTTTGCCCCGTTGTCGACGACCGACCGGAAGGCGGGGCGGTCGACGTCGCGCAGCGCCTGTCGCGAGAGCCGGATCTCGGCGGGCGCGTCGTCGGTGTTGACGGTCGCGGCGCCGAAGCCGGGGAAATGCTTGGCGGTCGCCTGCACGCCGCCGGCGACGAGGCCGCGGGCGAACCGCGCGGCGTAGGCCCGGACCTGCCGGGCCGTGCCGCCGAAGGTCCGGCGCTCGCGCAGCAGCGCGCTGCCCGCCCGGGGCGTGTCGGCCACCGGGGCGAGGTCGACGTTGACGCCGGCGCGGCGCAGGGCCCGCGCCGTCGCGGTCCCGCTGCGCTCGGCCGCCGCGGGGTCGCCGGCCCGGGCGGTCTCGAGCGCCGAGCGTGCGGGCGGCGCGTCGCGCAGGCGCCGGACCGGCCCGCCCTCCTGGTCGATCATGATGAGCAGGGGATCGCGGAGCCCTGGCGGGCGAGGGATGCGCTGCAGCCGCGCGGCGACCCGCCGCGCGCTCGCGATCGTCGGCCCGTTCTCGGCGAACAGGATCACGCCGGCGAGCTCGCCCCGGCGGATCCGCGCGACGAGCTGCCGGGGCGGCGTCGTCGTGCCGCGGAAGCTCGCGACGAGGCGCTGGCCGACGAGCTGGCGCAGCGTCAGCCGGGGGCCGTCGTCGCCGGCCGCCGGGGGCTGCGTCGTGGCGGGCGCGGTCCGGGCGCCGCTGCGCGACGCGGCCGTGGACGCCGGCGCGTCGGCGGCCGGCGTCCGCACGGTCGGACCCGGCGGCGCCTGCGCCGGCGGCGTCTCGCCGCCGGGCTCGCCGTCCGAGGCGCCGACGACCGCGCCGCCGGTGGCCGCGAACGCCGCGACGACCGGCAGGATCGCCCGCCGTGCCCGCCGCCGCCTCGGCCGGCGACGCCCTCCCGTCCGGTTCGGGCCGCTCACGCGCACGAGCCTAGAGCCCCGGGCACGCGGCCTGCGCCCGGCGGCGACGGGCCGCGGACGTCATCCGAGACCGGCGGGCGCGCGCCGATGAGTTCGCGCCCCCCGGGGCGTCCCAGGGGGCATGAGCAACCACCAGCCCACAGGGACGACCGACCTGGACACGACGTCCGGCCTCGCCACGCTCCCGTGGAGCCGGGCCACCGACGAGCTCGACGGCGGCGCGCTCCGCAAGGGCGCCGCGGCCTTCCTCGGGACGGTCCGGCCCGACGGCCGCCCGCACTCGGCGCGCGTCGGCGCCGCCTGGTACGACGGCGACGTCTACTTCCAGACCGGACGCGACAGCCGCAAGGCGCGCAACCTCGCCGCGAACCCGGCGTGCACGCTGTCGGCGAGCCTCGAGGGCATCGACCTGGTCTTCGAGGGCGTGGCCGAGCGGGTCACCGACCCCGAGACGCTCGAAGTCGTGGCCGCCGCGTGGCGCGAGAGCGGCTGGGCCGCGGAGGTCAGCGGCGACGGCGTCACCGCGCCCTACAACGCCCCGGGCACCGGACCGCCGCCGTGGCCGGTGTACCGGATCGCCGCGCACACGGTCTTCGGGGTCGCGACGGCCGAGCCGCACGGCGCGACGCGCTGGCGGTTCTGAGCGCGGCCCGCTCCTCAGCGCAGCAGGCGCGCGGCGGCCTCGAACGTGTCGCCCGGTGTGGTGTTGAGCGCGACGGCCGCGGCGGGCGCGTGCCGGCGGACGAGGCCGACGACCCGTTCGAACAGCTCCGGCCGCCCTTCGACGTCCCGGAGCCCGGCCCCGACCACGACGACCTCCCACGGGCGGCTGCGGACGGCCTCCGCCACGACCGCCTCGACGTCGTCGCTGCCGTCGAGCCCGACGAGGCACGCCTCCACGCCGATCCCGGCCTCGGCGAACCGCGCGAGCCCGGCCTCAATCGCCTCGGCCACCGGCGCGGGGTCCCAGGGTCCGGGAACCCGGTGGGGGTCGAGCCCGACGACGAGGACGCGCGGCGGGGAGGGCATGCCACGCCCGAGTGTGGACGACCCGCACGACACGCGCAGCGAGCGACGGTCCGTCCGGCTCGCCCGGCGCGCGGACGCAGGCCGCCAGAACGACGAAACCCCCGCCGCAGCAGGGGTTTCATGGACGCGCCCGAGAGGATTCGAACCTCTGACCTTCGGTTCCGTAGACCGACGCTCTATCCAGCTGAGCTACGGGCGCAGTGGGGTGACCCCGCCGGAAGGGTAGCGCGGGGCCGCCGAACGGAGAGGGCGGGATTCGAACCCGCGAACGAGCTTGCCGCCCGTTACTCGCTTAGCAGGCGAGTGCCTTCAGCCACTCGGCCACCTCTCCTGGGACCCGCCAAGTGTAGAGGCACGCGGCGGCGATGCACCGATCGCAGGCCAGAGGGGCTCGGGTTCGGGAGCGGCGACGCGGACGCGCGCGTCGAGGATCGCCGCGCCGCGGGGCAGGACCTTCACCGGGTCGAGGTCGAGCTCGTGGACCTCCGGGTGGGTGTCGGCCAGGAGGGCAAGGCGGACGACGAGGTCCTCGAGCGCGGGGACGTCGAGCCGCGGCGCGCCCTTCCAGCCCTCGAGGATCGGGAACGTCCGCAGCGAGCGGACCATCTCCGCCGCCTCGATCGACGTGAGCGGCGTCAGCCGGACCGCGACGTCGCGCTCGAGCTCGGCGCGCTCGCCGCCCGGGCCGCACGCGACGACCGGGCCGAAGAGGCGGTCGTGGGTGACGCCGACGAGCATCTCCACGCCGCCGGTGATCATCGGCTGGACGAGGAACCCCTCGACGTCGAGCCGCGCGGCGATCTCGCGCGCGGCGGCCGCCGCCTCGCGCCCGCCACTGACGTCGAGCACGACCCCGCCGGCCTCGGCCTTGTCCACGAGCCCCGGCACGACCGCCTTGACCGCGACGGGCCCGGCGATCGCCTCCGCCGCCTCGGCGACGCCGTCGACGCCGGCGACGCGGTGACCGGGCACGAGCGGCAGCCCCCAGCAGGCGAGCAGCTCGGCCGTCTCGGTCGGGTCGAGCCACCGCGGGCCGGACGCCGCCGCCCCGGCCAGCAGCGTGGCGGCCTGGTCGCGGCGCACGTCGGCGAGCTCCGGCACCTCCCCGCGCGGGCGCGCGCGCCAGCGCCCGTACTCGACCGCCCGCGCGAGCGCGCGCGCCGCGTCCTCCGGGAACCGGTAGACGGGCGGGCCGCCGTCGCGCGGCCGGCGCTCGCCGGCCATCTGCACGACGAGCAGCGGCAGCGCCCCGGCGGAGCCGAGCGCCTCGGCCGCCGGCGCGTGCACCGCGATCGCGATGACCGCGTCGGCGAAGCCGGAGCGCTCGATCGCCGCGACGACCCGCTGGAAGTCGTGGGGCGCCGCCGTCGCGAGCACGTCGACCGGGTTGGCGAGCGAAGCCTCCGGCGGGAGGATCGTGCGGAGCTCGTCGACGAGCTCGTCCGGCGGCTCGGGCACCTCGAGCCCCATCGCCTCGCACGCGTCGGCCGCCAGCACGCCGGGCCCGCCCGCGTCGGTGACGATCGCGACGCGCGGACCGGCCGGCAGCGGCTGGCGGGAGAGCAGCGCGCCGACGTCGAGGAACTCCGACAGCGTGCTCGCCCGCACCACGCCGGCCTGGCGGAACAGCGCGTCGACGCTGACGTCCGACGAGGCGAGCAGCGAGCCGGTGTGTGACGCGGTGGCGCGCGCGCCCGCGCGCGTGCGCCCGCTCTTGACCGCGACGATCGGCTTGACCTGGCCGATCCGGCGCGCGATGCGCGCGAAGTTGCGCGGGTTGCCGAAGGACTCGAGGTAGAGCAGCACGACCTCGGTGCACGCGTCGAGCTCCCAGAACTGCAGGAGGTCGTTGCCCGACAGGTCGGCCTTGTTGCCGACCGAGACGAACGACGACAGGCCGAGCCCGAGGAACTCCGCGCGCTCGAGCAGCGCGATGCCGAGCGCGCCGCTCTGCGTCAGCAGCGCGACGTTGCCGCGCGGCGGCATCGGGATGCCCTCGGTCGCGTTGAGCCGGACCTCCGGGTCGGTGTTCGCGACGCCGAGGCAGTTCGGGCCGACGAGCCGCATCCCCGCGTCGCGGCAGATGTCGAGCAGCCGGCGCTGGCGGGCGGCGCCGTCCGGTCCGACCTCCGCGAAGCCGCCCGACAGGACGAGCATCGCGCCGCACCCGCGCTCGGCCGCCTGCTCGGCGACGTCGAGCACCTCGGCGGCGGGGACCGTGACGACGACGAGGTCGACCGGGTCCTCGTCGAGCGTGTCGAGGATCCTGCGCATGTAGCCGCCGTCGCGCAGCGACGCGCGAACGCGGTCGGCGCGGTCGCCGGTCCCGATCACCGCCACCGACGTCGGCCGCAGGACCCGCCCGACCGAGGCCGCGGTCGCGGCCCGCTGGCGCTCCTCGAACCGCGCCAGCCCGTCGGGCGTCAGCGTCGCCGGCGCCTCGAACCGCAGGCCGTCCTCGTCCGAGCGCACCGCGAACGCGAACCCGCTGTCGCGGAAGACGTTCGCCATCCGCACGTTGCCGCGCATGACGTGCGCGACGAGCCGCTCGATGCCGATGTCGCGGGCGTGCTGGGCGAGGTGGGCGAGCAGGACGGTCCCGAGGCCCTGGCCGTGCAGCGAGTCCGCGATCGCGAACGCGACCTCGGCGCTCGTGTCGTCGATGCGCGCGAGCTCGGCGAGCCCGACGACCTGCTGCGCCGGCCCGCGGAACGCGGCGAGCGCGAACATGCCCTCGCGCGGCTCGGTGACGTTGCGCGCCGCGCGGCGGACGTCGACGCCGCCGCCGAAGAAGCGCAGGTACCGCGACTCGGGCGACAGGCCCTCGAGGAACGCGACGATCGCGTCGACGTCGCCGGGCTCGACGGGCCTCACATGGACCGTCGTGCCACCCCGCAGCACCACGTCGGCGGTCTCGCGCAGCACGAGCGCAGCGTACGGGTTGGGCGGCCGGTGCCGCGACCCCGTGCCCCGAAGGCCGCGGATCGATCATCTAGCCTGCGATCTCGTCCGGAGGGGTGGCAGAGCGGTCGAATGCGGCGGTCTTGAAAACCGCTGGGCGGCACACACCGTCCCGAGGGTTCGAATCCCTCCCCCTCCGCTCGGTCCGCCGTCCGGAGCCCGGCGTCAGCCAGCCGGCGTCGTCGACGCTGTCGCTGCGCCACTCCCGGCCGCCGGACGTCGGCCGCTCGTCGTCACTCGACCGGTGCGAGCGTGGGCCGCTTCGGCAGGACCCCGTCCCCCGACGAGCGCCCGCGGACCCGGCGGACGACCCACGGCGTCAGGTGGCGCGCGATCCACGCCGCCTCGCGCGCCACCGCAGCCCGGCGGCGCAGGCGCTCGGCCGGCGGCAGCGGCGCCCACGGGTCGACTTCGGGGTCGAGGCCGAGCGCCTCGGCCATCGACGCCGCGATGCGCTCGTGCCCGGCCGCGTTGGCGTGCAGCCGGTCCGCCGACCACAGGCGCGGGTCGACGACGCCGCGCTGCTCGAGGTCGACGAGGAGCGCGCCGTGCCGGGCGGCGATCGCGCGCAGCATCTCGTTGAACGCCATCACCCGGCCGCGGACGACCCGCGCGAGCGGCATGATCCGCGCGGTGTCGGGGAACGTCGCGCCGACGACCGTCGCGCCCGACCGGCGCAGCGCGCCGATCATCGCCTCCATCTCGGCCGCGACCGCGTCGAGGTCGACGCGCGGGCGCAGGATGTCGTTCAGGCCGCCGACGACCGTGGCGAGGTCGGGCTCGAGCGCGAGCGCCGGCTCGAGCTGCTCGACGCGGATCTGCCGGGCCTTGCGGCCGCGGACCGCCAGGTTCGCGTAGAGCAGGTCGGGGTTCTCCCGTGCGATCCGCGCGGCGAGCCGGTCCGCGAAGCCGAGATGGCCGCGGCCGTCCGGCGCGGGATCGTCCAGGCCCTCGGTGGTGCTGTCGCCGAGCGCGACGTAGCGGGAGAACGGCATGGCGGAGATATACACCGGCCGGCGGGCGGCCGTGCGCGCCTGTAGCTGGTCTCACAGGGGCGCAAACCCCCTGCTCCTATCGTTTTCGACGCTATGTCGACCCGTACGCCCATCCACCCCCGCGCGCAGTGGCCGATGGCCTACATCACCGGCCGGCTCGGCTGGCGCGTGACCGGATACGCCGTCGACGGCCCCGACCAGGACGTCATCTCCGCCGACCTCCGGCGGGACGCGGTCGAGGTGCACCTCGACTGGTTCCCGCGCACGCGCCACGTGGTGCTGTCGCGCGGCACCGAGCTGCTCGGCGTCTACGACTCGTTCCCCCGGCTCGCCGACGCGCTCGAGTCCCTCGCTCCCTAAAGGGGTCAGACACCTTTAGGCCGGCGGGGGCCTGTTGGTGCGCTCTGGCGCAATCGTTCTCTATGGTCCTGCGTATGGCAGGCACGGAGGTCCCGCCGACGTGGGAGGAGGCGTTCGCCGCCGACCCTGCCAGCGTGTCGGCGATCCGCCGCGCCCTGGCCGGCTTCGCCCGCGCCCACGGCGCCTCGGAGGACCTCGTCGGCGACCTCGCCCTCGCCGTCTCGGAGGCCGCGACGAACGCCGTCGTCCACGCGTTCGTCGGCACGGAGCCCGGCACCGTCCGGGTCAGCGCCCGGCCCGCTCCCGGCGCGTTCGAGGTCACGGTCGCCGACGACGGCCAGGGCATGCGCCCGCGCGGCGACAGCCCCGGCCTGGGACTGGGCCTGCCGACGATCGCCCAGCTCACGTCGAGCTTCGACATCCGCGACGGCGACGACGGCCGCGGCACCGTGGTCCGGATGGTGTTCGACGCGCCCGGCATCCGGGCGCCCGAGCCCGACGAGGGCACCCGCCGGCGCGCGGTGCTCGACGAGATCGACCGGCTGGCGAGCGCGACCGGCTGGCCGGCCGAGGGTGTCGACCGCCTCGCCGAGGTGCTCGTCCCCGCGCTCGCGGACGCCTGCGCGATCGACCTCGTCGAGGCGGACGGCCCGCGGCGCGTGACGGCGCGCGTCCACCCCGACCCGGACGGCGCGATGACCACGTGGCTCGCCGGGCGCAGCCCGTCCGCCGAGGCGCTGCGCTCGGCGATCCCCGCGACGAGGCCGGACGACGTCCACCTCACCGCGCTCGGCGACGACGTCCTGCAGGACCTGGCCGGCGACCCGGACGACCTCGCGCGGATGCGCCGCCTCGCGTTCGCCTGGTGGGTCACGATCCCGCTGACCGAGGGCGGCGTGCTGCTCGGCACCCTCGGCCTCGGCCTCGGACCCGGGCGTCCGGACCCGCACGGCGAGCTCGAGCTGTACGCCGAGCTGGGCCGCCGCACGGGCGCCGGGCTGGCGTCGGGCCGGCTCGTCGACGAGCTGCAGCGCACCCGGCGGCGCCTGGAGCGGATCCTCAGCGCGCTGTCGGAGGCGGTCATGGTCCAGGACGCCGAGGGCCGCGTCGTCTACGCGAACGACGCGGCCGCCCGGCTGCTGGAGCTGCGCTCGGTCGACGAGCTCCTGACCACGCCGCCCGAGGAGCTGATCGCCCGCTTCACGATCCGCCACGAGGACGGGACGCCGGTCGACCCGGCCGAGCTGCCCGGCTTCCGCGTGCTCGACGGCGCGCAGGAGGCGTCGATGCTCACCCGCAGCATCATCCGCGCCTCGGGCACCGAGCACTGGCTGCTGACGAAGACCACGCGGCTCGAGGACGACGGGCCGTTCGCGGTCAACATCGTCGAGGACATCACCGAGGCCAAGAACGCCGAGCTGCGGCGCCGCGTCCTCGCGGAGGCCGCCGGAGTCGCCGCCGCGGCCGCGCGCGGCGACGGCGCGCTGGCGGACATCGCCGCGCTCACGGTCCCGGCGATCGCCGACTGGTGCGCGATCGACGTCGGCGGCGAGCGGACGGCGGAGGCCGGCGCGCCGGCGCCGCACCGGTCCACGCTCGCCGCCGCGATCGGACCGGGCGCGACGCTGCGCCTCGCCACCGCCCCCGAGGGCAGGGTGCTGACCGACGCCGACCGCACGTTCGCCGCCGACCTCACCGCCCGGATCGCCCCGATCCTCGCGCGCTGATCAGCCGTCGGCCGAGGCTCGCGTGTCCGCGCCGTGGCTGCGCGGCTGCGCGGCCTGAGCGCGCACCGCGCGCGCCTCGGCCCGCAGCGCCTCGGCCCGCTCGCGCACGATCGACGCGACCGGGAACAGGTCGGGCGGCGTCCGCGACACCTCGCGGCGGCCGTTGAGCGCCACGTCCGGCGGCTCGCCGTGCAGCGTCCACGACCCGTCGGCCTCGCGGCTGACCTTCCCGCCGTCGCGCAGGTCGGCGAGCGCGAGCGACACGGTCGGCCGGCGCGCGCCGACGAACCGGCCGAGGGTCATGTGCGTCAGGCGGAGCGGCAGGTGGACGCCGTCGGAGCGGACGGTCCCCCAGCGCTCGGCAAGGTGCCACAGGAGCAGGAGCAGGCGGTCCTCGACCCGCGGGAGCTGGGCGATCGCCGCGAGCGCGGCGACGTCCCGTTCCTGCTCGGCGAGGCGGTGGTGGAGGATCGAGGTCAGCCGCGGCCAGCGGGTCGCGCCCATGAGGAAGCGGCGGTCGAGCGCGACGGCCTGCACCGGGGTGAGCGCGGTGGTCTGCCCCGTGAGCGCGAGCAGGTCGCTCGCCGGCGGCTCGGGCAGCACGACCGACCCGGGCCCGAGGAGCTGCGGCGCCGCGGCGTCGCCGACCCCGACCGTCCGCCAGGCGGCGCCGTCGAGGATCACGAGCGCGACCTCCTCGCCGGCGTCGCAGGCGACCGCCTCGCCGGCGTCCGAGCGCCGTTCGGGCAGCGTCAGGGCCCGGTCGGCGAGCGGCCGGTCGTCGGCGGGGACGGCGCGCGCGAACTCGGGGTCGACGGCGAGGAGGCGGACGGCGGTGGCGGAGTCGGACACGGGTGGGTCGGGGGTGCGCGGGGCCTCGTCGGCGGCGGCCGGCGGGGCACGAGCGGTGATCGGCGTTCAGGGCACCTGGCGCATGCTGGTTTCCAACGCCTACCCACGGGGTGCGCTTGTCATGCGTCGCTCGGCGGGGAGCCTCGAAGGCGATGCAACGCACGGATGAGCCCCCTGGCAGAGCGCGCGACGACGAGCTCCTACGCCGCTACGCCCGCACCCGCGACCCTCTGCTGCGCGACCAGCTCTTCGAGCGCTGGATGCCCCTGGCCCGTCAGCTCACGCGCCGCTACGGCCGCAGCAACGAGCCGTTCGAGGATCTGCTCCAGGTTGCGTCGATCGGGCTCGTCAAGGCGCTGCAGGGCTTCGATCCCGAGCGCGGCCGGGCGTTCTCCTCGTACGCGGTCCCGACGATCATGGGTGAGCTCAAGCGCCACTTCCGCGACCGCACCTGGTCGGTGCGGATGCCGCGCTCGCTGCAGGAGCTGGCCATGCGGGTCGACGGCGCGCGCGACCGCCTGTCGAGCGAGCTCGGCCGGTCGCCGTCGGTGACCGAGCTGGCCCGCGCGTGCGACACCACCGAGGAGGAGGTGCTCGAGGCGCTGCAGGCCGGCGACGCATATCACGCGACGTCGCTCGACGCGTTCCGCAGCGACGACGACGAGGACGGCTTCAGCCTCAGCGACGCGCTCGGCGAGGACGACGAGGGCTTCCGGCTGGCCGAGCACCGCGCGCTGCTGACCACCGTGCTGACCGCGCTCGACGACCGCGACCGGGAGATCCTGCGCCTGCGGTTCGAGGAGGACCTCACCCAGCAGGAGATCGCCAAGCTCGTCGGCGTCTCGCAGATGCAGGTCTCGCGGCTGCTGCGCCGCGCGCTGAACGTGCTCCGGGGGGCGGCCGAGCGCTTCCCCGAACGCACGGCCGCCGTAGCCTGAGCTACGCGATGATGAGCGTCCGCGGGTCCTGAGGGTCCACGCGGACGGGCACCGTCGCCCCCGGCTGGAAGCCGGCGATCGCCAGGCGTGAGATCACCTGGCGGTGGGTCACCGGGTAGACCGGTGTCCCGTCGACCGACACGTCCAGGTCGAGCTCGACCTGCGGGTTGTCGTTCACGGTCATGCCGGTGTCGCGCAGGGCCGTGACCGTCGCGGTCCCCTGGCGCCCCATCGCCATGAGCCGCTGCGCGACCTCGCTCTGGCGCTGCATGTCCTGGAGAGATCCCATGCGTTGCTCCTATGTCAAGGCGAGCGCCGGAGCGGGCGCGTTGCCGTTCTTGTTGGTCATGATCTTGTTGTTCTCGTTGGCCTGATCGGTCGGGGCGCAGAGCACGCGCCAGATGCGGCGGGC
>Ga0310835_100108_pt1 | contig 90294 bp, 85 predicted proteins | sample SM_ome_3_FD_201308 | JGI IMG/M metagenome (GOLD analysis project Ga0310835, IMG submission 201308) | Sorghum-adapted microbial communities enriched on stacked mutant (SM) sorghum from Joint BioEnergy Institute, Emeryville, California... ...
GCCGCCGATCATCCCTGGAGGATGTATCGGATCCAAAACCAATTTAAGAATAGCACACAATCAACAACAGTCCAAGCCACCTAAGGGTGGCTTCGGAACACTTCAAAGGTGACATTTTCACAGACGATTGACATCCCTTTATTCGTTGTTTCACATTTGCTTGCCCTGCACTTCTTCCAGCCGGAGAACACGCGTATGTTGCGTATGGCTCCAGGTTTTGTTGTTTTGGGTGAAAAATGCGTACAGCGTGATCGGCCACCAGGAAAGCAGAAAAACCGGGAACAGCAACAAATTGGCGTACATCTTCCACGATTTCACCTTTTCCAGCATCATGGCAAACGGGAATTGCGCACAACTGATGATCACCGCCACAACCGTCACCCAGTAAGGCAAATAGAAATAAATCGACGTGAACGTCTGCACGCCCGGCAACGCCTGATCCAGCCACAGCACGATCGTCAGCAGGGAGCCGATCAGCACATTGTACACCGTCACGGTATACAGCGCCGTATCGAACTTGGCCAGGTTCCTTTCCCGGATGCTGCTCCAGAGCAGCGGAAAGAAATAGCGGCGTGCCACGCTGAAATGCCCTTGCATCCATCTCAGGCGCTGACGTGCGGATGCGCGGAAACTGAGCGGCTTTTCGTCGTAAACTTTGGCGTCGTAGTTCATCGTCGGATAAATGCCGCGTTTTACGCAACGCACCGTAAACTCCAGATCCTCGACGAGACTCGTCGCCCCCCAGCCCATTTCCTTCAGCAGCGCAGCATCGAAACACATGCCGGTGCCGCCGAGGAAGTTCGCCATGCCCAGCCGCGTGCGCGGCAGTTGCCACAACCGGTTGCAAAACCAGTACGTGATGCCGTATGCGGCGGTAATCCAGGAATCCCCGGGATTTTTCGTATCCAGATAACCCTGAATCACCCTGTGTCCTGCGCAGAGACTGTCGTTCATGTGCAACAGAAAATCCGGATCGACCAGGTTGTCGGCGTCCAGCATGACCACGGCATCATACGAACGGGGCTGTTTCCACAGTTCCTTGAGCATCCATTCGATGGCAAACCCTTTTCCACGCTGATGCCTGTTTTCCCGCTCGCAGGCGAATACGCCGGGGAACTGGCGCGTGACATGCGCCGTTCTGTCGGTGCAGTTGTCGCAAATGACGAACACATCGTAAAGTTCGCGCGGGTAATGCAATTTCAGCAGATTTTCAATCAGGGCGCCGATGACCTTCTCTTCGTTGTGTGCAGCGACCAGAATGGCAAAAGATTTGGATGGTGCATGGCGCTCGACCGATTTTCGGCCTGCCCACCCCCAGATGGACAGCACGAACTGGTACACCCCGATGGCGCCAACCAAAATTTGCAACACGATGAAGATAGTATTCAGCATATTCAGTTGTCCCCCCAGACCCCTATTTTCAATCTTGTCTCTCTCTGTGTTGCGCCGGACGGTCCGGATTTCTATATTTTTCCTTTTTTCCGCCAGACGCAATTTTGATTTTCTTCATTTTTCTCCGGAAAGTCAACTTCGGCACAGCGTCATGCGGCATGATGCTGCATCGCCCCGCCAGAAATCGGCTGAAGCACCCCCTGCCTATTTCCGATTTTCTCCCCGAACGGCCTGTTTTAAGCGTTTTCCCCTCGCATGGACCGGCAAGCACGATCCGCATCACCGCTGCTGCGGACCACGGTAATTGTCCCGTGCCATTGTAAATAACGATGTAATAATTGACAAAGTTGCAGCGTTCCGGGAAGTCCCCGCCGATCCGGAACGTTTGCGGAAATGGCTGCATCAACGGCCGCAGGCCGGTTTCGGATGGGAAGCTTTGTTGAAAGTGTGCCCAAACAGGCGCGATTGCAAAACAGGCCCAGCCGCTCGCTTGGCCATTCACACAAAAAAAATGCCGCCAGCCGCCGAAAACACTTTTCCGGGCTCGCGACATGCAGACTTCGTTCCCACGTATCCATCCGCCATCAAATGCATGTTTGGTTTCCTGTGTCCCTGCCAGCCACACGCACGCATTGTCGGAACTTGTTCGTGCCGGTCACGCAGTACCGTCGCCGATAAGTCCTTGGCTTCAACTGCCGGGTTGAACCGTACCGGGCTGAACCGGCGCAGGCTCCTTGGCCCCGCCCCTTCGCAACTCCTTCATCAACGCCGCTTCGATCCGCTCCCTGTTCCGCGCAATCGCACGCTGCCCGACGACCGCCTCCAGGCGGTAAATCGGCTGGCCCAATCCGGTAAATTTGAGTTCGTATTCGGTCATCACCAGATCTTCCCTGATGCCATCACGATGCAAATCCAGCGAGATGTTCCGCATTTGCAATCCGGCATCGGAGAAGCTGTTCAGCGAAAACTCAAACAGCGACTTCGAATCGGTCTTGAAATGGATTTCCCCGTCCTCGTCCAGCAATTCCACATATTTTTTCAAAAAACGGGGATGGGTCAGCCTGCGGCGGGCATGCTTGCTTTTGGGCCAGGGATCGCTGAAATTCAGATAGATGCGTGACAACTCGCCCGGAGCAAACATGCTTTCCAGATACTCGACGTTGCCCCGCACAAGCACCAGGTTCGGGACATCCTCCCGGCCCTTTTCGCGCCAGACGGCCCTGGCTTTTTCGCACCCGCGGCGCAACAATTCATCGTAGATGTCCATGCCGATGAAGTTGATGTCCTCATGCATGCCGCTCATCGTGCTGATGAAGCGTCCTTTGCCCATGCCCAGCTCGATATGTATCGGATGATCGTTGCCAAACCGCTCGCGCCACCGTCCTTTCCAGACTTGCGGCTCCAGGATGACGAGATCGGACTGGCGTTCCAGGCTTTCGCGTATGTTTTTTCTGCCTCTCAGTCTCAAAACGGATTCCTCCTGCCGGATCAATCGAACGAGCTTGTGATATGGGAAGTTTACCATGAATCGGCCCGTTAGAAAACAAAAAGCCGGTTCCACCCGGGAACCGGACACTTTGAAGTGGCATGTGCGGATCAATTCGGCAGACGCTGCTCGTCAGCCAATTGATCTTCGATGGCATGGTTCAATTTCCGCTTGGCAGAAATCTCTATGTTGTGGTTGTTGTGGAACTTGATTCCCGCCAACGCCATCGCTTCTTTCAACGTCAACTCAACCTTGATCGTGTCATCCCCTTGCGGGATTCGTACGACTGTTTCCATGCCTTTTCACCTCGGTTTCATGGAGTTGTGACGCACTTCAAATATAACATGACATGTTAATTTCCGCAAGGGGTCCAGCACGAAATTTTCTCGCTGCAACCTCGCATTTCTAGGCCATTTCCGATACAATGAATACCAGTCCGCCAGCGTGGTTGCAAGTGCGGCAAGTCAATGAATGAAAAGGAAGGATGCGCTATGGGCACCGGTTTGGAACCGGCATCTGTCGCCCCCTTGCGCTGGGGAGATAAACGATTTCATACCTGGAATTATGAGATGAGACGCACCTTCGGCACCAAAGTGTTCAAGGTGATGCTGGATGCCGGATTTACTTGCCCCAATCGCGACGGCACCATCGCTACAGGCGGCTGCACGTTTTGCAGTACGAGAGGGTCAGGCGACTTCGCCGGGAGCCGGCGGGACGATCTGGTCACCCAATTCAACGTCATCCGGGACAGACAGCACCGCAAATGGCCGGACGCCCGCTATATCGGGTATTTTCAGGCTTATACCAATACGTATGCTCCCGTCGGGACGCTGCGGGACTATTACGAGGTCATACTCCGGCAGCCGGGCGTTGTCGGACTTTCCATCGCCACACGGCCCGACTGCCTGCCGGACGATGTCATCGATTATTTGGCCGAGTTGAATGAACGCACCTACCTGTGGCTGGAAATGGGGCTGCAGACGGTGCACGAATCCACTTCCACACTCATCAATCGCGCGCATGACACCGATTGTTTCCGGGATGCGGTCGCCCGGCTGCGCGCGAAAAACATCCGGGTTTGCGCCCACATCATCTACGGCCTACCGGGCGAGGATCGGGACATGATGCTGGAAACCGGCAGACAGACGGCGGCCATGGACGTGCAGGGCATCAAGATCCATCTGCTGCACTTGATGCGCAAAACGCCGATGGTCCGGCAATGGAAGGAAGGCCTGCTGCGTTTTCTGGAACGGGATGAATATGTGAATCTGGTTGTTGATACATTGGAAATGTTGCCACCCCACATGATTGTCCATCGCCTGACCGGAGACGCGCCGCGGGATCTGTTGATCGGCCCGATGTGGAGCCTGCGCAAATGGGAAGTGCTGAATGCCATCGATGCCGAGCTTGACAGACGGGACAGTTGGCAAGGAAAATTATGGAAGGGGAATTGAGGCTGTGGGGTTTGTGTCCGTCTTGACGATGGCCCAAAGGCTGGCTGCCGAACGGCTTGCCCCCGGCGGCATCGCCATCGACGCCACTGCAGGCAATGGCGTGGATACGCTGTTTCTGGCCCGCACTGCCGGACCGAAAGGCCATGTTTATGCCTTCGACATTCAGGAGCAGGCATTGGCCCGCACGCGGCAGCGGCTGGCCGAAGATGCAAACGGGGATGCGATGGCGCCCGTTACGCTCATCCAAGCCGGCCATGAAAAAATGGCCGAGATCATCCCGAAAACGGAACATGGCCGGATATCAGCCGTCATGTTCAATCTGGGTTATCTGCCCGGAGGCGATCCCGCCCTCATCACTCAACCGGGCACGACACTGGCAGCCATGGAGGCCGCAATCGGTTTGCTTGCGCCCGGCGGCGTGCTGACCGCCGTCCTGTACCCTGGCCACGACGGCGGAGAGGCGGAAGCGGAAGCAGTTGTCCGTTGGGCCTCGCGTCTTCCGTTTGCGGTCGGGCAGACCATGCAGTACCGATTCATGCAAAAACCGGACGCACCCTATCTGGTTGCGCTGGAGAGACGCAAATAGCCCAAAAAAAAAAACGCACATTGCGAGGAGGAACCCACGTGGCAATACGCAAAATCGAACATATCGGCATCATGGTGCGTTCGCTGGAAACTTCCATTCCGTTCTACGTCGAAACGCTCGGATTGCGGCACCGCGATACGGTGCTCCATTCCAACGGCGTGCTTCGGCTCGCTTTTCTGTCGTTTCCGGAACATCCGGAAACGGAAGTGGAACTGATCGAAGGTTTCAAAGGGGCATTGGCGCCGGATGGCCAGGTACACCATATTGCATTTACTGTCGATGATATCGAGGCCGAGTATGCGCGGATCCGCCAACTCGGCGTTGAAGGCCTGGACGACGGCATCACGACAATCCCTGATGTCAGCCGCTATTTCTTCTTCAGGGGACCGGACGGTGAAAACATCGAAATGTTTCAATCACTCCGGGGATGAGGGGGAACAAAAACAGCCATGACTGATTTGAAGCCATATCCATTGCATTTTCAACCATCTTTCAAAGAACGCGTATGGGGCGGAAGGGCGCTGGAACGGTTCGGATTTGATGTTCCGCCCGGCGCGATCGGCGAAGGCTGGATGATTGCCGACCACCCCAACGGCGTGTCGCATGTGACAAACGGTCCGTTGGCCGGTCTGGGGCTGGACGCCGTTCGCGAAAAGTACGGTGCGCAGTGGTTTGGCACTCAGGGAAGCGTTTCGGCCAACGGGCGCTTCCCGCTCCTGGTCAAGCTCCTGGATTGCAATGACGATCTGTCCGTCCAGGTGCATCCAAGCGATCATTATGCGGGACTGCCCAGGGGCGAGTCGGGCAAAACCGAGATGTGGTATGTGATCCGCGCCAAGCCTGGCGCCAAAATCATCTACGGACTGAAACCGGGTGTGACCCGCGAATCGATGGCCAGGGCGATTGAAGAAGGCCGGATCATGGAGACGCTACAAACCGTATCGGTAAAGGCGGGAGATTCCTTCTACATTCCGGCCGGTACCGTGCACGCGCTGTGCGCCGGCGTGCTGGTTGCAGAAATCCAGCAGAACTCGGATACCACCTACCGCTTGTATGATTATGATCGCCCGGGTCTGGACGGCAAACCGCGCGAATTGCATATCGAAGATTCGCTCAACGTCACTACGTATGAAGGCGGCGGGGCAACCCGCATGCATACGGATGGCGTCCGACCCGGCGAATGGCTGACATTGGCCATATCCCCTTATTTCGTGACCGAAAAGGGGATTGTCAGCGGCCAGTGGCAACTGACCACGACCCCGGAAAGCTTCACGATCATCATCGTCTGCGATGGTGAAGGGACGATCGGCTGGCCGGAAGGCACGGTTCACGCCAAAGCCGGCGACTGCTTCCTGCTGCCCGCCAACCTCGGCGCCTATTCGCTGGATGGCGAAATGACCGTGCTCAGAAGCCGGGTGCCCTGATCATGCTGCAGGTAACCCAATCAGGTCTGGCGCCAGACAACATCCGATCCGTTTTTTTTCGGCATTGGCCGGGAGAAAGGAGCATCAGATGATATCCCCGTCTGAACAGCACAAACGGGAGGCCCCTAACAGCATCTCCTGCCTCGTCGTCACCGTATCGGATACGCGGACGCCGGAGACGGATGCAAGCGGCCGACAAATCCGCCAATTGCTTGAGGAACACGGACACCGCGTTGCCGGATACCGGATCGTGCCCGACGAATATGGGACGATTGCCGCCCTATTGGCCGATGCCGCACAAGACGAGACGGTTGAAGCCATCCTGCTGAACGGCGGCACCGGCATCGCTGCGCGGGATGTCACGATCGAGGCCGTCCGTGGTGTCCTGCACAAGGAAATGCCCGGATTTGGCGAGTTATTCCGGTATTTGAGCTATGCGGAAGACATCGGCCCGGCAGCCATGCTGTCACGTGCGATTGCCGGGACGATCGGCCGCAAGGCCGTATTTGCCATGCCCGGCTCCACCGGTGCGGTGAAGCTGGCGATGACGCGGCTGATTCTGCCCGAATTGGGACACGTCATCCGGGAAATCCGCAAATCGCACTCATAGCGACTCCGGCTGCGCAACCAGCTGCGGCGGCGCTTCCTCTCCGGTATACAGGATGGCCAGCACCGTGCGGCTGCTCCGATCGACCATTCCCGACTGCCGCCATCGCTCGTAGTCAAACGGCAGCACGTCAAGCGCCGCCTTTTTTTGCAGCTCTCGCTCGTCCAGTTCGAGTCGCAGCGCCATCCGCTTTAGCGCACTGGACCATTCCGGCTTGTCCAGGCGGCCATCCCACCATGTTTTTCGCGGCTTGTATTTATGCTGCAGAAAATAATCGATTTTGAGCAGCGCAAATGCGACATCCCGGTCCATGCCTTGCGGCTGGTCCGCCTGCAGGAAAGACCACAGGCGCAAGTAGAGGTCTTCCAGTTGATGGCCGATCCGGCTCCAGCCCTGCGCTTCCCAGTAATCCCCGAAACGCTGGAAAAAATCGAACGCCGACGGGTACACGCGTCCAAGCAAATAATCCATCGTACGGTCCAGCCGGTGCGCATTCCAATATTTTTCCAGAATATCTTCCACTCGCTTGATCCGCACGATATCCGCAAAATCCAGAACATCATTGCCCAGGATCTCATAGGGCGCATGCTGCATGTAGACATAGCCGTACTGGTCGGCATCCCTCCGCAACCCCGTTCCCCGCAACATCTTCAAAAACCCGAGCTGCAATTCTTCCGGCCGAAGCGCAAACACGTCGTCAAACGTCTTGCGAAAGGTCGGATAATCTTCATGCGGCAATCCGGCGATCAAATCGAGGTGCTGGGCGATTTTGCCGCTTTCTTTGATCTTCGTAACGGTCCGAGATAATTTGGCAAAATTTTGGCGGCGCTGCACGGCCAGATTGGTCGGATCGTTGGTCGACTGCACGCCAATTTCGAAACGGAATACGCCGGCAGGCGCGTGCTCGGCCAGAAAATCCAGCACTTCAGGCCGCATGATATCGGCCGTGATTTCGAATTGGAACACACAGCCCCGATGGTTGTCGATCAGAAACCGGAAGATTTCCATCGCGTAATCCCGCTTGATATTGAACGTCCTGTCCACAAACTTGATCAGTTTGGCGCCGTTGTCGATCAAATACAGCAAATCCGCCTTGACGCGCGCCATATCGAAATAGCGAACCCCGACCTCGATGCTCGACAGGCAAAATTGGCAACTGAACGGACAGCCGCGGCTTGTCTCGAAATAGACGACGCGGTTGCCAAGCGTCGGGATGTCCTCGGGAAAACGGTGCGGTGAAGGAATCGCATTCAGATCCAGCTTCGGCCGGCCCGGCGTGATGATCGCTTCCGCGTGGCCTTCCTTGCGATAGGCGATGCCGAAGACGAAATGATATTTTTGTTCGTCCCGGATTTGTCTCAACAAATCGCGGAATGTCTCTTCCCCTTCCCCGATGACGATGAAATCAACGGCTGGCAAACGTGCCATCCACATCTCCGTATCATAGGAAACCTCGGGGCCTCCGAGCACGATCTTGACATGCGGCAGCACCTTCCTGATCATGTCGATCACGACAATCGTCTGTTCGATATTCCAGATGTAACAGGAAAATCCGATGACATCCGGCTTTTTTGCAAACAGGTCCGACACAATCGCGATGGCCGGATCTTTGATCGTGTACTCGGCGATCTGCACGTCAAACTCGTCTGCGCAATAAGCTTTCAAATAGCGCAAGGCAAGTGAAGTATGGATATATTTGGCATTCAACGTCGCAAGGACGATTTTCATGGGCCGACGGTCCTTCCCCAAATCAAACTTTCCTTCATTGTAACGGATTGCGCCGGTGAATGACAAAAAAACGACAACACTGCATGTGTTGCCGTTTTCGGTCCGTTGTGCATCCACGCGCCACTAGCGCCACGAACGGATCATTTTTTGTCTTCCACTTCGATCGCACCATTCGCAATGACATGCTGGAAGAAATAGAAACTGTCTTTCGGAATGCGTTCCAGCGTTTCATAGTTCATATAGACGAGACCAAAACGTTTGCTATAGCCTTCCGCCCATTCAAAATTGTCGAGCAGCGACCATGCGAAGTAGCCGCGAAGCGGAACCCCCGAAGCAATCAGGCGATGCAACTGGATGAAATGTTTGTGGAAATAGGCGATTCTGTCGGCATCGTGCACTTTGCCGTCCGAAGTCAGCACGTCATCGTAGCATGCGCCATTTTCCGTGATGTAAATCGGAATGTCGCCGTAGGTGTCATGCACCCACTTTAACGTCTTGTACAAGCCATCCGGATAGACGTTCCAGCCGATATGCGTTTTGTCGAAACCGATCTGCACTTCTTCGCAGTCAAAATTTTTGTGATCCTGCTTGTATCGTCCGAAACCTCCGCTGTAGTAGTTGATGCCGATAAAATCGATCTTCTGGGCGATCGTCTCCATGTCCCCCGGCTGAATCGGCACTTCCGCGCCTTTCTTCCGGAACCATTCCACCAGGAACGCCGGATATTCGCCGCGGAATGTCGGGTCCATGAACCATTCGTTGTACCAGCCACGATAACGCCGGCATGCTTCGATGTCTTCCTGCGAGCTGGAATACGGCTCATACCAGTACAGATTGTGCGTCGTGCCGATTTCGCCCTGGATGCCCAATTCCCTAAAACGTTTTACCGTTTTGCCGTGGGCCACCATGCAATGGTGCGCGACCGTAATCGCCAGTTGCAAGTCTTTGTTGCCGGGCGCATGGTCGCCGACGAAGTTCGACAAAAAGGAAACACACCAAGTTTCATTGAAAGTAATCCATTGTCGAACTTTGCCGTTAAATGTACGGAAAACGATTTCTGCATATCGAACGAAAGCATCAATCGTTTCACGATTCGCCCAGCCCCCCCGGTCCTGAAGCGCCTGCGGCAAATCCCAGTGATACAGCGTGACACAAGGTTCGATTCCCGCTTCCAGCAGGGCGTCGATGACGCGGTTGTAGTAATCCAGTCCTGCCTGATTGACTTCACCGGTGCCTTGGGGCAAAATCCGCGGCCAGGCGATGGAAAACCGGTAAACCTTCACACCCAGCTTCTTCAGCAGCGCAATGTCTTCCGGGTAGCGGTGATAGCTGTCGCAAGCGACATCTCCATTGTCGTTCCCCTTCACTTTGCCCGGTATATGGGAGAAAGTATCCCAAATGGACGGGCCTCGGCCATCCTCTGTCACCGCTCCTTCAATCTGGTATGAAGCGGTCGCAGTCCCCCAGACGAAATCCGGGGGAAATTCCAGTCGTGCCAATGTGATCTCCTCCATCTTGTTGGTAACGGCCCGACAAACATTCTCTCGTCATCAGGCCCATAATTGCCCATTCTTGTACTATTCGACCGAAAACGTTTTATTCCTGCTAATTTTAGGCATTAATTTTGATACGTTCCCTGCGCTGGGCGGAAAGCAGGCAAGTTTCCAGCAATTTCATGCCCTTTACCGCATCTTCCGCCGGAAAAGCGGGAGGCTCGATGCCGCGCACGGTTCGTGCAAACTGGTCTGCCTGACGCACGTATGCGTTGATGCCAAAAGGCCCTTCTCTTCTTTGGCCGTTAGCCGTAATAACGAGAAAGTCATCATTGTCCGCACCCGGCAAAAACGGATATTCAAGCACGATCCGCCCGGTCGAACCGACAACTTCCAGCCTTTGGCGCGAAGCCGCCCACATGCCGCCGTCAAACGTCAAACCGATGCCGCCCGGAAACTCTACGAGCCCGGAAGCCATCATGTCGACGCCGCCGTGTGACGGTGAAAACTGCGCATATACCGTCACGGCCTCAGGTTCCATTCCCGTAAACAGACGTCCGGCGCTGAGCGGATAACAGCAAATATCGTACAGTCCGCCGCCCCCCCAATCCGCGCGGAAGCGAATGTCATCCATATTGCCCGAATGAGGAAACGAAAAGACGCCATGAATGGCGCGCAATTGTCCGATTTCGCCACTGCCGATCAACTCCTTGATCCGCTGTATGCGCGGATGGAAGCGGTACATGAACGCCTCCGCCAGATGAACACCTGCATCCCGGCAGGCATCCGCCATTTCCTGCGCTTCCGCCGCGTTCAATGCAATCGGCTTTTCGCACAAAACATGTTTGCCCGCTTTGGCCGCCGCGATCGTCCACGGCTTGTGCAAATGATTCGGCAGCGGTATGTATACGGCTTCGATATCCGGATCTGCCAGCAGCGCCTCATAACTGCCGTACGACCGGGGAATGCCGTATTGATCGGCCTTGCGCCGCGCCTTGTCCGGATCTCTGCTGGCGATGCCCAGCAGTTCGGCCGTTTCCGATGCGAGCAGCGCCGGAATGACCGCCCGATCCGCAATGCTGGCCGCCCCGAGGATGCCCCATCGCAATCGTTCCATAGAAAAATGTTTCCTCCTTTTTGTGATATACGGTCATTATAGCATATTAAGGCAAATATCATATCATTCGAACTTATCTACCATCCCGATCTGATATAAGGTAAAATAAAACGGTCAACCGGCCAGCGCCAGTTACGAGAATAGAAAGGATGTTTCGCATGCCATACCGTTTGATCGCCATGGATCTGGATGATACGCTGCTACACGATGACTTGACCGTCAGCGGCCCCACCCGCGAAGCGCTGAAACGCGCAATGGATTTGGGGGTACACCTGACGATCGCGACTGGCCGCATGTATGCCTCCGCCAGACAGATCGCCCGGCAGATCGAGCTGAATGTGCCGATCATCACCTACCAGGGTTCGCTCGTCCGCAATCTGCTCGACGGCCAAACCTTGTACGAACGGAACGTGCCGGTCCGTGCCGCCAGATTGTTCTATGAATATTGCCGTGAGCATGGCCTGCATCTGCAAACCTATATCGATGACCAATTGTTTGCAGCAGAAGAAAACGAACGCTTGAAAGCCTATGCCGCTCAATCGAAGATCCCCTATACGATCGAATCGCAATTCGGGGAACTGGTCAGCACATCGACACAGCAGACGAAATTGATCATCATTGACGAGCCCAGCCGGCTGGATGCGATCAAACCGGAACTGGAAGCGTTGCTGGGCCCGGGTGTACATTTGACGAAATCCAAAAGCAATTTTCTGGAATTGACGCATGAAGAAGGAACCAAAGGACATGCGCTCAAATTTTTGGCAGCCCATTACGGAATATCTATGGAGGAAACCATCGCCATCGGCGATGCGTGGAACGATCGGGAAATGATTGAAGCTGCCGGATTGGGCGTCGCCATGGCGAACGCCGTACCTGAATTGAAAGCGTTGGCCAACTTCGTTACGCTGAGCAACAACGAAGATGGCGTCAAATACGTGCTGGAGAAATTTGTATTCCATGCGCGATGATCCGCGCCACTTGCACAACCGGGATACGGTCAGCACGGATTTTCGCCGGACCCGGAAACCGGCGATTGACGTCTGGCGGATTCCTTTTGCCGCTTGGCCTTGAGCAGACGGTACATTTCCAGCGTCTCCATCAAATGAAGCGCTTCGTCATCCGTCAGTTCTTCCGGCTGTCCGTTGACCCAGATCCGGTTGTTGGAAACCCCCTCTGTCAGTTTGCCCGTCAACAACCAATCAATCGATACCTCATACAAACCGGCCAGTTCACGCAACGTTTCGTTGTCCGGTTGTGATTTGTCGTTTTCGTACTTGGAAACCGTCGTAAAATCGATCCCCAAATGCTCGGCAACGTCATTTTGTGTCAGCCGCTTGCTTTTTCTTGCTTGTCTGAGGCGAGTACCGAAAGTGGTCATGCTTGCGCAATCCTCCGTTGTCAAAAATTGATTTGTTTTCAAGTTTCCTATTGAAATTTGAATATATTTCGATTTATGATAGACAATAAAGATACGGTCAGGAGGAAACTTCGAATGCATGCATCGCTTGCCCGGGACAATCAATCCATGATGAATATCATTTGGCGGCTTCCGGACGGTACGGTCAAAGAACAGGCTGTCGCCGATATGGAACAACTGCTGTTTGTGCTTCGCATGATCCGCAACGTATCGATTGAAGGTTCGCTGTACGCGATTACCGGTTCTTCGCTCGTCGTCGAGTCGGACCGGCTGTCCGTCGCCATCACGCTTTCCTGATGGCATCGTTGCCTGCCATCAGGATTTCAGCTTCAATTTGGCTGCCGGCAGTTGCTGGCGCAGAATCTGCCTGATCTGCCCGAGATCGCGGATATCCCGTTTGGGCAGCATGATGACCTTGTTTTTGGCCAGGTAAATGATGATGGCTTTGGCCGTCTCCGCTGCCCTGTAAACATCGTTCCATGCCACCTGAACCGTCGTATTTTCCGTGGTATGCCGGATGCCTGCTGCCTCGAGCACAATGTGCTGTTCCAGTTTGACCGTTTTGTCATTCTCGAACAGCCGAACCGTCCGCACCTTGATGCGCCAGAGCTGATAAGCCAGCAACAGCCCGCTCAGCACAAACGATCCGCTAATGGCAATGGCCATTTCGGAAGGCGTAGCCGCCAGTTCCGTCAGCCGGGCAGCAATGACAAACAAACACCAATAGAACAGAAACAATCCCGCCAATTGCAGACGACCATGGTACAGATTGAATTCCGCATAATCTTCGGCCGTCAGCTTGACCCGGATCGGCTGGGCCTCGTGGCCGCTACCCTTTTCCCGGTTGCCTGTCGCGCTTTCCGTCGATGTCACTTGTTCCGCTTGCATTGTCGCTCCCGGACCCTTTTCATGTTCTGGCATCCGCCATGCTCCCTTCCTATACAGCCACGTTTTTCTCCAGATGCAGGATCTTTACGGTTCCTTCCGGACGAACAGCCAATTCCTGATGCACAATTTCATACCCCATGTTCTGATACATGGCCACATTGTTCTGCACGGATTGACGAACCTTGCATCGACTATAATACAACCCCTTGCTGACGCCAAGCTGTTCAATCCATTTTACCAGACGTTTGGCGTAACCTCTCCGCCTGCGGGCCGGAATGACCGACAGTCTCGAAAAATGAATCGTATCTCCCGCAATTTCGTAGCGGACCATCGCAACCGGCACTCCGTCCTCCAGCAAAATGGCGGCACTTTCTTTGTGCAGCAGGGCATCGCGGACGGATTCCACGGTTTCCTTCAGTGCGCTGGAAGGCGGTACGGCCATCCGGTATTCTTCAAAAGCCTGTATCATCAAGGCATGGATGGTTTCGGCATCTTCCGGGCCGGCCTGGCGAATTTCAATGACCGGGTCATGTCGCAAACGAGATGCCGCTGCAGGTGAAGCAGTGTTGTCCTGCGACCCGGCATCCTCCGATTCCCAGCCGGCAGCATCCGGTTGCTCCTGCGAATGGCCGCTCCCGAAATCAGCCGTCCGACCGGGTGCATCAGCCGCAAGTGCCCGTCCTGCAAAATAGGCTGAGGATGAGCGCACGAGCAACAGCAGAAATACCACAACGCCAATAAACATTTCAATAAGCGGATGGAAGGAACCGGACATCCATACGACAATCAGCGCGGCCAGAATCGCCAGCAGCCGCTGCCTGCGGTTGATGAACCGGATGGTGAAAATGACGACCAGGACTGGCAGCAACAAATTGAGATATGCCCATAATATTTGTACGCTGGTCAATTCATCCAGCTTGAATTTTTCGATTTCATCCGCTGTCGGAAACAAAATCACCTTCGTATTCAATGCGATTACAGCGATGGAAATGGCCAGACGAATATAGAGCAGCACGATGGCTACACGTATGCTTTGCGGTTTGATCGGGTTGGACAACGATGAATCCTCCTTGGTTCAATGCACATGCACAAATGATTTCGTCGACAGGTTGCACAAATCCTTCATTGTTTTACTATAACAATAAAACTGCAAAATTACAGCTTATTATCATTGTAATTCTATATTTTCTTGATATTTTCTTGACAATCGCGTATTCTCGGCGTTCGCGAATTCGGCATTCGCGGATTGGCGTTCCAATCGGGAACTTCGGTGACATCGGGTGTTTTCGTGGGTTGTTTCGTGCTGCGAATACTCGGCTTTGGGAGCGGGAAACGTTGCAGGTATTTGTTGGTTGGGGATCAGGGAGCACCAGCGTTTGGTTGGCTCGAGGCGGGAACGTGCAAGCGTTTGGTTGAACAGGGCCCAGGTATGCGCAGGCGTCCGGCCGATTGTGTCGCAGTGAATGATCAGGTATCTGGTTTTGGTCCGGTGTCGAGCACACGCTGACGTTTGGCCGATTGTGGCCGTGAGCAGACTCAGACATTTCATCGATGTTGGAGCGTGGACACGCTAATTTTATTTCGATTTCATGATGCGTGCGGACATTTTTGACCATCAAATGCACTTTCGACGATATTTTTTCAAAATGACGGTCACAATTGACCATTAGATATGAATAAACGGGTTTTTTCGATGAAAATGGAACCTAATGGACGTTTATTTCCGTTAGACGGACAAAAAGGGTAAATCCGTTCGGTAACGGTCATCCGTGTCCGAACTATACAGTTTTGCATCACATTTTAGATCGGACCGCACAAACATGTAAGGTTTGGTCATCCCGCAGCAAAAAATGACAAAAAATAGCCGTCTCCATGGTCAATTCGACCGAAGGGACGGCTAGCAATGGAAATCAACCTGACACTTAGCACAAAGCGAATCCAATGGCATCAAATCTGCACATACATCGGACCGTCTTTCAATTTGTTTTCCATGACCCAACTGTCGTTCTCGTTGAAAAGATAAGCTCGATGGATCAACACTTTTACTTCATCGCCTGGCTTCAGTGCCTCTTTCTCCAGCGAACGGTAAGTTATCAGCTTGATATCGCCGATTTCCACTTCCACCAGCCACTCACTCCCGCGAAAATGCACATGGCGAACGCGTCCGTCTTCGGTTGCCGAAAGCAGGGTAAACTCTCCCGGAAAGCCGACTTCCACATATTCGGGCCGGATCAGCGCCGTTGTGCCTGGCCAGGAACGGGCCTCTTCGAAACCTTTGAGTGCCGCGATCTGTTCCACGATAGTCGATTCCCCGATAAACTGGGCGACAAACGGCGTTTGCGGATCTTTGTAAATCTCCCAGGGCGTACCTTTCTGTTCCAAATGACCTTTGTTGATGATCATGATTTCGTCCGCAACTTCAATCGCCTCATCCTGGTCATGGGTCACGAATATCGACGTGATGCCCAGCTGGTCGATCATATCCCGCAGCCATGCGCGGAGTTCGTGGCGGATTTTGGCGTCGATTGCAGCAAACGGCTCATCAAGCAAAAGCAACTGGGGCTGTGGTGCAAGCGCACGGGCAAATGCGACGCGCTGGCGCTGACCCCCTGAGAGTTGATGGGGGTAACGCTTCTCGAATCCCGACAATCCGGTCAACTCCACCAGTTCCGACACCCGTTCCCTGATCCGGGACTTGCTCCATTTTTTCACTTCCAGCCCAAAACCGATATTGTCTTCTACCGTCATATGTCTAAACAGCGCGTAGTTCTGAAACACGAATCCGATGCCCCGCTCCTGTGGCGGCAAATCGTTTACCCTTTTGCCGTAGAAAGTGATATCTCCGCTATCCGGCGTTTCCAGACCGGCGAGCATGCGCAAAATCGACGTTTTGCCGCCGCCACTTGGACCGAGCAACCCGATCAGTTTTCCTTTGTCGATGGAAAAGGAAACATCCTTCACCGCCTGAAACGAGCCGAAGCGCTTGTTTAGCCCGCGAACCTCCACATGAATGCCCGTTTGCTCCATATTCACAGCCTCCTTACCGATGCGATGGCCAAGGGATTGCCTATCGATGGGTCAACCCGTGCCAGAACCGATGGATTATTGCGCACAATTCCTATTAATTTAGTTGGTATTTACACTTTAGCAAAACTTGCCATATCCGTCAACTGTATTCAAAGATATGGCACAATATGGACGCGCAATAAATGAAACCATCCCGAAACGCTTCTCGTAGCAGAATGGCTTTACAATTGGAATTGGTTCCCCGATGGGTTCGCTGTTTTCCCATCCAAAGGGCGCACCCGGGCAGGATCAAGCCGGTTCTTCGTAATAGCGGTCTTCTCCGACCTCCAGATTTGCCCGTCCCTGCGTCAGATCGGTCACCCAGGCCATAAATCGCTCGGCCATTCCCGATTTGGGCAAACAACAAACGCGAACCCGGTCGGCAAAGGAAATTTCCCCCGTCCGGATGCCGCGGTCCCTCAACGCATTCTCCAATTTGCCATACCAGGTGTAGTCGACGTCGACGATCACCTCGCGACGCAACACCATGGTCACGGGGCCAGCAGCATCGATGCCCGCCACCGCGCCGTCGGTATAAGCCCGCACCAGTCCCCCTGCGCCAAGCATGATGCCGCCAAAATAGCGGGTTACGACGACCACGACGTTTTTCAATCCCCGGTTGCGGATTACTTCGAGTATCGGCTTGCCGGCCGTTCCGCTCGGTTCCCCGTCATCCAGCGCCTTCTGCCATTCATCGCGCTCCCCGATCCGATAGGCCGAGCAGTTGTGTGTGGCGTCCCAATACTTTTTTTTGATGCGCTCGATGAAAGCAACCGCTTCTTCCTCGGTACCCGCCGGAGCGGCATGGCCAATAAAACGGGATTTGCGTATGACGATTTCCTGACAGCCGTATGCTTTTAGTGTCGTATATCGCTCAAGCATCCAGCAATTCCGCCTTTCGTCGCTGTTTGTGCAAGCGAACATTCTTTTCTTTTTTCTCCGACTATATTACCATACAGAAAACAAACGAAACTGGAGGGGGATGTGTCGATGGACTGCCGAAAGGGCTGCGCCGCCTGTTGCATTGCCGCATCCATCTCTTCACCGATACCCGGCATGCCTTACGGCAAACCGGCTGGCGTTCGATGTGTGCAATTAACCGACGACAACGCCTGCAAGCTGTTCGGGCGGCCGGAGAGGCCCGCCGTCTGCGTCAGCCTGCAGGCGTCGCCAGACATGTGCGGAAATACAAATGATGAAGCATTTCAAATCATTGCCGAACTGGAACGCCTTACCGCACCCGATGCCCCCGGCCCCGGACACCGCAAGACGCAGCCGGACTGACATGGAAGATGAACCGCCTTCGGATGTCGAATGGCGGTTCATCTTGGTTGGCGTTTCTCCCCGCGCGTATTGCACGGCGCGCACAGGCTGTCCCGATCTTGCGGCCGGTTACAGGCGGGCTTCCAGCGCTTTTTTGGCTTCTTCGAATCCAGGCTTGCCCAGCAGCGCAAACATGTTCTTCTTGTATGCCTCGACACCCGGTTGATCGAACGGATTGACGCCCAGCAGGTAGCCGCTGATACCGCAGGCGATTTCGAAGAAATAAACCAGGTAGCCGAACGTATAAGGCGTCATGTCCGGCAAATGGACAACCAGATTCGGCACATTGCCGTCGGTATGCGCAAGCAGCGTGCCTTCAAACGCTTTTTTGTTCACAAAGTCAAGCGTCTTGCCAGCCAGGAAATTCAAGCCGTCCAGATCCTCGGGATCGTGCGGGATCGCAATCTGCTCGGCCACTTCACCCACTTGCAGCACGGTTTCAAAAATGATGCGGTTGCCTTCCTGGATGAATTGTCCCATCGAATGCAAGTCTGTAGAAAAATCGACCGATGCCGGATAGATGCCTTTGAAATCCTTGCCTTCGCTTTCCCCGTACAGTTGTTTCCACCATTCCGAAACGTAGTGGAGACCGGGCTCGTAGTTCACGAGAATTTCAACCGTCTTGCCTTTGCGATACAGCGCATTGCGGACTGCAGCGTATTGATACGCGCCGTTTTCGCTCAAATTCGGATTGTTGTATTCAGCCTGCGCATCGCGAGCGCCCTGCATCATCGCTTCGATGTCGATGCCAGCCGTCGCAATCGGCAGCAATCCGACGGCGGTCAACACCGAATAGCGGCCGCCCACATCGTCCGGAATGACGAACGACTCATAGCCCTCGGCCGTCGCCAATTGCTTGAGTGCACCGCGCGCCTTGTCGGTCGTGGCGAAAATCCGCTTGCGGGCTTCTTCTTTTCCGTATTTCTTCTCGAGTTCCGCGCGGAGAATCCGGAATGCGATCGCCGGCTCCGTCGTCGTGCCGGACTTGGATATGACGTTGATCGACCAGTCCTTGCCTTCCAGCACTTGAAGCAGATGCGCCAGATAGGTCGAACTGATGTTGTTGCCTGCAAAGAAGATTTGCGGCGATTTGCGCTGTTCCTTGGACAAGACGTTATAAAACGAATGCTGCAGCATTTCGATTGCCGCGCGTGCCCCCAGGTAGGAACCGCCAATCCCGATGACGACCAATACATCGGAATCGGAACGAATTTTCGCAGCAGCCCGCTGGATGCGCGCGAATTCTTCCTTATCATAATCGGTCGGCAGGTTGATCCATCCCAGAAAATCGGAGCCTGCCCCCGTTCCGTTGCGGAGTTGTTCATGCGCCAGTTTCACCGCCGGAGCCAAATTGTCAATTTCATGTTGCCCGACAAACTGGAGCGCTTTGGAATAATCGAAGCGAACGCCCTTGCTCACTAGCAATATCCTCCTCAATACGAACAAATTTCTTTATAGCATACTCAATTTGAGAACCAGATACAAGTTTTCCGGCACGCGGATTGCGATTTCATGCTTCGAATTTTCTTTAATATATGATAAAAAGTAATTATTACTAGAATTGAGAGGGGCTATGTGATGAAAACGATCGGTTTCATTGGTCTGGGCGTTATGGGCGCGCCGATGGCCGCCAACCTGCTGCGCAAAGGATTTTCTGTAACCGTATTCAATCGTACAGCGGATAAAGCGGTTCCACTGGTCCGATTGGGTGCGAAAATCGCCTCATCACCGGCAGAAGCGGCACGCATGGCCGACGTTGTCATCACGATGGTCAGCAACGATCAGGCGCTGGAAGATGTCTATTTCGGCGAAAACGGCATCCTGTCCGGACTCCGGCCAGGTACAACCGCCATCGATTCCAGCACGGTTTCTCCCGCCTTGTCCGTCCGGCTCAGCCAGGAGGTCCGCAGCCGTCTGGCCCATTTCATCGATGCTCCCGTGACCGGCAGCAAGCCGGCCGCTGAAGACGGTACGCTGCTCTTCATGGCGGGCGGAGACAGGCAGGCACTGGAAGCCCAGCGGGACGTGCTGCTTGCCATGGGCAAAGAAATCGTCTACACTGGCCCCAGCGGCAGCGGATCGACGGCCAAGCTCGCCCACAATACGATTGTCGGCATCAATGCGGCGGCACTGTTCGAAGGAATGTCGCTGGCGGTCAGGGGGGGCATCGATCCGGCAGCATTTCTCCATATTGTCCAAAATGGGGGCGCTGCCAGCAAAATGGCCGAACTCAAAGGCCCGAAAGTGCTCAACCGCGATTTCAGCGTGCAATTTTCCCTGGCGCTCATGCTGAAAGACCTGAAGCTGTCGGCTTCACTCTCCGATCAACTGGCCATCGACATGCCGCTGCAGGAGATCACCAGGCAACTGTTCGAGGAAGGTGCCGCCGTCGGATACGGAGATGCGGATTTGAGCGCATTGGCCAAACTGTACGAAATCTGGATCGGCAGGACGCTGTCCAGTTCGACCACTGATCTGGACAGCGTGAAGCATACCATTGAAAGCCCCTTGAGAAATCGCAGGAAGGCGTATCGTCTCTCGCTCGAGATTCCGGTCATGTTCTCGGTCTATCAATGGATGCAGGAAGGCGCTTTTTCCGGCCAATCCGTCAAGGGCGTGCTGGTTGACGTATCCGAAGACGGCATGAAGATTTCTTCCGAATTTCCGCTGGAGAAGGACATGTTCATCGTCATTCATCTGCCTCCGGATGCAGGGCTTCCACCGATCACCGGCCGCGTCATCCGCATCGACAAATTCGGAGACCGGTTCCAATATGGCTGCCTGTTGTCCGGCCTGCCCATCTCCTTCAAGCTCCAATTGAAAAATTACATCGATCGCAGGACGGGCGAAACTGTCCCCGAAAACGCAAACGCTGACGCGAAATTGTCCTGATCCAGACCAAAACAGGTTCCTGCCTTTGCGGGCGGAACCTGTTTTGTTTGCGAAACCGGTATTTGCGGCGTTCATCATGAAGCCGTCAATCGGGCAGAACTTACTCCTTGATGTAGGAGCAGATATAATCGGTCACCTGCTTGACCTTCAGCTTGAAGCTGGCGTTGGCCGGCACTTCAAACGCACTGTCAGCGCCGAAGGTTTGCCACTCTGCTTGACCGGGAAGCAGCACGTCCAGTTCGCCCGCCAAAATTTCCATCCGTTCTTTTTCCGCTGTGCCAAATTCATACTCACCCGGCAGCATGATGCCCAACGTCTTGCGGGTGCCGTCCGCAAACAGCACGGCGCGGCTCGTTACTTTGCCGTCAAAATAGATGTTGGCCTTTTTGACGACGGATACTTGATCGAACTGGGACATGATACGACTCCTGCCTTTCTCTTCTATGTGATCAGGTTTGGGATCAAATTAATTTACGGAACTGTGCAACCACGTTTTCCGGCGTGAAGCCGTATTCCCTGATCACGCGATCCCCCGGCGCGGATGCGCCAAATTTGTCGATGCCCAGCACCGTCCCGGCATCTCCGACATAGCGTTCCCAGCCAAAAGGCGAAGCCATTTCGATCGCCATTCTGGCCTTGATGGACGGAGGCAGCACGGTGTCTTTGTAGCTTTGCGGCTGTCTGTCGAACAGGTCCCAACTGGGCATGCTGACGACGCGAACGCGCACGCCTTGCTCTGCCAGCAATTTTTGCGAAGCGATGGCCAGTTGCACTTCAGAGCCGGTTGCAATCAGTATACCTTGCGGCGTGCCGCCTTCCACTTCCGAAATGACGTAGGCTCCCCTCGCCACGCCTTCCCGGGCAAGCGCTGCCGTACCTGGCAGGATCGGCAAATTTTGCCGCGTCAGTACAAGCGCAACCGGATTGTTCGTATTTTGCAGCGCATAAGCCCAGGCTGCAGAAGTTTCATTGCCGTCCGCCGGACGGATGACTGTCAGTCCCGGCATGACGCGAATCGAAGCCAGCTGCTCGATCGGTTCATGCGTCGGTCCGTCTTCGCCCACTGCGATGGAATCATGCGTCAATACATAGATTACCGGCTGCTGCATCAACGCCGCCAGCCGGATCGCCGGACGCAGGTAATCGGTAAACACGAAGAACGTTCCGCCGAATACGCGAAGACCGCCATGCAGCGACATGCCGTTCATCGCGGCTGCCATGCCGAATTCCCGCACGCCAAAATAGATGTTGCGGCCGTCATAGCTGCCTTGCTTGTACACCGGCAAACCTTTCATGTGGGTCATCGTGGAGCTTTCCAGATCGGCGGAGCCGCCCACCAGATTCGGCACGTGTTTCGCCAGGCCGTTGATCGCATTGCCTGAGGCAACACGCGTCGACAGCGGCTTGTCTTCGGTCGAATAGATGGGCAGATCGGCATCCCAGCCTTGCGGCAGCCCGCCAGCCAGCGCAAGTTCGAACTGCTCCGCCAGTTGCGGATGGGCTTGCCTGTAGCGGGCAAACAACGCATCCCAGGCTGCATTGGCCTGCTCGCCGCGTTTTTTCACTTCGGCGAAATGCGCTCGGACCTCGTCGGGCACATGGAATTCCGGCCACTCCCACTGATAGAACGCTTTGGTCAGTTTCGCCTCTTCCGCGCCCAGCGGCGAGCCATGCGGTCCGGCATGGCCGCCTTTGCCGCCCTTGTTCGGAGAACCATAGCCGATGATCGTTTTGACTTCAATCAGCGTCGGCTTTTCCGTTTCCGCCTGCGCCTTGGCAATCGCTTCTGCCAACGCATCCAGGTCGTTGCCGTCCTCCACGCGGAGCACCTGCCAGTTGTAACCTTCGAACCGTTTGGCGACATTTTCCGAAAAGCTCAGGCTCAGCTCGCCATCCAGCGAAATATCGTTGGAATCATACAACACGATCAGCTTCCCGAGCTTCAGGTGACCGGCGAGCGAAGCCGCTTCCGACGAGATGCCTTCCATCAGGTCGCCATCGCCGCAGATCGAATAGGTGTAATGGTTGATCAGTTCGAAACCTTCCCGGTTGTATGTAGCAGCCAGTTGCGCTTCCGCCATCGCCATGCCGACAGCCATCGCAATGCCTTGTCCGAGCGGTCCGGTGGTTGCGTCAACTCCCGCGGTATGTCCAAATTCGGGGTGACCGGGCGTACGCGAACCCCATTGACGGAAGTTTTTCAGTTCTTCAAGCGGCAGATCGTATCCGCACAGATGCAGCAAAGCATACAACAGCATGGAACCATGCCCGGCGGACAGCACGAAGCGGTCACGATCAATCCATTGCGGATTGGCCGGATTGATTTTCATCGTTCTGGCAAACAGCTGGTAGCCCATCGGGGCAGCGCCCATCGGCATGCCCGGATGGCCTGATTTGGCTTTTTCGATCGCGTCGATTGCGAGCGTCCGGATCGTTGTTACGGCCAATTGCGCAATCGTCTTGTCCTGTGCAGTCATGCGAACATTTCCCCCATTTTTTTCGTTTTCCTGATACCGGAAACATGTTGTGAAGTATTGTACCATTTCCGGACATGCGTTTGCCAATCTTCCGCCATTGCAGCGACAGCATCATGCCTACATACCAAAAAGCGTACAGGTATTGGCGATATGCGCCATGCTGTACGCACAGGTTCAAATGAAGACAACCGTCTTGTTCTGGTAGACGATCAGCCGGTCTTCCACATGCCATTTGATCGCACGGGCCAGCACCGTTCTTTCGATATGGCGGCCGATGCGCTTCAGATCGCCAACCCCTTCCCTGTGGCTGACGCGCTGCACGTCCTGTTCGATGATCGGGCCGCCGTCCAGTTCCTCCGTTACGTAATGGGCGGTCGCTCCGATCAGCTTCACGCCGCGGTCATATGCCTGCTGGTAGGGTTTGCCGCCGACAAATGCCGGCAAAAACGAGTGGTGGATATTGATGATGCGGTTCGGAAACTGTTCGATGAATTTCGGCGAAATGATTTGCATGTACCGGGCCAGAACGATCAGATCGACTTTTCCTTTCGTGAGTTCCAACTGCTTCCGTTCCGCTTCCGGTTTCGTTTCCGGCGTGACCGGGATGTGATGGTAAGGGATGCCAAACGATTCAACCAGTTCCCGCATGTCGTCATGATTGCTGATGACCATGCTGATTTCCGCATCCAGATCACCAGCCTGCCATTGCCACAGCAACTCCAGCAGACAATGGTCTTCCTTGGACACAAATACCGCCATCCGCTTGCGCCGGCTTGCCCGGAACAGGCTCCAGCGCATCGTGAACCGGTCCGCCACCCGCGTAAAATCTTCCTGCAATGTCTGCAGCCGCTGTTCCAGTTGATCCAGATCGAATTCGATCCGGATGAAGAACATGCCGCCTTCCGGGTCCATCGTATATTGGTCGGATTGGATGATATTGGCGCCCTGTTCATACAAAAACTGCGAAACGGCTGCCACGATTCCCGGACGGTCGGGGCAGGAAATCAGCATGCGCGCCCGGTTTTTGTTTTCCGGCCGGCGGGTGACTCCCTGCGATTGATAGGTCTGATCTTTCATTGTTGTCGATTTCCTCCCATCCTGCCGCACAATGCAGGCGGCTCACAACTTGGATAACCATTTTTTGCCCGCGAACCAGACGGTCAACCGGTGATTGATCGCTTCTTCGCTGTAATCGCCGGAAAGCACCCGCGCTTCGACAGCCATATCGTACAACCGTTCCATCGGTTCGCGGGGATCGGCTTTTTTCGCCTTGGCATCCGACTTCAACAGCTCCCATGTCTGCAATACATATTCGCGGGGATCGATGTTTTCCTTGCCAAAAAAATGATGGAGTCGTTCAACATCCGTCAGGAACTCGCCCCCGAACCGCTCTTCCACGTCACCTCTGAGCAGCGCGATCTCCGCTTCATACATCGGACGCTCCGTCTTGCCGATCCAGGGCGTTTCCAGCACGAATGGTTTGTCCTTCAGCGCTTCATGGCCAACGACATTCGCAATCGCTTCGAATCCGATCCAGCCTGCGCCAATCGGGGCATGGCGGTCCTTGGCGGCACCTTGCGGGTTTTTGCTGTCGTTGATGTGGACGACCGCAATCCGTTCCAGTCCGATGATTTCGTCAAATTGCCGCAGTACGCCGTCAAAATCGCCAACAATGTCATACCCCGCATCATGCATATGGCAAGTGTCCAGACAGACGGCCAGACGATCATTGGCCCTGACCTTATCCATGATGGCAGCGAGTTCCTCAAACGATCGTCCGACTTCCGTGCCTTTGCCGGCCATTGTTTCGAGCGCGATGCTGACATCGCATTCCCGCGTGCCGTCCAGCACTTCGTTCAATCCTTCGGCAATGCGGGAGATGCCGTAGGCCGGATCTTTGTCCGTATAGGCGCCGGGATGCAGGACGATGTGCTTGACCCCGATCGCATGGGTCCGCCGGATTTCCTCCTGCAAAAAGTTGACCGCCAACCGATACGTATCTTCTTTATAGGAGCCGAGATTGATAATGTACGGAGCGTGAACGACAATTTCACCGATGCCCGCTTCGGCCATCGCTTGCCGCCCTTCCGGGATATACAGGCTGTCAATCGCCTTGCGGCGCGTATTCTGGGGTGCTCCCGTATAGATCATGAACGTGCTGGAGCCATAGGATACCGCCTCTTCAACTGCCGAGAGCAGCCCTTTATCGGCAAACGAAACATGGGAACCGATTTTCAGCATACGAAACTCCTTTGTTTGTCCTTGTATTTTCAATGCTTTCCGGACCTGGCGCGTGTCAAGCAGCCAATCCCTATTATTGTATCGCGTACATCGAAATAAATAAAGAAATACGCTATAATTTGAAGATGAGGTGAAGCACGATGGGTCAAGCACCAAACTGGTTCATGTGGGGCATCGGTTTCTGGAGTGTAGTGATGGTCATTTTTATGGCAATTGGCGGATACTTCATGTTCCGCAAGTTTTTGAAGGTGCTGCCGCAGCGGGACGGCAAGTCCAAACTGGACTGGCAAAACTATTGGGTGGAACAGAGCCGTCCGCTCTGGACGGATGAATCCAAGGCGATGCTCGAAAAACTCGTCTCCCCCGTTCCGTCGGCTTTCCGCGATATCGCCCGACATTCGATTGCGGCCAAAATCGGACAGCTTGCCATCGAAAGCGGCGCATCCAAAATTACCGAAGAACACTGCATCAAAGGCTACATTTTGGCGACACCAAAACGGGATCACCGCAGCCTGGTCCATTTTCTCGAAAAAAACCAGATCGATTATTCCGCCTACAAGCATCTGTTAAACTAGACGGATTTGCCGGACGAATCTAATGGACAGATTTGCTGGACGGGATTCGCCAAGCCGATTTTGCCAAGCCGTTTTGCATGGGATCGAAACCTTTGCCTCCTTTTTTCGTCTAAACTTGCAAGGAGGTGCCTCCGAATGAACAGGCATAAAACGAAAATGCTGGCCCTGGGCGCGGCCGTCATCGCGCTCGCCGTGTCCTTGACAGCATGTGGCAGCAACCAGCCGGCAAGTTCCCGTCCGGCTTCGACTGCCACACCTTCACAAGCAGCCGAAAGTTCGCCCGTTACGCCAACGGATGACAAGGCAACGAATACCGGCGAAGGCGAATATATCGGTTTGATGGACCCGCATTCACTCGAAATCAAAGTGGATGGTCAGACGAAGCCTTTCCAGATCGATCCCGAATTGGCCACGCAATTGTCCGACTGGGAAGCGGGGACGAAAGTAAAATTTGCGTATACGGAAGAACAACTGGACGTCAATGGCCAGACCATTACCCGGCTGACCATTCAGTCCATTGAGAAACAATAAGTTGAACTTTCAGTCCAATGTCAGTCAGCGGGTGGATTTTTCAATGGCAAGCCGAAAGTGGAGCCTTTCGTCCACCGACCTGCAACGGGGAAAAACTTCTATCCACTAGACAAGCTATGATTGAGGAGCGATACAGGTGCGGGTACTGGTATGCGGCGGAACCGGATTCATCGGATCAGCGCTGGTTAGGGCATTGCTGGCGCGGGGCGACGACGTGCTGGTCATTTCGCGCAAGCAGCAGGTGCGTCCTTTCCGTACAGACGGACAAGCAGCTCCTGCCACGGATGCGACGCCATCATTCGGCACCTGGAAAGAATGGAAGGACGAGCCGGATCGGTGGCAGCCGATTGACGCGATCGTCAATCTGTCCGGTGAATCGATCAACCAGCGCTGGACACCCGATGCCAAACGGCGAATCGTGGATTCGCGCATGCAGGCGGCAACAACAATCGCCGACATCATGCGCCGGATGTCAACGCCGCCACCCGTTGTCGTCAACGCTTCCGGCATTTCCCTCTACGGCCATTCCGTTGGTGCCGGAAGCCCCCGCTTCGATGAAAATGCGCCGGGAAAACCGGCCGATTTCCTGGGCGAAACGGTGATTCAATGGGAAGCGGCAGCGGACCAAATTCCTGCGCAACGTCTGGTCAAACTGCGCATCGGCCTCGTCATTGCCCGAAGCGGCGGTGCATTTCCGCTGCTTCGGCTGCCCTATCTGCTGATGGTGGGCGGAAGAATCGGCAGTGGCCAGCAAGGACTGCCCTGGATTCATCTGTCGGATATGGTCGGCCTGATTCTGTTTAGCCTGGATTGCCCACAGGTTCAGGGGCCGCTCAATGCGGTTGCACCCGATCCCGTGACGAATGATGCGTTCGGACGGGCTCTCGCCGAAGCATTGGGAAGGCCGCATTGGTTGCCGGTTCCTGGCGCACTGTTGCGGCTGCTGTTGGGGGAGATGAGCACGCTGGTGCTGACCGGCCAACTGGCCATGCCCCGCAAAGCGCTTGATCTCGGCTATTCATTTGCATTTCCGAAACTGGAAGACGCCCTCCGGGACATTGTCGGATAGGGCGCTTTTCTTTTGCCGAATTGATGATGCCCATTTCCCCGTCTGAAGTGCGTTTTTCCCTGACACGCACCAGAAATTGGGCGGCGCAAAAATCAGAACGCTTCAAGAGCAAAAAATGTCGTTTATGCGATCATCCCTGCTTCAACCGGTATCTCGAACCGACCAGTTCAAGGCAATCCTCCGGCTTCAAGAGATAGGGTTCATAAGCGACCATTGGCTCGCCGTTCAATTTCGAACCATTGCGGGAACCAAGATCGGTTGCCGTCCAGCCGGCATCCGTCTTCCGCACTTCCAGGTGTGCACGGGAAATGCCCGGTGTTTCATCGACATGTGTCGAAGCTGCTTGCGAACGTCCGATCACGATGGCATTTGCCTGCAGCGGAATTTGCCGATCCGGGGTTGTTGCCGTTTCCCAGTCCAGGTAGAACGATGCGGAATGCGGTGATGACGCGTGCATGTCCAGTTGTTGTGTACGTTCCGTCTCCCAGTGATGTGGCCGGGTTTGCCGGACAGTCATGGCCGGCATATCGGCTTGGCGTTCTTCAGGAATCACTGCAAATCGGTCACCAGGAATCACTACTGCATGGCGATTTCCTGGAATATCTGTATGACCGTTTCCCGGTATGGCTGCATGACTGTTTCTGGGAGAAGTGAAAATGGGCGAAAGCGGCTTGTCAGCCAAATGATTGCGTTCCGGCATTACGGAAGCTGCCGCTTGATCCAACCCCCGATCAACAGACAGCCTGTCCGGCGGACTTGCAGTTCGCTTTTCCCGCCGGCTGCCTGCCAACCATAACACGATACTTGCCCCCAGCACCATGATCGTTGCCGCAGCCGACACCACCAGACCGGCCCATCCGGGAAAAGCCATGTAGCCCCACCGCCAGGCAACGGCAATCAGGGTGATCGCCGCACATGCCAACCAGACGTTTCGCCGCGCGCCTTCGTCATGCGGTTGTTCCGGTTCATCCGGTACTGTGCCGAACGGTTCCGGTTCATTTCCCAATAGCGCGGAAACTCCTTGTGCATCTGCTGCAGACGGTTCAAACCAGCGCCATCCGGCCGCTTGTCCCTTCGTGTCGCCGCTTGCATCCGCATCCGGTGCCATTGCGGCCGGATGTTCCAATTCGGCGGCCCGGCTGCCTGCATCCATCCCTGTGGAAGCAGCAACCATCCCTGTAGGAGCGGCTTGGACCGGAACGCTATCCACACCGCCGCCAGTCGACAGATTCGCCAAATAACGCCTGGTGAAGTGGACCAAATCAGCCGGCTTGAAATCCGGTGAAGCGATCATTTGCAGCATGCGCTGGACCGCAGTGCCGTCCAGATTGTCGGTGTGCATCATCCAGCGGATCAAGATGGACTCCAGTTTGTCGGCCAACGATCCTGCAGGGGAGGAAGCGGGCAAATAGATGAATCGCACATCCGATTCGCCCTGCTCGCCCAGGAAAATACGGTCCGGTTCCAGCAGCAGGTTGAGCGGATCAAGCACATACAGCCGGCAGTTCTCCAACACTTCCGCCATCCGGTTTACTGCGCCCATCATAGCCGCCATCGTCCATTTTTGCAAGCGCAGCACCTGGGACAGCATCCGGGTACCTGACAATGCATAACGAAGCGACAGACAACCATCCCATTGTTCAACTTCCAGCTTCAGCAACCCCGGAACGGAATTGGCAGCCAACATCCGCAATTGAAAGGCGTCACACCGAATCATGGTTAATGGATGATCATCCGTTCCCTCAATGACGCAATAATGACCGTTTCGCTGTTCAAATCGCACACGGACAGGCAAACCGGACAATTGCATGTGCCTCTCCACCATTGGAATCCCCTCCCGAAATCGCTTAATTCCATATCTGCATCTGCCATAAGAGCCAACAGTATCCGGGTGCAACGGCCAGCATAAATGGAAATGCGGCGCCGCGTCCAGGCGCTGTCGGATGTCTGCCCCATGGCCAGGGCAGCCGTTGGCCCCATCGGCGGAGTGGCCGAAACCGGAGTGCCAGCAGGAACAGCGCCATCGTCCCTGCGATCAGCAAAGCCCAAAGCAGCAGTTGCAAAGCGGTTACTGCGCCCGTCCAAATCCCGAAAGCGCCAAACCATTTGAGATCACCGGCCCCCATGCCGCCCAAACGGTAAAATAGCAGCAGCGGAAACATGACCACCGCTCCGCCAACCAATGCCGCCTTGGCGCCAGGCCATCCCGCCCATGCACCGTGGAAAACCAGCCCGGCCAGCGCAAACCCCCCGGTCAGCCAATTGGGAATGCGCATCGTTCGCAAATCGGTCCAACTGCCGATGGCCACCAGCAGCAATGTGCTGCCCAAAATCCAGGCATTCATTTTTCTCCGCCTTTCCACAAGGTAATCAAGTGTCTGTCGGCAACCGATCGACCCGAAAGGTTTGCCTGTGCGTTGCGCCGCCTGCTCCGGTCACCTCCCAATGCCATTCGCCGGATGTCGTATTGCCGGAGACATGCCAGGTCCAGGAGATTTTTCCGTCGACGTCGGCAACCGCCGTTCCCAGATGTTTGGCCTGGCTGCGCCCGCTTTTGTATATGACGGACAAGTCGAGCACGGCACCCGGTTCCGTCTCCAGCACCAGCGTTGCTTTTCTTCCCGGCCGTACGGGATTCGGCTCCAGGGACACAAACGTTACCGCTAGTGGCGCCGCTTGCGGTTCGGCCGCTCTGGCGCGGGAAGGCAAGCCACCGACCCACGCCCGTTCCCTGGCCGAAATGCGGAGTTCGGGCGACCGATCATGCCAGGGATACCGGAAAGGAAGACGATACGCAACTTCTGCCGTTATATAGGCTTGCCCGGTATCCCGGTTGTCGGGCAACGTTACAGCGGTCAATTCCAGCCGGGATTCATCCAATATGCGGGTATCGTGCATTTGCATCATCAATTGTTCCAGCACGAGCCTGGCTGCTTCCGCTTCCAGAGAACCGCGTCCATTCGCAATCTCCTGTGCCCATTCCCGCAGAGGCATCGGCAACCAGGGCCCCATCTCGCTGATCGTTTGCCGAACATCTTGCAGCTGCGCAGCCTTTCGGGAGCTATTTGCCTCAAAGGCCGTACCCTGGTCTTCCCTTCCTGTCTGATGCCCGTCGGCCTGCGCCATGGTCACCGCATGCCAAGCCGTGGCCGACAGTTGAACCGTCTGTGATAACGCGTTTTGCAGCGCCATGGTCAACATCGCAGTATGCACGATCTGGAGCAGCAGGAAAAAGAGAATCAACAATGCAGGCATGACCAGCGCAGCCTCCAGGGAGACGCTGCCCTGCTCTCCCGCGCCACCGTTGCAGCTTCTCCCGGGCCATGGCTGGCCTGTCATTCTCCTTCCCGCATATGCACTGTTCTTCGGTGTGCGTGTATATTTCCGTACATTATTGGTAAGCAAAATCTGCCGTATAAGTGGCCTCATAGCGGTTCCCCTTTACGATGCCTCCCCATTGTTCCGAACGATTCAGCAGTTTGAGCAATCCGGGAAAAAACCACAATTTCAATGATGCGGTTCCTTCTGCACGCACATAAGTATAAGCGCGAGTCAAATCCAGCTTCATGTCGGATTCAACAACGGCGATGCATCTGGCAACCGTATCTGCCGAACGGCCGTGAAGCAGGTAAAAGACGCGCAAATAGTCAGCATATGTCGTATCCAGTTGCAAAAACCTGGACAGCGGCACTTGATCCCGTTCCATCAGATCGTAGATATCCTGGATGGCCTGCTTCAATCCGTATACAAGTGTACAGGCCAAGATCAGCAGCGGATGGCCTGCCGTGCGGCATTCAACAAGTCCCTCCATCGTCCTGATCGCTAGACGGAAAGCAAATATTTCACCATAAGCCGCCGCCAGATTGCGGGAAGGTCCTTCAAAACCGTATAGCGCATATTCTGTCTCCATCCGATCCAGAGAGAGGGAACCATGGCCGCCTTCCAGCAGCGGCTTCACCTGCGTCAGCGGCATTCGGGTAAATCTGCCGTGGACATATTCTGCCAAATACAAGTGATTGCGCAATTCTGCCAACGCATCCACAGTTGCGGTCAAGCCATCTTTGGCATTTTGCATGGCCAGGTCCCTGGCTTCATCCGGCGTGTTTGCCGGAGCGGAAACGGCAGGATCGGAAGCGGTGGACACCTCTGCCTGTTGTCCATTCCAGGCCAAATTGTTTTGGGCAAGCCGATTGGCATGCAGAAATGTTTCCCGCTCTTCCGGCGTTCCCTGCAAATGGCCGAACCTGCCCAACATATCCTGCCATCGTTTCCATTCCGATTGGGCTTCTTTTGCCAATGCCCTCCTTTCTGATTCATGTGATCGGTGTTGCCCAATGAGATTTCGGCGCTCGCGGATAACCTTCCCATCGGGTGCATAGTCGGATGCAAATTCGTCCAAAGCGGTCTGCAACTGGCGCACGGCCGTTTGCAATTCGCGGTCATTGCCCTTGGCATGCACGACCGATGCAAGCGCAGCCGCACTGCGATCCACAAGCTGGCTGACGCCACCAATCTTCATCCGCTCCGCCTGCAATTCGGCTTCAAAACCCGAAAAAAATGTTTCTGCGAGGATCATCTGATCCGCCGTTTTCCGGATATCCGCCAGCGCTACAACCGTATCCCGGTCCACAGCCGGTTCATCGTCCGTTTCCCCGGTATCCTGATGTGATTGGACTTTGCTGTTCGCATGCATCTCCGCCACCAATCGCTTCATCTCTTCATTGATTGCAGACGCTTGCCTTATGGAATCGGACGCAAGCGCCAGCGACGACTCCGCATCAGCCGCAATACGGGATGCCAGTCCGCCCAACCGTCCGGCAACAGATGATGCGCTGGATTCGTAAGCGGCTACTACTGCCGCATGGGGACGAAGCGGAGGCAACACCAGCGCCCCCGCCGCAATCGCCTGAAAATATGCCTGCTCGGATGCTTCATCCGCTTGCCGCTTGGCCCAGTAGTCACGGTAACGATTGGCGCCATCAGTCAGATGGTGAAAAGCGCCAGCAGGCACGTTGCCGTTCAACTGGACCGAAGGATACGGCACGTCATCCCCCAGCATGGCCAACAGCCTTTCGCCGGTTGCCTGTTGATGCTGCATGGCCTGATCCAGCGCATTTTCCCTGCTTTCATACAATTTGCGCATACGTTCCAGCAAATCGACCGTTTCGGAAGCTTCCTGCAATGCCGCCGACACGCCCCTGAACCGGCTTGCAAGCTCCAGCGCCAGATCGATGGGAGCCTTGTACTTCATTTCCTCCTGCACCTGGCGCAAAAATATCCCGTGATCCGCCAGGGGACGGCTTTCGATGATACCCGCTTCCGTCCACTTTGCCTCCAGGTAGTTAAAATCGTTTGCCTGCCTGCCCTGGACGCCGATGTTGTCCAATGTTGTCCGCAACAATTCATCAGCATCGTCCCCGCCCCGAACAAACAGTCCATACTTCTCCAGCATCACGGGGTCATAGGCGGATAGAACGGAGCGTGCGCCAGCATGGACGGCCAGTTCCGACTGGTGGCGAAAAGCCGCAATCCTTGAAAAATCTATCAATAGCGCCGTCAACAGAACCAACGATGAGGTGATGGCGACAAAATAGACGGAAACGCTGCCGGATTGTGAACGCCTGCGGTGCCTTGGACTTCGTGCGCATCTCATCCTCCACCTCCCGGCAATGCCGAGGCCTGCCGCTGTACACGCTTGGCATATCCATCATTCTGTTGCATGCGCACCAGATAATAACGGACAAGCTGAAACGTGCGAACCCATTCCGCCGGTTCGTTGACAACCGCTGATGCTGAAGACGAAATACCGCGCTCAAAGGATGGCCATAACCGGCGCAGCGGATCGGGTGAATCGCTTCCGGCTGCTTCAACCGAAACTTCCCTCAGCCACAATCGGTTCCGGTAAGCCACCGTTCCCTCCAATCCTGCGGGCATGGACGCCGCCGCATGGCGCAGCTTGATTCCGACCAGCGAATCTGCTTGCCCGCCCGGCGCTTTTTCACCGAAGGAAACAGTTGTTTCCATGTCAGCATTGGTACCCCAGCCGAACAGCCCCGCCAGCATCGCGTCGTCCTTCAGCCGCCAATACAGGCCGTCATATCCGCCTTCGGGATAGCCTCCGGTCTTCAGATTCGCGGAAGAATGCGGCCACGCATGAGCGATCCGGAAAGTTGCCGAAGAAACCGTATAATAATGGATGGTGCGGTTCATCACGTATAAAGCAAACAAAATCAGCAAAAAGGTCAGAAGCATGATCCAGGGCACAACAAGTGCCGCTTCCAGCGTCACCGACCCGCTTTCACCAGACATGCGGCGCCTTCCTTGGGACGGGTGAAGAGCCAACATCCTTCCCTCCATCAGTCAAAGATCGATTTTGCCCTGTCTTCGGCAGACCCCATCAAGTCCGAAAGGAAGTTGATGATCCAGTCTTTGAACAACAGCGCCACAATGATCAATACGGCTGCGATCAACACAATTTCAAGCGTGCCAATGCCATCCTCTTCTTCCCACCATTTGACCAGGCCTGATTCCAGAACCATTCTCCGCAAACCACCAACAAAGCCAACCATTTCAACGACCTCCATTCGTTTTACATCCCCAGCATCGCAGGAGCTGCCACTACGACAACAATCAACAAGAAAATGATGGCCAGCGGAAAAGCCAACCGGGAAGAAGCCTGTTCTCCGGCCGTCTTGGCAACCGCTTTGCGCTTTTCCCACATCTGATGGTTCAATTCACGCAACGCAGACACAAAATGTTGTCCTCCTCGTTTCGCATTGGCCATTAGCACGGCAGCGAACATCCGGGCTTCCGGTATCGCACATCGGCGGCCGAAATGTTCCAGCGCATAACCCATGCTTTCGCCGCGTTCCATCGCATGCAGCGCCGCACGCAGTTCGTCGTACAGCAAATGTTCGCCCTGCGGACGGTTGTCCAGCGTGCGGACAAGCGCCGACCTGACGTTCTCGCCGGCATTGACGAGAACCAGCAGCCGGCTCAGCAGCACGGGAAGTTCGATCAGCAGGGACATCTTTCGCTTTTCGACACGTGAATCCAACTCGCGCAGGCGTAAAACCGGCAGGCATCCGGAGATGGCCGTTCCCAGCCAGCCAATCAGATCTTCACCCGAAGCCGCAGCCAGCGCCCAGGACACACAAACCGCTCCATAAGCCATCGTCAGGCATTCCGCCGTCCAGCGGAGCAACCGTTCGGATGTGCAGCCATATTCCAGGATCGCAAGCAATCTGGCCGGACGCTGTAGCAAAGGCAACATCCGTTCAAACAGCCTGCTCTGTTTCAACACGAACGCAAACGGACTATACCACTCGCGAGCAGGCATGTTTGGACGGCTGCGAATACGGACAATCAGCAGCATGCCGCCATAAATCAACACCAGCACTAGCCAAACCATAAAACCTGCCATCCCCTAAATCTCGATTTTCATGATGGCAGCCATCCACCAGCACACCAGTCCGAGCAGCAGCAAGCAGCCCGTCAGCAGCAACATGCCTGCCCCCTGGCGAAGCGGCGCCATATAATCCGGCGCAAACCATCCCAGAAACCCGATCAGTGCAAACGGCATCACCATCATGATCCGGGACTCAAAGCGCTTTTGGGCCATCATAACCGCAATATCCAGTTCCACTTCGAGTTTTTCATTCAGCAATGTTGACGTACTTCGCACCACCTCGATGAGATCACCGCCTGCCCGTTTGCAGACGGCAATGGCATCGGCAAAGTGGCGGATTTCTTCCAGCCCCGAACGGATGCCAAAGTCCTGCAGCGCCACTTCCATCGCCTCGCCGTTCCGGATGCGATTGGACAAAATGCGCAATTCCAGCAACAGATCCGACCGGGGATCGGCAATCGTCAGCGCCAATTCCTTTTCAAGCGACAGGATCGCGTTTTCCACCGATCTGCCCGCCGATAGCAGCGGTGCCAGCGTTTGCAGCATTTCTTTGAAATGCAGACGCATTTTTTGTTGGCGCTGTCCGCGCAGATGCACACGCAACCATGCGGGATACCACAATCCTGCCGGCGCAAGCAATACGGCTGCGATCGCATGACGATAAATCAGCCAAGCCGCGACCCAACTTGTTGCACAACCGATGATCACGGCGCGGATACGCTGGCCTCTCCCCAGTTCAAAACGTGTATAATCGATCATCCATTCGGCTCCCATCCGGCAAACTGCAACTTTTGCGTATGGGTCAGGTCGCCCACTTTTTCCAGCCTTCCGACCACTTGGCCCCCATGTTCCCCCGTCATCCCAAAGCGATACAGTGTCTGCAACCTGATTTCGCCGTTTATGACCCCCAGGACTTCACAGATTTCCTTCACTTTGCGGGTCCCGTCACGGAACCGGCTGACATGTATGATGATATCGAGCGCCGAAGCAATCATGTGCCGGACGGCCGATAGCGGCATCTCCGCACCGCTGAGCACCATCGTCTCCAGCCGGGACAGCATGTCCTGCGGGCTGTTGGCATGTCCGGTCGAAAGAGAACCTTCATGTCCCGTGTTCATGGCTTGCAACATATCCAGCGCCTCGGCCCCCCGCACCTCGCCAACAATGATCCGGTTGGGCCGCATGCGCAAAGAAGCCCGGATCAAATCCGCAGTCGTGATTTTCCCTTTGCCTTCGCTGTTGGCGTTGCGGGTTTCCAGTGAAACGAGATTGTCCGCACCGCGAAGCCGCAATTCTGCCGCATCTTCAATGGTCACGATCCGCTCGCCTGGCGGAATCCATTCCGACAGTGCGCCAAGCAACGTCGTTTTTCCCGATCCCGTTCCCCCGCTGATGAAAAGGTTATATCGGGCTACAATCAATTGCCTGAGCAATGTCGCCGCTTCTTCCGACAACGCGCCCGCAGCCAGCAAATCCTGCATGCCCATCGGCTGCCGGGGAAACCGGCGAATGGTGACGGTCGGCCCGTTCAAAGCAATGGGAGGAAGCACGATATGCACCCGGGAACCATCCGGCAGCCGGGCGTCTGCGATCGGGTTCGATTCGTTGACGATCCGATTGACCCGGCCAACAATGCCTTGAATCAAATCTTCGAGTTTCTCACCGGATTCAAATGCGATAGGTGAGCGAAACAGCTTGCCGTGCTTTTCATAATAAATTTGATCATGGCGATTGATCATGATTTCCGTGATGTCAGCGTCTTCCAGCAACGGTTGCAACGCGTCCAATCCGCGAAACGAATGGAACAGCCGCTCCACGGCAGCCTTGCGGGATGCAGCCGTCAACCCTTTGCAGCGATCACGGACAAACAGTTCCTCCTCAATCCGTTTTCGCAGCTCCCCGTCCGAAATTGCCGCATCCCAGGCCAGACGGGAGCGGACGGCCTGTTTCAATTCATCCAGTTCCGCATTCGACAATTCCGCGATCGCCATTTGCACATCCCCTTTCTTTTGTTCAGTTTTTTGTCAGAAAAGAACATATGTTTTGTAGGATAAATTTCATTCATGTCGAATAGGTATGAGAAGTGCAAGTCGGAAAAAAGTCACAGCTACATAATCCTCTCGGACTAAAACAATCGAGAATCGCAAACTTCCTGAAAAGGAAGGACGCAAAACCACGGGCCTACGGACTTGGTCTAGGGCAGCCGGGTTGCCGAAATTGCCGTTCTTGAGGAAAGGAACATGAAAAACATGACAATCACACTTCTTTCACACCAGAGTCTTTATCATCTGTTCCAGCCAGTATGTACCTTGACCGACAAAAAACCTTTGGGTTATGAAGCACTGATACGCAGTAAATGGATCGAACGTCCCGATCAGTTGTTCAATCGCGTCATTCAGCAGCACCAATTGTTTAAGTTGGATATTCTTTCCATATATAACGGAATTCTCGTTTTCTTCTCCACACCTGAAAGACGGGATTCGGACGAACTGCTATTTCTGAACATTTTTCCGTCCTCTCTGGCGGAAGACGCTTTTTCCGGCTTTTGCAAAAAAATCGTTCGCGAGTTTCCCGCTTATGTGCACCGAATTGTATTTGAAATCAACGAATCGATGTCGGAAACGGGAGAATGGAACCGGGAGATGTTTTTGAAAAACGTCAATTTGCTGCGGGAATTCGGATTCCGGATTGCATTTGATGACGTTGGGGAAGGTGCAACCACACTCAAGCGAATCGTTGAACTCTCACCGGATTTCATCAAGATTGACCGATTTTTCGGCATGCAGCTGAAAGGAAACAAGAAGAAACAGCATATTATCAAATTTTTTGTCGACTACTGTGCAGACGATACAATGTTGATTCTGGAAGGTTTGGAACAATCCGAAGATATGGAATTGGCCATTGATCTCGGCGTTCGGTTGGGACAGGGATATGGCTTGGACAAACCGGGTCCGCTGCCCGGCTCGCCTTTGAATTTCTTTCAACCCATGTCGATGGATTGACCATGTCATGCCATGATCCGCCTTGATCGACCGCCGAAACCGACGAGCAAGCTACTTCTTTGACCGAAGACCCAAATTTGCTACGGATCGCGTTCGTAGAGGCGGATCTGCTTCCCGCTATGTCGAAAAATGTGATCTGTGTCAGGAAATGTGCCCCCACGAATCCAGCCACGTGTCCAATGCCCCGCTAAAAGATGCGACCTGAAACAGTTTCCCCGGATCATCCGTCTCTTTCCATTGTGGAACATAGGGCAAATTCACTTGTACGGGAACGGGCAACGTCCACCGCGAAGCAGGTCCGCCCGGATATTTGTTCCGGAGAAATGCGACTTTGGCCTCCCAATCGGGCCATGCATCCCGCCAGCATCGGATCAGCTTGTCCGTTTTGATCCTGCATTGCCAATCATCTGTAACGAGCCATCCGATCCGATCGCTCAAATCCAGCAGTTTGGCATGCAACGGCCCGCTGCCGCTGTCCGGGTCCACCACGATCAGTTCGTAGCGTCCCGAGTGCCGAATACCGGACACCAGCAGTTCCAACGTATCCGGGGTCATGGACTGGCGTTCATCCGGATGATCCGGCGCATCCACCATGTCCGCCCGCAAATCCGCCTGATGCCGGACAAAACGTTCCAATTGCCTCGCCAATGAATCCGGTTCGGTATGCAGCACATACATCAATCTGGACAAATTGTCCGGTTCGCCGGCGCCCAGCAAAGCCGCAGTCGCGTTCATGGGCTCCAGATTGAGATACAGTGTGCGAATGCCCCGTTCGCCTGCGAGTCTTGCCAGGTTCAGCGCGGTTGTCGTCTTTCCGGCACCGCCGGATGCCGAGAACAAGGTCACCATCTGGCATATGGCGGACGAAGCGGGCACTGCATCCGCCAACAATCCGCGTATGGCAATGGCCACTTGCGGCAGCGGCTGATAAACTTGCAGTTCCGGCCACAAGCCTTCCGCTTGACCCGCTGTCTCTACCAGGGCGGAAACGCGCCTGGCTTTCTTAAGCAGCGCCGCATCCTGCGGAAACAGGGCCGGATCGCCAATCAGCGCATCGATGCCGGCAGGCTCCTGAAGCCGGAGACGCAATGCCGCTTCATGCGTAAACGCAGATGTCTCCCAGTCCGGCTCGGTTTCCCGCAAATAGGCGGCCAGCGCTGCTGCATAGTTGCGATTCGGCGTGGCAATCACGATTTTGCGCAAATTTCTCTCCCCTTTCCCCATGGCGCAAAAACAACAAAAAAACCGCAAACCCTGGCTATTGCCAGCATTTGCGGTGCTTCCGCTTGCCTTGCGCTTCAATTGTACCGACATATTACCATGGTATCCAGAATTCGTCAACCACAACGTTCCTGTTCTCCCGTCCATTCATCATGACAGGATGAAATCTACCATGGAGCGTACCGTGACCTGTCCCGGCACATGCCATTCAAATGGTGTCTGACCATTGCCGCGTTTGTAAAATTTCACCTTTTTCGGTTTGCCTGGAATGAGATCGAAATAATTGTCGGTAAAAATCCCCTCTTCCTCCGTTTCCAGCACAACTTGTTTGGCCAGTCTGGACGCGCTGAGTACCAGTGCAACCCCATTGCTCTCCACCACCTGCTGCACGACGATGCCGGGTTGTTCCAGCGCCAGATTTTTGGTGGATGCAAAATAGTGAATTGCTGATCCCAGACATTCGCCGTCATCGGCCTTCCATTCGGCAATCAGCGCAATGCGTGACGGATCGTGTCCGGACAGCCAGGCCGAAACGGACGATTCATGGACGATTGCCGCTGTATTGGGACCGATGGCCGCATCCACGGTGTCATCCTTCAGCGGCTGTCCCCCGAAATCAACAAGCTGCAAGACGAGTTGTCCCCTGACGGGAACCAGCCGGTCCGAAACCGCATGAACGGCCAACCGGCCCGCTTTTTCTTCAATTGAAACGATCACATCGCGAAAGCTTCTGCGGGCGTAATACTGCACCGCTTTCCATCTGCCAAAATAGTCGATGCTGGACCAGGAAGCGACCGGCCAACAATCGTTGATTTGCCAATAAAGCGACCCCATGCAGAACGGTTTGCGACGGCGATGGGCTTCAATCGCCATTTTCATCGCTTCACCTTGCAGGACCTGACTCAGGTACAGGAATGACGGGAAGTCGCGCGGCGCTTTCAGGTACATTTCCGCATAGGCATGAATGAGTTGGTTGCCGCTGGGATGTTTCTGGTGGTGCAGCATGACTTCGGAATTCAAAGCCATGTCACTGGCTGAAGCATATGACCGGATCGTCCGGCAGGCCGGGAAAGATTGAAACCCGTATTCGCTCATGAACCGGCCCACATGATCGTTGTACCGTTCAAAAGGTTCCTTGGCATGCCAGACCGCCCAGTAATGGACATCGCCATGCGTGGAACTGTTGTGGGCGTGCTGGTTGGCATCCCCGGTCAATGCCTGCATCGGGGACGATGGCCAATATGCGGCGCCCGGCACCATTTTCGACACCGCTTCGGGCAACACACGATGGAATAACGATTCGTAGTCCGCCCAAATCCGCTCCCGTTGATCCTGCGTATACGCCTGTTTCCATCCCCAGCCGCCCTTTTCAATATAATGCGACCAGGCGATGTCGATTTCGTTGTTGCCGCACCACAACACAATGCACGGATGGTTGCGCAATCTTTGCAAGTTGTCTTCCGCTTCCAGACGCACGCTCTCCAAAAACGATTCATCGCCGGGATACATGCTGCATGCAAACATGAAATCCTGCCAGACCATGATGCCGTATTCATCACACAAATCGTAAAACGCATCATGCTCGTAAATGCCGCCGCCCCATACCCGCAGCATGTTGAAATTGGCTTCCACCGCGCTGGCAATCTCATGCCGGTAGCGCGATTCCGTCATTTCGGCCAGGAAACTGTCTCCGGGGATATGGTTGGCGCCTTTGGCGAAAACCGGCACACCGTTCAATTCAAAATAAAACGTCGTTCCATGCGCATCCGGCTGGCGAACAAGCCTGATTTGGCGAAGACCGGTGCGCACCCGGCGGACATCCGCAATGACGCCTTCCCGGCTGAGTGTTGCCTGAAAATGGTATAGCGGCTGTTCCCCCATCCCCCGGCACCACCACAGACGCGGCTCCGCAATGACACAGGGCACTTCGATCACATTGCGGCCCGCATGCAAATCCAATTCCGCATCCCAACGGAGATCTTCAGTCGTCAGTGTCAACGACGCCACGCCATCAAAATCCGAATCAATCTGGACGATGGCTGTCACATTCGCCCGCCGGGCAGACACTTCATCCTGGCGAATAAACAGGTCGGCAATCCGGCAATCGCTCCAGCCTTCCAGTGCGACGGTTCTCCAGATGCCGCTGGTCACAAAGCGGGGACCCCAATCCCAGCCGTAATGATAGGGCGCCTTGCGTGTAAATGCGCTCACCTTGCGGTCGCCCAGCCCGCCAGTTACGGAATCGTCATTGGTGGCAGGCAGGCCATATCCATGCTGTTCGAGCCGTGCCAGTCCTTCACGGATGGGAGAACGAAACCGGACCCGCAACCGGTTGCCGGAAGGCCGAACCCATTCTTTTACATCGATGCGATAAGTGCGAAACATGTTGTCCGCAGAAAGCAGCCGGCGGCCGTTCAAGTCGACGTCGGCATACGTATCCAGCCCTTCAAACACCAGTTCCAGCCTGCCGGAAGCCATTAGCGAACCGGCAATGTCAAATTCCGTTTCGTATTCCCAGTCCTGTTTGTCGATCCATTGCAGATCCCTTTCATTCGTTCCGTAAAACGGGTCGGGAATTTTGCCGTTCCGCAACAAATCGGTATGAACGCAACCTGGCACCTGTGCAGGCATCCACGCTTTCTCCCCTGCGGCACGAAATCGCCAGTTGTCCAATATTTGTTTCCGATCGTTCATTTCGTTCATTGTTTGCGCCTTCCTCCCCCCATTGTAGTTTGTTATTAATTTAGCATAACATAATACTAACAAATAAAACATTATTACATAAATTTTTGATTTCGTTACGTCGATATTTTGATTGTGTTGCTTAGATGGGCGAACTTGCTGTGTTCCTTCGGACAGGCAATTGAGAGAAGCACTCAAACGACTTATAATAGTAAAAACAAAAAAGGACGAATTCAGAAATGAGTGAGCAGCCATACATATCCACAACACCATTCAGAATCCAATGAACAATATCATGCTGACGGGTTTCATGGGGTCCGGCAAAACGACCGTGGGCCGCATATTGGCCAAAAAAATGAACTGGCGTTTCCTGGATGCCGATCAGGAGATCGAACGACGACACGGCATGCCTATCTCTGCCATCTTTCAGAAGATGGGGGAGCCGAAATTCCGGCAGTTTGAGCGGGAGTTCATGCTCGAAATTTGCCATGGCAATTCCCGGTCCATCGTTTCCCTGGGGGGTGGCGCATTCGTGCAGGACGAAATTCGCCAGGCTTGCCTGTCCACTTCGTTTGTCGTTTTTCTCGAATTGAGCTGGGAATCGTGGCAGGCGCGCCAACATTTGCTGATTGACACCCGGCCTTTGCTCAAAACCAAATCACCCGGCGAAATCCGCAGTCTGTTCGAGTCCCGCCAGCGCATCTACGCACTTAGCCACCTGACGGTACGGACGGACAATCTGTCACCGGAAGACGTGGCCGATCGGATTGCAGATGCTTACGCGGCCATAACCAAACGGACATGACGGCAACTTCGCGGCTCCACGCACGAGATGCAACGGCGCACGATAGCTGCCAATGAACGAGAAGTCAGGATAATCGGTTGCGATCACATGAACGATTTTGGCAACTGTCATGACCTCGACGGCGAGTGGGCTGCGTTTTTGCGTCAACGAGTTGCCCGTCAACGAGCTGACCAACAACTAGCTGTCCGTCGACGCACTTGTTCTTGATTCGACTTAATCTGGGCATGGGGCACAGCAACAAATCGAAGAAATGTGGTGAAGTGCCCACCTATCGTTGATTCGCGGACTTGTGTAACAGTAACCCTCGCTTTTTTCGTTGATTCGCGGACAATTTTGTCCGTTAAACTCCTCAAACCCACGATTGCGCCAAAATGTTGGACAGAATTGTCCATTAGCCGAAGTTTTGGTCCTTTTTTTGTTGAAATTGCGGATCTAATGGACATTTTTGACCGACAGACAAGCAAAAAGCTCCAAATACGTCTCTAACGGTCATCCTTGTCCGCAAACTGGACACCCCCAACGTATCGCCAATCCTTCCCCCCAAGCGCCACCTATGCGTTCCCGCGACATTGCGCCACCTATTTGCTCCCACTACATTGCGCCACCAATTCGCACCATCAAATAGCACCATCAAATAGCACCACCAATTCGCGCCATCAAATGCACCACCAATTCGCACCACCAAATTGCGCCACCAACCCGCTCCACCTGCATCCCATTCGCTACCTCGACATTGCGCTACCTATCCACCCTGTCCACAGTGACGTCTCTTCGCCGCGTCCCCAGTATGCCTGCAAATGCAAATCAGCGCAATCAACCGAAAAACGCCAAACAACACAATAAGCCCTCCTCGCATGGGATGTTTGGACATCCATCCAAGAAAGGCTTATCGTACATTGAGCTGCTCCAATTTGCCGGCCCTGAATTCCCCGTGCGGGCTTTCCAATTTGACATCATGCGTATGGGCGGTTTCATCTTGCGCATAGGCGGTATCACCATACGCATGGACAATATCACCATGCGCATGGACAGTATCATCAGGCGCATGGGCGTATCCGCTGCCGCCTTCAGAGCTTCAGGCAATCCAGGCGGGATGTCGCCGTTGACCCTAGAGTCGGTAATATTCCCGGATCGCGCTTGCCAAGCGCCTGCACGCCGGATTGTGCCGCACATTTTCCAGCAGACCCTTGATGATGGCCCGCCCAGGCGAAGCCGTACCCTGAAGTCCTTGCCGGAGCAAATCAAGCGATTCCAATTCGATCGGATCGATCACTTCGGGTTTGGCCCGGTCAATCAGCGCAATGATCTGCTCCGGCTCCAATCTCGCAAGAAATTCCCCCGACTCTTCGAAGAGATGCGCCAGGGTGCCTTCAGGCGCCATCAGGCGCGTGGATTGGACCAGCAGGACCGTTTTTTCCACCATCGATTCCACGAAGGTTTCCCGCTTCAGGTTGATCCGGTATTGCAGTTTGAGTTCAACGTACATACGCAAAAAGTTTTTGATGCAGATCGCCAGATCGTATTTTCGTTCGTCCGGCAGTTCGGGATAAAGTTGCCGCAACACGTAGAAGATACTGCTATTGATGCGCCGGTCAAACTCGATAAATTTGTTCACCAATGCCTCGTTGGGCGTATGGGCGGGTTCCTGGATAAACACTTTGGCGAATCCGATATGCAGATCGAACTGTTGAAGCGAAGTCATATACAGCGTATACAAAAGCTCGTCTGGCGACTCGCAATGTCTGACCGAGTAGTCAATTTCGGAAGTGATGCGCAAAATGAATTGATTGACCATCGCCACGATCAATTCTTCCTTCGATTTGAATGAAAGATAAAAGGCTCCCTTGGAAATGCCGCAAAGATCGGTAATTTGCTGGACGGATGTCGCCTCTATCCCCTGTTTCGCAAATAGCTCCAACGCCTTTTCGATCAGCAACTGTTTTTTCACCATGCGTGAACGCCGCTCCTTCAACGCCAATTTGACTTATGACCAGTCAGTCATTATTATGGGAAAATGGATATCGGAAGTCAAATACAGAAGCAATCAGGGGATGGTGCAGCGTGAGAGGTTTGTTGAATTTTGTACAAAGAAACAAGTTGGCCGTCTGGCTATTGACGGTCATTTGCATGGCATCGGGCATCTATTCCAGCACACAGATGAAAATGGAGACGATCCCGGACATATCGATTCCCTATCTGATGGTCATGAGTGTTTATCCCGGCGCCACGCCGGAACAAGTGATGAACGAAGTGGCCATTCCGCTGGAAAAGACGGTTGAAAACCTGCAGGACGTCAAAGCCGTCTACTCCAATTCCTACGCCAACATGGCCAGTTTGCAGATCGAATACAATTATGAAAAAAACATGGCGGACGCCAAACGCGAACTGAAAGATGCGCTGGATGAACTGACTTTGCCTGAAGGCGCCCAATCCCCCGTCATCACGGCGCTGAGCTTCAACATGATGCCTGTCGTGGCATTGAGTATAAGCAGCACCACGGACGATATTGTGGACTTGACGGCGACCGTCGAAGAAACGCTGGTACCTAAAATCGAAAAAATCGAAGGCGTCGCTTCCGTGTCCATTACCGGTCAACATCTCAAGGAAGTATCGCTGGTCTATCATGAGGACAAGATGGCCGAATTGGGCATCACGGAAGATACCGTCAAAACACTCATCCAGGCCAGCAACATGTCCGTTTCGCTTGGTCTGTTCCAGTTCAAGGATGGCGAACAGGCCATTGCCGTGGATGGAAAAATCACGACGGCAGAAGCGCTTGGTGAACTGCTCATTCCGGTTACGCCTTCCGAGACGAACCCGGTTCCCTTCGTCAAACTGGGGGACATCGCCGACATTGAAGTCGTGGGCAAAGTCCAGTCGGTATCTCGTACAAACGGCAAAGAGGCGATCGGCATTCAGGTCATCAAGGCGCAGGATGCCAATACCGTCACCGTCGTAAATGCCGTGAAGAAGCTGATGGAACAAGAAGAACAGCGCATTGATGGGCTTGTGGTCGATATCTCGCTCGACCAGGGCAAGCCAATCGAAAAATCCGTCTACACGATGGTTGAAAAAGCATTATTCGGCGGCCTGATTGCCGTTCTCATCATTCTGCTGTTTTTGCGCGACATCAAATCGACGCTCATTTCCATCGTGTCCATCCCCGTGTCCGTACTCATTGCCATTCTGCTGCTGAAGTGGCAAGACATAACGCTCAATATCATGACACTGGGTGCGATTACGGTGGCCATCGGACGAGTCATCGACGATTCCATCGTCGTGGTCGAAAACATCTACCGCCGCTTGCACCTGAAAGAAGAAAAACTGAACGGCCGGGCGCTCATTCGCGAAGCGACCCTGGAGATGTTCAAGCCCATCCTTTCATCTACGCTGGTCACCGTGGCCGTATTTGCGCCGCTGATCTTCGTGGGCGGCATGGTCGGGGAGCTTTTCCTGCCGTTTGCGCTGTCCATGACGTTTGCCCTCGGCGCGTCGCTGCTGGTCGCCATTACGATTGTTCCCGCCATGTCACACAGCTTGTTCAAGAAAAAGCTGTACCGGGAAAAATCCGCAAGCGGCCACAAGGAACAAGGCAAAATGGCCGCCTTCTACAAAAAGATGCTGGCCTGGAGCCTGAACCGCAAGATCATCGTTTCGCTTGTCGCCGTCCTTCTGCTGGGCGGCAGCGTAACATTGGTGCCCTTGATTGGCGTAAGCTTCCTGGGCAGCGAAGAAGAAAAAGTAATGTACCTGACTTACACGCCTGCGGCGGGTGATCTGGAAGAGGATACGCTGGCAAACGTTGCGGTCGTGGAAGACGCGATGCTGAAACGAGACGATATCGACATCGTGCAAATTTCGGTTTCCAGGGAAGCCGACCCGCTTGCCGCCATAACGGGCACCGGTTCGGGCGGCGCGCTGATGTACCTGATCTTCGATCCGGAAACGAAGAACTTCCCGGAAGTGAAAGCGGAAATCGAAGACTACGTCAAAAACATCGGCCAATCCGGCCAGTGGAAAAGCCAAAACTTCATGATGAGTTCGTTGTCCGGCAATGAACTCAGCTATACGTTCTACAGCGAAGATCTGGATCAGCTCTACAAGGCAGTCGAAATGGTGGAGAAAGTCATGGCCGATAGCGATGGCCTGAAAGACGTTTCTTCCACCAAAGAAGACAGCTACAAAAAATTCACTTTGAAAACCGAACACAACAAACTGCTGCAATATGGCTTGACCACCGGTCAAATCGTGATGGCGATTGCGCCAAACACCTCATCCGACGTCCTCACGAAGATCGAGGAAGACGGCCACACGCTGGAAGTGATCGTACATGGCGAGAGGCAAAACGCCGCACCGCAAACGATGGACGAACTGCTTGACCAGGAAGTGCCTACCGCTTTGGGCATGCCCGTTCCGCTGTCGGAACTGGTTAGCGTGGAGGAAGGCACGACGCTGAATACGCTGTCCCGCAGCAAAGGCCAATATTACGCCACGGTCAGCGGCACGATCATCGGCGACGACATTTCCAAAGTGTCATCCGCCATCGACAGGGAAGTGAAAAAGCTGGATTTGCCCAAAGGCGTGGAAATCGGTGTGGCTGGCGTCACCGCCGACATCGAGGAAACGTTTACCCAGCTTGGCGTTGCGATGGTAGCCGCCATTGCGATCGTGTACTTCATTCTCGTCGTCACGTTCGGTGAAGGGTTGGCGCCGTTTGCGATCCTGTTCTCTCTGCCGTTTACCGTCATTGGCGCGTTTGCCGGCTTGTATCTGGCTGGCGAAACCATATCCGTTTCCGTCATGATGGGACTTTTGATGCTCATCGGCATTGTCGTCACTAACGCAATCGTGCTTGTCGACAGAATCGTTCAGATGGAACGCGGCGGCATGTCGATGCGCGAAGCCATTCTGGAAGCGGGCGCCACCAGGCTTCGCCCCATCCTGATGACGGCCATCGCAACGATCGGCGCGCTCGTTCCGCTCGTATTCGATGCGGAAGGCGGAGGCGGCCTGATTTCCAAAGGGCTCGCAGTCACCGTCATCGGCGGCCTGGCCAGTTCGACGCTGCTCACGCTGGTCATCGTCCCGATCGTCTACGAAGCCTTGTCGAAGTTGCTCAGGAAAAACCGCAAGGAAGTCATGGACAATTGACCGTTTCGCCCGTTTCTGTTCCGCCAAAAAAAAACGAAAATGCCGTTCAACCAGGACGGCATTTTCGTTTTTTTTGGGGTAGCGGCAACAACTTGGCTGCCATTTTGTTGCTTGTTTACCTTTCCAGTATCCAGTCAGCCATGTCCCCGATGATTTCCGCGGACACATTGGCCGGCTTGTAATATTCCTGCCCGACGGACAGCCCCTCGTAAACCGTCAGCAAATGGTTGACTTGGGGATAGGAACGATATTCGACATCGCTGCGATCCGCGAGCGCTTCCTTCCAGCCCTCAAACTGGCGCATCGTCACCTGCCAGTCGTTTTCGCCCTGGAGAATCAGCATCGGTTTCGATTGCTTGGCCGCCCTTTCGGCAGGCACGTAATCGCGTTGTTCAAACCAATAATAGACGGGCGTCAGGAAGTTTTCCGGCAGATTCTCCAGGGAGTACGCCGGATCATCATAGATTTGCAGCATGGATTCATAATAGGCAACCGCTTGCTGCTGCTGTGCAATCAGTTCTTCCGGCGCGTTTAACGTTCGGAGCCGTTCCAGCGCAAACTGCTGCTGTTCAATCAACACATCCATCAGCCGGCCGCTGGGTGCCGACAGCAAAATCGCGCCTGCCAAACTGTCATCTGTATCCTGCTCGAAGATGACCGGCATCATATAGCCGCCCTGGCTATGGCCGATGACAAAAATGCGGGACGGGTCGATCCGGTCTTGCTTTTTGAGCAGTTCGACCGCCCGTCTTACATCGTCTGCCGTCTCGTTGGCGATCGTAAATTCCGGTTGCGCGCTGACTTTGAACGTATGCGTACGCGTTACCTTGTCATAGCGCAACGTCGCGATTCCTTGCGCTGCAAGACCAACGGCAATATCCCGGAACACTTTCACGCCGCCAATCGTTTCGTCCCGGTCGTTTTCTCCCGAACCATGGACCAGGATCGCAACCGGAAACGGACCTTCGCCTTCCGGCAGCATCAACGTACCGGGAAGCGCAAACGTGCCGCTGCCGATCACAACCTCTTGCTCCTCATAGTTGCCTTTGTCATATGCCGGCTTTCCATGTTCAATATTCACGGGGAAGCCGAAAAACAAGTCGTCCACCAGGTTCGATTGATCGAATCTCACGACGATTTCCACCGGTATTGCGCTCGTCTCGTATACAAGCCTGGCGTTCATATGTACACCATTTTTCTCCACTGTTGCGGAAAGCCGTTTGCCCAGCACGCCATAGTATTGCGAATGCACCTGTGAAACCTGCGCCCATTGCGCTTCGGTCACACTGGATTGCAGCGCCTCGCTCAAATACGCGGGCAACTTTGCACTGCCGCCGTTGAACAACAGATAGGTTACATACGAGGCCAATCCGGCATAATCGTCTTGCGCAAAAACAACTTGCTTGCTCGATTGGTCCCAGCCAATTTCGGCATCAAACGCTTCCCGGAGCAGGGACAACGGTACATACGCGCGATCTTCGATCGATGCGACAGCCTGTTCCAGCGGTATGAATTTTTCATTCACGCGCGCTTCGGTGGCGCCCAACGCAAAAGATACAACGGTCTGATCGCGTGCAATGGTCACCGTTCGCGATTCCGGTTCCCACGTTACCTTTGCACCCAACGCTTCCGCAACCGCTCTGGCCGGAACAAGCTCCGAATCCCGTTCTGCCGCATGGGCAGGCGCAATCGGCGCTGCAATCGACAATACCAATGAAATCATGAGTGTGTAGACAACCAGCCATCTGAGCTTCAATTTGTTCACCGAATCATTCCTTTCATGTGTGTCCATCCAAATTAGTCCAACCATTCGGTATTACGTGCCAAATCTGATTTCCGTTTCAGCACCAGCAATTCTCTCGTAAAACGTATCCACTCCCTGGCGGCAAACGACAAATAGCCTTCCCGCCGCCAGATCGTGGCCAGCGTCCATGGAATTTCCGGCTTTAGCATGGGAATGATTTTCACCTGACCGGCAGGAAGCTGCTTGCAAATGCGTTCCGGCAGCATGGAAATCCCGAGCTTGGCAGCGACAAGCCGGCCGATGAAATCCCATTGCGCGCTTTCAAACTTGATCGTCGGTCGGAAACCGCACCGTTCGCATTCGGCGACAACACGCGCATGCAGCGTAAAATCTTTGCGGAACAAAATGAAATCCTCATGTTCCAGTTCCGCGATCGACACTTCTTGCCGCTGCGCCAGCCGATGTTCCGGATGAACAATCAATTTGACCGATTCATTGGCGAAGGTGTAGGAATCAAACAGCTTGTCATTTGTCGGCAACAGCACGACCGCCACGTCCAGGTTGCCTTTTTCAACTTCCTCCTCCAGCCGCTTCGATCCTTCTTCCACCACTTGCACCGTCAATCCGGGATAGCGCTCCTGAAACTGGCGCATGACCGGCGGAAAAAAACTCGAGCCGATCATCGGCGGAATGCCGATCCGGATGTGCCCCTTGCGAAAGCTTGTAATTTCCTTCAATTCCAGCGACAGATTCTGAAACGCGGCAATGATGCTTTGCGCCTGGTGATAGACGACCTGGCCCGCATCGGTCAGCACAACCTTTCGGCCTTCACGCGCGAACAGCCTGACGTCCAGTTCTTCTTCCAGGTTCTTGATGATTTTGCTGATGGTCGGCTGGGTCAGGTGCAGCGACTCGGCTGCCCTGGTAAAACTCCCGTTGCGGACGATTTCCACCACACATTCGAGTTGCCGAATATCCATAAGCACATTCCCATTCCATTTTTGAATATATTAAATGAATTATATTCATTATACATATGGATAACGCTGATGTATAGTGAACGTAAGGAGGCGATAAATCATGAATTATGCGCAAATATTGATGCCTCAAACCACTGTATACGGCAAAGGCTCGCTGGCGGCGTTATCCGAACTGGCTCCCCGGTTGGGCAGCAGGGCACTGCTCATCAGCGACCGGGTGATGGAGAAACTCGGAAACGTCCGGCAAGCTGTCGATCTGCTGCAAGGCAGCGGCATTTCGGTTGCCACGTATCTGGATGTCAATGCGGAGCCAAATGATGTGCACGTGGCGGAAGCATTGCAAGTGCTGCGTGAACATGAAAGCGAATTCATTGTGGCCATCGGAGGCGGCAGTTGCATTGACGCTGCCAAGGCGGTTTCGGTCGTCGGTCCGAACCGCATCCATATCGGCGATTTGATTCGTCCCGATCAGCCCATCGAACGGCCACCCCTGCCGGTCATTGCCATTCCAACGACCGCAGGTACCGGTTCCGAAATGACCAACGTTACCGTCATCATCAATACGGCAACCGACGTCAAGATGATGATCAAGCGTCCGGAACTGACCCCGGCCATCGCCATTGCCGATCCGCTATTGACCCTGTCGGTTCCGCCGAATGTCACGGCAGCCACCGGTGTCGATACGCTTTGCCATGCCATTGAAGCCTATCTTTCGCGACGGGCCCATCCCATGACGGATCATATTGCGCTGTGTGCCATCAAGCTGGCGACCGAAAATTTGCCGATCGTATTCGAAGACGGCGGCAATGTTGCCGCACGGGAAGCGATGATGCTGGCGGCGATGCAGGGCGGCATCGCGTTTTCGAACGCTTCCGTCACCCTGATCCACGGCATGTCCCGTCCGATCGGCGCCTTGTTCCATGTGCCGCATGGTGTTTCCAACGCCATGCTGCTGCCGGTCGTATTGACGCATTCCTTGCAATATGCCAGCAAAAGGCTGGCCGAAATCGCACGTTTCCTGCATCCCGGACTGGCTTCGCAACCGGACGAAGCGCTAGCGGACAAGTTCGTGGGCGACATGATTCAACTGTGCCGGCAACTGAAAATCCCGAATCCCCGGAATTGGGGCATTGACCCGGACCAGTTCGCGCAGTCGACTGACAAGATGGCGACCGACGCGCTCGCCAGCGGCAGCCCGGCCAACCATCCGTACGTCCCGACACACGAAGAAATCAGGCAATTGTACATGCAGGCCTATGATTACCAATAATATTTGCTAACCGGGAGGAATACGAAAATGACCACCGAAACCAAACCACCGACACTGAAAAATTTCATTGGCGGCCAGTGGGTACCAGCCACTTCCGACATCACGGAAGTCGTCCCCAATCCGGCAACGGGCGAAACGATCGCCTATGTGCCGGTCTCCAGCCGCTCCGATCTGGATGCCGCAGTGGCCGCAGCCAAGAAAGCGTTTGCAGAGTGGGGGAAAACCCCCGTTCCGAAACGGGCACGCATCCTGTTTCGTTACCAGCAATTGCTGATGGAACATTGGGAAGAGCTGGCCAGACTCATCACGCTGGAAAATGGCAAAAGCTACAATGACGCCTACGGCGAAGTGCAGCGGGGCATCGAATGCGTCGAATTCGCCGCCGGTGCGCCGACACTCATGATGGGATCGCAATTGCCGGACATCGCCACCGGCATCGAATCCGGCATGTACCTGTACCCGCTGGGCGTCGTGGGCGGCATTACGCCGTTCAACTTCCCGATGATGGTCCCCTGCTGGATGTTCCCGCTCGCCATCGCCTGCGGCAACACCTTTGTCCTGAAGCCGTCCGAACGGACGCCGCTACTGGCCAACCGCCTGGCAGAACTGTTCACGGAAGCGGGCCTTCCCGCAGGCGTGCTGAACATCGTGCACGGATCCAAAGATGTCGTAAACGGGATTTTGGAACATCCGGATGTCAAAGCCGTATCTTTCGTCGGTTCCCAACCGGTCGCCGAATACGTGTACAAGACCGGTGCGGCGAACGGCAAGCGCGTCCAGGCACTGGCCGGCGCCAAAAACCATTCCATCGTCATGCCCGATGCCGATCTGGACCTGGCGGTCACCAACATCATCAACGCGGCATTCGGTTCCGCCGGTGAACGCTGCATGGCTTGCGCTGTCGTCGTCGCGGTTGGCGATATCGCCGACGAACTGGTGCGCCGGCTGGTCGAAGCGGCCAACAACATCACCATCGGCGACGGTGCCGATCCAAACAACTTCCTGGGTCCGGTGATCCGCGAATCCCACAAGGAACGCACCTTGCGATACATTGAACTGGGCGAAAAGGAAGGCGCGCTGCTGATTCGCGACGGCCGCAAGGATGCCGCAACGCAAGGCGCGGGCTATTTTGTCGGTCCGACGCTGTTCGATCAGGTCAAACCGGGCATGACGATCTGGCAGGATGAAATTTTCGCCCCCGTACTTTCGATTGTCCGGGCCGACAGCCTGACCGAAGCGATCGAAATTGCAAACCAATCCGAATTCGCCAACGGTGCCTGCCTGTATACGGACAGCGCCAAGGCGGTAAGGCAGTTTCGTGACGAAATCGATGCGGGCATGCTCGGCATCAACATGGCCGTTCCGGCACCCATGGCGTTCTTCCCGTTCTCCGGCTACAAGAAATCGTTCTACGGCGATCTTCACGCCAACGGCCGCGACGGCGTCAATTTCTATACCCGCAAGAAAATGCTGACCGCCCGTTATTGATGGCCAATCTCCACCAGTCGCCCGATCGGATCGGTCCGCGAATCCGCCAGCATAACGCCCCCCGGCATCCCCGCGATGTCGGGGGGCTTGCTGCTAATTTCCCGCCGTTTCGTTGCCATGAACCAGCGCATGCATGACTTTGGCAAATCCGTCCCGGATCACATAATGGGCTATGCCATCGTAAGGCGTTGCATGCCTGTTGATCAAAACCATGCAATTTCCCCCATAATTCCGGATCAATCCCGCAGCCGGCTGAACCCTCAGCGAAGTACCGGCGACAATCAATATTTCCGCTTGTCCAATATACGCCGAAGCCTTCACGAGATCATCCGTATCCAGATTTTCCCCATAAAGGACGACATCCGGTTTGACGATTCCGCCACATTGGTCACAGCGGGGAATGTCCGGTTGCATAACATAATTTAGCGGAAAATGTTTCCTGCAGGCGATGCAAAAGTTATCGCGGACAGCCCCATGCAGTTCGATCACATTTTTGCTGCCTGCCGCCTGATGAAGCCCATCAATATTCTGGGTAATGATGGCCTTGAGCTGTCCCCGGTTTTCCAACTCGGCCAATGCCAGATGGCCGCGATTGGGTTGGGCGTCCGGGTAAATCATCTTGCTCCGGTAGAAAGTGTAAAAATCTTCCGTATGCGTCATGAAGAAACTGTGGCTCAGTATCTCTTCGGGGCTATAATGGCGCAAACCGGCAGCTTGGAAAAGGCCTCCTTCCGACCGGAAATCGGGAATGCCGCTTTCCGTGGACGTGCCCGCACCCCCAAAGAAAACGATATTGTCGCTTTCATTTACGATTTGCCTCAATTTTTCGAAATCCATCCATGCATCAACCCAATTCTTTCATTTGTATGCACAATCGTATGCACAACGATACGATCAGGACATGACCGCGTTTCGCGCAAGGAAGCAATCCAGCACGCGCTTCCGTCCAACACGCGCTCGAATCGCCCGGTGTCAGGCTATAGCCATTGTGCCTGCCTGCTGGCACAGCAAGTCAACCCAACCAGATCCATGCTGCGATCATGTCTTCCCCCGATTCAGGATTGTCGTATCCCGCCATGCTCAACCCGCCTGCCGAACCATCGCGCGCGCCGTCTCGATCTGTTCGAACAGCAGCTTCGTCTGCGCAGGGTCCCTGTCGTTGAAATAAATGTAGGTGTCCGCCAATTTGATCCGGATATATGGCGGGTTCTGGTGGAATACGTAGAGCCGCGCCTTCCCCAGTTCTTTCAGCCGGAAATGCCCGCGCGCAAATTTGCCGGTCGCCTCGCCATTGGTCTTCACCCCGGACGGCACCTCGTCCACCAGATCCAATTGTTCGATGTCCGCCGCCGCAAAATCATAGCTATACATCGGATAATCGATTTCAATGCGCTGATCCGGCGTAACCGTCAATTGCGGCGAGGTCAGCTCCGCGCGGATCAGCATGAACGATACGCCGATCAGCAAAGCCGCCACCAGGGCAACCGTACCTCCCATCAACAATTTTCCGGCCCATGTTCCGGTATTGACCGTATAGCCGGTCCCCACCCGCTTCTCCACGAAGATGTGGCGGTCATACGGATTGTGATAGGTAAAACCGTTCGCCCAATATTCATCGTCATCCGAATCGACATAACCGTTGTCCGAGTCCATTGCCTGCCGCTCCAACGATTTCACTTGCCGGTAAGCCAGCAAGATCACCGCCAGGGGAATCAGCGCAACTACAGCAGGCACGATCAGCCAGATGTCTGCCGATTCTTCCGCCATGCGGCCCAGCAGCCATCCCATGCCCCACAGCAGCAAGTTTTCAACCGTCGCGAGGAGCAGGTACGTATAGGACCATACTCTGCGCACCGCCTGATTCAGCATCACATTTCGTTCGCTATCCGTACTGTAGACTTTGCTCTTCACCCTGCCGAGCGACAGGTGCATCAGCGTCAGCATCAGGGTAAGCACCAGGGAAGCAATGCCGAGACCGGCCATGTCAGATTGGAAACTCCAGACCATCAGGCCAACGGACAGGGCCAGCGGAATCAGGAACAGGGCAAGTGGCGCAACACGCGCACTTTTCAGATAGGCAACCCGCAAATCGGCCTGGATGACACGTTTGGGACCGACATACCAGCCATTGGCCCGCTTCAGGGCAAGCGTATCCCGAAATGCCCGGCGAAATGGCATGATCATGACGATGCTCAGCGCAATCATCCAGACCAGATAATAAATGATTTGGAATACTTCCGCGTCCTGAAGCAGCACAATGGGCAGGAACAGCACCGCCATGACGATGCCGAGCCGGATCATCTGACGGTTGAATCGCATCTGAATCCGATTGATGTCCCTGTGGTTCATGGCTTCCGGGGGCAATTTGATCGAAAACAGCGTTCCATGCCGATATTTGGATTGCGGCAAATAGGTGGACAGTACAATGCCGTAAAGCAACACTGCAGGAAAAGCCAGGATGAGCATCAACATGGTCGTTCACTCTTTCTGTGTCAGTCTGTAAACTGTCAGTCTGTAAGCTCCGATTCTCCATTCATTTGTTGAAAGCCATGCGGGCAAACATTTGGGCACAAAGCGCCTGAAATTGCGATGGTTGGACGCCGTTGATCGTCGCCTGGGCAATGATGAGCTCCAGTTGTCGCTCCAGTTTGGCCTCATAGGTAGAATGATCGGATTCACGCTTGCGGGGGCTCACTTTGGCTCCATGCCTCCTGTCAATGACGATGTATCCTTCCTGCTTGAGCCAGGCATAAGCCTTGTTCACCGTCATCACGTTTACCCCCAATTCCTGGGCCAGCTGGCGCACCGTCGGCAGCCGCTCGTGTTCGGCCAATTGGCCTGTCGCGATACCGATGATAATCTGGTTGCGAAGCTGCTCGTACAGTGGTGTGTCGCTGTCCATTTCCAGCGTAATCAACAAGGTCAACTCACCTCACTTGCGCTTTGTATTATACATAGTAATACAAATAATACTTACAGGCAAGTCAACCCGCTCCACCAAATAATTTCTATTGATTTCTGCATCGAATTTTGTATAATAAAATCGTTTGTAAACAACAAGTCATGTTATTAGTAAACTTTCTTGACCTGTTGTTTACTATCAGTAAATCCGGAGGCTGTTATGCAAATTGGTGCCAAAATCAAATCGCTTAGGCTGCAAAAAGGTCTGACCCAGGAGGAGCTTGGCGAACGGACGAACCTGACCAAGGGCTACATTTCGCAACTGGAACGGGATCTGAACTCGCCGTCCATCGAAACGTTGTTCGCCATTCTGGCCGTGCTGGGGACGACCCCCAAAGAATTTTTCGACGACGAAGCCACACAGCAAAAAATCGTCTATCCGGCAGACGACCAGACTTCCTATGAAGACGATGAGATGAAATATTCGCTTCGCTGGCTCGTCCCTTCGTCCAACGACAAAGAAATGGAACCGGTCCTGATCACTTTCGGCAAAACCGGCGAATTCAAACGGTTCGAACCGTCGCTCGCCGAGACATTTGTCTATGTGCTGAAAGGAAAAATCCGCGTTCATCTGGGCGAGGAAGTGTATATCGCCAAACAAGGGGATTCTGTTTACTATGAGGCGGATTCCGCCCACCAGATCGTCAACGCCGACAGCGGCGTTACGCAAATTTTGCTGGTCGCAACGCACTCTTATCTATAAAGGAGGATGGATTCCGATGGCGAACGAGCCGATCATCCGCTTTGAAAATGTTTCGAAATATTACGATGATACCCCCGTGCTCAAAAACATCAATTTCGAACTGATGCGCGGAAAGTTTTATACGCTGCTGGGTCCTTCGGGCTGCGGCAAAACGACCATTCTCCGCATCATTGCCGGACTGGACAAACCGACCAGCGGCAACGTCATCTTCAGCGGCCAGCGGATGAACGACGTGCCGGCCAACAAGCGGCAGGTGAACACCGTCTTTCAGAATTATGCGCTTTTCCCGCATTTGAACGTTTTCGAAAACGTCGCTTTCGGTTTGCGCGTCAAGAAGCGGCCGGAGTCCGAAATCAGGGAGCGCGTGGCCGAAGCGCTGAAATTCGTCAACCTGAGCGGCTACGACAAACGCCAGATCGGCGAAATGTCGGGCGGCCAGATGCAACGCGTGGCCATTGCCCGGGCCATTGTCAACGATCCGGAAATCATTTTGCTGGATGAACCGTTATCGGCACTGGATTTGCAGTTGCGCACCGAAATGCAGTACGAACTGCGTGAATTGCAGCAACGGCTGGGCAAAACATTCGTGTTTGTCACCCATGACCAGGAAGAAGCGCTGGCCATGAGCGATGAAATCTTCGTGCTGAACGAAGGCGAAATCCAGCAGTCCGGCACGCCGGTGGACATTTACGACGAGCCGATCAACCGGTTTGTCGCCGCATTCATCGGGGAATCGAACATCGTCGAGGGCGTCATGATCGAGGATTTCAAAGTGCAATTCAACGGCAAAATTTTCGATTGCGTCGACCGAGGCATGAAACCGAACGAAAAGGTGGACATCGTCATCCGGCCGGAAGATTTGATCGTTACCTCGCCGGACAAAGGGAAACTGGTCGTCAACGTTTCCACGCAACTCTTCAGGGGCGTCCATTACGAGTTGTCCACCTACGACAAGGACGGCAACGAATGGCTCGTCCATTCGCTGAAAAAAGCCGAAGTCGGTGCGCAAATCGGGCTCGATTTTGAACCGGAAGCGATCCATGTCATGCGCCTCAACGAGACGGAAGAAGAATTCGACAAGCGACTTGAAGCTTATGGAGACGAAGAATGATGCAAAATAAATGGTGGAAACCGGTGCTCGTCCCTTATTATTTGTGGATCATCCTGTTCGTGGTGACGCCGATCGCCCTGGTGCTGTATTATTCGTTTCTGGATCTGGACGGGAATTTCACCTGGGCCAATTACGTCAATTTCTTTACACCCGCCTATTTGCAAATGGCGCTGGCCAGCTTCTGGTATGCGTTTCTCATCACGCTGTTTACGCTGCTGATTGCCTATCCGACCGCATACCTGCTAACCCAGACGAAACACAAGACGCTGTGGCTGATGCTGATCATCATTCCGTCCTGGATCAATCTGCTGCTCAAAACCTATGCATTCATCGGTATCCTCGGACTTCACGGGCCCGTCAATGCGGTGCTGGAAGTATTCGGTCTGGAACCGACGCAAATCCTGTTTACCGATTTCAGCTTCATTCTCGTGTCCGTCTATATTTTTATCCCGTTCATGATCCTGCCGATCTTCAACTCGCTGGATCGGTTGGACCGTTCGCTCATATACGCCGCACGCGACCTTGGCGCTTCCGGCTGGGTCACGTTCCGGCGCGTCATCTTTCCGCTGACGATCAATGGCGTCAAATCGGGCATTCAGGTCACCTTCATTCCCGCGCTGTCGCTGTTCATGATCACCCGGTTGATCGCGGGCAACAAGGTCATTACGCTTGGTACCGCCATTGAACAACAGTTTCTGGTCGCCCGGAATTGGGGCATGGGGTCCACGATTGCCGTCTTCCTGGTGCTGATCATGGTCGTCAGCATGCTGTTCACGAACGCCAAAAAGAAAGGAGCCGGTACCTGATGACGAAACGTTTGCGGGCAGGCAACCTCTATTTGGGTATCGTCTTCCTGATTTTGTATGCGCCGATTTTCTACCTGATTTTTTACTCCTTCAACAGCGGCGGAACGATGAATGCATTCGAATCGTTTACGATGGAGCACTATGCCGCCGTGTTCGAGGACACCCGGCTTACCGTCATCTTGCTCAACACGGTGCTGGTGGCACTGTTGTCGGGGCTTGTCGCCACCATCATCGGAACGATGGGCGCAATCGGCATCGCGGCCGTGCGCAACAAGCAGCTGCGCGGTACGCTGCTGTCGCTCAACAACGTCCTGATCGTCAGCCCGGACGTCATCATCGGCGCGAGCTTCCTGATCCTGTTTACGTTGATCGGCGCCAAGCTGGGCTTTTTGTCCGTACTCATTTCCCACATCGCCTTCAGTGTGCCGATCGTCGTGCTGATGGTGCTGCCCAAGCTGCAGGAAATGGACCGGTCGCTGATTGATGCGGCACTGGATCTGGGGGCCACGAAGAGAGACGTGTTTACGCGAGTCGTGTTGCCTTATATCTCCCCCGGCATCTATGCGGGATTCTTCATGGCGCTGACCTATTCGCTGGACGATTTTGCCGTCACCTTTTTTGTCACCGGCAACGGCTTCAGCACGCTGTCCGTCGAAATTTATTCCATGGCGCGCACAGGCATCACCCTGACGATCAATGCCATCTCCAGCCTCGTCTTCATCGTGACGGTGCTGGTCGTCATCGGCTATTACGTCGTCCTGCATCGCTCGCGCGCGGCAAAAGTGGAGGTGTCACGATGAAGTCGTTGATCCGTTCGGCTGCGGCGGTGGTCATCGTCTGCGCCTTGCTGTTCTATGCAACATATGCCCTGAATGCAACGAAAACCGCCGGCGGGGCGGGCGTCATCACGGTTTACAACTGGGGTGAATATCTGGACCCGGATCTGCTGAAGCGATTTACCGAAGAGACGGGCATCCAGGTCAATTACGAGACGTTTGATTCCAACGAAGCGATGATGACCAAAATCAAACAGGGTGGTTCGGCCTACGACGTCGCCGTTCCGTCCGAATATGCGATCGAAATGATGCTGGAAGATAACTTGCTGCTGCCGTTGGACCATGCCAAACTGCCGAATCTGGCCAACATCGATCCCTACTTCCTGGATTTGCCCTTTGATCCCGGCAATCGCTATTCCGTCCCTTACTTCTGGGGAACCGTCGGCATCGTCTACAATCCGAACCTGATCGAGCCCCATCTGACGTTCGATTCGTGGCAGGACCTGTGGGACCCTTCGCTGAAGCAAAAGGTGTTCCTTGTGGACGGCGCCCGTGAAGTCATCGGGATGGCGTTGAACAGCCTTGGCGAATCGCTGAACGCCAAAGATGATGAACTGCTGCGCCAGGCAACCGAACGGCTGATCGATTTGGCGCCCAACGTCAAAGCGATTATCGGCGACGAAATCACGCCACTCATGGTTAACAACGAAGCGGCCGTTGCGCTGACGTTTTCCGGGCAGGCCGCAGACATGATGGGGGAAAACGAGGAACTGGAATTCAACGTGCCCAGGGAAGGCTCGAATCTGTGGTTTGACAACTTTGTCATTCCGAAAACGGCCAAAAACATCGATGGCGCACACGCCTTCATCAACTTCATGCTGGATGCCGAAGTCAGCGCGCAAAATACCGATTTTGTCGGTTACTCGACCCCCAATGCGGCCGCAATGGAACTGCTGGACGAAGAAGTGGTGACCGACGAGCGGTTCTACCCGACCGGGGAGATCCGCAACCACCTCGAAGTCTATGAGAACCTCGGCCTTGAATGGCTGGGCAAATATTCGGAGCATTATCTGAAGTTCAAAATGTCGCTGTAAACGAAGCCGTCCCGCAGGTCGCTAGACCCGGGGACGGCTTCGTTGTTGAAGCACCTACGTTATTCGTTATCGTACATCCGAAGAATTTGCGATCGTTGCCGGCCCAAAACCTCTTCCGAAAATTTCCCTGCGGCGATCAATTTGTCCAAATCGATTCCGCAATCGATTCCCAGATCGGCCAGCAGAAACACAAAGTCTTCCGTACAGAGATTGCCGGTATGTCCCTGACCCGCCGTCATCCGTTGGGCGGGCGGTCCGCCCACCCCGCCCAGGCTGACATCAAAATAATCGATGCCCGCCTGCAAGGCAGCACAGGCGTTGGCGATGCCCCAACCTTTCGTATCATGGAAATGCGCGACAAACTGGATGTCGGGAAATTGCTGCTTCAGGTTGCAAAACAACCGGTAAACCTGCTCCGGATTTCCCATGCCCGTCGTGTCTCCGATCGAAATGCGGTCAATCTCCTGCGAGGAAAAATGACGCACCAATTGCAGGACATCCTCGATGTCCACTTCCCCTTTGGCCAGTCCAAAAACGGTAGACAGGCTGATCAGCACTTCCAGCTTGTGATCTTTGGCCATGCGGATCATTTCATCCATCTGGTTCAGCGATTCGCGCCGCGACATCCGGACATTGGTCTGGTTGTATGCTTCGCTGGCGGCAATAACCATGCTGACTTCCGTCGGGCCATATCCTGCTTTTACTGTCTCGATCGCGCGCTCCAGCGCTTTTTTGTTCACGCAGGTTGCCTTGTAGGAAACCCCCTGCTTTTTGTCCAGCCGCTTCAGCAGCGTCTCCGCATCCGCAAACTGGGGCACATATTTGGGATGACTGAAGGACGTGACTTCCAGGCGCCTGAACCCGGCATCCACCAGCATGTCGATCATTTTCAATTTGATATCGGTATCGACGAACATCGATTGGTTCTGGAGTCCGTCCCGCGCCCAGCATTCACTGAGCACGACCTTTTTCGGCATTTCACGCATCTTGAAGCCACCTTTGGCGATTCCAATTTATTCCAGCGGACTTTCTTCCACGAATTTCAGGAACTGTTCGAGAACGGCCTTCCCGTCATAGCCCTTGCTGCTGGCCCTCTCGACCCAACGGTCACGTACGGGTTGGATCTTTTGATTGATTTCGGCGAGCATCTCGTCGCTCAATTGGTACATGTTCACATTGTTTTCCTTGGCGAACTGTTCGATGTAAGATTGCAGTTTCGTGTCCAGCAATTTCCCGATATGCTCCATCGTTTCTTGCCCGGCCTGATCCATTGCCGCCTTCACGTCATCCGGCAGCCCGTTCCAGACATCCGTATTGATTGCATAATAATACGGCGAGGAGCCAAAATATCCGTTCGTCGTCGAGTATTTGACCAGTTCCTGCAGCTTGTACGATTCCCAGTTCGTAATCGCAAACACAAAACCGTCAATCGTGCCCCGCTGCAAGGAAACATACAGATCGCTGGCGCCCATGGAGATCGGATTGGCGCCGAGCAAATTCATCATGTATTCATGATTGGCACCCGTGGAGCGGATGTTGAGCCCTTTGAAGTCGTTGATCGATTCGATCTTTTTCATCGTGCTGGCTTGATAAGGCGGCAATACCGCGGCCCATACCGGACGAATTTTGTGCTTTTCGAACTCCGGCGCCATGACGTCCGAACGAATCAGCTTGTAATAAGCCTGGCTTCCCTGGAAGGTCGTTTTGAACGTGCCCGGCAAATCCCCCACTGTGCTCAGGATCAAATCGTCGCCAAAATATCCCGGCGTGATCCAGGCGATATCGCCAACTTTGCTTTTCAACAGTTCCAGCATCGCCGAATCGCCCCCGAGCTGTCCGGCAGGATAATGGTCAAACTGCACTTGACCATTCGTCAGCTCTACGACCCGATTCATCCAGAACGACATCCCTTCCTTGGAAAGGATATTCGTCGTCGGCAGCGAGTCCACCACTTTCAGCTTGATGGTTTCTTTCGGTTTGTTGTCCCCGGATGAAGGACTTGCAGACGCAGATGCGGATGCCGAAGCGCCATCGTTCGGTGCACTGCTGGCCGATTGCGTTTCTGCCGTCTTTCCGCAAGCGGTTACAAAAACAATCGCGAGAATGAGCATGATGACACTGAATTTGAGTTTTACCACTTTTACATCCTCCCCTGAAATTGACTCTTGATGATGAACGGTACTGCACCTTGCGGTTTTTTCCTGTCAAAAAACGGTGATTCACCTCCCCGCTGTACCAGCCATGAAAGATGACATATATGTCAAAACAGAAAAGCGGGATTGGCGCTTGTCATTTCATGATGCCCGGCAGCCAGGTGCTGATCCACGGGAACATGATCAACAGAGTCAAGATAATCAAGTCCGTAATGACGAATCGCGTCACACCCTTGAATCCGACACTCAGCGGCACCTTGGCCGCACTGGCAGCTACAAATACATTCAATCCCATCGGCGGCGTAGCCAGTCCGATTTCCACCGTTTTGGTAATGATAATGCCGTACCAGATTGGATCAAATCCCAGGCCATCGATGATGGGAAACGTGATGGGAATGGTCAGCAGCAAAATCGCCATCTGGTCCATGACGAATCCCAACAGCAAATAGAAAATGACGATGACAACCAGGATGATCCAGGGATTGATTTCCCAGGACTGAATCGTCAGGGCCAGTTTCTGCACCGCATTGGTAATGGTCAGAAAATAGCCGAAAATCATCGCGCCGATCGTGATGGTGATAATTTGCGCCGTGAAGTTCACCGTACTGGACAACGCATCTTTGATGCCGCCAAGTTTCATGAACTTCATGACCAACGTGATCAATAGTGCGAAGAATGCACCGACGCCTGCCGCTTCGGTGGGCGTCACGATGCCGGTATAGATCAGCACGATGATGCTGAGGGCCAGCAGCAAGACCGGCCAAATTCCCTTTAACGTCTCCATTCGTTCCTTCATCGGAAAGGGATCGACTTTCGGCGCGATCTCGGGTTTCCTTCTTACCCACAAATAAATGGTCAGACAGTACCCGATCACCGTAATGATCCCCGGTACGATTCCGGCAATGAACAGCTTGCCGATGTTGGACTCGGTCAACACGCCATACATGATCATGACCAGGCTCGGGGGAATCATGCAGGCGAGCGTTCCCGCGACACTTACGACTCCGACGGATATCGTATCGTTGTACTTGTATTTCCGCATTTCCGGCACGACAATCGAACTGAGGCTGGCGGATGCAGCCGTCGATGAGCCCGATACCGCAGCCATGCCGGCGGCCGCCAATACCGTGGAAGTGGCCATGCCGCCGCGAAGATGGCCCACCCACTTGAAGGCGGCAAAAAACAGCTTCTTCGTCAATGAACCGTTGTTCATGAATTCCGCCATCAAAATGAACATCGGAATGGTCGTCAACAAATAATTTGAACCCTGCTCATAAGATGCGGATTTGATAATGCCCAGCATCGTATGGTAATCCACATTCATCCAAATCCCGATGGCGCCGGCAATGCCCAGGGCATAACCGATCGGCATGCTCAGCAGCAGGAGGATGACGAGTATCAATACGGGCACCAGAATGCTCATGGTCTTCCTCCTTTCTCACGCTTGATCTTGTGCGGAAGCAGGGGCCTGGCCCTTTCCCTTCTGAAACAGGAATGCCAGTATCTCCGTCAAAACCAATAAACAGACCGCAATCATGCCGATCGGCATCCAGATATACGACAGATACATCGGCAGGGAGACGATGCCCCCGGTCGTGCTGTCATTTACCCAGGCGTCCCGCGTCAGATGCAGGCCCTGCATGAACAGCAAGGCAAAGAAGGCAAGGACCAGGATGTCATTCACAAAGTTGATCCATCGCTGCACCTTCGGAGAAATATACTGATAAATCAGCACGAAACGAATATGATCCTTGCGATAATGGGTAAAGCTGATTCCCATGAAGGAGACGATGACCATCAAGTAGTTTTTGGTCATTTCATAGAGTCCGGGAATGGATTTGTCCGAAAAATATCTGACCGCCGCACCGAGTGTAATGAGAAGCATCATCAGGAAGATGGCGACCATCGCCACCATGTTGCACGCTCTGCAAAAAGAAATGATCCATCGCGTCATCCTGCCCTACATCCCCTTTTTCCAATTCGAATGCCATTCATACAAGTGCGCGGTTTGAAGCACCAATTCGTCTTCCAGGGGTCTGCCCATCAATTGCAAACCGATCGGCAAGCCGGCCCCGGTTAATCCGCAGGGAACGGAGATGGCCGGATAACCGTTCAAATTTGCCGCCCTCCGCAAAGCCGCATGAGGGTCGAACATGTCTGTCGGATAAGCCTTGACGCCGTTGATCTCGACGAATTTCGCACCGATTGGAAAAGCGGGAAAGGCAGCCGTAGGGATCGCCAGCATATCGATCCGGTCAAACAGTGCTTCCCATTTTTTCTGATAGATGCGCCGTTTCCGTTGCGCTTCAATATACTGGTCCACCGTAATCGAACGACCTTCCAGTATCACATCGATTACCGGACCGTAACCTTCGGGCCTGCTTTCGATGAAAGGTTTGTGATACGCATATGAATCCGCTTTCAGGATGGTTCCCCACAAAGGTACGATTTCGGGAAGCCATGGAAGGGATACCTCCACCAGACTGGCGCCAAGCTCCTCAAACACTCGGAGAGACCGGTCTATCGCCCCTCTGACCTCACTGTCAATGGCAATCGGATAATCGGAGAGGTACCCGATGCTTCTGCCCTGCAACCACTTGGGATCATGCCATGACTTCATCTCCACGATCGGACCGGATTTCAGCGATTCCGGGTCGGTGGCATCGTAACCGGCAATCGCTTGCATGACCCATGCGGAATCCCATGCCGTTTGGGACAGAATCCCCACATGATCCTGGGTGTAGTTCAGCGGAATGACCCCGTCCAAACTGATGGCCCCGTAAGTCGGTTTCCATCCGACTACCCCGCAGTACGCCGCAGGCAAGCGCACCGAGCCACCCGTATCTGTGCCCAAAGAGAATACGGAACATTGCGTCGCCACAGCCGAAGCGGAACCTCCGCTGGAACCGCCGGTCACAAGCTCGGGGTTGTACGGGTTTTTCGAATCACCGAAGTGGACGTTGGCCCCTGTACCGCCCATCGCAAATTCGTGCAGATTGTTTTTGCCCACCAGGATGGCGCCCGCCTGCCGCAATTTCCGGATGACGGTTGCGTCTGCCGCCGGCACATGAACCCCCAACACTTTCGAACCGGCCGTTGTTCTGATGTTCCGGGTATTGATATTGTCTTTGGCTGAATAGGGGATGCCGTGCAACGGCCCTTTATACGCGCCCCGCGAAATTTCCGATTCGGCATCTCTGGCTTGCGAGAGCAGCAAGTCCCCGTCCAATACCGTGATGAAAATATTCAGCTTGGCATTCATTTGCTCGATGTTGGCAAGACATTCCTTCATGACATCCACGGGTGAAATCTGCCTTTGTTCAATCAGGGGGGCCAATTCCCGGATCGACTTGCCCATCAGCTCTCCCGACATGCGTCCTTCCAAACCATCCTCACCTCGCAGCGATTGATTTCCATGCTTAACCTAAACCGGACGGATGCTGTTTTTCTTCCAGGGCCGCTCGACCCTTTTGTTCCATGCGCCTTTCAAACCGTCGATAATGACTTTCCGCGTATCCCGCGGATCAATCACGTCATCGATCAAACCGTTGGCAGCGGCGATTTCGACATCGATCAGTTCCCGGAATTGCGCCGCATATTCGCTCCAGGCCTGATTCGGATTTTCCGAACTGTTGATTTGCTTGTGGTACAAAATGCGGGCTGCACCCTCGGGGCCCATGACGCTGATTTCCGCTGTCGGCCACGCCACGATCAGATCGGGCTCGTACTGCTTGCCGCACATGACAAAATAGCCTGCTCCGTACGCTTTGCGGATGACGACCGTGATTTTCGGAACCGTCGCTTCCGAAACCGCATGCAGCATCTTTGCCCCATGGCGGATGATCCCTTGTTTTTCCACCCTGGAACCGACCAGGAAACCCGGGATATCCTGCAGGAAAACAAGCGGAATTGAAAAGGAATCGCACAAATTGATGAACCGGGCTGCTTTGTCGGCTCCATCGCAATCCAGCGCACCGCCCAGATGCTTGGGCTGGTTGGCGACAATGCCGACCGGAATGCCGCCGATTCTCGCCAATACCGTAATGATGTTTTTCGCCCATTTCGGCTTGATCGGCAAGTACTTGCCATCATCCACGATCTCTTCAATCAACTGATACATGTCGTAGGCGCGTTTGGCGTTCGTCGGCACAATCTCCAGGATTTTGTCGGACAACCTCGTGCGTTTGTCACCCGCTTCCACGATGGGAGGTTTTTCCTCGCAATGAGATGGAAAATACGATAAATATTGCTTGATCAATTCGATGCAGGCTTCGTCATTTTCCACTTCGATGTCCGCAACGCCGCTTTCTTCCGTATGCACCTGGGAACCACCCAGCGTCTGCTCGTCCACATCTTCCCCGACAACCGCCTTGACCAGATGGGGTCCGCCAAGCGCCATGAAACTTGTATGCTTTACCATCGGCACAAAATCGGCCAGCGCCGGGACGTAAGCCGTGCCGGCGACCCCCGGCCCCATCATCGCGCAGACGAGCGGCACCACTCCCGACATCATGACTTCTTCAAAGAAATGCCTGCCGTTGCCCGCGAACAGGGAACCAATCGATTCCTGGACACGTACGCCTGCCGAATCGATCAACCAAATCATCGGGTTGCGGTGCTTCAGCGCCCACTCCCTGACTCTGGCCATTTTGAGTTCGGCGATCTTGCCGACAGAACCGGCCAAAATTGTATAATCATGTGCCGCGACACAGACGGGTCTGCCGTCGATCGTTCCCCGGCCCACAACCACGCCATCAGCCGGCGTATATTTGCCCTCCATGGTCGGATGCAAATTTTGATGATGCGCAAGCAAACCCATTTCGACAAAGGAGTCCTTGTCCAGGAGGCGTTCGATTCGTTCTCTCGCTGTCAGTTTGCCCGCCGCATGCTGCTTGGCGATTTGCTTTTCGCCGCCCATCCGGAGATAGGTTTCTTTTTTCCGGTTGATCCGCTCCACCAAATCTTTCATATCCACTGCGATACCACTCCCATGTCACTGAAGTTGGGACGAAAAGGAAGTCAATGGATGGCTCCCGAATGTCTGAATTGTGCAATTTCTTCTGCCGTGTAACCCGCTTCCGCCAAAATTTCGTCGGTATGCTCCCCCAGCATGGGTGGATGTCGCTCTACCGTCGTCATCGGGGTTGAAAATTTGACCGGAAAAGCGGGTGTTTTCAAGCCCGGAATACGCGGATGGGCGACCTCGGCCAACATGCCCCGCTCCTGCACCTGGGGCGATTGGACAACCTGATCGATCGTATGGATCGGGCTGCAAGGTACACCGACACGATCCAGCTTCTCGCAGACTTCCTGGCACGTCATTTCTTTCAATCGCCCGGCCAGGATGGCATACAACTCATCCTTGTGCGCCATCCGCGACTTGTTGGTGCTGTATTGGGGAACCAGCAGATCTTCCCAGCCCAGCGCGGTGCACATTTTTTCCCACAGGCTGTCATTGGCCACGCCCAATACCAGATATTGGTCTTTGGCCGCAAATGCCTGGTACGGAAACAGGGACGGATGGCTCGAACCGAGCCGTTTCGCCGTTTGTCCCGTCGCCAGATAGGCTGTAGCCAAATAATTCAGCATCATGACCTGGCAATCGAGCAAACTGCAATCGACATACTGTCCCCGTCCGGTTTGTTCCCTGGCCATCAACGCGGCCAATACGCCGATGACACCGCTCAATCCGGTAGTAATATCCACGACGGATGTCCCGACTTTGACGGGTGCTCCGCCTTCTTCTCCCGTCACGCTCATCAGCCCGCCAAATGCCTGCACGATAATATCGTAGCCGCCCCGGTTTTTCTCCGGCCCGGTACGGCCGAATCCGGAGATAGACAGATAAACGAGCCGCGGATTGATTGCGCTCAGTTTGCCGTAACCGATCCCCAGCCGTTCCGCCGTTCCCGTGCGAAAGTTTTCAATGATCACGTCGCAATTTTGCGCCAGACGTTCCACGATCCGAATGCCTTCGGGCTTCTTCAAATCCACAGCGATGCTTCTTTTGTTCCGGTTGTTCGACAGGTAGAGCACGCTCTCCTCATTCCAGACAGGCGGAACCATGGCGCGTGTTTCATCTCCGTCCGGTTTTTCGATCTTGATTACCTCGGCCCCCAGATCACCCAGCATTTGTGCAGCGAGCGGACCTGCGATCGCCTGGGACAGATCGAGAACCTTGATTCCTTCGAGCGGTAATGCCAATTTCATCCCTCAATTCCATCTGAATTGATTCAAGACCGGTTCAGGATTCCGGTTTCAAAACCATGACCGTATCGCCTTCGTTGACGAAATCCCCTTCACTTACCAGGATTTGCGCAACAATGCCGTCCCGGCCAGCCTGAACGGTCATTTCCATTTTCATGGCTTCCAGTACCAGCAACTCCTGGTCTTTGCCAACCTTGTCACCCTCTTTTACATTGATGCCGACAACCGTGCCCGTCATATGGGACAATACTTTGAATTCATCCATTTTTGATCCCCTCCGCAGTCTGTTTCATCCGATTCACCAATTCATTCGTCAAACCGGTGTAAATGCTGCCTTGCTGATATTCTTCCGAGGCAAGGGCAAACAGCAAAAACGGAATATTCGTTTTGATTCCTGATATTTCAAAATTTTGCAAAGATTCGACCAATCTCTTGACTGCTTCCTGACGGCTGTCGCCGCAAGCGATGACTTTGGCAATCATCGGATCATAGTATGTGGTTACCGTATTGCCTTCGGCGTAGCCCGTTTCCACCCTGATCGCCTCTCCGCCCGGCGGCCGGAACACCAGCAATTTTCCGGGAGAAGGAATGAATTGCAGCGGATCTTCCGCATAGATCCTCGCTTCGATGGCATGTCCCTTAACGGCAACCGGCTGCCGGATGATGTCCGACAGGCGTTTGCCTGCTGCCGATTCGATCTGGGCCCTGACCAGGTCGATGCCGGTAACTTCTTCCGTCACTGCATGTTCGACCTGCAATCGCGTATTCATTTCCAGAAAACTGTATGAACCTTCCTGATCCCGCAAAAATTCCGTTGTACCGATATTGTCATATCCGATCCGCCGAACCACCTCCGTGATCGTATCTGCCATTTTTCCGATTTCTTCACGCGAAATGCATGGCGCCGGTGACTCTTCGATAATTTTCTGGTGGCGGCGCTGAAGGGAACAGTCCCTTTCAAACAGATGGCATACATTGCCTTGCCGATCGGCAAGCATCTGGAATTCGATATGTCTGGGACGTTCCATGTACTTCTCCAGATAGACCTGTGAGCTGGAAAATGACCGGTTCGCCAGCGATCTGGCTCGTGCCACCGCCTTGATGAGTTCATCTTCGTCATATGCCGGAATCATGCCGATGCCCCCGCCGCCCGCCGCCGGCTTCACAAGCACCGGATACCCGATCCGTCTGGCTTCGCTTACGATCTCCACCTCGGCATCACCGAGCACATCGGAACCGGCTCCGGTGGGCATACCGTATCGGGCTGCCAGCTTTCTGGCTTCACTCTTGTGTGCCATCGCTTCCATGTACCGGGAAGACGGACCGATGAATGTGGCTCCGGCCTGCTCGACTTGCCTGGCGAATGCCGGATTCTCCGACAAAAAACCATATCCGGGATGTACGGCATCCGCTTTCGTTTCCTTGATGACCGCCAGGATGGCTTCCTGGTTCAAATAACTGTCCTTCGCATGCGGACCACCGATGCGATAAGCTTCATCCGCCTCTTTCAGGTAAGGCAGATCCGCATCCGCATCGGAAAAGACCGCGACCGAACGTATCCCCATTGTCCGGAGTGCCCGAATGATCCGGGAAGCGACCGCTCCCCGGTTTGCGACGACGACTTTATTGAACATCCCGCATTCTCCTTTTGTTTTCGAAGCATTTCATCTCCGTTTTTCCCCCAAAAAAGTATCCACGCCTTTTTTGAAATCACTCGTCTGTCTCATCCTGATATTCATATCCCTGGCCAGGGCGATCGCACTTTCAAAATCCGTTTCTGCGGTTTCATAGAACAATCGTTTGGTCATCCGCAGCGCGGACCGGCTGTAACCGGCAATTTGGCGGGCCATTTCCGACACCACGCGGTCCAGTTGATCCCGGGGTACAACCTGATTGACCAGGTTCATCGCCAACGCTTCCTGCGCACGGATTTTTCTCCCGGTCACCAGCATGTCAAAGGCATGCCTGCGTCCGGCAATCCGGATCAGGTTGGCGCATACGATCGCGGGTACAAATCCCCTTTGAATTTCGGGATAGGCAAATACGGCATCCTCGGCAGCCACAACCAGATCACAGGCAAGTGCAATGCCACATCCGCCTGCATACGCATATTGATGAACGGCTGCAATGACCGGCACCTGGATTTGCCGAAACAGCAGATGCACTTCCGAGGTCAATTCGGCTCTCGCCCGAATGGCAGCCTCATCATTGCGGTCTTTGAACTCCTGGATGTCCGCACCGGTGCTGAACGCATTCCCGGCACCCTTCAATACGACGCAAGCAATCTCTTCATCGGTGTCAGCCTGCACAAGCGCCCGCTTCAATTCGTTCATCATGCCCGAGTTCAGCGCGTTCAGCTTGTCCGGACGGTTCAGGGTGATCGTTCGCACCCGTTCCTGATCGCCAACCAGCAGAAATTCATATCCGTCCATATCGATCTCTCCCTCATCTGCAAATCTAGCCTCTCCATTTTTCCACAATCGTGGATATGCCTTGCCCCCCGGCAACGCACAACGTGGCCAATCCGTAGCGCACATCCCGTTTCAACATTTCATGCACCAGCGTCACGAGTATTCGCGCGCCGGAACATCCAAGCGGATGTCCCAGGGCAATGGCCCCCCCGTTGACATTCAGCCGCGGATCGGATGCCGGCAGATTCCACTCTCGCAGCACGGCCAGACATTGCGCGGCAAACGCTTCATTCAATTCAATCAGATCGATATCTTTCAATTCCAGACCGGCATTTTTGAGCGCCATTTTGGTCGCCAGCACCGGACCCAGCCCCATTTCACCCGGATGAACCCCGGCTGCGCCGATTGCCTTGATTTTTGCCAGCGGCGTCAGGCCAAGTGACAACGCTTTCTTTTCTTCCATCAACATCAGCACGGCAGCTCCGTCGTTTCTGCTCGAAGCATTTCCAGCCGTAATTGTTCCTTCCGGGCGGATAATCGGCTCCAGCCTCGCCAGCTTCTCCATTGACGTTTCCCTCGGCTGTTCATCGGTCGAAAACAATTTGTGCTGGACCTTCTTGTCGCTCACTTCGAGCGGCACGATCTCATGATCGAATATGCCATTCTGGATGGCCCGCAACGCTTTGCCGTGGCTTTCGAGCGCATATTGGTCCTGCTCCTGGCGGGAGATGCCATATTTTTTGGCCAGATGTTCTGCCGTCTGGAGCATGTTGAAACTTCCGTAAAGGTCTTCCGGTTGTGATTTCGGCTGGCTTTCCGTATTGGAGTCGAACATCGTGAAATTCCCGGGACTTATGCCAAACCGGTTGCCGATCATATAGTACGGCGCTTGCGACATGCTTTCGACGCCACCGGCCATGACGCAGTCCGTTTGTCCGGCACGGATCGCCATAAAACCGTTATGGACGGCCTGCATGCCGGAACCGCACTGACGATGCACCGTGTAGGCGGACAGTCCTTCCGGCAGTCCGGCCTTGAGCGCCGCCACTCTGGCAATATTCGGATAATGGGCGCTCTGTTTCGTCTGCCCGATGACGACTTCCCCGATGATGTCCGCATCCTTGCCCAGATACGACAACGTATTCTCCATCAAAACCGAGGTCAGCTCTACCGGCGTAAGGTCTTTGAGCGTTCCTCCATATTTGCCGATCGGCGTTCTGAGTGCGCTTACAATGACAACCATCTTTCGACATACCCCCTTATTCATGAGCCGGTTTCAAGTTCACCGTGAAATCCGCTTCCGTCTTCTGCCTGATCTCTTCAATCGTTGCGCCGGGCAGCACTTCGATCAACACCAACTGCCGATCCACAACTTCGAACACGCCAAGTTCCGTGACGATCAAATCAACTGGCCGCAAAGATGTCAGCGGATACTTCGTCTCCTTGACCAGCTTGGGTTTGCCATCTTTGGTCGTATGTGTAAAAGCCACGATGACCCTGCGGGCGCCCTCCAGCAGTTCCATCGCACCGCCGACCCCCATGACGTTCTGTCCCGGCACGCGCCAGTTCGCCACTCGTCCGCTTTGTTCTACCTCCAGGGCACCGATGACGCATACGTCTACATGTCCGCCCCGGATCATGGCGAACGACTCGGCACTGTCAAAAAACGAAGCCCCTTTGTGAATGGTGACCGGCATTTTCCCCGCGTTTACGATATTGGGGTCGATCTCATCCGGTCCCGCGATGCGGTCCACGCCCAAAATCCCGTTTTCGGAATGGAGCCAAATCTGTTTTTCCGGTTTGATATAATTCGCCACCAACGTGGGGATGCCGATGCCCAGATTGACGACTTCCCCCGGACGCAGGTAACGTTCCACACATTGGGCGATGATCTGCTTTTCATCCATGATTATCCTCCTCTGCTGACAACGATACAGTCCACATAGATATTCGGGGTGACAATCACTTCCGGGGACAACTCGCCTGTATCCACGATTTTTTCCACCTCCGCGATGACCAGTCTGGCTGCCGTCGCCATGACGGGATTGAAGTTTCTGGCGGACTTCTCATAGACCAGATTGCCGGATCGATCGGCGATATGCGCCTTGATCAGCGCGACATCGGCTTTCAGCGGCCGCTCGAATACATACGGCCTGCCGTCAAAAATGCGTTCTTCCTTTCCGATCCCCAGTTCGGTACCGGCACTGGCCGGCACATAGAATCCCGCAATCCCTGCCCCGCCGGCACGAATCGCTTCGGATAGCGATCCCTGCGGCAACAATTCAAGCTCGATTTCCCCGTTTTTCCAGGCATGGATGACATCGATGTTTGAAGTAAAAAACGATCCGATCGCTTTCTTCACCTGCTTCTGAAAAAGCAGCTTCCCCAGGCCTTTGCCCTGCTCGCCAAAGTTGTTGCTGATAATCGTGAGATTCCGCTTGTTCGACTCGACAAGTCCATCAATCAGCGTCAATGGGCTGCCTACCAGTCCGAAGCCCCCGACCATGATGCTGTCTCCATCCCGGATCAGCTCCATGGCCTCCTGGACAGTGCATTGTCTGCATGTTTTCACTTCAAGACCTCCTAGCAATTAAAAAAACCTGGCCAAATTGAGATATTCACCTACCAATGTCAGAATCGGAAGGCTCATAACCAATCGCCAGGTTTTATTGTTTAGTTAAGAAGAGGTTGTCTTCTTATCGCAATCAAACCATGCCTATTCAGTTGGAAATTTGATCCCAGTACCGCTGCACCGCCGACTTCAGCGCCACGATGACCGCTTGCTGCGAAGGTGCAAAGTAATGGTTTTTGATTTTTTCAATCAGCGGGTCCAATCCGAGTTTCAAATCATACCCGACAACCAGCCTTCTGAAAAAATCGGACGTCAACGAACTAACAAACGTGAAATCGACATTTTCAATGATATGGGTCTCGGTCGAAATTTCCAGTATGATTCCCGCATGCTTGAAAACCTCATACATTGAAGTGCCTTGCGGAGCTTTGGAGTAACCGGTTACAAGTATCGTTTTCATAGAAGCTCCTGTTTCAAACCTGCATTCGTTATGTTAGTCATGATTCATTTTTACCACAGTCATCTCGAATCGTCAAAACAGCTTATAACCAGTATTGACAATCCATTACAATTATATCGAAAAAGGACGTGCCGCTTCGGGACAGAACCAAAAAATCCCCTGCTTTGCAAGGGATTTCATCGTCATCGTTATGGTGCGGTCGAGAGGACTCGAACCTCCACGGTGTCGCCACCGCCAGCCCCTCAAGCTGGTGCGTCTGCCATTCCGCCACGACCGCATATAGGGAAAGTTGCCAATTGCGTCAGGCCGGTGATCAAAACCTACGTGGTGAGCCATGAAGGACTCGAACCTTCGACACCCTGATTAAAAGTCAGGTGCTCTACCAACTGAGCTAATGGCTCGTATGGTGACCCGTAGGGGATTCGAACCCCTGTTACCTCCGTGAAAGGGAGGTGTCTTAACCCCTTGACCAACGGGCCATTTCTGCAAATGAACCGCCGAGCCAAACGCAAGGACAACATGAATTATTATAAAGGACGATTCGTCCAAACGCAAGGGTTTTTCAGATACTTTTTTGCCGAATACCCGATTTTCCTTGTCCGGCAAGTTTGCCCATTTGTTCCGGTAAAGTCGGTCTGCGCCGGAAATGCCAATAATACATGGCGGCAAGCATTAGCACAAACAGGCACAACACAACAAATATATTGCTGTACACTGCTGCCTCCGGCTTTAGCAGCACCGGGACGATGGGGGAAGCGGAACCAAACAGATCCAGCGATTTGCCGACAAACGTCGTCGCCATCGCGCCGGCGATGAAATTGAACATGGTCAGCAGCCCCATGCCGACGCCGGTCTGTTCCCGCGACAACGTGCGCGATACCGTATTCGACAAACTGATGTTGTAGAAAGTCGCTCCCAGATTGAAGAAAATGAGAAATATCCAGATGACCGACGGCTGGATGCCCGCAACAACCGAAAGCGGCACAAAAGCGGTCAAATAAAGCCCCGAGGCGATCAGTACGACAAACAGATTGCCTTTCATATCCGCCAATCTGCCTCCGAATCGGCTGAACAGGGTGGCCGCCAGCGCGCCCGGAAACATGACAAACCCGACATAAAGCGGCGATAATCCGTTTATCTGCGTCAGCAATTGCGGAAGCAAAAACGTTGCGCTGAAGCTGAGACCATAAGCAATAAACGAGGCCGCCACCCCGATGATATAACTGCGATTTTTGAACAGACCGGGGTGTACAAACGGATTTTGGACCCGGTGAATATGCCGGACAAAGCACCCGAGCAATACAATCCCCGCTGTCAGCAGCCCCCATGAACCTTCTGACACGCTGAGCAATACTGCTGCAATCGTTGCCGTCAGCATCGCCCCGCCGAGAAAATCGGCTTGATTCGCCTGGCCCCGTTCATTGTCCAAATATTTGCGATAAAACGGCAGTGTGAACGTCGCCAGAACGGATAGCAGAAACAGATACCGCCAGCTGGCCACACTCGTCACAAATCCGGCGCAAATCGGCCCCAATGCCATGCCCAGCGCCAATCCCGTACCGGTAATCCCCAGCGCGCGACCGCGCGTTTCCGGCGAAAAATAGCGAATCGGAATGATCATCGAAGTTGCCGGAATCACGGAGGCGCCGGCAGATTGAAGCAACCTGCCGACGATGATCATCCAGTACGCCGATGCAACAAATCCCAGCAGGGAACCGGCCGCGAACAAAACCAACCCGACCGTAATCAAATCCTTGAGCCGGAATTGATCCGCCAGCTTGCCATAAATGACGGAACCAACGGCATATACGATCACGTAAACCGTAATCACCCAACTGACCTGGGATGCGCTCAGGCGGAATTCATTCCCGATCGTGGGCAACGCCACATTGAACATCGTCCCGTTCATGACGGATATAATCAACGTAAAAGCAACAATGCGAATCAATTTTTCTCCGGCCTGGGTCGTATTCATCGCATTCTCCTTGTTCCATGCACGGAACGGGCGCTATTTGCCAAACGCAGTCTCTCCCCAGTTGGGAGATTGATTTTGTTGAGTCTCAGCAAGGTTCCGTCATACGGCTCCGCCCGCAGGATGAAATCGAACCGGTTCAACTGCAGGCACAGATCGAAATCTTGCAGCGGGGCGGATACCGCATCGCGGGTATCCAGAAATTTGCCCGTTTTGCTTTCATCACGCAAAAAGCGGACTATCTCCCCAAAATCGACAGGCTTCCCTTTCAGGCTGTTTTTCACATACTCGGCAAACAGCGTGTCTTCGTCCGCCTCTTGCGTCGTTTCCCACCCCATGCATACAAGGGAGACACAGGCGGGATTTTTCAGGCGGATGTAATCGATGACGGCTTGCGCATTGACGAAGCTGCCCGTAATGATTTCGTCTGCCTGCCGGGCATTCACGATGCCCTTCGTGCCCGCGCTTGTCGTATGCACAACGGTTTTGCCGGTGAAATCGACGTTTTGAATCGCGTAAGGGGAGTTGCCGTAGTCGAATCCCGGTTGGATGATGCCGCCTCTTTCTCCCATCAGCACGAAATCCGGATTTTGCGCTTTCAGCCGGTAAGCCGTTTCCATCTCTCCGACGGGTATCAAGTCCCTGGCGCCATTGGCCGCGACATAGCAGGCGACGGAAAACGCCCGGAACACGTCAATGATGACGGTCAAACCCCGGGCGCTGCGTGCGCCTTCGACCAGTTGCAAAATCCGGATATCCATGATTAGACTTCCCTTTCCCGGGCATATCCGCCCAATTCTATTCTCGTCGTTTGCCGCAATCCCTGTCCAGCAATAATCTGGAATATCTGGAAACAAGCGCGTTCCTGGTTTCTGCTGGTCATCATCAGTTTCATCATTGTCGCGCAATTAAAGCATGTCAAACAAGGGAAGATGAAGCGAAACCCGCTGTAAAACAAAAAAGGAACGCAAAAAAAACTCCCTGCGGAGTTTTTTTGTCGATCCGTATGGCGGAGAGAGAGGGATTCGAACCCTCGCGGCTGTTACACCCTAGCGCTTTAGCAAAGCGCCCCCTTCGGCCTCTTGGGTACCTCTCCAGAATGGCTCCCCGAGCAGGACTCGAACCTGCGACAACTCGGTTAACAGCCGAGTGCTCTACCGACTGAGCTATCGGGGAATGAACAAAAGTGACATTGATTAATTTATCATGATCCCCCGATGAAGTCAAGCCCATCCCGCCAAAATGTGTGTTGACCACATCAAACATGCAAAGCATTCCGCTACCCATTTGGCGAATCCGCCACATGTTTGAGGCGCAGCCGGCCGCGGCAAACGCCGCAAAGGTACTTGCGCGGGTCGGGTTTGCGCTTGCGGGGATACGTCTGTCCGCATTCCCGGCAGATAAGCAGGTAACGAACAGGCAACCGCCGGGCAACGCCGGGCAGCGGGCGACAGTACCGGGTCGCACCCACTTGCGCCAGCAGCGCCTTGAAATCGGCGTCGCGGTGCCGATAGCCTTTGCCCTGCAAATGCAGATGATAGTGGCACAACTCGTGTTTGATGATCGCTTCGGTCGCTTCCCGGCCGTGGACGGCCAGCTGATGCGGACTGATTTCAATGTGGTGGCTTTTCAGAAAATAGCGTCCGCCTGTTGTCCGCAATCGCGGATTGAACACGGCTTTGTGGCGAAAAGGCAATCCGAACACGGACAGAGACAGCCGTTCCACCCATTCCTGCAACTGGGCATCATCCATGGACGCTGCATCTCCTTTTCACCAGACTACTTGAATTGTAGGCTTTGCATGGGCTACACTTCAAGTACAAATTATTGAACGAGGAGAATGCGCAGGAATGTCCGAGATGTCCCATATTTTGCTGCAACAAACCGACGGAAAAATGCTGTCAGTCGAAATCCCGGCTACCCACGCCTACCAATTGAGCGCCCTGAATTTGCGGCTGCACAAGGAACTGGCCAAACTGACCGCCGACAACGTGCCCGCGCTGCCGAAAGTCATTGCCGAATGCCGCGGCCTGGAACTGCTGGATGATACGGTTGAAACCGTCGATGCGCTTCGCTACATCAATGAGCTGGAGCGTTCCTTCGCCGCCATCCGCGAACAATCGTATCCGCTTGTCTCCCTGCTGACGGAAATCCGTGCCCTGCAAGCGCAATTGGAACAATGGTATGAAGAAGAAGGCGCCTGAAGGTGCCGGTTGTGCGTAAGGGACCTGCACAGTGCTCCACCTCCTTCCATATGCTAATACTGCAAAAAAGATGGGAGGAGGACGACGGATGCCGCAATGGCTGAGCAATCAATTGATGCGTGCCTTCCAGAAGAAGGACTGCCGCCAAATCCGGTTGTTGAACGATTGCTGGTTTTATTACCGTTCCAACCCGGATCCCGGAAAAAAATCCGCTGGCGACGCCAGCTTCCATCCATGACAGCACCTTGTGCATACAACAAGACCTTCGCCGATGCCGGTCCATCGTCCGGTCAAGCGAAGGTCTGTTGTCCATTTAACAGGACGTTGCCAGATTTATGGGTGCCGCTTCAGGAAAGGGAATTCCAGAACACCACTTCTTCCAGCGGCAAACGTGTTGTCGGTCTTCCCGGCGCAGCCGCTTTGCCGATGGCGACAAGCATGACCGGTACATAATGCTGCGGAATGCCGAACGCCTCGGCAAAACGCTGCCGGTCGTATCCCCCCATCGGGACCGTATCGTACCCTTTGGCTTTTGCAGCCAGCATCAATTGCATGGCCGCCAGACTGGCATCGATGGTCACCACCCGTTTTGCTTCATCTTCCGGCAAATTGGCATACAAATCGTAGGATTGCGAAATGATCGAGTTTGCCCTTTCTTCCGTCATGTAGCCTGCCTGGACCGCACTTCCGTAGATTTGTCCGAACTTGCGGTATCCTTCCGTATCCCCCAGCACGGCGATCACCGCCGATGCTTCCACGATCTGTTTCTGGTTGAATGCAATCGGCAACAGCTTCTCCTTTCCTTTCGGATCATCAATCACAAGAAATCGCCAGTGCTGCAAATTGTGCGAAGAAGGCGCCAGTGCAGCGAGCGTCAGGATGTCTTCCAAATCCTCCCTTGGAATGACAAATTGCGGATCGTACTGGCGCACGGAACGCCGGCTGCGCATCACTTCAACCAGCGACAGGTCCGGAGCTTCCGCCCGGGAAGTTTGTACTTGCATGGATAAACCTCCTTGTCTGCCGAACAGTATATGCATGAGCCCTGGAATATATTGTGCATATTATCGCACAGTAGAACATATACTGTGCTATTATATACACAGTAATCTCCAAAAAAATTTCCGCTGCACAACTGTTCTATTCAACGCACAGTATAATCGAATCTCTAGGAATTGTCAATTGTATCCACAATTTCCGCTCTGTTGGCCAGATCCGCAATGGTATACCGGCGCAACACGCCTTTCAGGCTGTCGTCCATTTCCTGCGTCAACTTCTGGAACACCGCATTCATCTCCAGTCCGAACGCATGGTTGCCGGTCGTCTCCTTGATGCCGCTGCACAAAGGATCGCCAACCTGAATCACGCAATAGACTTCGTCCAGCGTGATCTGTTCGGGCTTCTTGTTCAGCCGGTATCCGCCGTCGCGCCCTTCGCGGGTTTCCAGAATATTCGCTTTGGCGAGTAATGACAACACGCGGCGCAGCAGTGTCGCCTCGGATTGCAGGTAGCAGGCCAGCCTGGCGCTTGGATACGTATCATGCGGATGCTGGGACAGGACGACCAGCGCTTGCAATGCCAGTCCAAACCACTTCGGATGATAGTTCCCGGAGCATTTTTCCGGTTTCATGGTTGAACGCTCCTTTGCCCATGTTGGAAGGCCATGAGACCGATTTCATTTCATTGAATTGTACCATGAAAAGCCGGAACCGCCAAGGCAATTCCGGCTTTGGCACAACTTTCCTGTCACTGGCTCTTCATGCTCAGGCTGACACGGCCCTTCTTCAGATCAATGGACAAAACCGTGACGGTGACCGTATCCCCAACCGCCACAACTTCCGTCGGGTGTTTGACGAACCTGTCGCTGAGCTGTGAAATATGGACGAGCCCGTCATTTTTGATGCCAATGTCGACAAAAGCGCCGAAATCGACCACGTTGCGGACAGTGCCCTGCAATTGCATGCCCGGTTTCAAATCTTCAATATCCAGCACATCCGTATGAAAGATCGGCGGCGGCAGTTCATCCCGGGGATCGCGGCCCGGCCTCATCAGCGCCTCAATCATGTCGCGCAGCGTCGGTATGCCGACCTGTATCCGGCCAGCCATTTCCTCGATCTGTACTTCGCGCAGCTTGCGGTTCAACGTTTCCGTGCCGATGTCATCCGGCGATGCTTCCAATTCCGCCAGCAATCGCTCCACCGCACCATACGATTCCGGATGGATGGGCGTCCGGTCCAGCGGATTGGCCCCGTCCATAATCCGCAAAAAGCCGATGCATTGCTCATACGTCTTGGCGCCCAGCCGGGGCACTTTCTGCAATTGTTTCCGATCCGTAAATTTGCCGATTTCCTCACGGGTTTTGACGATATTTTTGGCAATCGCCGCATTGATGCCGGAGACATAGGACAACAAGGAAGGGGAAGCCGTATTGACATCCACGCCGACATGGTTGACCGCAGATTCAACGACGTTGGCCAGGCTCTCGTCCAGCCGTTTTTGCGACACGTCGTGCTGGTATTGGCCCACACCGATCGCCTTCGGTTCGATTTTGACAAGTTCCGCCAGCGGGTCCTGCAGCCGCCGGGCGATGGAGACCGCACTGCGTTCGGCCACATCGAGATCCGGAAACTCTTCCTGAGCCAGCTTTGATGCCGAATAGACGCTGGCGCCGGCTTCGCTGATGATCAAATATTGCAAGCCCCGGCCCGGAAGCCCCCGGATGACATCGGCAACAAACTGTTCGGTTTCACGCGATGCGGTACCGTTGCCGATGACGATGAGCTGCACGCCGTGCTGGTCGATCAATCTGCGGAAAATCGCCTCGGCTTCCGCCCGCTTGTTGTGGGGCGGCGTCGGATAGGAGACGGCCACTTCCAGCAGTTTGCCGGTTTCATCGACAACCGCCAGTTTGCATCCCGTCCGGTAAGCCGGATCGACGCCGAGTACCACCCGTCCCCTTACCGGCGGCTGGAGCAGCAGATTGCGCAAGTTTTCGGAGAAGATGCCGATTGCATGTTCTTCCGCCCGCTCGGTCAATTCGCTCCGCAATTCCCTTTCGATGGATGGCGCGATCAACCGCTTGTAAGCGTCCTCCGCGGCCGCAATCAGCGTATCGCGGGTCACGGAAGGACCGCGGACGATCCGGCGCTGCAATTCTTCCGTCACGCGTTCCACCGGCACTTCGATGCCTACGCTCAGCACTTCTTCCCGTTCACCGCGGTTGATCGCCAGTATCCGGTGCGGCGGAATCCGTTTTACCGGTTCGCTGTAATCGTAATACATTTCATATACGGACTCGGCCTCCGCATCTTTCGCCTTGCTTCGCAACACGCCATGATTCCAGGTAAACTGGCGGACCCATCGGCGGATGTCCGCATCATCCGCCCAGATTTCAGCCAAAATATCCATGGCGCCCTGCACGGCGTCTTCAGGCGTCAATACCCCGTTTTCCTCATTGACGTAACGTGACGCTTCCGCCAGCAAATCCCCCTGGGCCGGCTGGGCCGATAGCCAGGCCGACAACGGCTCCAGTCCCCGTTCACGGGCGATGCTTGCCCTCGTTTTGCGCTTTTGGCGGTATGGCCGATACAAATCTTCCACTTCTTGCAATTTGGCAGCCTGGCGAATCGCTTCCTCCAGTTCCGGCGTCAGTTTGCCCTGTTCTCCGATCAGCCGGATTACTTCGGCTTTGCGTTCTTCCAGCCCCTTCAGATAATTGCGGCGCTCTTCGATCGCCCTGAGCTGATTCTCGTCCAGTTCTCCGGTCATTTCTTTGCGATATCGGGCAATAAACGGAATTGTATTGCCCTCGTCCAGCAACCTGGCCACCGTGCGCACTTGTCCGGCGTCCAGCGACAGCTCGGCAGCGATTTGCCGGTACATCCGTTCGGAAGCTTCTTGGGCTTCAGCTTCCAGCACTTCCGTCATGACAGATCAACCTCCCTCGGCATTCGAATTCCATTATGACAAGCCACTGCAACTGAAGCAATATCGGCCCTCAAAAACAAAAAAACGCCCGGAGGCGTTCAAATGGTTCCGTTGCAAGGATGGCAAGACCTCAAAAATCGATCAGGCCAACGCTGATTTGCAGCGCCTCGTCCACCTTGCGCATCGTTTCTTCTTCCAAATGCGTTATTTTGTCGGTCAACCGTTGTTTGTCGATCGTCCGGATTTGTTCCAGCAAGATGACGGAATCTTTTTCCATGCCGTGCACCTTGGAATCGATCTCCACATGCGTCGGCAACTTGGCTTTCTGGATTTGCGCCGTTATCGCTGCGATTATCACTGTTGGACTGAATCGGTTCCCGATGTCATTCTGGATGATCAGCACGGGGCGCACTCCACCCTGCTCCGAACCAACGACAGGAGACAAATCGGCGTAAAACACATCCCCGCGTTTGACTATCAAAAGCTACACCCCACTCACGAGGCGTCCGAGCGTACTTTCGGCATCTTCTTCTGCATGGAACGCTTCTGATGCCATATTCAGGTTGATTTTCGCCATTTCCAGATATCCGCGCTGCATCGCGTCCCGTATCATCCGTTTTTTCCGATCTACCAGATAATGCCTCATCGCCTGCCGGATGATTTCACTTCGATTCGTGTTTTCCTTGGCCACGACGAAGTCAACTTCCCGTAACAGATGGTCCGGTAAACTGATCATTATGCGTTTCGTGTGTTGTATGTTGGCCACCGACGAGCACCTCCAAAGATTTTCCAGACGATACCCTAATTTCCATTATGTGTGTCATGGACGCATTCTATACGGCTCAACAAGTATCCATTCGTGATTAGCGTCCAAAATTCCTTCCGGATTTCCGCAAAATAAAGTTTGCAAATCATTCCATAAGCACATTGGCAACCCGGACAATTTTGCCGCCCCGGAGATAGACGCGCGGGACGCGGGAAGCCACCATGCAGGTCACTTCATAATTGATCGTACCCAGCCTGGCGGCAATTTCCTCCGCGGTAATGGCATGATCACCCTGGCGGCCCATCAACACCACTTCTTCGCCGGGTTGGACGGATTGCGCTTCACAATCATCCGCGTCCAGCCTCACCATGCATTGATCCATGCAGATGGTGCCGACCACCGGGACTCTCCTGCCGCGAAACAGCACTTCCGCCTTGCCGCTCATCATGCGGGAGAAACCATCCGCATAGCCGATGGGCAATGTGCCGATCGTCTCCTCCCCGCGGGTGAAATACCTCGTGCCGTAGCTGATCCCTTCGCCTGCCGCCAGCCGCTTGACATGGACCAGCGACGTCTTCAGCGTCATCGCCGGCTCAAGCGGCACCACCGCGCGATCTACCTCGTCGCTCGGATACAGGCCGTACATGCCGATGCCCAGCCGCAGCATCCCGGTCGCATGCGCCGGCATGTCGATGCCGGCCGCACTGTTTGCCGCATGGATGATCCGGATCGGAAGCTGTTGTTTCCTGACCTCGTCCACAACGCCGGCAAATCGTTCGATTTGCATGTATGCATAGGTTTTGTCCCGCTCGTCCGCCCGCGCAAAATGCGTAAACAGCCCTTCGATGTCCAGGGAGGGGATCCGGCACGCGCGATCCAGAAACTTGCGCGCTTCCCCGGGCAGCAAGCCAAGCCGCCCCATGCCGGAGTCGATCTTGACGTGCGCCTTGAGTTTTTTGCCGTTCCCGGGTCCGCAGGGCAATTGTGCGGCCGCGTCCAGGATATCTTCCCGGTAGATCGTGACCGTTATATCGTGCTCACGCGCAACGGGCAATCCCTGCGCGGGAGTAAAACCGAGCACCAGGATGGGTGCCCGGATACCGGCCTTTCTCAATTGCAACGCTTCATCCAGAAAGGCGACGCCCAGATAGTCCACGCCCGCCGCCGTTGCCTCCCTCGCCGTTTCGATGGCGCCATGCCCATAGGCATTTGCCTTGACCGATGCGAGCAGAAGGGTGCCCGCCCCGACCCGGTTGCGAAATGCTTGGATGTTATGCGCAATGGCATCCAGGGAAATTTCGGCCACGGTAGGCCTGTAATAGCCGTCCACTGTCTGTTCACCGTCCCGATTCTGCTACAATAACGTAATGTTACCGGGAGTGCGCGAACCTGTCAACGAAAACCGGGCATGCAACATTTGACTGTACCGCCTCTGCACCGGATCATGACAAAGGCCGGCTAGCCGAGCCGGCCTGTCAATGGGTCCCGATCATTTCCCCGAGGCTTCCACCATCGATTGCGCGGCTTTTACCATGGCATCATGCGGCAAATCGACCGTTGTCAGCCTGTATTCGATACCATCATAGCTCCATGTAAGCGTCTTGGTCTCATCCCCGGACAACAGGCCCATCGTAAATCCGAGATCCAGCATGATGCCCTTGTTGGCGGATACCGCCTGGTCATCCGGGATCGTTTCGACAATCGTAAAGTCATATTCGCCGGAATAGCGAAGCATCACACCTGTCCGATCGCCCAACTGCACATCTGAAATATCTTTCAGATAAACGCCTTCCGGCAATGCATCCGGGTCCGGTTCCACGACCGTCAAATTTTGCGGTTCACCCGGTTGGGCAACGGCCCCTTCCTCTTCTCCGGAAGCCTGCGCCCGGGACTCGTCATCCGTTTGGGCCGTCTGTCCGGCGCCCGGCGTTTTGCCCATGTTCGCTTCCATGTCGAAGGCGGAGCTTTCGAACCGGGTGCCAAATTTGAAATCTTCAAAATCGACCTCCACCAGTTTGTTGTTGTTCGTGTCGGTCACTTCCACATGGCGGGGCGCGTAATCTTCTTTGGACAGCCATATTTTCTGGCGCGCAAAAGATCCGTTCTGATAGTTGCCGGCCATCACGTCGAAGACATAGGCATCCTTGTCGGATGTGAACTGCCGGGAATTGTCCACCTGGATGCTCTGCACCAACGTCTGGTACAAGTAGACCTGGCCCTGGTTTTCCGGCCAATCGCTCTGGAAGCGATAGCTTTTGTTCAGGCTGGGTGTCAGCACGAATACGCCTTCCTCGTTTTTCAGCACGATTTGCGTAATGTCACGTTTTTCATTGGTTAGGGCGATCCGGTAGAAATTCGGTTTTTGGTACCACACTTCCACTTTGTAATTCAGCGGTTGCTGGCCGGTGTACAAGGTCATCGTACCGCTTCCCTCGTAACTTTCCAGCTTGTTCATGACTTTGTCCAAATCCTTGACGATCGAAGTCGCGTCTTTCTTCCCGCATCCGGACAGGATAACGGCCAAAACGACGGCGACGGCAACGATCCACGGGATTCGTCGACGCATTCCCTCCACCCCTCTGCTCATTGGTTATTCCATGCTTCATGTGTATGAGAGGACTTGACCAAATATGCGGACGGGTTTGACGAGCATGACAAGTCGTTCCCGCGTGGAGAGGCAAGAGTCTGCGTCCCGAACGGTTTCGCTGTCTCTGCAGCAAGTTCACGCAGGTTCTCCGGGAAACTGCTTACAACGTCACGGCGCTAACAGCTTGCAAACAGGAACTCGCTGGAAGTGGTTTCAACGAAAGAGTGAACCGAGCATACGCTCGTACTTCTGAACAAAAAGAAAAGGAACCCCGAGAGGTTCCCCTAGAGAGTGAGCGTTGCAAGTTTCTACAGAAGCCGTTGCCTATCATGTCACAACAAGCCAGTACACCGCATGAGTGCGGTCAACCCTGTAGCTTCTGTCCCTGCTCAGGTGCTAGTTGCACGAGTTCGTCAAACTTTTGCGCCGCCGCTTCTTGAAGCCCAGGAAGCAAGTGGCTGTACCGATCGAGTGTGATGGTAACGGAACTATGACCGAGCCGCTCGCTAACTACCTTCGGGTGTACACCTGCCTTGAGCAACAAGCTAGCGTGGGTGTGGCGAAGGTCGTGGAAACGGATGTATGGCAACTTTGTTTTCTTCCGAAAAAAGTAGTACCATACGCCTTCAAGTTGTTGCGGGGTCAGTGGGTCGCCGTTTCGTTGGGAAAAAACAAGGTCTTGGTTTTCGTACTTCTCCGAAGCCAATCGGTCCTCCAGTTGCCACCTTCGGTGTTTTCTTAGTGCAGCTACAGTCTGCTCTGGCAAGGCGATGGTTCGGACACCGGCTGATGTCTTCGGCTCTTGGAACATGTATCCGGTGTAGCCTCGCACATAGGCACGGCGAACAGACAACTTCGCTTGTTCAAAATCAATGTCTTGCCACTTGAGACCAAGCACCTCGCCCCGGCGCATGCCGGTGGTGGCGGCTACAAGAAACAGCGTGTAATAGCGTTCGTTCGTGAACTCCCGAAAAAACTGCGCCAGTTGTTCCTCGTTCCAGACCCGCATCTCTTTCTTCGGCACTTTCGGGGCTTTGACGAGCTTCGCCACATTAGCCTCGATCTTCCCCCACTTGACTGCCATTTCTAGTCCATCATTAAGAACCTTGTGCACGTGCTTCGCGGTCTGCGCCGCTAGTCCGTCTTTTTGCATCTCATCGTAGGTGGCAATCAGATGTTGCGGAGCTAGCTCACAAAGCTTCACAACATCAAGTCGCGGCACGAGGTGGTAATTGACCACCCAACTATACATGTTGTAGGTGCCGGGACGAACATATTGTTTCTTTTGTTGCAGCCATGACTTAAAGTAGCTTGAGACCGTTTCGTTCGTCGGCTCGTATAGTTTGCCGTGCCCCATCTTCGCCAGCGCCTTCGCCAGTTCTGTCTCTGCTTCTGCTTTCGTCGCAAAACCGGACCGCCACTTTTGTTTACGCCTTCCTGTGACTGGATGCTTCCCGGCCTCGACAACAAACGCCCACGATTTTCCACGCTTGGTTACACAGCCTCGTATTTGGAACGCCTCCTTCCCCGTCCCATTAAAAATTTGAAAAAATTTTCAAATCAAGAGAATTGCTTTCGGGAAAAGTTAAACCGCGTTAAACCGGGTTTAACAGTGGCTTGTTAGCCGTTGCTATGGTGCTGTTGGGGGCTTCCAGTTCCTGTACAGCAAAAAAGAACGCATGGCCAACAAACCTAACAGCTTTTGAACACTTACATCTTAGCGAAGGCGTAAGTATCATGGGTACGTAGACTTGTCCTTTCCAGAAACGGCAGAAACCGACAAGTTACGACACTGGACGACAAGAAGTATTGTTAAACAAATACAGCCCATGATTTAATGGAAATAAGGCAGGCAAGGAGGTGTCAGAAATGGTGAAAGAACTGCTCACGGTGGAGGAACTGCGGGTGAAGTTGAAAACATCACGGCGAAACTTGGAGAGGTTACGAAAGCAAGGGATGCCTTACCTCATGTTGGGGAAATCGCCGCGTTTTGACTACGATGCTGTCTTGAAGTGGATGAGTGATCGAAAAGAAGCCGAGGAACTGGCGAAAAACGACGTTGAATTCTAGTTCAAAAAAATTTTTTGAAAAAATTTTGCGGTTCACGGAGCTCGTCTCTGACGAACCCGAGGTCACCTGAATGGCTCTACATCAAGGGTTTAGAGGCATTTAAGGCATTTACAAATTAGGCAGAAGCGCGTATGATGTTCATATAGACAGTCCATCAGTTTGAAACATGTGAAACGAACTGCCGACCATAAAAAATACTACGGCGGGTCGAATGTTAAGGAGTGTTGAACTAAATAAGGCATGCCCTGGTCCATCGGGGTGAAAGTCTTATTTGGTTTACACTTTGTAGCATTCGGTCCGCCGTTTTCGTGTTCTGTGCAGTTCGTGAAAGAAGGTAATGCCTATGGATGTCTGCCGTTTTCGCATTCAAAAATATAGGGAGGTTAAATCATGGTAGCACGTAACGAATTCTTGACTGATGTCCGAGACACCGGCCCAATGGATCAGAGATCTTCAGATTTTTTAAAAGCACTGAAGTTTGTAGAAACGCTGGAAAGTACAAGTCTGGATGACGACAGATGCCTTGACAAGATATTAGAGTTCGAAAAACCGTTGAATGCGGACGAACGTCTGTCTTATTGGGCGGCAATTGCGAAGCAAACGGGGATTTCTCAAGAGGAGTTACTGGGTGTGCTAAAAGACTTCAGGATGACTCAAATGTCCACTAAGCCCATCCAACAACATTTTTCGGGGTTCCCATACCCGAAGCTTCATTTACCGTTCGGATATACCGCGCGGATGAATACAAAAACAAAACTTCCAGAAATCATCCTCTATGACAAGAAAAAAACGGTCGTGGTGTCCAATGTCGCTGCGTTTCCAATTCGCATGTATATTCCAAAAGCAAAAGCTACATTGGACCACCCTGAATTGTATCAACTTACCCGATACAATCCTGGAACAGGTTTATGGGAAGAAGTACCGCAGGTGTTCAAGAAATCGTACCTTTGCTATGCAGGGAGCATCCACAATCTTGCAGACACCGGGATTTCTGTCGGGTCTGCAAATGCTTCAGAATTGGCGAAGTTTTTTCAACTGTTCATTGATACAAATGCAAAGAATCTTGAGATTGTTGAAACGGTACACAAGTTCGGCTGGGTGACCAACAAATCGACAGGTGAAAAAACATTCGCTCCTTTCTTCGGCTCGTATACTGTTGTTCCGGCCTCTGGGGATATGACAGAAAAAGAAGAAGCCGCTGGCGATTTTGAACTCGTGAAAAAGAAAGCCGGAAATCGGAATGAAGCGGTGGCTATGGTACAGGAAATGAAGGAAAACAAAGTGTTTCTGACCATGCTCGCCGGAATGTTTGCGGGTCCGGTCGTGTACTTGCTTCGGGAACACTTGCAGGAAAGCATCGGGATCGATTTGTCTGGGAAAACGTCCAAAGGGAAAACGTCAGTTCAAAAAATCGCGTTTAATCTTGTGTATGGGAATGCCAACCCTTTCACCCGTTCATGGGAAGGAGCGACACCAAATGGGATATGGGGCATCGCAGGCATTGCGAATCATCTTCCTTTCATTCTGGACGATTCGCATCTGATTCGTAAACATACAGCGAACATGCCACACGCCCTCATCAATGGATTTCAAGGCGACAAGATGCAGGTGAATAAAGCCACCAACGAACTGTCGCTTCGGGAGAGAAAAACGGTCATGACCGTCATGTTTTTTAACGGCGAAGTACAACTGAGTGAACAAACGCTAATTTCAAACAGCCGTGGCTTGCTTGGAAGAGTTATTATGGTGCGCGCACTACCTTTCCCTGAAACGTTCACATCTGAACAGGTGAAGGCTTATGTTCGTCGTTCGTATTTGAACCGAGGACATTTTCGGGACGATTGGTTGACGCATTTGTCCAAATTGGACCCATGGAGTTGTCAAGAAAAGTGCAGTTTGAAAACACCCTCATACTGAAACCCCGTTATTAAGCTGCTTGTGACAACATTCTTTCGCGATATATCGCTGGGGGCCAGCCCCCTGGATTAGAGGTGTAG